>Ga0182014_10005661_pt1 | contig 13820 bp, 15 predicted proteins | sample 612S2DmetaG_FD_120489 | JGI IMG/M metagenome (GOLD analysis project Ga0182014, IMG submission 120489) | Permafrost microbial communities from Stordalen Mire, Sweden - 612S2D metaG | ecosystem: Environmental > Terrestrial > Soil > Wetlands > Permafrost | place: Sweden: Stordalen | collected... | reverse complement strand
CACCTCGTGTCGGTGGTTCGTAGAGCCAGTCGGCCTTCCGCGGTAGGCGTCGAATCGGGTCCGGTGCGCGCAGCGAAAGTTTCAGCATAGGGCGAGTCCAACGAGGTTACTCAGATGGCTTCAGCAGTAGTTCTTTTAAGTGGTGGTCTCGATTCCGCAACCGCACTTGCGATTGCGCAATCGGAAGGCTTCGACGTCTTTGCGATATCTTTTCGCTACGGACAACGGCACAAGATTGAGCTTGAGTCGGCCCGGCGCGTCGCGGAGCGCATGCGGGTCTTAAAGCATATCGTTGTCGATATCGACCTTCGGCAGTTTGGCGGTTCCGCTCTCACCGACGAGATTGCCGTCCCCAAGGGTCGAACCGTATCGGCGATGGCGGAGGGCGTTCCCATCACCTATGTCCCCGCGAGAAACACGGTATTCTTGAGCTTCGCGCTGGCCTGGTCGGAAACCCTCGGATCGAAGGATATTTTTCTAGGGGTTAATGCGCTCGATTACAGCGGCTACCCCGATTGCCGGCCAGAATTCATTGAAGCGTACGAGCGCATGGCAAATTTGGCCACGAAGGCGGGCATTGAGGGCGGTCAACGCCTGAAGCTGCATACTCCCTTAATTAATTTCACTAAGGCGCAAATTATTGCCCGCGGCGCTGAACTCGGGGTTGATTATTCAATGACGAGCAGTTGCTACGATCCCAGTGCGACGGGCGCACCTTGCGGTAGTTGTGACTCCTGTTTACTGAGGCAAAAGGGTTTTGCGGAACTGAAGCGTCTGGATCCGCTGGTTGAGCGATTTAAGGCGGCATGACGTTGGACCGTCTATTATTTACAGCCGCAATACCATTCGAAGCGGCGCGTAGTGTCGGAGTTCTCCCGGACGGACATCGTGCCCGGCGACTCCACGGCCACAGCTTTATCGCGAAAGTGCGTGCGGAATTGCCGAACCAATGGGCTGCATTTACGGGCGATGAAGTCGATCGGTTGCGGGCGCGTTTGGCTACTGCCGTTTCCCCGCTTGACTATCAGTCGTTGAATGAAACGGTTGGGCAACCGACGGATGAGAACCTGGCAAGATGGTTGCGCAGGCGACTTGATGTTCCAGGCGTCGATACGATTGGCATGCAGAGCACCGCACACCAGGGCGTGGATCTCGATGCCGCCGAGCACGCGCATTTGTGGCGCCGGTATTCGCTACAATCGGCCCACAGGCTTCCGCACGTCCCCGCGGGTCATCAGTGTGGCCGAATGCATGGACATGGCTTCGAGATCCTCCTGCATGCGGATCAAGACCTCGGGTCGAAGCCGCTTGGCACGGACTACGATTTGATCGATGAATTGTGGGCGCCAATCGATGCGGAACTGAATCATGCTTGCCTCAACGACGTCCCTGGGCTCGAAAACCCGACGAGCGAGTTGATTGCCGCGTGGATTTGGAATCGGTTAAAACCCGCGCTTCCGGAACTGTCCTGGGTCACCGTCTATGAGACAGCTCAGTGTGGAGCGAATTTCGACGGCTATCGCTACCGCATCTGGAAAGAGATGACGTTGGATAGTTCGCTCGCGCTGAAGCGCGCGCCGGTCGGCGATCAACGTCGGCGCATTCACGGCCACACGTACACGCTGCGACTTCATCTTCACGCGCCCTTGGATACAGTGATGGGATGGACCGTGGACTTTGGCGATGTAAAGACGCTGTTTGTTCCCGTATTCAAGCGAATCGATCATCAACCCCTGCACGAATTGCCGGGCCTGGAAGATCCGGATAGCGCGAGTATTGCGCAATGGATCCGGCGCGAAGTCGCCGAGGATCTGCCAGCGGTCGACCGTATCGATCTCTATGAAACGCGGGGATGCGGGGTAATCCTGTCATGGGGCGGCGCTGATATTGCATTACCGATTTGAGGCTTGATGACTTACTCTGTCAAAGAAATCTATTACACGCTGCAGGGGGAGGGAACTCACGCGGGACGCCCAGCAGTGTTCCTGCGCTTCGCCGGTTGCAATCTGTGGACAGGGCTGGAGAAAGACCGACACAAGGGCCCCGGAGGCTGCTCAAAGTGGTGTGATACCGCTTTTGTCGGGACCGATGGCCCTGGCGGTGGAAAGTTCGGGGATCCATCCGATTTGATTGCGGCCGTTAAAGGATGTTGGCCCGACGGCGGCAATGGGAAGGCACGGCCATTTGTCGTGTGTACGGGCGGAGAGCCGCTGCTGCAACTCGATTCAAAGCTGCTCGATGCGTTAACGACGATTGGGTTCGATGTCGCCGCCGAAACGAACGGGACGCAGGCGGTTCCGGAGGGTCGATTGTGGTTAACTGTAAGTCCAAAAGCGAATGCGCCGCTGCGAGTCACCAAGGGAAATGAACTCAAGTTGGTATTCCCGCAGGAAGCCATGGATCCGGGGCAATTTGCTGCTCTCGAGTTCGACCATTTCCTATTGCAACCGATGGACGGGCCGGAACGGCTTGCAAATACGGAAAGAGCGATAAACTATTGCCTTAAGAATCCGCAATGGCGGTTGAGTCTGCAGACCCACAAATGGATTGGCATCCCGTAGCACCTGGAAGAGGACTCGTCGTGGCACTGAATTGGAAATCCGTCTCCGTCGAGCATGTACGGGCAGCGCTAAAACAAGTTGCCAACTCAAAATCCAAAGATCGCGCCTCCGGCCTGATCGTTTTTGATGGCGATCGCAAGCTTCCCGCGAAGGAAGTATTGGGTGTTGCATACCGACTGGCCAATAAATTGGCGAGCGATGTTCCACTCAAGTTCTCAAGCGGCGACGGAACTCTCTACATACTCCAACGACTAGGATTCCGCGCGGAACGTATCCCACGCGCGGAAAACGGGATGGAATAGCATTGGAACTGTGGCGACCCACAACGCAAGGCGAAGCTGTTTTCCTCCATCTGCATACTCAAGTGGCATCAGGCGTGGAAATAGTACATGAGCCCTACGGCCTCCACTACCTTGTCCACCAGGATCGTTACATCGAGTTTGCGCGGTTGACTATCGCCATAGAATTGTTTCTTCGCGCACTGCGCACCGCAATCGAAATGTATGAGCAAACTCCTGGAGTACCGCCCAAAGACTTGGGCAAGCGGGTGCGTCAAGAGACTGACCTGCCAGACCGGGTAACCGGTGATAGGAAGTTTTGCGAGGCACTTCGCGATGCTGGCCGTATTGCTCACGAGCGTAGGCGGTTCAAAGGACTGGAGGACAGCGTGTTGCGATCCGAAGCAAATTGGTGCTATCTGTGTGGAACTGCCCTGGTTGGGTCTCCGGGCCACCACAACACAGCCACCGTTGAACACCTTTGGCCGCTCTCGCTGGCGGGAGAAACTGTTGAGGGCAACCTTATTCCGGCCTGCAAGAGTTGCAACGATCGAAAGGGTCACGCCATTACGTGGGCCTGGGGGCCGGTTCAGTCCACATACCACGAGGGAATCGCGGGGGGCACCGAACCGAACCATCAATTGCGCGTATCGCTTGCGCTCGCGCGTCTGATGCTCGTAGCCGCTGCGCCGACGAACAAACTCACGCTCAAACAGGCGGCTCACAAGGCACAGCCTCTCTATAGCGGAGTCACTTTCGATCGCGCGGGCCCCCGAGTATTTTTCGAATATTTCAGCAAAGTCGAGGCGATACCATGACCACTAAGAACCCTCGAATATTTACATACGACGCACTGAACTATCTCCAGCGACCCGACGTACCAACGGCGCCGCGCTTCCTTCTATTGTGTGCCGCCGCCGGTGACATCGTCGCGTGGGCGGACGTTGATCGAATTGACGTACATAACCCCACCGGCGCCCAGCGACCCTTACGAAGCATGAAAGTGAATAAGATCGCCAAGTACTTCGATGCACACCGCAGCAATACAATCCCGACAGCGGTAATCGTTGCGCTCGACGAGTCTTCCGTCAAAATTTCGAAGAAAGGCGCGGGAGGCGGAATCTCATGCACACGCGTCGATATTAAACTAGAGGGGCCTCGCAAGCCCGGCTTAATCATTGACGGACAACACAGGGCATTTGGCGCGGCGAAACACTCCCCGAAAACGCTTCTTAATGTGGTCGCTTTCCTTGGCGGCGATGAGGCGGAGCGCGCGTTTCAATTCGTGGTCATTAACAACACCGCCACACGTGTGTCGAAAGACCACATCAAGGCGCTGAATCTTAACTACAATCCGAAGCGATTGAACAAACGGTTGCTGGAGAGCGCTGGAGTAGGTCTAGGTATTGAAGAGACGAAATTTGATGACCTCCAGATTGTTGATACGACGGAACCCTTCAAGAAGGCTATTGCGTGGCCACGAAATTCCGACGGCTTCATTCCGCCAAACGCAATCGAAAGCGGGCTGGCGGAGACACGCGACCGGGCGGCCCGCCTCGGCATCGAAGGGCTTGAGCGCGACGTGTTCCTATCGATTTGGACCATAATAAAGAAGATACGCCGATCACATTGGAAGCCTCTCCCGGCCAGTCGGTTGCTCCAGAAGGTCTCCATCTATGCGCTCACTGTATTCGTCCTCGATAGTCTGATGGCGGCGCAGACGCTGAGTGACACCCCCCGTGACCTCAGCGACGAGCACCAACTAGAGGCAGATGTTGGCAAGATAGTCGGAGGAATTCCATCGGAGTTGTGGACAGTCGAGTGGAATGCGACGGAATTGGATACCCGGAATGGTCGACAGATGCTAGTTGAAGCGTTGCAGTTGATTTCCGCTAATGTAAGACTCGGACGCTCGTGGTATGACGGCGTTAGCATGATAGATCCGGCGTCGATATCCACTCCTAGGAGCACGGCCGCTTCAAGTCCTAAGCGCTTAGCGCGACGACGCAAGGCGAGCTAACAGTATAATCTTCGCGATTGGTCACTAGTAATCTCAGGAGGAGACATTCAATGGGCGCGGTGTTGCGGCTTGAGCACGCCAATATCATGGTCTACGTGACGTCCCGATCCTATGCTGCACCGCGCGTACTTCGGCACCATCTCTCGGATTATCTCGACGCCCTGTCGTTCGAAGCGCAACGTTGGTAACGCTCGCGGGGCAGGTGCCTGTATTGCGACTTCGGTGGTGATGATTGGATGATTGATCAAGAAGCGTTTGGCGGAAGAGGTCCGCGGGCAGACAGCGTAATCCCAGTTTTCCGCGTTAGTCCGGAACAGTGAACGCAAGAAACGTCAGCCTTCCGAAGAACGATAGAAACCATACGGTGGCGTCAGGGTCATCCGATGCCTTCGCGAACGCATAACCAAACGCGCGGCCACCAGTCGATTGCCATTGCGCTTGGCTCAGGGGTGCGAACAAGCGCTCAAAAAATGGAAGGTCCAGCCGGTCCACCGTTGCCATGCGTCCGCCGTGAATAACTTTGGGCTCATAGCCAAGCGGCAGCACTCTCCCTGTATGGTTGAAATGCAAGGCGTGGACGACACGCTCGACGGTTTTTCCGATGCGCTTCATGTCGATGGGCAGTAACTTCACTTGCTCGACAATCGGCGATCCACGTCGTGCCCATCCGGTGCGGGAGCCCGCTAATATTCGCCGCGCCGGTGGTCGAAAGTTCTTACGCAGTAGTGAACGCCGCACTGCCTCGTGCAGCGTCTTGAGTTCTGGAGGATCGGCGATATCGTAGGTTGAGAGCGCCAGCGAGTCTCGAAAATATTCATCGTCCAGCGCGAAACGCCGGTTGCACTTCTTGCAGCTCGGCACTTTGACCAAATCGTTGGGCAGCGGACGCTGAAAAAGGCACTGCGGCGGTGCGTGGTCAAAATCCTGGGCGGCAGTTCCGCAATATATGCATTTGGTCATCATGCGAGAGCTTCGTGACGGCGAAGCCCGACTCGGGTTCTGTGGATTGTTCAGGCGACCCTGGCGGCCACGATCAATGCGGCATCGTTGTTCTTCGGCGTATTGACTCGTTTGCTCACCGGCGTTGCAACCATGTGTGTGTCAGGGTACTGCCTTAGTAACTTGAACGCATCATCGGATGTCGTAGTCAGCCACGCGTCGCGGTCCTCTTTTGTGAGGATCGCGGGCATCCGGTGTTTGACGTTGTGAATTTCGGTCATAAGGGCGTTCGCGGGCATGGTGACGATGGTGCAGGACTCGACCGTCACGCCGTCGTCTCGTTTGGAGGAATCCCAGAGGGCTGCGAAGCCGAAGATGTCTTGGTCGTTTAAAGTGATGTAGTAGGGTTGTTTGTTCTTGCCGTCGGCCAGTACCTGCCATTCAAAGAATCCGGTCGCCGGCATGATGCAGCGCTGGCCGCGTTTCCAGGGGCCGCGCCAGGTCGCCCCGTCGGTCAGTTTCTCAATTGTCGCGTTGATGGTGGAGTATTTGGGCTGGACGCCTTTGGCCCAGAAGGGGATAAGACCCCAGTGCATTCGAGATCCGGTGCGCTCCCCTTCTTTGTTCACGCGGACGACGGGTACGTCTTGGGTTGGGGCTACGTTGTAGCTTCCCGGGAATTGCCATTCCGTACGGACGAGGTTGAACTCGCGCTCTATTGCAGCATCGTCCGGCGATACGTATCGGCCACACATCAGAACTCCCAAGGGACGTTCAGAAAAAAGCGATTGTAGCTGAGTGGAGTCAAGAGATGGGCGCCGCAAGGGCGCCCGGGGGCGGTGCCAACAGGATTGGGTGTTGCGAGAGGTTGGGCTTATACAGTGTCCGCGCCGGTCGAGTACTGGATGGACGCCGGCGCGCTTGCCCGTAACAATCTTACGTATGCCGTCCGGATTTCATATCGACAAACTGAGCGATGAGTTTGCCCAGTACACTCTCGTGCTCAAATGTGCGGAATGTGGTCACGAGCGAAAGGCGGAGCCGCACACACTGGGAAGGCTTTGCGGCTGGGATGCTCGTTTGGAAGACGTCGCGAAAAGGATGCGGTGTTCGAAGTGCGGAAAGAAGCGATGCGCTTTGAGGGCGTTTCCGCTGAAGAAGCCGCGGGGGTATTCGGCGTTGGAAAGATAGCAGCGCCGCTTGCAAATCGGCGGGCATACAGTCTTTGGCGTCGCCGACTACTGAATGGACATGGGTGCTTTGCCTTGCGTATCTTCCGCGCATGGCCCGCCATCGAGGTCGGTATACACACTCGCCATTCCGCTCCGGATGGGTCGTCACGCGTGATTTGCTGCGCACCGTGCTCGAGGCCATTGACTGCACTCAAGGAAACGCCCAGGAAGGCTTTGCGTCCAGGCACGCCCAGTTGGTGGGAGAAGGATGGGCGGCTGAAGGTAAGGCGTCCGCTGGCGACTTGGAATTCTTCAACAAGGCCGGTGCGCGCATTGCGGTGACGATTGAACCAGGTGATCCCAGGCTTCCGCCGCAGCGCATTTACGGCTCGGCGGATTGAACGCCCATTGATCGGCGAGAACACCGCCCGATTTGCGAGTCCGAGGGCGCCCTCCGTGACATGGGCTCCGCCGCGCATTCTGGAGGCCGCCCTCGCGGCGGAGTAGAATTTCCCAATGTGCTATTCCGCTCCAGTCGTTCAAGTCATCCGTAAGCTGCATCGGGAGTTGGGTATCCGACTCGATTATACGGAAGCGTTAAATTTGTCTTGCGGCGTCTCGATGATCCAAGTGTGGTCATCTCGCGCGGTTTCGAAGCCAATTTTGACGTTCCCGGAGCTGCAGGCGATTCTCTCGGATCGAATCGTGCCCGCGCTTCCGCATGCGGCCTTAAAGGCGGCATGAAGTGAATCATCCGTGACAATCACAAGAGTTCTATGCCGCTTAGCCTGCATGGTGTCTATTTGCTTCGCGTCCGCGCCAGCATTCGCGTGGGGCGACGAAGGGCATGAGGTGATTGGTTTGATAGCGGATCACTATCTCGAGCCAGCAGTGCGCGCCCGTGTGCAATCCATCCTCGCGGGCGATACCACTCAGCTAACGACGCAGGATGTCGCCCATGAGGCTACTTGGGCGGACAAGTATCGGGACTCCGATCGCAATGGGACGAAAGTCCGGTACAACCAAACGCGCAACTGGCATTTCGTGGACCTTGAGCTCGAAGGGGCGGATCTAAATGCCGCCTGCTTTGGCCGGCCGCAATTGGCGCCTGGGACGGATGCTTCGCTCGGACCAGCGGACGATTGCGTGATCGACAAGATCGAAGAATTCACCGCGGAACTTAAGAAACCCACAACCGGCGAGGACGAGCGACGTTTCGCCCTCGAGTTCCTGCTGCACTTTGTCGGCGATCTGCACCAACCGCTGCACGCCAGTGATGATCACGACCAGGGTGGGAATCGCAAGTTCGCAACCGCTCCCGGAATTCGGTCGAATACCCTTCATCACGATTGGGACACCGAATTCGTCGCGCGCCTGGGAGGGAACGAGACCGAGATCGCGCAGCGGCTGATCGCTCAGATCACGCCCGCGGAGCGCTCGCGATGGTCGGCCGGCGCACCCGCTGACTGGGCTATGGAGTCATATTCCGTCGCGAAATCGCACACCTATGGTCTATTGCCGGCGCCGAAGCCGGCGAACCACTACCACCTGTCAGCGGGCTACGTCTCTGTCGATATCACCTATCTCTGTCCAATCCGTCACAACTTGATGTCCAATCGGGTCACTCGGCGGTTTCGTCAATCGTTGTTTCGGTATCAGGTCTTCTCAGAATTCATCGTCCGTTCTAACCTCATCGAGATTGCGGGATTTACTCTTTGACACGAAATCATCCGATGGTGGGGGCATTGTCACGATTAATCGCCGAAAGGGCGCCTGAGCAATTTGGATAACTTACCACGGACGACTCAGGAGACGACTGTTGGCTTTACGCAAAGGAGCAATTCAGAATCGCGGTCATAGACGAAATTCATCCGTGGATTTGGACACGAAATGCTGACTATGTACGCTTTTGGACATGAAATGCGGAAATGTTCAGCGCCGCATTTACGACGGTGCGATTTTTCAGCCCCGCCGCAAATCATGTAACTTCAATAACACGATCATGAGGTTACGCGGGCTCCAGAAATTTTCTCCGTTTGTCCAAGAAGTGAAGGATTGGCCAGGAACAACTGACGTCGACAAGGTGGCAACCGCCTGATTTATTTGATGGTGCATTGCCGCTGTCGTACGTAACGATCCTATTCTTGAAGCGACGCCGGGTTGATCACCTGAATGCTGAGCGGTGGCAAGGATGAGAGCGGTCAATACCGAACTAACAAGCAGTCGTCCCATGGCGGGCCCTACCGGCCGACCAGCCGCTGGTGGAAGTCAGGGTAACGACCTCCGGCGAGAGTGATTTTGTCAGATGCCACTGAAGGGGAAGCTTACGCATGGACCGAAGGTTGCCAGGCGAGACGTAGTGTTTAACAACCACCAAGCCTGGTATGCTTTGTGACTTCATCGCCGCCGCATCGCGCCGGTGGATGAGGATGTCCCACAAGCAACTATTCGACCCTTTACTATCTCGCCGAGATGGCATGGAGACGCTGCCCTCACGGCTCCATGCCCACGCGATGGCGACTCGCGCCGCCCAGCCTTACCTTTCTAGCAGATGGAGACATAGTGCTGCGTTCAACCGGGGCCCACTCCAGATCAGGGGCGACTTACACTTTTAGAAATGAGAACCTACGATTTGGGAACATTCCTCTGCCGACGATACTAACTCCGGAGTAAAGCACAGGACACTCACAGGAAATTAAAACACGATTGGATCTATAGGCCGAGTGTTTGAGTAATTTGCCAGCGCTTGGTTAGCCAATCAGATGAATCGAGCATGCCCATTAAAATCAAGCAGGGACATCTTCGGAGACATGGCAATGACTTTAGGGGTCGAATGGGTACGTCAAGTCGGAGGAACACAAGAACTCGTGGTTGCTTCGGATAGCCGTTTATCCGGCGGTCAAGCCTGGGATGGCAACGCGAAAATCATGCTCCTGCCGAGAAGCGATGCAGTTCTTTCGTTTAGAGAAATCAATGGCCAAATCTCGAAAACGGCACAATTGACAGAGAATGCGCGTCCAAACCTGCTCGGGGGCAATGCGTGAGCACCGAGGTCCTCGAACCGCGCCTCGACCTGCTCCGGCAGGAGTACGTTCTGGTTCAGGCCTGGAAGAAGACCGCCTCCTATATCCGCTACCACAACTGGTTTTCTGACACGCTTGAACTTGATAGCGCTGCGGTCAATCTGCCCACATTCCTCGCGGGCATCGCGGACACCTTGAAATCTCCGGATAACTGGAGTTGCAGCAGGCTTCGCATGGTGCCTGCTCCGAAGACCCAGCGTTGGCGCGTATCCGCAACCGGCGTTTGGGAGCCGGCCGAAAAGGGCATGAGCGGCGCCCGCTTGCGGCCACTTGCGCACGTCGGCCTGCGCGACCAAGTGATTGCGACGGCACTTATGCTGTGCCTCGCGGACAGAGTAGAAACGCTACAGGGTGATCCGCGAAAACCAATTCGCGACCAGGGTTCTCGCCGACAGGTCATTTCCTATGGGAATCGCCTTTTCTGTGACACCGACCGAAATGTGCTGCGACATCGCTGGGGTTCTGCGAAGCTGTATCGTGCCTATTATCAGGACTACCGGACGTTTCTGTCCCGCCCGGAGATTGTCGCCGATTCCATCCAACCCGCCGAGGGGCAACGGCGCTTTGTTGTTCACTCGGACCTACGCCAGTTCTATGACCGTGTGCGACCGGAGCGACTGGCTGTTTCGCTTCGGTCCCTCCAGCGCGGTAACGACGACCCCGGCTTCTTCGATTGTGCGACAAGGCTACTCAATTGGGAGTGGGATCCTCGGGATCGAAGCGAAGTCGCGATCTACGCGCAGCAGGCCGGCCTCGATGACTTCACTCGTGTGGCGCTGCCCCAGGGCTTGGTTGCCGCCGGCTTTTTTGCCAACGTATCTCTTCTGGGATTTGACGAGCGGATACGGGGTGTGCTTGCCAGCGAAATTGCGCCCGGAATCCGATTAGAAGATGGCTGTCGCTATGTGGACGATCTTCGCATCGTCGTGACGGTTGGTGGAGGGGAATTCCATAGCTCCGAGGGACTGAAACTGGTTGAAGAGCGCGTCGTTTCGTGGTTGCAGGATCTGTTAAACGCCGAGGCACCAGGTCTCTTGGTGTCTGGCGAAAAGACGAAAGCGGCGGAAGTTGGCGGCGCCGAGCGCCCCCTCGTTCGGCAAAGCGCAAAGATGAGTCGGATCCAATCGGCGGTATCCGGTGGCTTCGACGCTATTGGTGGGGAAGAGGTTCTCGACGCCATTCAAGGGCTGATGCGTTCACAAGAGAACTTGTCACTGGGCGCCGGAGATGACGGCTGGGCTCTGTCGCCGCTTCCCGACGTTCGCGATGAGACGGTCGCCAGGTTCGCGGCAGCCAGATTTCGAACGACTTTTCGATCCATTCGCCCGTTACTCGAAGACAATGAAGCCCTCGATGAGGCTGGCGCAACGAAGGCTCATACCTACGATGCTGGTCGTCCGCGCCAGGTCCGTACCCAGCGCGGACTTGACGAGGATGCAAAGGCCTTCGCGCTGGGCCTGATTCAGCGCTGGGTATTGGATCCTTCCAACGTACGACTGCTGCGTATCGGTCTCGATTTGTGGCCCGATGCGGAAGTGCTTAAGGAAGTTTTAAAGCTGCTTCGGCCGTTCACCGAAAAAGGCGGCCGTCGTAAGGCACCACGACGAGTCGCATGGTATAGCTTGTCCGAGTTGCTACGGGCGGGAGCCACAGAGACTGGTCTGGTTCCCGACCGGGAAAGTCTTCCATCGGTTGTCGACCTCGCGGCGTACCGCCAGGTACTCGGTCAAGAGGCAGTCAGGCTGATTGGGCTACCAGCAGCACAGATTCCTTGGTATCTGCGTCAGCAGGCTTTGCTCTTCCTCGCTGCGGCATCGCCACATGTGGCTCCGGTCATGCGCACCGGACGAAGCGCGGAGACACGACATTATCGGGAGCTGATTCTCTACTTGCGCGGTGACGACGTTGAGTGCAACAGCGGGGAATTTGCGACGCTCGCTGTGCTGGCGCGACGGGCGTTCTCGACTGCAGCGAAATCGGCTGGGTTGGTTCGGCAGAAACTGACGCCGGCGCGGATCAGGGAGATCGCACACAGAGACCTCTCTTTCGCCCGCGAGTTGCTTCTGGGCGAAGGTGATCTTTCGTCCGTCGACGACCTGAGCGCGCGACTTCGCGAGGACCTCTGCCTGGATACTGGGGAGGAGTTCGGAGCATCTCACACCTTGGCAGAAGTAGTGCTGAAGGACGACGGGCCTGAGCCCGTGCTGCGGAACGAACTTGCCTTACTGCGATTCGCTGCTGCGTTTCTGGAGCAACTCAAGGGTGTTCCGCCGGAGGTCGAGGTGATAACGCCCGGCCAGGTCCGGCTGAGTCTCAAAAAGATTTCGGGTGGCGTGAGGATAGAAGGCCTAGAGATCCGCCCAAGCCGAGCGCTGGCTAACGATTCCCCCTATTGCCGGCCTCGCTGGTGCGAACAGAGAGATCGCTGGCGCTTCCACGTCGGCTTTCTCCTGCGATTCATTCTGACTGCTCAACCCGACTTCACAAAGCAGGTCCGGCCGCCTCACTGGAAGGAATCAGCCGAGGCATACCGCCCCGCAGAAAGTCACTGGTACCAGCGGGTCTACGGTTTCTTCAATGGTCAACAGGCATTCGGCGACGATTGGTTGCCGATTACGGACTGGATGGAGCGCCTTCTGTCTGCATTGCTTCATTGGCCGGGATCCCGCGTAGCCTCAGACTTTACATGGGTAAAGGAAGGTATTGACACTGCGGTGGCCAAGATGCGATCGCGAATTGCAGCGCTGGAAGGCACGTTTGGTCGCGCAACAGGCACCCTGATTCTGCCGATGAGAGCGCGTAGACCCACCCCGGTGGAGCCGACCCGGCCGCTGCGCGCATGCGTCGTACAAACCGCTGTCCCGGCGGAGGCGGATTTTGGTGTCGCAGACCTCACGCTTTCTGATCGCGCAATTCGACGAAAGCATAGAAACCATCTTTCGGCAGCCCTTGCCGCCGTCGAGCGCATGCTTGATTTGCGCGAGACCCACAAGGGAAGCGACGGTAGGCTGGATTGGCTGATCCTTCCAGAGCTCGCTGTCCACCCCCGCGATGTGAACACGCATCTCATCCCGTTCGCGCGAGCGCACAAGACGCTGATCCTAGCGGGATTGACTTACGAGGAGCTGTTCAAAGGCAAACCATTAGTTAACTCTGCGCTTTGGATCATTCCTGAGTGGTCGGATGCAAATGGTCTCCAGATCCGGACGAGACGACAAGGGAAATGTCATCTCGCGCCGAGTGAGCAGGCGCTCAATGCCCCGATTGTGCATCTTCAGGGCTTCCGGCCCTGTCAGTGGTTGATCGGTTTTCCATGGTCCTCCAATGGCGATGCGCCTGCGTTATGGCTTACGGCTTCTGTTTGCTATGACGCAACGGACCTTCGAATAGCGGCCGACCTCCGCGATAAGTCGGACGTGTTCGCAATTCCCGCGTTGAACAAGGATGTCAAGACTTTCGATCAGATGGCACTGGCTCTGCATTACCATATGTTCCAGCTGGTGATTGTTGCGAACAATGGGCAGTACGGTGGCAGCAATGCCTACTGGCCGAGCCAGGATGCTCACAGCCGACAGTTATTCCACTTACATGGCCAACCGCAGGCTTCGATCGCATTTCTGGAGATCGATGACATTGCAGAGTTTCTTGCGCGCCACGGTCACGCCAAGTCGGGTTCGCCGGGTTGGAAGTACCCTCCTGCAGGCATGAGCGGAAAGTGAACGCGGGCGACCTATGAACTACCCGCTGCGCCACATCTCCATCCGCGT
>Ga0182014_10005659_pt1 | contig 13829 bp, 11 predicted proteins | sample 612S2DmetaG_FD_120489 | JGI IMG/M metagenome (GOLD analysis project Ga0182014, IMG submission 120489) | Permafrost microbial communities from Stordalen Mire, Sweden - 612S2D metaG | ecosystem: Environmental > Terrestrial > Soil > Wetlands > Permafrost | place: Sweden: Stordalen | collected... | reverse complement strand
TATCCCGGCCATCCTAGAACCCTTGTCCAGTCCTGTTCCCTCACCATCCCAGACTAGCCAACGCCACCCCTCTGAGAAAGCTGGCCTTTCGGGCAGGTTGTCGGATTCCTGCGCAGAGCCGAATAAACAACAGACGGGGTCGCAGCCTTGACCGATGCACTCGTCAGGGGAATTCGTGGGTGAATCGGTGGGAGTGAACCTCCTGTACCCTGCGGGGGTTTCGCCCCGTACCGCGAGTCCGTTCGCTTTCGCCTGGTCAAATCCGTGGTCGACATCATGCGGGACTACCCCGAATTGCCGGGCCGCGAACACTGGAGCGACCGTGTTATTCCCGGTTGATCGATGTCGAAGGCGATATGCACGCGTCCGGCAACCCCCGAGGCTCCGCAGCCGCCACCTGCCCAGTGCGCAGCTACCGAGCCTGGATCGCTTCTGCTGGCCTCACCGGCAGGGCCGGCCTTCCTCGGCGTCGACCGCCACGGGCGCGTCGCTTCCGGCCGCCTCAACGCCGGCTCCATCGCCCGCATCGTCAAACGCGCCGCCGAGTCCGCTGGCCTCGATCTCGCGGGCTACGCCAGCCACAGCCCGCGCGCCGGCTTCGCCACACAGGCGTTCTTAAACGGCGCGACCGAGGTCGCCATCATGCGCCAGACCCGCCACAAGTTGCTCGACACCCTGCGGAAGTATATCCGCGACCGGTCCCCGTTTCCCGATAATCCGGCGGCCAAGCCGGGGCTATGAGATCCACACCGGGATCGGCTTTCTAGCCGCGCGCACCTAACTTCGTCGTTACTCGGTCTCAAAGATCTGCACGCGTGGCGTACGTGACGCTTCACTCTAACGGAAAGCCCCAAGCAGGTAGGCTATGAGGAGAACGACCAAAACGGTGCCTAACCCGATGCCGGCGCCTCCACCGGTACCCCAGCGGCTACGGCCGTAGTATCCACCACCGAGCCCTAGAACCAACAGAATAATGACAATTAAGATCAACACCGAGAATAATCCTTTCCGCGGAACGTTAGCTCGCGCCCGGCTGATTTACTTCTCGAACACCTTTTCAATTCGTCGGGCCGTTTTCTGAACCTTACCAGCGAGAGTTTCGGCTTTGCCTTCAGCCTCTAAGTCAGGATTGTTGGTGACCTGGCCGGCCTTCTCTTTGACGGCGCCTTTCACTTTTACCTTGCCTTTCACCTCATGAAACGTGCCTTTGATCTAAACCTTCATACTCTTTTTCGTCACGTTTCCTCCTTTTGCCTAATCGCAAGGGGCGGGATCTCCGTTACCCGCCCCGACGGGATTGCCCTGTACCGCGCTCGGGCCCGGTTCCGAACCCGTCATTGACTGCGCGTGCCGCGCAGCTAGTCCCGTACGAAGTGCCGCTCCGTGGTCTTAGTCCCAATAGGGCTTGGTGTTGTAAAACTTGAAGACTCCGTTAGCCCAGTTGAGGTCAGCCATGTTCGGCCAGTGATCCTTGTCGAAGCCGGGGGCTCTCTTGAGCACCTCCGTGTCGACGTTTAGGATGAATTGTTTTTCAACTGTGTCGACCTTGAGAGCGCTCCAAGGAATCGCAAATAGCTTGTCGCCCATGCCCAGGAACCCCCCGAAGGACAGAACTGCGTAAGCGATGCGGCCATTCGCCAGGTCGATCATCAGATGTTCGATCTTTCCGAGATCCTCCTGCTGATGATTCACGACCTTATCGCCTGTAAGAGTGTCTGCCGCTAGAACGTTTGGTTGATATTTCACTTTTGTTGGTGTCATGCTCTCTCCTTTTCTCAGATTATAAGTTAGACTAACTACGAAGCCACTCCATTGTGAAGGCTCACGTTGAGCAGATGTACACTGCTCAGCGTCACTTCGACGATGTGGCCTTCTGGTTCTTCAATTGCAGCTCGTTGACCACCTGCTTCACGTTTGGAACTTGAGACGCGACCTTTTCGGCCGTCGCGCGCTGAGCTTTAGTGTTGACCTCGCCGGTCCGCGTGGGGTTCCCGGCCAACTCCCTTTAACATCCGTGATCGTGATCCTGACCGAATTCGTGGACTTTGTAGTGGTTGCGGAAGTTGCCGTGGTCGCCATATTCCCAAACGTCGCCAGTGTTGGCATTGAAGAACGCGTGGTTACCCCCGCTATACGAGAATTGGATGCCGGCGTAGCCTCCCTGCGCCATAGCGGCCTGGGGCTGAAAGATTAGGTTTCATTGCGATCACCGCAAGAAGCAAAGCGATAAGCGTGATGATCGTCTTCGTGTAAAGGTCAGTGCGCACGTTAGCGCCTCCGAGTCTTCCGCAGATTGCGGGACGTCCCACAGATGGCATTCCTCCGTGCGACAACACCGAACCACTGTACAACGTCCCATGGCAAAATTAGCGCATTCTTCCGTCGTCCACTGTTCAATATTGACCACCCTGAGGCGGTTCCCCATCGTCAGGGTTGGATCGAGCCTCCAAGGATCGGGCTCCCAATTGCGAATTGTCGGACTCCGCCAACCCGCTGATTCTATGCGCCCTTTATCCCGGCAGCTCTGGCTATCGATACAACCACTTGCACTGGCCGTTCAACTGGGCTATTTTCTGAATGCGCGAGCGCATCACCACAGCACTGTGGGGCCAGGATTCGTGGTCGAAGCGCAACGCCAACAGTCCGTTCGGCACTCTTTCCTATACTTGAGGAGTTTGGCGCCCCACGAGTTCGGAATCTTCGGCGGGCCAGCCGGCGGCTACCTTGTTGGCATTGTTGCGGGAATTGAGAGCGCCCGTCGTCACCACGCTCCACGCGGTTCTCCTTTCATCAGTCGCCGTCCTAAGGCTCGCCCTTTGTGCGATGGCTGAGGTGTCTAATATTGCACAGACGGTCAAGCCTCGCACTGCTATCGTGGTGGTGGGTCAGCCAGTTCCACCTAGCTAGAGATGCAGGCAAGCAAACAGGTCCGACTACGGAAACCGGATAAGTCGCCTTCTGGCGATTCGGTTTCGGAGACCGCATACAGCCAGGGGCCCGCTACACCGCACACTCGAAACGGTGGCGGCGTGCTCAAGATTTGCGCCGCTGGCCTGTACGCCTCAGCCGCCGCCGAGGGGCGGACGGAGCAACAAGTCACCGTCAAGCTTGACGGGTGGACGCACTGAACTCAGGAGGGAGATCTCAATGTTTATAACGCTGTTCGTGGTTTTGCTTGTACTGTGGCTGCTAGGATTTTTCGCCTTCCACGTTGCGGGCGGGCTGATTCATCTGTTGCTGATCATAGCGGTGATTTCTTTGGTAATTCACTTCGTTAGGGGCCGTAGCGCCGCCTGAAGTAGGGCTCCGTTTGGTCTTTGGCTTGCAAGCCCGGAATGTAGGCAGGCTGTCCCGGCGGTAACTCCTTGGCCGCGCCGAAGAAGAGCAGTGTCAGGCGCGGCACGGGACAGTCCAGCTCGTCATCAGGTGTACCTGATGGCCGGCCGTCATCAGACTTTTTCATGCCCTCCGGCTTCCCGTGGCCGGCGAGGAGTTGCTGTGTACCCGTTGCGCAGACGCCCTACTGGCCGGGCGTTCTACGCTGAGGAGGGGCCGTCTGGCCGCGCCTCAATGCCTTTCTCCGACGCCGGTCGCTCGCAAATGCGGCCATCACGCCAGCCGGCCTGCGCCCACAACGTGGACCGCCCGCATCAGCGCTCCTCCTGAGTGTCAATATACGGAAGAAGATGCAGCGTTCCTTTGAGGAGGAGATTCTGGATTTCGGCGGATTGCCGCCCGAGGCGCTGGTACGGGCGCACCGCGGGCTTTCCCAGACACACAGCCTGCTGGGTAACCATGCGGCGATCTTGCGGGCGTTGAGGGCGGAGGGGAAATCGGCGCGGCGAATTCTGGATATCGGGTGTGGGCATGGCGGGTTGCTGGAGAAAATTCGGCGCCAAATGGGGGTGGAGGTGCTGGGTGTGGACCTGCGGCCGCCGGAGGGTGGCGCGCGGGGGTTCCCGATTCTGAAGCTGGACGCCGTGCGGGAGGCTCTACCGCCGGCCGACGTGGCCGTGAGCGTATGCCTGGCGCATCACCTCCGCGACGAGGAGTTTGTCGAGATGATCCGGAATGTCGGGCGGGCTTGCCGGCGGTTCGTGATTCTGGACTTGGTTCGGCATCGCGTGCCGCTGGCTCTGTTCAACGCGTTCGCGCCGCTGTGCTTGCCGAGAGTGAATGTGCTGGATGGGCGTCAGTCCATCCGGCGGGCGTACACGCCGGAGGAGTTTCGCGCGCTGATCGCCCGTGCGGTGTCGGGGACTGGCGGAGGTTTTCGACACAGTGTGGCGCCCCTCTGGATCCGGCAAACGGCGGATATTCGCTACTGACTCCGCACCGGCGCGGCCGAATGGCGGTTACCGGACGTCCCGCGACTCGCGCAATACCGCAGATACAGGTGGTTCTCCCGCACATTCACGCTGACGATGTTGAGCCAGGGCGCCGTTTCGGGAAGAAACTCCACGCCGGCGATGAATCCCGGGCGCTGTGGTGGCATGTTTCGGCCGGCACTTGAGAGGCTATGGTGAGGAAAAGTTCGTCGACGCAGCCGTCCGCCACGAACCTGCCGAACAGGGTAGGGCCGCCTTCATGTAGAAGGAGAGACACGCCGAATTCAGCGTGTGAAGTTTGAGAACCTCCGAACGGTGACGTCGGGCTCGGCGGCTTCGCCAACATGTCCGCACCGTGGGCGCCGGATGACCGGAGGCCGGATGTGGCGCTCGGATCGGATGCCAAGGAGCATCGTATCGAGTTCGCCGGCCAGTGCTATCAGTCGTGGTCCGGGAAATCAACTTGCTGGCCATGGCTGGATGCGGAGCAGCATACATGTGGTCACGCAATTGCTCTGAGATGCGGTGCGGACGTTGTTATCCCTGGTGAAACCATGTAAACCCCGTGATTACTTGAGGAGCGGCGGGAACCCTCCGGCGATGACGCCAAGTCCGTTGCGAAACACGGAAAACCTTTCCCGCGGGTGCGCAGAACCTTGTCGGAGGCTACCATGTTGAATCGACTTCTCCTGGCTTATCTGGTTGCAAGCCTGCCTGGAGCCGTTCTGGCGCAAACGGTCACGCGCTTCGAGCAGAACGATCCGCGGATAACCTACACTGGAACTTGGTACCCGAACACTAACTCCCTAGAGAGTGGCGGGTCCGCTCTGCTGGCAAATTTGAACGGGTCGCAGGCGGTTGTTATCTTCAACGGCACGGGAATCACTTGGGTCGGCGCCTCTGATTATTACTCTGGAATCTGCTACGTGACGCTGGATGGCGCGCCTGTTTCGGTGGACACGTCCAACCCCTCGGAAGCAACGCTCTATCAGCAACCGTTGTTCACCATCCAGGGGCTGAGTCCCGGCCTGCACCGGATGACTATCGAAGTGATTCATTCCCATGACGACTCGTCCAACCAATCGTGGATTTGGGTGGACGCATTCGACATTGCGAACGGCTCGCTTGTCGGCGGCACGGTGGCCGCCGGCGCGGGCCTGGCGCAACAGACCGACGTCGCGGCAAACTATTCCGGACACTGGTTCCAGAATGCGGGCGCACCGTATAGCGGGGGCAGCGTCAACTTAGCCGTCGATCCGGGCGCACGCGTGGATTTTACGTTCAACGGCACGGCCATCGCCTGGATTGGCTATCGCGACGAATGGTCGGGCTTGGCGCAAGTCTTCCTGGACGGCGCGCTCCAGGCCACGGTGGACACATACTTGACGCCGTCGGCGGCGCGGACGCCGACCTACAGCCTGACTGGATTGGCCCCCGGCACGCATGTCCTCAGCATCGTGGCCACAGGAACTCACAGTGCAGCCTCGGGCGGATCATGGGTCTGGGTGGATGCCTTCCAGGTTTTCGACAGCGCCGCGGCAGGCCCGCCGGCGATCAGCGCTGGAGGCATCGTCAGCGCGGCGTATCTTATGGCAGAGCCGGGTAACGAGGTGGCGCCAGGGCAGATCGTGTCCATCTTTGGACAGAACTTCCTTGCGGTTGGCAGCGCCGCAGCCGACGTGTTGCCGCTTCCGACGCAACTCGGCCCTCAGAACACCACGGTGACCGCCTGCGGCCAGGACTTTCCTCTCTACGACGTTTTCCCTAGCCAGATCATCGCCCAGATACCTCTCGAGTGTCCCGCTGCCGGGGTGGTGACCGCTACCGTTACGGTGGGCGGTCAGACCGGGACGGGGACGTTTACTTTGGCGCCGGCTTCGCCCGGGATTTTCACGGTAGAGGGAAGTGGCGTTGGCGATGGAGTGATCGTTCACGCGGACAATTCGCTGGTCAGAGCCGCAAAGCCGGCCATCGCCGGAGAAGAGGTGGTGATTTATGCCACGGGACTTGGGGCGACCAATCCGTCGTTTGCGACGGGAACCGCCGCGAATGAAATCAATACTACGGTGCTGCCGGTGAATGTGACGATAGGCGGGGAAGTTGCGACGGTCGCATACGCAGGCTTGACCCAGGGCTGCGTGGGGCTTTACCAGGTCAACGCGACGGTGCCGTACGGACTCACCGGAAGCCAGTTGGTTGCGATTACGGTGGGAGGGAGTTATTCCAGCCGCGCGGGAGTCACGATAGCGCTTCAATAGGGCACAATTCAACCGAGCCTGGGCAAGATCTGCAAAGGAAACCCATGGCACGGCCAGCCCGGGCGTTTAGAGGTTAGAATGAGAGTGCTCGCAGCGCCATCTTGCCATTATGTCGGAGCCCGAGAAAACCTCGCGCACAAGCAGGCCGGACAAGCCGCTGGACCGCTTCTGGGATATGCCGCTGCGGGACTTGCTTTCCCTGCTGCAGGCGACTCCAGCCGGGCTGACTTCCGCCGAGGCAAAGGAACGTCTGCGCCTTTACGGCCCGAACGCCCTTGTTGAGGAGTCCCGCTTCGCCGCGCTGATCGGTTTTCTGCGCTTCTTTGCCAATCCCCTCGTCATGGTTCTACTGGCGGCCAGCGCCATTTCGATGGCGCTGGGCGATCCCATCGGCGGGGGGATCATCATCGCGATCGTGCTGCTCAGCGTTCTGGTGAACTTTTACGTGGAGTTCCAGGCCCGGCATGCAGTGGAGGATATTCGGAAGCAGGTTGCGACGACTGCCGCCGTGGTGCGTGACGGAAAGGAGCAGGAGTTGCCTGTTGCGGACCTGGTCCGCGGGGATATTATCCGGCTCAATGCGGGGGACCTGGCGCCGGCCGACGCACGTTTGTTGAGCGCCAAGGACCTGCACGTGCGCGAGTCCGCGCTGACCGGGGAATCCTTGCCCGTCGACAAGGCGGAGGCCGATCTTCCCGAGGGCCGGCACGGCATTGCCGATGCCAGCAATTGCATTTTCCTGGGGACTGCGGTCCAGACCGGAATCGGCGTCGCCGTTATCGCTCGCACAGGCAAAGACACCGCTTTCGGCGAGATTGCCCAACGGCTGGCCACACGGCCGCCGGAGACCGAATTCGGCCGTGGCATCCGCCACTTCGGGCTGATGATCACGCGAGTGATCATGCTGCTGGTGCTCTTCGTCCTGCTGGTAAACCTCGTCTTGCATCGTCCGGTGCTGGAATCGTTCTTGTTCTCGATCGCGCTCGCCGTCGGAATGACGCCGGAGATGATGCCAATGATCATCACCATCACGCTGGCGCAGGGCGCCCGACGGATGGCCAGGAAGAAGGTTCTGGTTAAGCAACTTACTGCGATCGAGGATTTTGGAAGCGTGGAAATCCTATGCAGTGACAAGACGGGTACGCTTACCGAAGGCGAGATCGTGCTCGACCGTCACGTAGATGTTCAAGGGAAGGACGACGATAGCGTCCTGAGGCTGGTATACCTGAACAGTTACTTCCAAGCCGGCATCAAGAGCCCGCTTGACGATGCCGTCCTGAAGCATGATCACCCTGCCGTTGCGGAGTATGAAAAGGTGGACGAGATCCCCTTCGACTTCAGTCGCAAGCGCCTCTCGGTCGTGGTGCAAAGCGGCAGTGAGCGCCTACTGATCACCAAGGGCGAGGCGGAGAGCGTCTTTGGCGTCTGCGGGACCGTCATCGTTGACGGGGTTCCCCAGCCATTTGACGAAAGCCTGCGAGCCCAGGCGGCCGAGACCTTCCGGAAGTTGAGCGCCGACGGGTACCGCACGCTTGGGGTCGCAGTCCGGAAAGTAGAGCAGCAGGATGCTTATGCGCTGGCGGCCGAGCAGGAGATGACGCTGGCAGGGTTTGCGGCATTCCTGGACCCGCCCAAAGACGGGATTGTTGCGGTTCTCGAAGCGCTGAAAAAGAACGGCGTTTCCGTGGTCATTATGACCGGTGACAATCAATATGTGACGCAGAAGGTAGCCCACGATGTCGGGTTGGCTACCGACCGCATTGTCACCGGCGACCAGATGGACGCAATGGACGATGCCGCCCTGGCTTACCAGGCGGAGCAAGGCGCCATCTTCGCCCGTGTGTCGCCCGAGCAAAAGAACCGGGTCATCCTCGGCCTGAAGACGCGCGGGCACGTCGTCGGATACATGGGCGACGGCATCAACGACGCTCCATCGCTGCACACCGCGGATGTTGGCATTTCCGTGATGAATGGCGTGGACGTGGCGAAGGACGCCGCGAAGATCATTTTGCTGGAGAAGGACCTTTCGGTCCTGAACGAAGGGGTAATCGAGGGACGGCGGTGCTTCGCCAACGTGATGAAGTACATCATTATGAGCACCAGCTCGAACTTCGGGAACATGTTCAGCATGGCCGCGGCATCCCTTTTCCTGAAATTCCTGCCCATGTTGCCGACCCAGATCTTATTGAACAACTTTCTATACGACACTTCGCAGATAGCAGTCCCGGGCGACAATGTCGACCCAGCCCTTCTGCGCCACCCGAAACGGTGGCAGATTCAGTTCATTCGCCAGTTCATGATGATCATCGGCCCCATCAGCTCCATCTATGATTTCCTCACGTTCGGGGTACTCCTCTGGATGTTCCGCGCTTCCACCAACGCGCCGCTCTTCCGGACCGGGTGGTTCGTGGAGTCTCTAGCCACGCAGACGCTGGTGGTGTTTGTGATCCGCACGGCGGGAAACCCGTTCCGGAGCCGTCCGAGCGGCCGGTTGCTGATCGCGGTGATTGCCATTGCGGCCGCCGGCGCCCTGATGCCGTACACGCCCCTCGGGGCCTTGTTGGGGTTCATCCCATTACCGGTGTCGTTACTCGGCGCGATTGCGTTGCTCACCCTGACGTACCTGTTTGTGGTGCAAGTTGTGAAGACTTGGTTTTACCGCCGACACGCGCTGCTCTGACGCAGCCACCGGAGCGCAGCCGTCCAGGGCCGGCGTTGTGGACCGAAGGGTTTCATTCTTTCGTTCCTTTGAGCATTTCGGACAGGAAAGTGGGCCCGGGGGTCCACAATCGACGGCTCAATGGAAGGGAATCCCACTTCAGGAACCACAATCGTCGGGAGGGCTGGCAGAGACCGCGTTTACAATCAGAGCGTTTGTGCAGCCGGTCCTGGCCCACCAATTCAGCCCACTTTGTAGCGGCGGATCTCGTCCGCCGAAACCTCGCTGCTCATGCCGGGTTCCTCGGGGGCCGGGACTTCGCCGTCGATCATCTCGCGCTGCCCGCTGGTTTCCATGTAAATGGCGTTCGGCATCGCAAGGAGCATATTGAGATTGGTGGAACCGCCCCCGTGACTGGCCACCTCAATCCCGTAGCCATCGGCGATGGCGGCGATCTCCATCCACTCCGTGACGCCGCCGGCGCGGCGGTTATCGGGTTGGACGACGTCGGCGCCGCGCCTGGCGATGAGGTCGGCAAAGGCATATTTCGTATTCAGGTTCTCGCCTGTGGCGATGCGCATATCCAGTTCCGCGGCAAGCTGCGCGTAGCCTTCCATTTCCTGCGGCGGGAGAGGCTCCTCATACCAAAAGCACCCCATCTCCTGGTAGACGCGCCCGCGGCGGAGGGCTTCATTGCGATTGAAAACCTGGTTGGCGTCCACCATGAGGCGGCGGTCCTTCCCGAGCAGGTCGAGCGCTGCGCGGATGCGCCGGACGTCGTCATCGAGCGGCCCGCGCCCCACCTTGATCTTGACGGCGCGGTAACCCTGATCGAGTGCCGTGGACACCTGGCCGCGGAAGTGCGAGAGGTCCGCGTCGTTATCGTAATACCAGCCGCACATCGAGTAGACTGGCATGCGGTCTCGGTAAGCGCCCAGCATCTTGTAGACCGGCAAACCGGCGTTCTTGCCGAGGATATCCCAGAGGGCAATGTCCGTGGCGGCAATGGCGAATTGAACCACGCCGCCGACCCCTTCGTACTCCAGGGCTTTCCACAGATCGGCACGGATCCGACGCGGGAAGGCGGGATCCTTGCCAAGAATCACCGGCTTGATCTGTTTTTCCAAAATGGCCTGAACCACTGCCGGGCCGCCCCCGATCACGCCGAAAGAGCTGCTCGCCCACCCGGTGATGCCCGAATCCGTTCGGATGCGCAAAACCACCGAGCCGTTTTCCGCGCCAAAGGTGTGGATCGCGTCGTAATAGGGCGTGCCTGGAGGATTCTTGAGGAGATCGGTTTCGAGCGCGGCGATTCTCATCTGTGCCCGCTGCGCGGCGGCCGCGGGAAGGGCCGCTCCCGCCGACAGCCCGGCCGCGGAGAAAAGCAGTTGCCTTCGATTCATCTTCGCGGAGACCAGTATGACAGGTTTCGGCGCGAAACGACCATCGCGGCCAGCTTGATTTGATCCCGCCCCGCATTTCACGTAAACTGAGAAACCGGAGCGAAACGGCGGCGCATGGCGGCAAGCGTTGGAGCGATGTTCGCGGTGGCCCTTCTTGCGGGCGTGGCTTCAGGGCCGTTACGCGCTCAGTCCGCAGCGGGCCAGGCGCCGGCAGGAGATCCCCTCAAAGCGGCCGGCGACAAACTGGCGTTCGATGTCGCTTCCGTCAAGCCGAACACGTCCGGTGGCGAGTCGAACTCCAACTTTCCCCTGGGTCCTGGCGATGTTTACGCCCCCAACGGAGGTTATTTTTCGGCAACTGGTTTTTCGCTCGGCTCCTACATTGCATTCGCGTACAAGGTTACGCCTTATCAGATGCAGTCGCTGCTATCCCAACTGCCGGGATGGGCCAGCACGGACCGGTATGACATCCAGGCGCGGGTGAAAGGCAATCCCTCGAAAGACCAGATGCGCCTCATGATGCGCTCCCTGCTTGCGGATCGCTTCAAGCTGGGGGTTCACACTGAGACGCGACAAGTCCCCGTGTACGCGGTCCTGCTGGCGAAGCCCGGGACAACCGGACCGCAGCTTCAGCCGCATCTGGACGGCGCGCCGTGTTCGACCACCCTTCCGTCCGCTTCCGATCCGGCTCCGCAATCGAACGTCGCCGGCAAGTTCCCGGCGCTTTGTGGCGGCATCTTCAATATGCCCCCAAGCGCACCTGGCCGCGAACGCGCGGGCGCACGGAATGTGCCCATGGGAATGATCGCAAGCGCATTGACTGCCATGGGGAACCTGGGCCGGCCCGTGTTGGACCAGACGGGGATCGGCGGCACTTTCGATTTCTCGTTCGAGTGGACACCCGATCCGGATGCCGTGCCGCCTGGCGTGGATTTTCAGCCCGACCCATCGGGTCCTTCATTCCAAGGGGCGCTAAAGGAGCAACTCGGACTCAAGCTGGAGTCGCAAAAAGGCCCGACGGACGTCATTGTCGTGGATCACGTCGAGCGTCCCTCGGCGAACTGACGACGATGCCCGCCCTGCCCGCTCACGTCGGCAGCTTCGAAACGTCCCATCCGCCGCCCAGCGCTTTGATCAGCAGCACACAGGCATCCATCCTACGCCGCTGCAGATCCACCTCGATCCGCTCATTGGCCAGCGCCGTACTTTGTGCGGTGACCACCTCCAGGTAAGTCACCAATCCGCCCGTGTAACGGTTCATGGACAGTTCGAGCCACTTGCGCGCCGCCTCCACCGCGACGCGCTGCGCAGCGGATTCCTGTTCCAGCACGCGCAACGTGGCCAGGCTGTCTTCCACTTCGCGGAAGGCATTCAGGGCGGATTGTCGATAATCCGCCACGGTCGCATCGTAGCCGGCCGTGGCCGCCTCTGTCACCGCGCGGCGCCGCCCGGCATCGAACAGCGTTTGCAGCGCGTTCGGCCCCAGCGCCCAGAACCGGCTCGGCCAGTTGAACCAGTCCACGATGGATCTCGCCTCGTATCCGCCCGACGCGGTGATCTGCAGCGTTGGGTAGAAGGCGGCGCGAGCGATCCCGATTTGTTCGTTGGCCGCCGACATGCGCCGTTCCGCCGCGGCGATATCCGGGCGGCGTTCCAGCAGTTGCGAAGGGATCCCCGTGGGAACCGCCGGCGGCTCCGTTGCCAGCGGCTCCAGCGGCAAGCTGAGCGATTCCGCCGACCTTCCGGCCAGCACCGCGATGGCGTCCTCGAACTGCGCCCGCGCCGCTCCCACGTCGACGCTCTGCGCCCGCACGGCCTCCAGTTGCGTCCTCGCTTCGGCCACTTCGGCGCCCGAGGCAAGCCCGCCTTCAAATCGGTTTTGGTTGAAATCGAGGGCCTTCTGGTAAGTCGCCAGAGTACTTTCCAGCAGTTGTTTCTGCGCGTCCAGGCTGCGCAGCTCGAAGTAGTCGATGGCCATTTCCGCGTGCATACTCAACCGCACCGTGGCCAGGTCCGCGGAGGTCGCCTGCATGTCCGCGCGCGCCGCCGTAATCGACCGGCGTATGCGGCCCCACGCGTCCAGTTCATAGCTCAGGTCGAACGGCAGGGCAAAGTTGCCGTATTCCCCAAGCCCCGGCTCGGTCAACGGGATGCTGCTGGAAATGCGGTTGGTGGTGATGCCGGGAGTGGTGGAGACGGTAGGATAAAGGCCGGCGCGGCTCTCGGCGACCAGCGCGCGCGCCTGCCGGAATTGCGCCTCGGCTGCCTTGACGGACTGGTTTGAGACGTCCACCTGCGCCTCCAGGCCGTCGAGCTCCGCGTTGCCGAAAATCCGCCACCAATCCTCCGCCAGCGTCCCGTCGGCCGGCTGGGCCTGCTTCCACCCGTTGGACTCTTTGAAATCCGCCGGCTGCTGCCCCGCGTCGGCGGGCGCCGTGAGCGCCGCGGGCTTGCTGTATTTCGGCCCCACCATGCATCCGGCGAGGCCCAGCGCCGCCGTCGCCAGGCACACGCGCGCCGCCCCGCGCATCATTTCGCCACCCGCACCGGCGTGCCCGAAGTCAACGAATCGGAAGGATTCTCGATCACCGCATCCTGCGCCGTCACGCCGGAGACCACTTCGATCTCATTTCCAAAATCCCGGCCCGGAGTCACCGGCCTCAGTTCCGCCCGGCCGTCCCGCACCACCGCCACGCGCAAGCCCTCGGAACGGAAAATCAGCGTGTTGGCCGGCAAAATCACCGCTGGCGTTTGCGCTCCCAATTGGAAATGCACCGAAACATAGGCTCCGGGCAGCAGTTCGCCGGTGGCGTTGTCCACGTCCACTTCGGTCAGCAGCGTGCGCGACGCGGGATCGATGGAATCGGCGGTGCGCGCGATGGCGCCCCTGAAATGGCGGCCGGGGAACTCCGCCAGGGTCAGGTCGGCGGGCCGGCCCGGCGTCGCGGCGCGCGAGTAGGTCTGCGGCACATTGACGTAAACGCGCAGCCGGTCGGTGGCCGCCAGGTCGAAAAGCTCCTTACCCGGCGCGTTGGCCCCCGCGTCGATCAAGGCTCCCGTATCGACGTTGCGCGCGGTGATTGCTCCGTCAAACGGGGCATATACCTTCTGGAATCGCTGTGACTCTTCCAGGCGCTTTACGTTATAGGTGGCTGAGTCCACAATGGCCCGCTTGGCTTGC
>Ga0182014_10005658_pt1 | contig 13831 bp, 7 predicted proteins | sample 612S2DmetaG_FD_120489 | JGI IMG/M metagenome (GOLD analysis project Ga0182014, IMG submission 120489) | Permafrost microbial communities from Stordalen Mire, Sweden - 612S2D metaG | ecosystem: Environmental > Terrestrial > Soil > Wetlands > Permafrost | place: Sweden: Stordalen | collected... | reverse complement strand
CTGCTAAGCGCCACGAGCCGCATTTATCCCACAATTTACCGCTGCTTGAAGAAAACTCCGGAAAGAAACACCCTCATATCATTGCTGCTGAAATTGACAGGGCTTGTTCAGAGGTTCCCTAGACGACTGACTTAATTGTGGTAGATATGGTGGCGGGAGGCAGGATCGGACTGCGACCTACGGGTTATGACAACGCATATAAGTAATACAATCAACTACTTGCATGTCTTACAAGGGTGCCTAAATACAGCGAAATACGCGTAAAACGGAGCAATCACGGGTGAGCGAACACGGGTGGAGATTTCATGACACTTAACCTCCACCACGAGAAATTCAGCCCAGCCTGCACCATTTCTGGTGGTCTTCAAAAACCATATAAAAATGGCCGTAAGCACCTGAATTGGCCGTGATAGATCATCAGCCATGCCTTGGTATGCGCCGCGCCAGCTTCTGCTGGCGCGCTTCTACAGACGTGACTTCGTCTAACCAAACTAAACGTCCGAATGTCAGTTCTAGTCATCTATCCTTGCGCCACGACCACGGTCACTAACCCGAATTTTTCCCTCTTCGGTTCCGGGCGGCAAATCCACCTCTGAGGCATGGCCGCGGTCCCTGACTCGAGTCATTCTCTCTTCTTCTCCGGAGTTCAAATCCAGCCACGATAGGAGGGAACGTATGCTTCCGGTGGCCAGCGCAACCGCCGAGTCCGCTACACCGTAATAAAGGTTAATGCTGTCCCCGTCCGCCCCGATTGTCTGTCCGCATGGGAATACGACATCATTGACGTCGCCGACCCGCTCATACGCGGCCTCGGGCCCGAACATCCAGGAGTTTCCCCGCCGCAAACAAACTTCTGGATTCTCTAGGTCAAACAGCGCCAGCCCAAGGCGATAGATGCTTCCGGATGCCGTTTGCCGCACACCGTGATAAATTACCAGCCACCCCTTAGCTGTTTCAATCGGTGGAGAGCACAGCCCGATCTTGTTCGCGTCCCACCATCCACCGCGACGCGCCTCGAGCATGATCTTGTGATCGCCCCAGTAGTGCAGATCCGGCGAGTAGGAAATCCACATGTGCGCCCCAACTGTGGTCACCGGCCGATGAATGAGGGCCCAAAGACCGCCGAATTTCCTGGGCAGCAGAGCAGCGTCCTTGTCCTCTGGTTGCATGATCACGCCGTATCGCTCAAAGCTCTTGAAGTCTTTGGTCAAAGCAAGAGATACTCCAGGACCTCCTCGCGCGAAGGATGTGTACACCACAGCGTATTGCTCGAGCTCCGGAACATAGGTGATGCGCGGATCCTCTATACCCCAAATCTCCTCGGGATACTCGCGAGGGTTTGGCGCCAACGTTGGCAGGCTATCAATTCGCCAGCCATCTATCCCATTCGCTGAGCGCGCTGCGCACAGGTGCGACAGTCCCCGCCTATCTTCTGCGCGGCAAAGCAGCAATGTATCACCATCGATAAGTTTTACCGCTGCCGCATTGAAGACACTGTTTATTGGGTAAGGCCAATCACTCTGAGTGAGTATAGGGTTCCCCAAATAGCGAATGAATAGCGGAAGCTCTGTTTGTTTCTCCACATGAGCTTCGCGGGGTACTCGATTTGGCGGGACAAGCTTGGTGTTCAAGAGGAGAGGCCCATTTCGAATTGCAGTTCTCGTGCGTTTGGTCTCTTGACTTGTTGCTTTTCAAGCAAGGCCATCAAGAACAGGAGCGATGATTTCGTACAGGTTTTCATTATCGCGAGCGGGGAAGACGCTATTTCTCCAACCTCTTGTCGTTGCTTCGCAAAGAAGTAGCTATCAACCGTTGAATCATACAGCCCAAAAAACCACGACGATGTTCAATTCTGCACACTTCGATGGTTTGCTGCTCACTGACACTCAGTGAGCGGGCACCACGCCTGACGGCATCGAATCCCATAATCGATAGAATGAGAGCCGGGATTGTTGATGTAAATGTCATTTATCGTTCATAACCTCGGTGGAGGTTGAATGAAATCAATTCTGCCAAGCGCCATCATCCAATGCTCCCACCTGGTACACGTTTCCAACGCCGGCGAAACCTGATAAGGAAAAAGTGTCGGAGATGTGCCCGGTCTGAAATGTCGGCTAACTGCCCGGCCGTTCACAAGGATGATGGCGGGCAAGCCACACCAGATTCTCGCTCGGAGTCCTATAATGATCCGCGGAGCCCACTGCTATGCCGACAATGAAAGCGATTCAAATCAGTGCGCCAGGGGCCGATTTCGAACTCGTTGATCGGGAGATTCCCGAGCCGAACACCGGAGAGCTGTTAATCAAGGTGCAGGCATGCGGTGTCTGTCATGGCGAAGCGATTCTTAAAGGCGGGCATTTCCCAGGTCTTTCGTATCCAAGGATACCGGGACACGAGGTCATCGGAACAATCAGCAAATGTGGCTCGGACGTGAGGGGCTGGCAGGCCGGGCAAAGGGTGGGCGTGGGCTGGCACGGCGGCCATTGCTTCAAGTGTTCCGCCTGCCGGCGCGGCGAATTTTCAGCCTGTAGCAGTAACTTGGTAACCGGCATCACGATCGATGGCGGATACGCCGAATATATGGTAGCTCGCGGTGAAGCTCTGGTGGGTATTCCCAAAGAGCTTGATGCTTACGAAGGCACGCCTCTGCTTTGCGCCGGACGCACCGTGTTTGGCGCTCTCAAGTCGAGCGGCGCCCAAGGCGGCGACGTGGTTGCCATTCACGGCATCGGCGGCTTGGGGCACCTGGCCATCCAGTATTCCCGCAACCTCGGCTTCAAAACCGTAGCGTTATCGCGCGGCACGGATAAAGAGGAGCTATCGCTGAAATTAGGCGCACACTCTTACCTCGACACCAGCTCTGGCGGTGCGGCTGAGGAACTTCAAAAAATGGGTGGGGCGCGGGTAATCCTCTGCACGGCTCCGAATAGCCGGGCCATTGCGGAGCTCATCGACGGCCTAGGCAGGGATGGCAAGATCATCATTGTTTCGGCCCCGCAGGACATGATGCAGTTTCATCCGGGACTCCTGTTGAAAGGCAACCGCTCGATCAGCGGCTGGGTCAGCGGCAATATCGAAGACGCTATCCATTTCAGCTTGCTATCGGGCGCTATGCCAATGGTCGAAACGTTTCCTCTCGAACAGGCAGCGATTGCCTTCGACAAAATGATGGCAGCCAGAGTGCGCTTCAGAGCAGTACTGAAGATCGCTTGAGGGCAGACTATGCAAGAGCTTATGCAACTCATCGAAAACAGGCAGTCGGCAAGGGGGCTCTTCGACCCGGAGCGAGCGATTCCCGCTGAAGATATGGGGAAGATTCTGGAAGCGGCGCGGTGGACGCCCACGGCGCACAATATGCAGAATTTTGAGATCGTGGTGGTGGACGACAAACAACTCCTCTCCGCGATCAGTGAGATAAAAGTTCCTGCCGATCCGACCTTCATCAAAGAGAATTATCCCCAATTGTCTTTCACCGAAGACGAATTGCGCCGGAAGAAAACCGGGATTATGGGCACGATGTTCCCGAAATCATGGCAAACGCCCGACCCCAGCCTGGAAGATATCGAGAATGAAGGCAGGGGTGCGTATATGGCCAAGCAGATAGTATCGTGCTCGGCCATTCTTTTCGTACTCTATGATCCGAGCCGCCGGGCGCCGGCCTCAGAGGGTGATTTTCTGGGCATTATCAGTCTTGGTTGCGCGATGGAGAATATGTGGTTGATGGCCAATTTCCTCGGGATCGGTGTCCATATCGTAAGCTCGTTGTCCGGGAAGAAAGTGGCGGCGGAAGTTGCGAAGCTGCTCAATGTCCCGGACAAGTTTTCCATAGCGTTCAGTATGCGATTGGGTTATCCCGTCACACCTGTTCATTACTTGCGGGTGCGTCGCGACAGAGACGATTTTGTGCATCGCAATGGATTCAAGAAATAGAGCCTTCGATTGACCTGTCGCTCAGCGGAGTACCGCGGCGAGCCAGAAGCTGGGAACGTTGCTGCGTGGGCAGCGGTCACATCTGATTGCCATCAATGTCACGACCAGCCTGCCTGGCCTGTCCCGCGCCGGATTTGTCCTGTTATGTCGGCTTGTCGCAAGGTTTCCCAGAACGCTCAAGATTGCTCCTGGCGTGCTATCAGACGTGCCTCTACCCCAAATTGTGGCTGACCGGAGCCCCTGGCCATGCTGCGGCGCGCTGGATTTGGCAATCGGGACCGCCGCGATTCAGTGGCCAGTCCGCAGGCCCTCCCACTCGCTTCAGCGCGTCCCCGCATGGTCGGTCCGCAGTAGTTCCCCTGCCAGCGATTCTCCTCCTCCTCGCCGCCGCTTCAGCGCGTCTCCGTATCCCTGCCCTTGCTGAGTACCTCGCGGCTTGGCGGAAGGAATCGCCCTATGCCAGCGATGACGACTGGGTTTTTCCGAGTTTTCGGAACAAGGGTAAGACTCCGCGAAGTGGGTCCAGTCTAGTAACGGACCACATTAAGGCTGCCGCCATCAGGGCTGGGGTCATCAAGAAGGGCGACAAACGCCAATTTGGCCTGCACAATGTCAGGCACAGCCTCGCCACCAGTTTGATTTCATGGGGTTTGGACTTCAAGACCGTTCACACCCTGCTGCGCCACGCGAATCCCACCACAACTCTGGCGATCTACGCGCAAGGGATTGACGCCAACCGCTTGGCCGCTCAAGGCGCCATGATGCGCGCCGTTCTGCACCCTGTTTCGGACGTGGTGCAATAGCCAATTGCGGGGGTAATCAGGGGGAAGGATTCAGGAATACCTGCTAAACCATTGATTCTTTGGTGGCAGGAGGCAGGATCGAACTGCCGACCTACGGGTTATGAAAACGACTATAAGTAATGCAATCAACTACTTACACGTCTTGCAAGACCGCCTAAATACAGCGAAATACGCGTAAAACGGGCCAATCACAGGTGAGCCAACACGGGTGGAGATTTTCTGCGCCATCCTGTGGGATTCGGTGCCGACAAGGCTGATGGAACCGGACCGCCGTAGTTCAGACTCCAGCGAGATAGTCCCGGCTTGAAGGCATTTCCAGCATGTAATGATGGCCTATTCGGAAGCTCTCGAAGAAATCCACCTACATTCTGGGATGAAATCATCCGTCCAGTCACGCGTATCTTCTCATTCAAAATGAGTTGCGAGATCGACTGTGTATTGACAGTATTGCTCTGTGATTGAAGTGTGTATTAACTGGCTATGACATAAGAGAGGTGTGGAGAGAGGTGCGAGATAATTTCATCTCCTCTACACTGAGCTGGTTAGGAGGCGTTTCACCCTTGAGCACAACGCCGACAAATCAACCGCAGACACCATCGCTGAAGGAGCCAGAGGATGCTCGACTTCTCAGGCAGCACTTCCCAAACGCAAACAACCTCGTGTTCGACAAAACCAAGAAGGGGTATGTTCTGCTTCCCATTCTAATCAGGAAAGCAATGAAGTAGCTCTCTGCCGTCGAACTCCGAGTGCTCGTCTACCTTCAGACCCGTTGCAGCAAGTATTCGATATGCTATCCGACCCTAGACGAAATGGCGCACGATCTGAATCTGAAAGGGCTGAAGAACCTCAATTCTCACACCCGTTCGCTTGAGAAAAAGAGGTTCATTTCCACATCCACCGGTGGATATGTGCGCCGCCCTTGACAGGTGTGCTCGACGAACTTGATCGAGAACTGGAGCGGCGCGGACATCGCTTCTGCCGCTACTCGGACGACTGTAATATCTACGTGCGCAGCCAGCGGGCAGGGGAGCGGGTGAAGCGGAGCATTACCCTCTTCATCGAGCGGCGACTCAAGGTCAATGAAGAGAAGAGCGCAGTGGCACGGCCGGCAGAACGTAAGTTCCTGGGCTTCAGCACGACGAGTGGAGGAGAGATCAAACGGGGCATCGCTTCCAAGGCTCTGACACGGTTCAAGCAGAAGGCGCGGATACTTGCGGGACGGACGCGGGGCATCAGCATCGAGCAAATGTCGAAAGAGCTCTCCAGCTATTTACGTGGCTGGAAGGGCTACTTTGGCTTCTGCCAGACGCCCTCAGTGCTGGAGGAACTGGATCAAGGGATACGGCGCAGGCTGCGATCTGTGGTCTGGAAACAACGGAAGCGAGGGACGCACCGCTACAAGCTCCTGCGCCAACGAGGCGTGATCCATGCACTCGCCGCGATGGCGGCTGGCAGTCCTCACGGTCCTTGGAGGATAGCGAAAAGCCCAGCGATGCACATGGCGTTTCCGGTCTCCTACTTTGACTCGCTTAGTATCCCACGGCTGTTTGTTTGGAAGCAGCTCAATCCACCGGACCGCCGTATGCGGACCCGCATGTACGGTAGTGTGGGAGGGGAGGAGAGGCGACTCTCCCCCTATCCCGATTTCGCAGCCAAAACCCGCGGTTTGCAACCCGACGCGGCAAGGCGATATGGTGGCCGAAGCATGATGCGCCACAGCCAAGCCAGAGCGGGGATTCGCGCCACTGCATTGCTGGCGGGGTGCGTGTGCCTTGCAGCAGTTGCGGAGAGCCCGAACGAACACCAGTTCCAGGCGCTGCTCAAACATGGGTTCGAACTTCATCAGCAGGCACGGTTTGCTGAGGCCATTCCGCTGCTGGAGAGCGCGCGCCTACTGGAACCGGGAGACTATTTTGCTAACCTCCTGCTGGGCATTGACCTGCTGCGCACCGGCAAGGCGACGGAGGCTTTGCCCCGTCTGGAACTCGCGGCACGCACCAGGCCCGGTGAGGAAATACCAGAGGATTACCTGGGTGAGGCTGAAGCGAGCCTGGGCCGGTATGCGCAGGCAGCCGAGGCATACCAGCAGGCAGTCGAGCGTGGGCACGGCTCGGAGCAGGCTCAGGAGGCCTGGGCCGGCTTTGCCCTGGAGCGCTTTCGCCAAATTGGCATGAGCCTGCGCGCTTCCACGCCGGGCTTGGCGACGGTTCGCCGTTTGCAGCAGGCTGCAGCGAATCCGGCAGCGGCGCTGGTCTGCGAAGGTTCTATTCCCGCGCTGGAGCGGAGGCTTGCCCTCCAGCAAGGAAGACCCAACCAGGCGAGCCCGTATATGGAGACTACATACAGACTCTCGATCTGCTATGCCGTGGAGGCGGGGAAGGCGGCCGGTCAATTGCAGGCTGGCGCCGAGGACGCGGCCGCAATGCACCTGCTGCGCGGCGACATCTTGTTGCGGCTTAAAGGGGACGCTGCCGGCGCGCAAGAGGAGTACGGGCAAGCGCTCGCGTTGCGGCCCGGCGATCCTGCGTTGCATGAGCACCTAGCCGAAGCGCAACTCACCGCAGGGAATACGGAGGCAGCCAGGGAATCGGCGTTGGCCGCGTTGGCCATCGACCCGCACCGCCGCGAGGCACTGCGTACGCTAGCCTCGCTGACTATGAGCAACCGTGATTATGCTCAGGCACTGCCCTGGCTGCGGAGACTTGCGATTGAAGCTCCCGGTGACCTGATGGTCCAGGTGCAGTTGGGGAAAGCGCTGGCACAGACCGGCAATGCAGCCGAAGCATTGAAGTCTTTGGCGCCCGTGCTGGCCGCGGGCTATCCCGATGAGAAGGGCGCTCTGCATGCGCTGGAGGCGCGAGTGCTACGCGAGTTGGGCCAGGACGCAGACGCGGAGAAGGCTGCGGCCGAGGCGCGACGCTTGTCAGACAGTTTCCAGTCAAAGAACAAAGGTGGCGCGCACGAGAGGCCCGATGCCGACCAGTAGACGAGATGTTTTGCGCGTCGTTCCCGCATTCCTGGCCGGCGGATGGCTGCACAATGCAATGGCGGATTCGGCGCGACCACTACCGCGGATTCGCATGACCAACGGGGCGGTAGCGGCGAAGCTGGATTTTGTGCTCCGCAACAGCGCCTCGGGCCACAAGTACCAGGTGGAGACGCTGCCCGGCGGCCTGGGCGTGATCGATTTCGACGGTGACGGTTGGCCAGACCTTTTCTGCACCAACGGCGCGTCGCTGCCCGCACTGGTCAAGAACGGGCCGGAGTATTGGAACCGGCTGTACAGGAATAATCGCGACGGCACCTTCAGCGACGTGACGGTGAAGGCGTGCCTGCAGGGCGAAGGTTACTGCATGGGCGTAGCCGTGGGCGACTACAACAACGACGGCCACGAAGACCTGTTTGTTGTCGGGGTTCATGCCAACTACCTCTATCGCAACAACGGCGATGGCACCTTTACCGACGTGACGCAGGCGGCGGGGCTCAAGGGACCGGGTTCGCTGGGCCGGCCGGCGTGGTCCGTCGGGGCCTGCTGGATCGACTACGACAGCGATAGTCGGCTCGATCTGTTCATTTCGAATTACTGTGACTGGGAGCCGGGGACAGACCCTATCTGCGGCGGCATGGAGGCGCAGGCGCGCGCCTATTGCCATCCGGACCGTTATCGTGCGCAACCCATGCAGCTCTATCACAACAACGGCGACGGCACGTTCACCGAGATTACGCGCAAGCAGGGGCTGCCTGATCTGCTGGGCAAGGGGATGGGGCTGGCGATGGCCGACTTTGCCGGCGACGGACACCCAGGAATCTTTGTGGCCAACGACAATGCCCGCAACCTCCTGCTGCGCAATCGCGGCAAGGGTTTTGAGGAGATCGGCATGGAGGCCGACGTGGCTTACAACGGCGACGGGCGCAACATCTCCGGCATGGGCGCGGACTTCGGCGATATTGTCGGAGACGGACGGTTCGACATCGTGATGACCGGCCTGAAGAGCGAGACCTACGAAGTGTTTTTGAACGATGGGCGGGGCGCCTTTGAAGATGGAAGCGTGCGCACGGGACTGCTGAACCTGAGCCGCAGGTGGAACGGCTGGGGCTGCGGGCTGGTGGATCTGAATAACGATGGCTGGCTCGATTTGTTTGTTGCGGGCGGCGGACTGGATACGCAGGATGCGCAATCCAACCGAATTTTCAGGAATGTCGATGGGCACTTTGACGATGTCACAGACACCGTGGGAAGTGATTTTGGGCAGCTGGCGCAACATCGGGGAGTCGTTTTTGCAGATTTCGACCGCGATGGGCGGATGGATGCGGCCGTGACCGCGCTCAACTCGCCCATTGAGCTGTGGTGGAACCGCAGCCCGCGGGAGAATCCGGCGACCCATTGGCTGCAGTTGCGCCTGATTGGCCGTCAAAGCAACCGATCGGCGGTTGGCGCGGAGGTCAGTTGTCATGCGGCAGGCCGGATGCAGATGAGGACGGTTTCAGGCAGTGTGGGTTATGCCTCGACCAGCGACCTGACGGTCCACTTCGGCCTGGGTGAAGCAACGCGCGCCACGGTAGAGATTCGTTGGCCATCAGGACTCCTGCAAAAGCTCGGGGACACGGCAGCGAACCAGCGCATAACGGTAACGGAGCCGGCCAGTTAGACAGAAAGGCGCAGGTATTATCCCTGCGAAGGGCTGGAATTCTGTTATCCTTGCCCGGCTACCACGATATCTCAGAAGCTTTTGCCCGCGAAGAAAGCCGTAAAACACAAGAAATATCGCGATCACACATAGACTCCCGTTTTGAGTGGGGAATATGAATTGTTGGCATTGAATGCCGGGTTCCCACCTACGTCCCACATCCGGCACTTCGGGAGGCAGTAGATGAAATCTGACGTGACACGGGTTCCAAGAAGCCTGAATCCGCTTTTCGCAATCGCGATATCATTGATTCTGCTCATGTTCAACCAGGCATCGCGAGCGCAGACCTCAAACGCGCAATTGAGCGGCCTGGTGACGGACACCAGCGGAGCCGTGGTGGCAGGCGCCGAGATCAGGGCAGTCAATACGGCCACAAACGTTCCATATGGCGGGGTGTCGAATGGCTCAGGCATCTACGTGCTGCAGGAGCTACTCCCTGGGCCGTATACGGTCACGGTCATTGCCGCAGGATTTGGCACAGTCAGGCATAGCGGACTGGTTCTGAGCACGGGAGACCACCTGACGCAGAACTTTACGCTGAAGCCGGGTGCGGTTGAGGAGTCTGTCACTGTTACTGCGTCACAGACTCTCATTTCATCGGATGAAGCCAGTGCGGCTGACGTTCTGGACAACAACATGATTACCGAGCTGCCGCAGTTGAACCGGAACGCTCTCGATCTGACCGGTACCACGCCGGCCATCCAGGGCACCGGGCCGCTAGTGGACCAGGTCGGGACGCTGGGAAATTCGGCCTACCTGATTGCCAACACGGGAAACAGCTATTCGGTTTCGGGCGGCCAGGTGAATGGCACCAATATCAGCGTGGATGGCAACCCGGTGCAGGAGGCGGAGTTCAACGCCACCAACCGCTCCATTCCAACGCCGGATTCGATCGGCGAATTCCGGGTGGAAAGCGGCGTCCTTACTGCCGACAAGGGACGCTATGCGGGCGGCATCATTTCAATGGAAACGCAGAGCGGCACGAACGACTTCCACGGGCGGGCATTCTTCTATTTCCGCAATGAAAGTCTGAACAGCAACGACTGGACCGACAATTCGCTCGGTAACCCGCGCCAGGCTTTCGACCAGAAAAACTATGGCGCCGCGGTTGGAGGTCCAATACGCATTCCGCATGTCTACAACGGAAAGGATCGCACTTTCTTCTATGCGGCGTGGGAAGGGGAACGGTTTTCGCAAGGGCAGGAGGTCATTAGCACCATTCCGACGGCGCTGAACCAGATGGGTGATTTTTCAGAGACCGTTATCAACTACAACAATGGGATCCCGGTTTACGCGAACATCTACGATCCGTTCTATGGGGCAAACGATGCGAACGGCGCCGATTGCACGGGGCCGTTAGCTGAGCAGTACACGGCGCAGGGTAGCTGCTGGGTCCGCCCCCAGTTCCCGGGCAACCAGATTCCCGCGGCATACGGCACCGGTGTATCCGGCCAGAGTAAGCTCTTTGCCCACTACCTGGCCCTATGGCCGTCACCGAACCATGTCCCGGCGGCGAACAATGACCACATGAACAACCGCTACGACAAGATCACTACTACCCGGCCCACGGACAAGTACTTCTTCCGTGTCGATGAAGCGTATCGCAACAACCAGCACTTACAGGCAACCATGAGCCGTTCGGCGCTGACTGACGACATCCCCGCGCCCTTCGCGCACGCGGCTGAATCGGTGACCACAGACGTCGACTGGAGCGGAGGTGTGCTGTACTCGCTGACCGTGAACCCCAAGACCGTGGTGATCGCACGGGCTGGATTCGGAGTGACCAATCTCTTTAGCAACGGCGTCTCCGGCAACGGCTCGGCGCCGGACCCGAGTATCAACACGACTCAATGGCCCTTCGATCCGATGATTGAATCGAACAACGAGAAGAGCACGAATGAAATCCCGCCCGTTATCAACATCGGCAGCAATGCCGGTGGCTATACCCACGTGGGAGGCAACGAATTCGACAGCTTCATCACGCAGTCGATGAATGGCAGCGTCTCTCTGACGAGGTTGTGGGGGCGCCACGCGTTGAAGGTTGGCTACGAACAGTACTTCACGCGATTCACCGAGCAGGGCGGCGACAAGACGGGTGTGGCCTGGGTCAATGCTGGTGGCGGCTCCAACCAGTACTGGAACCAGAACGACGGCCTCACTGGCAGCCAGTTGGCGGAATTCATGATGGGCTCGTCCAGCTACTTCAACTGGGGCAACTGGGACATCACTCCGTTTGGGTGGAACCAGGCGGCCTACGTGATGGACGACTGGAAGGTGAACACCAAGCTGACCGTGCAGATCGGCCTCCGCTGGGACCATGACGGCGCGCGCCAGGGGCGGCACGTTGCCGGCAGCCTGGTGTACGACATAAAGGCCAAGAACGTACTCTCGCCCAACAGCGGCTGGAACTGGAGCCAGGTGACGTCGGCTGTGCCGGAACTCTCCGGGCTGCCCAGCCCGGCATGGCTGACACAGGGCGCAACAGGCCGCGTGGCCCTGATCGGCACGCCGGAGTATCCGCAGAAGAATCTCTACACCACGGAAATGGTCAACCTTCAGCCACGCCTCGGCATAAGCTGGGCAATCAACGACAAGACTGTACTGCACCTGAGTGGGGGCACCGTGGACCAGGGGCTGAATGGCCTCGCCACCGATTGGCTCAGCTTTTACTACAACAGCAACACGTTTAGCCAAGTTCCCAGTGTAGACGGCCAGCACTGGATCAGCGAGTTTGGCGGCGATCACGGCCTGCCTGCCTTCCCGGCGCTGTCAGGAGGCGGCAACCTGGGCTGGGTGCCACCCATCACCAACAACCAGGAATACTGGTATTCAAGTTACGGTGCTTCAGGCAACTTCGACCAGGCGGGCACCACTACGGGGCACTTTGACACCCCCACCGATTACATGTGGGGCGTGAGTGTCCAGCGGCAGTTGGCCCAGAGCTGGGCGGTCACCGCCGAATATCTCGGTGTCAAGGGCGTTCATCTCTTGACCGATGTCTGGGGCTGGAGCCTCAATAACGTCCCGCTGAACTACTACCAGTTGGGAACCCACCTGAACGACCAGGTCCCGAACCCGTTCTACGGCCAATCGCTGAACTTCTCGGCCGAGCCGACCGTTTCGCTCAGCCAGTTGCTCGGGCTCTCTCCGCAGTATGCCGGGGCCAACTCGACGACGCCAGGCCAGCAGACCTGGGGAAAGTCCTTCTCAAATTTTGCGAACTTCCAGATTCAATCGCGCAGCTATCACGGCCTTGAGTTGCTCGCCGCCTACTCCATCCGGAAGACCCTGTCGAATACTGGCAGCACCGATATTCACGTCTACGGATCTGCTGCCGGCGCCCTGCAGAATCCGCACAACCTTATGGAAGCGTACGCTGTGGCAAGCTACGAGATGCCGCAGACGATCAAGCTGAATTACTCCTACGATTTGCCCGTCGGGAGAGGTCACCTCCTGCTCGGGAACCCACAGGGCATCGGTGGACACATCCTGGATGCGGCCGCCGGTGGATGGTCGGTAGCGGGAATCTCCACCTGGAGCCCCCACGGCACACCCGTCCAGGTACCCACCGTGGACGGCGGCCAGCAGGCCCCCGGAGCAGCTCTTCGCTGGTCGTTTGCCAACAAGGACTTCAGGCGTTCCGGTTCAAGTTACGGCAACGCTTTGGTGGTAAACGGTGCCTTTGCAAATTCGAGCGGGCCGGGTGTGCTCAACGCATCGGCCTTTACACGTACACCGAACTACAGCCTGGCCAACTCGCCTGTCTTCTTCTCCGGCCTCCGAAATCCGGGAGAGTTTACCACTGATGCCAGTATCCTGAAGAAGTTCTATCTAAGTGACAACAAGGCACGTTACTTCGAGGGGCGTCTCGAGGCGCTCAACATCCTCAACCATCCGGTCTTCGGCAACATCATCGCCGATCCGGACTCACCGACATTCGGCGGCGTCAACGGCAAGACCGGACAGCGCGTCATGCAAGCCGGCGTGCGGTTCTTCTTCTAGAGCAGATGACCGCAGTTTCGGAAGCGGGAATACGAGGCTGCTCTTTCGCAAGGAAGAGCAGCCTCGGGAGTACGACAAAGCCCGCACCTCTCAAAGGAATCCAGAATGAGCGAACTCCGGTTCCGACAATAACTCTGCCAGGCAGACTACAAAGCAGCATTGAAGACAAAGGGCCAAGTAATTCGCCGTGGCATGCTTTCTGGATCGCCGCAAGTTCCTGACCACAATGGCCGCAGTGAGCGCCGGGTCCACCCGGTTTGGACCTGTGCGTTCTGGTCGAGAACGCGTCCTGAGGCTGCCGACCGGCACATTGTTGTTGCATGAAGAAGTCGCTTCGACGGGAGGAAAAGGTGCAGCAAGAAAAGGGTGAAGTGATCAAAGCGAACTACAGCCGAAAATTGCATTTGT
>Ga0182014_10005657_pt1 | contig 13833 bp, 19 predicted proteins | sample 612S2DmetaG_FD_120489 | JGI IMG/M metagenome (GOLD analysis project Ga0182014, IMG submission 120489) | Permafrost microbial communities from Stordalen Mire, Sweden - 612S2D metaG | ecosystem: Environmental > Terrestrial > Soil > Wetlands > Permafrost | place: Sweden: Stordalen | collected... | reverse complement strand
CTGAGGGTAAGGATCGTGATCTGATCGTGGGCTTCACGATGACCGAGAAGGATGCCCCCGACGCCGATCTCGACATCGTCGGGATGCGCGCCGATGGCGAGCACCTGCTGGGGTGGGCCCGACTTCTTCGCATGGCGGCGTTCGATGAGGCGATCGACCTGCTCGATCAGGGCAACCGGACTAATGGGCTTGGGCAAGAAGTCGTCGACGTCGCTGCGCAGGGCCTGCACCGCCACATCCACCCTGGCGTCGGCAGTCATGAGCGCGATCGCCAGGTCGGGGTCGAGCCGCTTTGCTTCGCGCACCAGGTCGAACCCGGACATGCCGGGCAACCCGATGTCCGCCAAGAGCACGTCAAAGCGGTGTGTTGCAAGCAGTTCGAGGCCTTCGCCTGCCGACGTGGCGGTCGCGACCTCGAATCCCGAGCGTTCGAGCGCCAAGGCGAGGAAGTCGAGGGTCCCCGGATCGTCTTCGACGACGAGGATGCGACCCTGCCGGTGCGGTGACGGTGTGGCGCCAGTTACGCCAGAGGAGTCGTCGCTTACGTCTGCAGCCATGCTGCCCTTCTTTGGGGCTCCCCTTCTGTTGAGCGGCCCCTATTGCTGCTCTCGCCAACTGTAGCCATGAGCACCGTGGTGGAGGTGCATCTGCCGGGTACGACGCGATGCTCTCAACCGCGTCGCTCTGAGCTGGACTTCACCGAGACTGCGCGAGCTCGCTGACGGACCCTCGGAGGACGCCCGCGCCGCGGATGGCAGTTTCTGAGGCGCGCATTGGGGAAGAAACCCCGTCGGTTCGGCTCAGGTGGTGGCCGCGTTCGTCGGAGTCGTTGGGCTGTTCACGATTGGGTGGCCGACGGCGCACTCCTGCTCGTTCTCGTGCCGGGCGCTGCATGGATCGCTGCGACGTTCCTCGGGCACGGCACAAGAGCGCCAAGCCCTACCACCAGCTGTCGTTCTCGCTCCAGGATGGACACCGTCCCAGCCCGACCGACGTGCCCTGTGGCTGGCCCGGGGACTGGATCTCGTCCGGTCCCCGGGCCCTCATGCCGCGAGAAGCGGAGCCGACCAGCGCCGCCACCGGCAACTCGACCTCGGCATAGCCTCCAAGGATCTGGCGGAGGTGGCCGGCCATCCTCTCCAACATGGCGGGCTCCGCGGGTGCGATGTGGTGAGCGACCACTTGGCGGTTACCGACCGCGTCGATCGCCCGCTCGACTCGTGCGAGGGCAATTCGAAGGGCCCGGATCGATCGTTCCATTTCTTCGGTTGCTGGGTCTCCCATGAGTGGTCTTCGGTGCCGTGCACCCGATCGGATGAGGGCGGCCCCCGAGCAGGTGCGCGCGATCGGGAACAGAGTGACGCCGGTCAGCCTTTACAGAGCGAGCACCACCACGCGCCCCAGTCAGCGAGCTACCCACTCCGAGAGGAGGCGAGTTTCGCGGTCCGGGTCGAGTCCGATGCCGGCCGACGGCGTGGGCGAGACGGCTTCGGCGGCGTGGAGCTGCATCACCGTCTCGGCCAGCGGGCGAGCCACCAGGCCCCGGGCATTCGCCCTGCTCGGGTCGAGCGCACTCGCATTGCGCCCCTCTGCGGTCCCTTCCCAAAGCGGCAGCTCCCGGGAGTTGATACCCCGCGCTGCAAGCCAGTCCGAGTCCACCCAGACGAGTTCGGTGCCCGCCGGGCCAACCGTGGCGACGACAGTCTCGAGGAACGAGCCGAAAGAAAAGGGAGGGGCCGGGTTGACTGCGTGGAACGCGCCGCCGGACCACTCGTGGGCGAGCAGCAGCACGAACGCCGCAACGTCGCGCACGTCGATGACCTGGAAAGGGTTGGCCTGTGGTCCGGGAGCGAGCACCGACCCTCCTTGGGCCACCCGCTCCACCCACCACGTGAAGCGGTAGGTGTGGTCGTAGGGGCCGGCCACGTAGGTGGGGCGCACAATGGTGACCTTCTCGGCATCACCGCCGCCGAAGGCCTCCACCGCCGCCCGCTCACAGAGTGCCTTGAGGCCGCCGTAGGTGTGCGCGTTGACCTTCTCGGTCTCCGGATCATCCAGTTCGGCCAGTGGGAGGTCCTCGGTGCCACCCGGGTCTTTGGTCAACGCATACGCCGAGACCGAGGAGATGTGGACGTACTGCCCGCCACGCCCACCGAGGGCGGCTGCAAGGGCACGGACCTGGCGTGGCACGTAGGCGGACGTATCGATCGTGGCATCCCACGCTCGCTCGTCGAGCGCGGAGAGGTCCTGGTCTCGGTCCCCGATGAGATGGCTCGCTTCAGGGAAAAGGCCCGGATTGGTCCGACCTCGGTGAAAGCACGTCACCTCGTCGCCCGCCGCCAGGGCCGCCTCGACGATATGGCGTCCGATGAACTGCGTCCCGCCGATCACCAGGATGCGCACGGCAACCTCCTCGACGGTCGCCCGATCGTGACACGTGGCCGGGCACGCCTACGGGGCGGTGCAGGCCGTCAGGGTCACTGTGCTCCCCGGCGCCACGCTCACCCCTGGGGTGGGCGACGTCCTTACCACCGTGCCGGCGACCTCCGAGCCCGTGCACGTGGTCGTCGGACCCGTCTGGCCGACCAGGCGCACGCTGGCGAGGGTCGCCTGCGCGGCCGCTGCGGTCTGCCCGTAGACGTTGGGCACGATAACCGTGGCCGCTGTCGTCGTCGTGGCGGGGGCCGTGGTGGTGGTCGCAGGTGCGCTGGTCGTGGTGGTGCGCGGTTCGCTCGAGGCAGTGGTGGTGGTCGTCGTGCTCTTCGGCGAGTTGGAGGACAGCACCAGTGCGAGGATGCCGCCGACGACCAGCACCGCCACAACCACGACCACGACGATCAACCAGGTGTTCTTCGAGCTTTCCTCGTCGGGTGCGCCACCGGGCGGGGGGAGCTGGCCGGGGACGACGACGGCTGCGCCGCAGATCCGGCAGTACTGCTGGCCTTGGGCGACAACGTGACCGTTGGCACAGCGGGCCGGCAGGACGGCGCCGCAGATCGGGCAGAAGCGGTCGTCGAGCGCGATCGGGTGCCCGTTGGGGCACCGGAGCTGTACCGGAGGTGTTGCGCCCCCCTGCGGTGGTCCTGTCATGCTGCCGCCCTTCAGGTCGATGTCGGTCTCGGGAGTACGAGCCCGGGACCTGCGTTCGCATCGTAGATCGGCGCAGATCCATGACGAGGTACCCGACTTCTCGACGGTGCGCAGAGCGCGAGTCGCAGCGCTGAGCGGACGCCCGACTGGGCGGTGCATTCCCTGTCAGCGCGGTGTGTGCGCCGTGTCAGTGGCGGCCCTGACGATGTTGAGCGAGAGAGAGGAGTACGCCCGATGTTGTGGCTTTGGCTCTGCCTTCCAGCGGCGGTCGTAGGTGCGTCGGCCCTGCGGACGTGGCCGCCGCAGCTCTCTGCACGGATCCCCGCTGCGTTGCGTGAGCAGGCCCGATCCGCCAAGGCGTGGGCACGACGCCTGCGGCCAGGCGGCTTCTCCATCACGAGGGCAGCGGTCACACCCGCTGAGCAGGCACGAAGGGCTCAACAGGCATAGCCGGCAACAAGGCGCTCTGGGAGATCCTGAGGCGTGAGGCCGAAAGCCCCCAGGTGCCCGCTCTCGGGGGTGCGACTGACTGACGCGTCGGCGCCGTCGGCGCCAACGGAGCATGGGAAGACCTGTCCCGGAGGCTGTGCGCCTGGAGCCTTGCGTGGCTGACGACGTTCCGAGGCAGTGTCCGGGCAAGCCCGGACCGTCGGCTGTGCCGACTGGACGGCTGAGAAGGTTCGAGCCGGGGTCAGGTCACGTCACGTCACGTCACGTGGCGTGGCGGACGGCGTCGGGTTTCGCACCGGATCCCCGTCCCTGCGGGGTTGGCCGAAGGTCTGCTGCGATCCGCGAATTCGAGGACTTCCTCAGTTAGCTTTCAGCTGTGCAATCCGTCGCCCTCCCCGTCGGGTCGAAGGTGCGGCTCCGCTCCGCGGCGGTGAGGCGCATCAATTCCCTTGCGGGCCGCCGAGTGTCGGCCGGGCAGCGCTCCGATGTGCGGCGATTGGGTGCGGCTGATGGGTGAGTGGTGGACCTGCGTGCGTTGCTGTCGGCGGATCGACTGGACGATCGAGCTCGATGCCACCGAATGGGAGGTCCTCGAAGACGGGTCAATGTCTTGCGAGGCGTGCCTCACCCCCGAGGAGCTGCAGGCGCTCTGCGAAGAAGCAGAGGTGGTGCGCGGCACTGACTGTGAACGGTGTCGGCGCCGTTTCGAGGACGGGGCCTTCCCCGACGAGGTCCACGGCTGGATCGAGGTCGACGACGGTGGGCTGATCTGCCCTGGCTGCCAGACCTACGAAGATCGAGTCATGGACGACTTCCGCACGGAGATCGCACTCCTCGAGTTGGACCTCGCCCGCCGGCAGAAACCCGATCTCGAATAGCCGGTTTCCTAGCGACGTGGGCAGCGTCTCTGGCCTGACCGACACCCGGGCGAACAACCCGAGGTATCTGCCACACGGCACGACCTGGCAACGCTCTGCCGGCCAAGCGGTGTCGCACTGGGTGGCACCTCCCGATAATTCAGGGAACCGGCGTCTTTGACAAAGGTTCGACCCTTCTCCCGGCAGCGACGACAGAGTCGACCGTGCGGAGGAAGTCGATCAAAGAGATGGCGAGAAATCCTGCCCCGATGAGGGCCAGGACCTGGCCCTCCGGGCGTCCGGTCCTTCTCGAGATCGAGCTGGCTAACGGCCTTGCCACCTTCGCCGTGATCCCTGAAAGCCCGATCTGGCCCATGGCTACGTAGTTCCATTTCCTCATCTGCACTCCTCATCGCGACGTGCCCGGACGATCGTAGGTTCCAGGAAGTGAGACGCGCAGCGCGACCGCCCGTGAGGCCGGGCGCGACGCAACCTGTTGCCGGATCGACCGTTGACGGCGCCTGCACCTCAGACGCTCGCTCGGCAGTCGGCTCTTGGAGGCCGAGCGCGGGGACTGACCGGCAATTCCGCCACATGCCGAAGGCCCGAAGACTCGCCTCTCGTTGGGCTGGAAGAGCCGCCACAGGTTGACGGCACCGAACGTGGCGTCCAAGAGCAGCCATCCGACCAGGGCGGACTTGCCGAACAGCACAGATCACGATTCCGCCGATCACGACGACGTGCACGAGTGGCTGGAGAATCAACGGCTCGGTACGCCCACGTCCGTAGATGCCAGCCACCCCAAGCAACCATCAACGCGGCGATGCCGAAGCATGCATAGGAGGGTTGATGTCACGAGAAGTCGCGTGCGACGTTCAATCCTACTGACCACTCCGTAAGGGCAAGCTCAGCCCGGAGCCCCTCGGCTTCTATTGGCTGGGAGAGTCCTTTACGACCTCCACCAACGTCACGCAGGCCCTCACGACCTCTTCGTGAGCTGAGCCGATCGCGAGCACTCCCGCCGCAAAAGCGTCATCCTGTCCGGCATTGGAGACAAGTGACTCCAGGTCATTCGCCTTCTTGTCCTCTTGCTCTGCGGCAAGCAGTGCCTTCAGGAGGGCATTGAACAAGTCTGCGATGGGCTCTGGCATGAGTTCGACTGTAGGCAATCAGACGGGACGTGCGCGAGCAGCGAGGAGGACGGATCTCCCGGCGAGTCCGATACCCAGATCCGGTCGGTCGGTCGGTCGGTGGGGTCTGGTGACCGACGAGTTCAGCCGCCTATCAGTTCGATACCAGCGCGGGAAATCGTAAATCCCCTACCACCCGTGACGCTACAAGTCATCCCCGTGATCGCCGATACACACAGGAACGGACCGACTCCTGTTGCGCTGCCGTACGCCAGAGCCGGGACCTCGAAACCTGGGTTGCCCAGGTTGCAGGTGCTTCCCGAGCACGACTTCACCGCCCCGCTGACCGTCATGTCCGCTGTCTGAGGCGGGGAGAGCGTGGCACAGTGGACCTTTTGGTCGTCGGGGGTGCTTCCGTAGTAAATCCCGCACGCGATGTTGCCCGTCGGCGATTGGACCACTCCCCCGATGGCTGTCTGCATGGGATACGCGACCAGCACTGTCGCTGTGCCCGTCACGTCCTCGCGGTCGCAGGCGGGTGGGGGGCCGATGACGGAGACCTCGTCGGTGAACTGGTAGGTCCCAGGGGCCGTGTAGGCGTGCTCGTAGTGGCCGTCGTTGTCAGCGCGAGCGGTGTCTCCACACTTGACCATCCCGGCATTCGCCCCGGACGTTCCCCCGTCGCCGAAGTGGACGTCTTCGCTGTCACCGGTGCCGGGACCTCGGATCTCGACGGTGAACGTTACAGCGGTCCCCACGAAGACGTGATCGGGGCTCACCGTGACCCGCACCGTCAAGGCCTCCGCCGTAGTTGAGGTCGAACTCGGCGCCGTGGTCGTAGTCGAACTGATCGACTGAGGCGAAGTGACCGATGGAACGGTCGTTCCCGTGGTCAACGTGGTGGTGGTACTCGAAGACTTCCCACCGCCGCAGGAGGTGGCTACCGCTGCGACCAAGCCCAAGCACGCAATGGCACGGCAGAAACCACCCATACGGCAAAGCCTGGCCCGACCTGGCCGAGCCGCCTAGAGGCTTTGGACATTGGCCCAGAGCAGCTGCACCCCCGTCACCCGCTCTCCCAGCCAACCGGCGAGCTCGGGGCTGACGCCTTCGAGCAGCTGCTCGCTCCAAAACTGAATAGCGTCGTTCGTCAGGTGGGAGTCATCAGCCAGGACCATGCTTCACACGGTACGAATCGGCTGTCTCCACCAATCGGGACTCGCTATTGCACGCGGGCCGCGGCCACCGCCGCCGCTGGGTTCGCCTTTCGGCGTTGTCCCAGCGTATTACCGGTGTCAGAGGGGGGACTTGAACTACGACGGCGGAAATGCCGGTAGATGGTGGAGAGTCCAAAGGCGCAGGTCTAGTCCACTCCCCCGCTGTCGCCCACGCCGTCGGAATGTGCCAAATCCGTTCGGAGTCGGATCGTTCTCGCCCAGCCATACCCGTTCTCTGCTGACCCCCAGGCGCTCGGCGAAGTGCTCCATGGACCGAGGGTGGACCTTGGGCGCGCTGCCCAGGTCTACGCAACACCCCGCACGCTCCCCTACCGAATCAGGCACGAGTGGGGCGGGGTCCGGACGAGTACGACGGGCCGAAGTTCGCCGGCAATCTGGAATGCTGCGGGCACGCTCGTCGACCAGCCGTTGAAGTCTCGCCCCGATCCTCAAGTACCAGTGACAGTTCCGGTTGGATCCACGAGTGACCTCAAGTAATCCTCCATCTTGTCCCAGCTGTCTTCCTGGCCGTCGGTCTTCGTCATGTGGTCACGGCCAGCTTGGTCACGGAACGCGAGGTTCATCTTCACCTTCGTCACTCCGTCAGTCTCGTGCAGGTCTACCGTCTCGACCGCCTCCGCATCCGGCCAACCCTCGAACAGCCACGTGTCGACGATCCGGGTCGGCCGCTCGATCTCCAAGTAGCTTCCGCAAAATGAACACTCGGTTCCGTCGTCGGTGACGAAGACCATGTGGTAATTCCCCCCAACGCGCAGATCGATCGAGCACACCGTCATCGTGTCCTCAAATGGAGCGAACCAGTTGCGCACATGCTCCGGCTTCGTCAATACGTCGAAGACAAGTTCGATCGGAGCGTCGAACTCTCGAGTGGTGACAATCTCGAGATCACTCGGAAATTCGATGACTGCCGACCTATGCCGATGAGGTGTCATTTCGCTCTCCTTGTCGCTGTAGCTCATTGAGGTAGTCGTCCATCCGGTCCAGTCGGTCGTTCATCGCCTGCTCGTACTTCGCCACCCAGTCGCGCAACGGCCGAAGTTGCGCGGGTTCCAGGCGGTACAAACGGCGACGCCCCTGCGCCCGGCACGTAACGAGTCCGACCTCGCCGAGCACCCGTAGGTGCTTTGAAACCTGAGGCTGGGACATCGAGAGGTCGTCCACGATCGCCCCTACCGCCTTCTCGCCTGTGATCAGCGCGTCCAGGATTTCGCGCCGATGTATATCGGCAACTGCATTGAAGACATCCGACGTCGTGGAAGCTCTGGCCACTGGGCCAATATATGCCGCTATCGGTATGTGTCAAGTCTCTCGGGATAACAGAAGCCACTGGTTGCCCATGGCCACGCCCCACGGGTTCAGCGAACCCCTTCGGATCGAGCGGCGACACACGGAGCGGCGTCCCGAGGAACCTGGCGTCGGCGATCAAGCCGTGGCAGCGCCCTGGAACGCCCGCGAGCCTGATCCCCGTTCACATGCCTGAAGTTCCCCAGAACGGCGTGGCCTCACGCTGGTCCAGGGTGCCCCTGATCGCCGGCTGCGGGACGTTCTTGAACGAGACTGCCGAACCAGTTCCATAGGATCCTGGCGTGCCGAAGGTTCTGTTCTCCGTATCCCACCCAGAGCTGGCAATGCAGGCCGACGGTTGGGATCCGACCGGACCTTCGCCTCGATCAAACGAGAAGCTCGGCTGGCAATGTCACCTTGGTCATACGTGGCAGGCCAGCTCGCCTCCCCACAGCCGGCGCGAGATGAGTCACAGTGAGAGCTCAGAGTACCAACAGGTTCGGATCCTCCGTTTGAAACTGGGGAGGATCCAGATGCACAGCGGGTAGCCGCACTCGAGGGAGAATCACCATTGCACGCAAACCGGGACGCCATGTAGCTACGTCCTGACCTCCGATGCGGGTGGCGAAGAGCCATCCCGAGGATGACCATGAAACGGGGGGCGGGCCGTACGCCGATTGGAGCAAACGTCCGGAGTTGCGCAGTACTTGGGAGGTTCGAGTCTCCAGATCAACTACGACGACAATGGATGGCCATTCTCCTCGCCTTCCGTGAAAAGTTCCGAGAAGGGCAATCCTGCCGCCATCCGGCGATATTGCGCCGGGACCCGAAACAGTTACTCCTCGGGGCAACGAAACTGCCTGCGACTTGCCCGATTGGACGTCGTTGAGCTGAATCGAGCAGCGCGGAGGGCAGTCTTTCGTGCTTTCTGTAGCGATCCAGTCTCCAGAAGCGGCAAGCGGATAGCTGGGAAGAGCCTTGGGGGGAGCGTGGGAGCGTGGATCCCAGATCTCAGTCTGATTACTCGTGCCGGAACCGTACGCCACGGCCAACACAAGGCCGGAACCGACGCTCTGACCCGTCGGGAACCAATTGGTGTCCACGGGGAGTGGGATTGGTGCACCTATCTGATGTCCAGCGGCATCGACCAAACGCACTGTGCCGTTAGTCTGCGCCAAAGCTGGCGCCGTGCAAACCGCTTCGGCGCACGGCTCCGACCAGATCCACATCTGACCGTCCGTGGGTCCTGGTATGACCCGCAGGGAAGGTCCCAGGTCGAGCGGGGGCCCGTGCAACCCTGGACCGTACAGCCACGCCATGTCACCCCTACTCAGGACAAGGGAGCGACCTATTTTGATCATGGCAAGGTCACTGCTCAAGCCGGCTGGTGCCGGGAGTGGCAAGGTACTCGTCGCTCCGGAGTCAGCATTGATGATTCGGAGGCTGCTGTAAGCCGCTACCAGAGTCGCTCCCGTTCGGCTAACTGACGCAGCCGTTGGAACGGGTGGTGAAGGGTTTGCGCGTGATGTCGAGCCCTCGATCACACCCGAATTCAAAGTCACGACTAAAGCAGCTACGAGAACCACTATTGCAATGGTGAGGCGGCCAATCAATCTGCGCCGACGGCGCTGTCGTGCCTCCTTGAACAAGACTTTGAGCGGCCGTCTCTCCTCATCGGTCATCTTGTCGAGCGTCAGCGTCATGTCCGCACCCCTCGTCGGCGCGGTTTCGGCATCATTGGAGTCCTTCGATGATCCGCACAACCTCTTCGGGCCTATAGCCGTGGGAGCGACAGAACTCGACCAGCTCACGTATTCGCGTCACGACCAAGCCACGTTCCATCGAGCCCGTCACGGTGATCCCACGACCCCGTTGGAACTCCAGCAGCCCTTCATCCCGCAGGATATGGAGCGCCCGAAGGACCGTGTTCTTGTTAACTCCGAGCACGGCCGCTAAGTCTTTGGCTAACGGAAGGCGTTCACCCGGTCTTGCCTCACCGTCTGCGATTGCCCGACGGATCTCGGCCGCCACTTGATCGTGCAGAGCGACGACGTCAGCTCGGTCGATTTCGAGGGAGAGCATGGTACTAGTCATGGTAGATCTATACGACTGCCTTGTCCACCCTTCACGTCGCCCAGCCTTGAATCCAATACTTCACTCCGCTGGGGTTTCCGGGTGGCATGAGCGCTGGCCATGCTGACCCAATGTGAAGCAACCCCGTCGAACGAACGAGGGGCTCCTCTGGGCCGCCGTCCTCGGACTGCGGCTCATCGGCAACGACGAGCAACTCAAGGAGGCCATTCGCCACGAGCTCGAGCGGGCCCTGCAGCCGGCCCCCAAGGCCGGCGGAGGGCCCGCTCGAAACTCACTGCACGCAGTGGACCAGCTGGAGGGGCAACGGCGGAACCTGCTGCGCCTGTACTACGACGACAGGATCGGAGCCGACTTGTTCGCCGAGGATGAGGCTCGCCTGGCCTTGGCCATAGCGGCGGCGCACGGAGAATCTGAGGCAGCTCGCCTGGAATTCGAGAAGGCTGATGACGTCAGCCGGCGCTTCGAGGAGGTGGCCCGTGTCCTCGAGAATCTCGACATCGACCGGGCTTGGGCCGCCGCCACCGAGTCCGAGCGACGGAACCTCATCGGGAATCTCGTCGAGAACGTAACCGTGCTTCCCGACCATCTGGAGGTGACCGTGTCCGGAGCACCCCAGCTGCACGTCCGCTACCAGGAAGTTGGTCTCAAGGAGTCGGGTCTTGATCGTGTCGGAGGGGGGACTCGACACAATCCCGTGCGCACTTTTGACGGCTCTCAGGCGTGGGGGTCACCCCATGTTGGAGCGAATAAGTATGGCAATCCTGTACTCGAGGTGGGAGCCACCGAACTTTGGCTGCCGGCCGCCTGACCGGAGCCGTAGTGGACGACGCGCGGCAAAGACGGACAAGTCTCTGGGTGCTGCTGGGACCGACCCGGTCAATACCGTCTTAGGGATTGACCATCGCCAGTAGCTCCTTGACGGCGGTGTCGTCCTTCATTTCGGCTGAGTGATATCGCAACTCCAACGCTGCATTCGTTGCAGCAATGAGTTGAGCTGACTCTCGGTGCTCAGCGTCGAATTCGCCAAGCCATTCGGAAACATCGGACCAACGCCACAGTCGACCACGATCGCGACTGTGTGAAATGGGAGCGGGGAATTCGTCCGGTGGAACCCTGGTGGAACGGAGGGTTAGCCGGCAGACCTCGCCCACCTGGCATAGGTCATGCCGTCGGGGTGGCCGTCACAGCTCGTCACCTTGAACACCTTGCCCTCGGCGTTGCGGTAAGTCCCCCGCCAGACGATCGGCCCCGGACAGCGAGCGGGATGCGTCGTGCCGTGCACGTCGTCGACCATGCGTCAGCATCGGCCCGGCATGACGGTGAAAGCGTTGGCTCACCTCAACACGAAGTAGGGGACCTGTTCGCGGCCCTCGGGTATCGCCAGCGCTGCCTCCGGTTTACCTTCTGGGTCAGGGATGGAGACTTTTATCAAGGAGAGAGCGTTGCCACAGTCAACGACGCTAAAGACGAGCCACATGAACCACGGGCCAGACGAATCATCCTCAAGGTCGATGCGAACCATCAACTCGTCGGCTCCCATCTCAAGACGTTCACCGACGAACGCCCACCATCTCCCAGCGTCCCCGCCCAGTAGGTAGGTGAAATCACCTTCTAGGGCCTCATGGACAGCTCGTGAAATTTCGACTTCAGTGCTCAATCTCCTTTGCATTGGAGCCAACTTTTCCACACGTCCACATGTGCCGGAGGGGGACGACTTGGAAGAGGGCCCCAGGATTGACCTGATCCCCGTAATTGGTCTCACCGGCCACGAGGTTGCTACACCGTCGGAAGGCAGCGCTTGTCGTCGATGCTCACCGCAGCGCCTCGGACGCGGCGACACGGACGGCGGCGGAGTTCCAGAGATCGCAGTACATCTCCGTGAACTCGACGATGGCAACCACGTCCTCGCCGGCGTCGAGGCGCTCGGCAGCGACCTTGTCGATCTCGTCGAGGATTGCGAGCCGGATGCGGGCGGCCTTCAGGTGCTACTCGGCGTGCATGCGGGGCCGCCTCTCCGAGCGCCGACACCTCGGCGGAGGTCTTCGGCCCCGCAGCCGTATTCGATCCAACTACTGCACGCAGACCGTGCAGTTCGCCGCGGATTGGCAGGTGCCATGCAAGGATCTGGAAATGTCCGATCCAATCCCTCGCGAACGGTCGCGAGATACAGATGCGGCCGCCCTGGATGCCATAACCGATCTCTTCCGACTCCCAGATCGCCGGATTGGCGACAGCCGAGTTCTTTTCATTGAGGATGTCGCTGACATTCTCAGTCAGGTTCGCGATCTGTCTCTGCCGGCAAGCGCCGAGCTGCTTCGGGACAACAACTGGGCCTATAAGGCAGACGGGGATTGCTACATTTACGACGATTTGGACGAACGACGCATGGGATCGACGACCTGTGACTTCTGTGATCGGGTCTTTTATCGCGATGACTCAAACCGGTATCACGGACTCAGCACACGCTTCAGGGACCATCCGGACGATCCGGAGGGAATCCTCGTTCAAGAGATCTGTGACTTCTGCAAGGAAGAGCGCCCAAGGGGTATGTGGCCCGAGCAGTTAGATCCGAAGTGATGACGATCTTGCAAGACCGGGGATGCTGAAAACTCGTAGCGACGCGCGGCGATCACCATTCGGCGGCTCAGTTCCTCGACGAGTACCACCTCGGGAGGTAGCAACTTCGCAATCGCCGCGATGTCTTCAGGAAAGACCGGTGTCGTGGAGTGGGTCGATCTTCGCCGGTGCCACGAGTCCCAGACCGTCCTCGGGGCCTGCCTCGTAAACGTCAAGCCAGAGTTCACCTGGACAGGCGAGGAGTCGCCGCAGCAGTTCGCGATCCAAGTCGACGTTGTGTTCCAACGCGTGCGAGCCGACGAAGCAGAGCCAGTTGACCCAGTAACCCTCTCCTTCGAGCTGCCAAAGACCCGACCTTGCCTCTTCTACTCGGTCGAGGAGCCTGGTCAGGGAATCGGCGAGTTCGACGCCTTCTTCGATATCCGAAGCGCTGTCGAGGAACCAGCGAGAGGAGTCAAAAGTCCGACCGGTGCGTCGTATCGGATCTCCAACTTCGTATGCGCTGCTCGGCTGAATTCCGAGCACCATCGTTACGTGAGCCGCACTGCCCGTCTGGCTGATGAGGCGAAGTCTTGCGAGAGTCTCCACACTGGGAATTGTGGCCCAAACATGTAGGGCGGCGCGAGAAACTCATGAACGAGAAGGCCAGACGGAAGAAAACGCTTGAGGCTCAGACGCTCACCCCTGTACTCGTTGACGGCGAGCTGATCGCTCGTCAGCCTTGGGACCCGCGGCCCTTGGGGATCAGTTGGGTGTCGACTGGATGGATGAGCCAACGCCCTGCAACGACTGCGCCTTCGTGGCCGGCCAGCTTCATTGACCGCTCTGTGACCAGGACCGCAAGCCCGACGGCAGGCAGATCATTGGCACCGAAGGTTTGGAGTTTCTGACGCGGGAACAAGCCATGGCTGAGCGAGTCGTCCCTGGTGGAACATCGGTGGAACATTCCAGCGGATTCGTTCCCTTGCACGCCCCCCAACAGGTCCTTTCTGGTGTCGGAGGGGGGACTTGAACCCCCACGCCCTTGCGGGCACCAGCCCCTCAAGCTGGCGCGTCTGCCTATTCCGCCACTCCGACCGGAGCGCCCTTGGAACTCATCTGAGCAACCCAAGT
>Ga0182014_10005654_pt1 | contig 13836 bp, 6 predicted proteins | sample 612S2DmetaG_FD_120489 | JGI IMG/M metagenome (GOLD analysis project Ga0182014, IMG submission 120489) | Permafrost microbial communities from Stordalen Mire, Sweden - 612S2D metaG | ecosystem: Environmental > Terrestrial > Soil > Wetlands > Permafrost | place: Sweden: Stordalen | collected... | reverse complement strand
TCGGCAACCAGCGGCAGCGGCCCCAGCGCTGCTTCCAACGCCCTGAAGAGCTCCAGTCCCGGCGCCTTCACCCACTTGCCCCTTACCGCCGTCGCTTCTGCGGCAGGAATCGCCCAGTAGGCCTCGAAGCCGCGGAAGTGGTCGAGGCGCACGATGTCGTAGAGCTCGCAGGCCCGGCGAATTCGCTCAATCCACCAACCGAAACCGCTCCGGCCGAGTACATCCCAGCGATAGAGAGGATTGCCCCAGCGCTGCCCGGTGGGCGAAAAGTAATCCGGCGGCACGCCGGCAATGCGGATGGGCTTCAGATCCTTGTCGAGTTCGAAGAGCTCCGGATGAACCCACACATCGGCCGAATCCATGTTGACGAAGATGGCCACGTCGCCCAGAATGCGAATTCCGCTCAGCGCCGCGGCCTTGCGCAGTTCGTTCCACTGCCGCGAAAAGGCATATTGCAGTATCCGTTCCCGGTCGATCTCCCGCCGATGCGTCTTGGCTGCCTGGGCCAGCGCCTCGAGCCGGCGGCGGCACAGCGGCTCGGGCCACGCGGTCCACGCGCCTGTATTGTATTTGCGGCGCAGCACCGCAAAGAGGGCATAGTCGTCGAGCCAGCACGTCTCGATTCGGCAAAACTCCTCGAAACCGCTCCATTGCTCCGCCAGCCTGAGGTCGCGTCCCGGTCCCGGTGCGCCGCGATCCAGAAAGTTTCCAGCCGCCTCGTGGAGAAGAGGGAGCTTCCGCTCTTCCACTTCGTTGAAATCCACGTTGCCGCTTCGCCCGGCCAGCCCGCCGATCCGCTCCCCCTCGATCCATCCCCAATCGGAGAGAAACTCCAGGCTGATGAGCGAGGGATTGCCCGCAAAGGCCGACGAACTGGCATAGGGCGAGTTGCCGTACCCCGTCGGCCCCAGCGGCAGCACCTGCCAGATGTGCTGTTTGGCCGCGGCCAGGAAGGCCACAAACTCGTGAGCGGCATGCCCCAGGTCGCCGATGCCGCCGTAGGAGGGCAGGGAAGTGACGTGCAGCAGTACTCCGGACGCGCGTTGAAATTCCATAGCTTCATTATCGGCGCAACCGGCTGTCAATTGCGGACCACAACGCTGATTTGCAGCCATCATGTTTTACAATGAGTTGCCATGACTCGCACTTCATTCTTAGCAATATTCTTCTTGGGAGTTTCAGTTGCTATCCCAGCTTCCGGCGAACGTTTGCACTCACCCTGGGATTCGACAAAGATTGTTCCAACCGACGCGCCTTACAACTGTCCCGTACCGCCTGCTTTCAGCAGTACGCTGAATCTTGAGGGCTATTACAGCGACAACAAGAAATCCATCATCGATGAAAAGAAACTAGCTGCGTTTCAGGAGGGCTCGGAAGCGCCGACCCATCTTGGCCAGTACACAGGGCTTGCGGCTGATGCGTGGTTGAGCAAGGGAAGCCGAGCCGCGGCCGCGTGCGTCTATTCGCTGCTCACCGCGGCGGCCAAGGCTGACGCCTGGGATGACAAGATGCCGCAGAACACAGGCGTCTACTTGCAGAACTGGCTGCTGAGCGGATCGGCGCTTGCCTACTTGAAGGTGCGTGACAGCGGCGTGGGAACGGCGGATCAGGATGCTCAGATCCAACGGTGGTTCGGGCTTCTCGCTGCGCAAGTGCGCGAGTATTTCAATGGCGGGCGGAAAAATCCTGAAACAGATGCCTGGAACAATCACATGTACTGGGCCGGCCTCTCCGTTGCCGCCGAGGGGATTGCGAATAACGACCCGGACACCTTTCTCTGGGGCCTGAGCTCCTACGAGATGGGAGTGCACGCCATCCAGCCGGATGGATCTCTCAACGCCGAGATGGCCAGAGGCCGCATGGCGCTGCATTATCAGCTCTACGCGCTCGAACCCTTGATCATGCTTGCGGAACTTGGCGAAAGCAATGGGATCGATCTGTATGCGGAAAGAGAAGGCGCCATTCACAGGCTGGTGAAGTTCGATTTGGCGGCGATGAAGGATCCCTCCCTGATAGCGAAGCGAACGGGCGAAGAACAGAACATCACCCTGCCGTTTTCGGGACTGGATATCGGCTGGGCAGTCCCTTACGTCCAACGCTTTCCCAACGCGGATCTCTCCGCGATGATTGCGAAGGCTTCGACCGTGCGTTTCTGGCAATGGGGCGGCGCGCCGCCGGATGCTGCGCCTCCCGCACCAACTGGCAAGAATGGTGACGCGCTTTATAGCGTTGATCTGAAGCACAAGATCGAGGCTGCTCTGGCCGGAGAATTCCCGTCAGGCCTCGCGCAATCGTACTTCCTGGGCGATTGGTGTGTGGAAGGGCGCACGGACCTGCATGGAACGATTGCCGATGGAGGAGACTTTTTGGCGCTGCGCAATGAACAAGGTGCCCCTTCAACCGGAGAAGTGCGAGGGCCGTTTCTTCTGCTTGCGCCGCTGTGGAATGCCGCCGGCGCCCTCACGCCCAACCGCGGCCAGATTGACTGGTCGAATGGAACCTACTGGGCACGCTGCCCATCTGCGCCTGTGCACCAGCCCGTTGATCTGAACGGGATATGGATTGCGCAGGATGGAAGCTGTTCTATTCGACAGCAAGGGAACCAGATTCAGACGGGCGATACAAAGGACTGCCTTGCGACAGGCCGCGTGGATGAGAAGGGTCATCTGACGCTGGAGGTGTTCGGCACACAGTATGAAGGAAACGTCACCGCAGACGGAAACCACATCAACTGGCAAGACAAAAGCTACTGGACACGAGCCGAAGTTTACGGGCTTGGAGAAAAGCAGAAGAAATAACAAAATGTTGCTAGGTCTCTGACTGGATGATTTCGTACATTGAGATCGTGCTCTCCCAGGTCTCAGAATCGAGACCTGGGGCACCCAATTTTGGTACAAGTTCATACCCTAGAGACCTGGTAGCCTTTCAGGGGATCATTCGGTTCGATGCGAACGTCGCACCGTCAGGCCCGATCATTTGCAGCGAACTGTACTTGGCACGCCGTTCAAAATATCAGCGCCATTCGATCAGGGCGTATGACCGCCCAACCGGTTGTTACCCCCACCTAACCAGAGGTGAGCAAAACAATCTCCGCCTCTAACTCCCCATCTTTCCCCGCCGTCAGCAGCCCCACCGTCACCGGCAGGTCAAATCTCTTTGGCCCGCACGAGCCGGGATTGAAGTAGAGCACGCCCTTGCGCCGGTAGTAGTTGGGCACATGTGTATGCCCAAAAAGTACGGCTGCGAAGCGACCCGCGGCCGGGTCAAGGTGCAGTGTTTTCAGATCGTGGAGCATGTAGACGTAGCGGCCGGCGATGAGCACAACCTCGGTATCCGGCAGCTCGCTGCACGGCCCTTCACGGTCCACGTTGCCGCGAATTGCCGTCACCGGCGCAATCTGCTCCAAAGCCTGAAGGACGGAAGGTCCGCCCACGTCGCCCAGGTGAAGGATGCGCTCCACGCCCTTGAGCGCCTGCGCAACCTCGGGCCGCAGCAGGCCGTGCGTATCGCTGATGACGCCGATCTTCATGAAAAGCTCCGGGAGTCGGTTTCGGGCCGAGTAAATACCTCTCAGTTTACATTCGAGGGTTTGAAGCAGCTTCGCGCTGCCAGCAGCGCCGGCGCCAGATTGATCGCAGTGATGAGCCATGCCGTTCTCCAGAATCCGAAGACCGGGATGAGATAGGTGCTCACAAGCAGCGCGCCTACGCATCCGCCCAGCAGATCGACGGCGTAGAGCGCGCCCAGGCCTCCGTGGCCCTGGCGGTCAGCCAGATAAACCTCGTTGGCAATGGGGAACTGATAGCCGCCCAGCACTCCACAGAGCGCTACCAGCGCTGGGAAGGCAATCTGCGCTACGCCCGTCGCCGCCGTACCGCTTGCTCTAGCCAATAGGGCGGCCGCAAAGATGAGCGCGGGAGCGGAGAGAGCGAGCAGAAGCTGGTTGACCGTCAGGGCGCGGTATGAGGCCAGTTCGCCCCGGCCTGCGCGGCGCAGGCCAAGTCGGCTTCCCAAGGCGATGCCCGCCATTCCCAACCCGATGAGGATCGCGAGCTGCGAATAAACATAACCGTAGATGGATTGGAAGGCCAGCAGCACGAAGATCTGCAGGGCGATGAGCGTGAAGCCGGTGGCGGCGGTGCAGCAGGCCGCGGCGGAGCGGACGCGCTGCCGGGCAGAGCGGCCGAAGGCCAGCAGAATCGTCCCCATCGCCAGCGGTACAAGGACCGCGACAGTTATGCTCTCGAAGCCGGTGTGCGCGGCGGCCTGGAACCAGCGGGAGTAGCCGCCCTTGAATTGGGCGCTCCAGAGCACAATATCGAAGTAGTAGGCGATGGGCGCGAAGTCGCGGTTGACAGGCGTGGAGCCGCGCGGCGCGAGCTGCTCATGGATCTGCGCCATGCGGTCGGGCATCATGCGGTAGGGGATGAAGTACTCGCGCACGTATTGCGTCTTCAGGTTCCGCGCTCGCAGCCTTGCTATCAGTGTCTGCGGATTCTCCGTCAGCACATCCGATTGGGTGGAGGCAAAGAAGTGAATGGTGTCGCCGGGGATGACGGCGACGTAGGGGAAGACTTCCTTGAGGGTGCGGTCGATGCAGCGCAGAAACTCAGCCAGATTGGGGCTGATGGTCTCTTCAGACGAGCGCAGTTGGAAGGCCAGCACTCCGCCGGGGGCGAGATGGTCGCGCGCGGAACGAAAGAACTCGACGGTATAGAAGCGATTGAGCTGCGCGGTTTGCGGGTCGGGCACATTGAGGATGATGACGTCGAAGTTGGCGTCGGCCGTCTTCAGATAGGATCGCCCGTCCGCGTAGTGCAAATGCACGCGAGGGTCCGCGGACCATGCGGCGAACTCCGCGGGGAAGAACTGCCGCGCCAGGCCGATGAGCGCGGGGTCCAGCTCCACATAGTCGATGCGCTCGACGGTGGGATGCTGGAGAACCTGACCGATACCGCCGCTGACGCCGCTCCCGATGAGCAGCACATTTCGGGGCGCGGGATGCTCCAGCAGCGCGTAGTGAACTTCCTCTTCCGCGGCAGCCTGGTCTGGCGCATTGGCAAGCAGCGTGCCGTTGTCGTAGATGCTGCGCAGACTGCCGGTCTCGATGACGGCCAAGCTGCCGTAATTGGAATTCTTCGATCCAACCAGATCGAAGCCCCGCCACAAGCGAGCCTGGGCGGTGCACTCCAATATCGGCGCCACATAGGCAAGAACAACAATCGCGAAGAGCGCAGCCGCGCCAGCGGCCCACGCCCGCCGGCGGGTAAGCCTGAATGACAGAAGCGCGGCCATCGATACATTGAGGAGCGAAACGAGGGCGGCAATCTGAAAGGGATCGAGAAAGCGCAATAGCAGGAGGCTGGCCAGAATTCCCCCAAGCGCGGAGCCGGCGGCCTCAAGAAGGTAAGCTGAGCCGGCGGCGGCGCGACCTGGGACGGCGCGCTCGGACTCGTACATTCGCGCCGCAACTGCGAAAAGTCCCCCTGAAACGATGCAGAATATGCTCAGGCAAAGCAGCGAAACCAACAGCATGGGTAGCGGCCCAACCAGCTCACCGGGCACGGTTTGAAAGTAGGACTTGGCAGTGCGCAACGCCCATAGCGTCGGTATCAGGCTAAGAGCGAGCAGACACTCCAGTGCGGCCACTGCACGGCGGGCACTGCCTGTTTTGCCCCGTCCCAGGCCGCCGAAGAGGCTGCTGCCGGCAGCGGTCCAGAAGAGCCATGCAGCAAGCATGATCCCCAGCGAGATCTCGTTGCCGTTGAAGGCGGCGATGATCTCTCGCATCAGGACGATCTGGGCAGTGACCGCGCTGAATCCTAGCAGCGCGAGGGCTGCCGCCGGTTGCAGCGCGCGGCGCGTTGGATCGGACTGTTGCGGCGCATCCACCAGATCGAAATTAAAAGCCTGTCGCTATTGAAAAGCAAGCGGAGCTTCAGTCATCCACGACGGATATATCGTGGCTATTTCTTTGCGCCGCTCTTGGGAGAGCTCTTCTTTTCGGCGGCAGGTGAACTGGAAGAGCCGGGGCTGGCCGCTGGTGGCTTACTCACGAACGAGGCGTCGAGCGGCTGCACGCTGACGCGCATGGATGCGTATGTCACTCCGGGAACGGCGATCTGCGCGCGCGTCTGCAAGGGCAGATTCGGATCGGCATCTTTGCGCACCAGGTAGCCCTGCACCAGGTCCAGATTCGGCAGTTCCTTGGCCAGTTCGTCGGTGTGCTCCTGAGGAAGCATCAGATAGTCGCCGGAGAGCAGGCCTATGTAGCGGTCTTCGCGATCCGGATCGGCATGTGCCTGCTGCGTGGCCACGGCTGTGGTCAGATTGCCGGCCATCACGAACCGTGTGCGATCTTCCCAATAGCTCAGCACTTCGCTGAAAGCGCTGAGCGCAGGCACGCTGATGGCCGGCAGCGCCACCAGGGGAACCGCGATCTTGGCGCCCGCCATGATGATATTGAGGGCCTTCACAAACCCCGAGTTCGAAGGAGCCCTGGAGACGTTCACAGCCATCTTGCCGGTGCCCTGTGTGAGCAGAATCTTGCTCGTTCCCTGGGTCGCCTGAGGGGTCTTGAAGCCGAGTTGGTCGAGCGAAACCTTGCCTGCCTTGTCTGGCACGAGCGATGCGATCGCGGTCCAAGCCAGCGGGGCGATAATGTTCATATAAGGGTGGATCTGGGTGGTGTCCACGCGAAGCTGCGAGGCATGAACGTTGGTTTCGCCACTGCCGGGTCTGAACTGCGAGAGAGCGATGCTAACGGCCACATCGCCATCGTGGTCCAGCAGTTCTTCCTTGGAGATGTCGGTGGCGTAACGCAGCCTCCTCGAGTCGGTTCTGTAGTGAAGATACTGAGTCTCCGCGCCGGGATCGGGAAGCTGATCCTTGGGCCCGCGCGAAGCTGATTTCTTGCCATAGTTGCGGCTGTATGGGTTGACGGAGTCGTAGAACCCATTCCAGAAATCGTACGAGTCGTGCGGTGCGTCCTCGGTGGGCAGCTGCGGAGCGGAGGCTTGTCCAGCTTGAGCGGCGGCAAGATCGGGAAGCAGTGCTGCCAGCAGTCCAAAGGCGGAAGCATCGGTTACAAAACGGCGGCGGGATACGGACATAATCTTTCTCCTTCGGCGGAACACGGTTATTGAACAGATGGTTGACTCTAACACCAGTGCATGGGACTCACTTTGTCGCATCCTTGGGAACACTGCGAATTGTAATCAGGCCGATGCCCCAGTTGGTAGGGATTTCGCCGGGAAACCCGCGGGTTCCGGCGCTGGTTCCACTCAGAAGCTTTTGCAGGGGCGTTTCCATTCCCCTCGACCCGCGCTGGGCGACTCCCTCGAAGTTCAAAACGTTGGGGTCAGGCAGGGGCTGTGCGGTGCTGAGCAAAACCAGCGTGTCTACCCCGTAGGGCGGGCCGATGCGCAGGGTTCGCGATCCTGGCAGAACAAACTGGCGAGCATTGTCGGCGGTGTTGGGAAACTGGTTCTCGGCGTAGTTGCCCGGATAAAGCACTGAACCTCTTCCGTGGCAATCGATGTCTAGAATATAGACCCAGCGCTTGTCCACAACACGGTCTGAGGATTGCAATGCCATCTTCAACAGATCGCCCTGGTGGGCGGGTTCATCAGCGGCCAGCGGCGTCTCGCCGGCGGCGGGAACCAGGGCAAGAGAGTAGTAGTTCGCCGTGGATGCGTCGGCGGGGCTGTCGGCCAGCGCAAGCCAGCCATGGACCTTGGCCAACAGGGATGCGAACTTATTGAGCGCCGCGCCGCCATGGTCGATGGCGCCCAGGTCACCGATCGGCACCCAATCGCTGCGCACCGGATACTGTGAGGTAGCGGAACAACCGGGGCTGTGGAGGGTGCTGACGGATGCAGGCGGACCGGCGGCAAGCTCGCTCTTGTGAAGCCAGGCATAAGCAGGTCCATCGGTTGTGAGCACACCGGCCAGAGCGTAGTGGGCGTTGGCCAGATCGGGCGCGACCTGGACGGCGCTGTTGGGGTCGGAAGGCGCAAACTTTGCGGCCAACTCCTTTGAGGGAGGCAGATTGACCCAGAGCTTGGCTCCGGCGGGAAGATGTTGCTTCAGGTCCTGTACAGTGAGCGGAGCGCCAAGATTGATGGCGGAAGCCGCACCGGCCTGTTGCAGCGTCCAATTCGTCCCATCCCAACTGAGAACATGGGTCCACGGCTCCTCGGCAGGATCGGAGACCAAAGCTGCTCCGTTGGCTTCAACCTGAGCCGCGGCGGCCAGGATTACATCCTGAGAGAGATTCGCGGGCCAATGCCAGATGCGCAGCGGCGCTGACTCCGCCGGGCTCCATTTGCTCAGCTCGAAGACCTCGCCGGGTGCAACCTTGGCGCCCGGAGGGCTTACGACCACAGCCGAGGAGCGCGCGATGCCTGCCAGGCTGGTGACGCGAAGCGTGACGCTTCGACCCTTGCTGTCAGGAATCATCGAAGTGAATTCGCTGCCTACTCCGACGCCGGAAACGCTGCCGATGTCCAGCCATACGCTGCCGTCCTCATCGGTTTGGAGCGCGGCGGCGCGAACCTTGCCGGAGTCCGCCGTGGTCCCGCCGAAGAGCGGTTGTTGACGTCGAGCTGCGGTCGCGTCCAGATCGGGCTCCTGGTCGGGGACGCTGCTTCCTTCGAGCACCGCTCTAAGGCGTTGATAAAGAATGGAAGCCGGTACATCGGCGGGTAGCGCCTGGAGGGCTTCAACCAGGGCGGCGGTAAAGGCCCCATGCGGCTCGGCCGCAGCGGCAGAGACAGGCATCTCCTTGGCTGTCTGATCCTGCTGCGCGGCCGAGAGCACCAGCGCCGGATTGTCGGCCCGCTCGGTGGGCGCGGGCTGCGACTGCCCGTTGGCAAGCAAGTCAGGAGCCTCGGCGATATCGCGAGAATCGAAGGCCAGGCTGCGCTCATGGTACTTGGGCCCGATTCCGCGGCTGATACCGCCGCTGTGGCAACTATCGAAGATCGCCGTGAGATGAATCCCCTTATCTAGCGCGGCGTTGAAGATGCGAGTCATCTCGCGGTCGCGGACGTCGAAGCCGCCCTTGTAGGCATCGGCGGGCACCAGCGTGCTATCCGCATGAACGTAGTTCCCATTCACCAACACTGTGAGCTTGATGCCCTTGCTGTTGACGCGAAGCGAGCCGTGGCTGGCATCGTAGAAGACCACCGTGTCGCCCCGCTGTGGCAGATCGACCAGGTACTTTTGCATGGCGGCAAGGATGCCTTCGCGCGAGGTCTGATCGGCCGGCAGAACGGCCACACCGGGCCGAGGATGCGGCGCTCTGGGGTTGGTGAGCAGCGCCACCTTGTCTGCCGGGAAGCCGAACTTGGGGCTGGTAAGCAGGTCGGCCATGGCCCGCGCATCGTTGACCGCCCCGTCAAGATTCTCGAAGGAGCCAAGCTCGCAGCGGCCATAGATGCAGCCGGCGGGATGCTTTGCCTGCGTACCCGCGGGCTGGTAGGCATCGATGCCGATCAGCAGCGCGCTCCTGCTCTGCGCCGCGGCCTGCATTCCGCACAGAATGGATAACAAGGCAATAAGACCAACCAGGCTCGCTTTCATACTCGCTCCGAACAAGGGATCGTCCAAGTACATAGTTCTCCCCTAGAATGCAACAAGTATGTGCCTCCCGCCACAGTTTCGGTGAAGTTTTGACCGCGGCATCCAGCCGGGCGGTCGCAAACCGCCGGCTGCACTTTGCGGAATGCCCGGTCCGCCAGCGGCCTGTTGTGCCGCTTGACCGGCGGCTCCAGGGGTCCAGATATGCGGACGGTGCTGAGAGGGAAGCTTTGGCAAAATCCATCAAGCGAACATCAGCCAGGAAGCTGATCGAAGCGAACCCCCGGTACAGCGTTACCGCGGATGCGGCGCGAACGCCGGCGTCGACGTGGGATGGTTGCACTACACAAACAAAGTGGCCCGCTACTCGTTGAGGAGCGGGCCGCATTGGTCTAGAACAGCCAAGTCGAGTTACGCCTTGGCTGTGGTGAGTGCGCCCAGGTCGGCGGCTAGTTTCTCCGTGGAGAAGGCTTCGATCAGGTCGCCTTCCTTCAGGTCGCCGAAGCCGCCAAGGCCGATGCCGCACTCCATGCCGTTGGTGACTTCGCGGGCGTCGTCCTTGAAGCGCTTGAGGGAGGTGATCTTGCCCTTGAAGAGCTGCTCCGCGCCGCGCATAACCTTGACTTCGGCGTCGCGGCGGATGACGCCGTCCTGAACGCGGCAGCCGGCGATGGCGCCGACCTTGGGAATGCGGAAGACGTTGAGGACTTCGGCCCGGCCGAGATAGTTCTCCTTGAAGGTTGGGTCGAGGAGGCCGAGCATGGCCAAGCGGATTTCGTCCTGGAGCTCGTAGATGATGGAGTGGAGGCGAATCTCGATGCCTTCCTGCTGTGCCAATTCGGCGGCCTTGCGCTCCGGGCGGACGTTGAAGCCGATGATGATGGTGTTCGAGGCGGTGGCCAGCAGGACGTCGCTCTCCGTGATGGAACCGACGCCGGAGTGGATGACCTTGATGCGCACCTTCTCGGTGGACATCCTGACCAGCGAGTCGGCCAGAACCTCGACCGATCCGGTGACGTCGCCCTTGATGATGAGGGGCAGGTCTTTGACGCCGGCCTGGCGAATCTGCTCGGCCAAACCTTCGAGCGAGACGCGGGAGCTTTTGGCCAGCTGGGAGTCGCGCTCCTTCATCTTGCGGTACTGGGCAATTCCCTTGGCCTTGTCGCGGTCGGCTACAACAAGGAAGGTGTCGCCCGAGTCGGGCATGGATTCCAGGCCCAGAACTTCGACCGGGGTGGACGGGCCGGCTTCTTCGATGGGGCGGCCGCGGTCGTCGAACATGGCGCGGACTTTGCCGAAGGTGTTGCCGACGATGTAGCTGTCGTTGAGGTGAAGGGTTCCATCCTGGACCAGGACGGTGGCGACCGCGCCGCGGCCACGGTCGAGCTTGGCCTCGATGACGGAGCCGACGGCCTTGCGGCCCGGAGTAGCCTTGGGGGCGCGCAAGTCGCTGACCAGGCAGATCATCTCCAGCAACAAATCGAGGTTAAGGCGCTTCTTGGCGGAGACTTCGACAAAGACAGTTCCCTCTTGGCCAGCGCCGGCCCACTCTTCGGGGATGAGGCCGCGATCGGCGAGTTGCTTCTTGACGCGCTCGGGATTGGCCTCGGGCTTGTCGATCTTATTGACGGCCACGATGATGGGCACGCCTGCGGCCTTAGCGTGATCGATGGCTTCGAGGGTCTGGGGCATGACGCCGTCGTCGGCGGCGACGACGATCACTACAATGTCGGTGACCTTTGCGCCGCGGGCTCTCATGCGGGTGAAGGCCTCGTGGCCGGGGGTATCGAGGAAGACGATCTCGCGGCCGAAAGCCGGCGAGCCTTCCTTGGCAAAGCGAACCTTGTAAGCGCCGATGTGCTGGGTGATGCCGCCGGCTTCGCCCGCGGCGACGTCGGTTTTGCGGATGGCGTCGAGCAGCGAGGTCTTGCCGTGATCGACGTGGCCCATGACGGTGACGACGGGGGAACGCGGAACTTCGAGTTCGCCGGTATTCTCGGCTTCGAGAACCTCTTCGATGGACTGGTTGGCGATCTCTTCCTCGTAGCTGATGACGGTGGCGGCAGCGCCGAACTTGGCGGCAACATCCTTGACCATTTCGGCGTCGAGGGACTGGTTGACGGTGACGAAGACGCCCTTCATGAGGAGCGTGGCGATCAGGTCCTTGGCGCGGACATCGAGCTTCTCAGCCAGATCTTTGACGCTGATGCCCTCGGTGACCGTGATCTCGCGGGTGATGGGCAGCGGCTCACCGCCGTATTGCACTCCGCCATAGCGCGGCGGCGGCACAAAGCCCTTCATCGGGCCTTCTTTGGTCTTGGGATACTGCTGGGCGCGTCCGCCACGGCCTCTGGATGGAGCGCGGGCCGGGCGCGGAGCCTCGCCGGTTGGTGGCGCGGCACCGCCCGGACGTGGAGGGCCGCCAAAACCGCCCGGACGAGGAGCAAAACCAGGACGCGCGGCAAAACCAGGACGAGCACCGGGTGCGCCGGGAGCACCTGTTCCGGCGTAGCCGCCGGGGGTGGTGCGCGTAGGATGCTTGGGGCGTGGGCCGCCAGGGAGCTGGCCGGAGGATCCCGAAGGGCCCCCAACCGGGCGCTGGAGATAGCTGCCGGGAGCGCCCGAAGGTCTGTTGCGATCGAAGATGGGCTTGCCACGCTGAATGCCTGCGCCAGTGGCCTGGTTGCCGGTTGCCGCAGCGGCGGTTGAGGCAGGCACATGAGGCGCCTTGTAGACGGGGCGCGGACCGGTCTGGGGCATGACCATGCGGCGAGCCGGTAAGGCTGCGGTGGGGGATGCGGTGTGAGTGTGGCCCTGGGCTCGTCGCGGCGAGGCAACAGCGGACGGAGCAGCGGGTTCTCCTTCGACGGCGAGAATGGCAGCGTCAACCACCAACTCGGCCGGAAGGGCCTCTTGAGCGGGCGGAGCGGCAAGGACAGCGGGCTCGACGGTTGTGGGCGCGGGCGGCGCAGTAGTTTGCGCGGCGGCGACAGGCTCGGGAGCGACCGGAGGCGCCGCGGGAGGCGTTGCTGGAACGGCTGGCGGCTTGATCGCATCAGCTGGTAATTCAACTGCGCGAGGCGGCTCTTCATGGGAAACTGAGACGGGGGGCGGCGCGGCGGCTGGCGTTGCGGCAGGCGCCGCAGCCGGCTTGACCACGACGGAGGACGGGGGAGGCGCAACAACGACGACCACTTTGGGCGGAACTGCCAAACCAGCCGGGGCTTTGGCGACCACCGCACCGGTGGGGGGGCGTGAGGCGATGGCAGGGGGAGCCGGGGGAACGACGATGGGCGGCGCGGAGCGAGGCTGAGGAACAATCCTGCGTGGTTCCGGCCGGACTGGCTGTAGCGGGGCAGCTACCACATGGGCGGTCGGGGGCCGAACCGGTGCGGGCGGCGGCTGCTGCTGCTGCGGAGTTCGCGCCGGTGCAACGGGCAAACGACTCTGGCGCGCCTCCTGTTCTTCTTTTTGCTTGGCGGCTAAAACCGCCTTGAGCGCGTCACCGGGTTTGGAAACATGGGATAGATCGATCTTGGGTGTAATCACCTGAGAGGCGCGTGAGGGCGCAGCGCCGCTCTGTCCGCTGGACCGCGAGGCACGCTCGAATTGCGCGCGAACCTTCTCCGCCTCGTAATCCTCCAGGGAACTGGAGTGAGTCTTGCCGCTATCCAGGCCGAGTTCCGCCAATACGTCAAGAATCTGCTTGCTCTTGACTTCCATCTCGCGCGCGAGATCGTTGATCCGAACCTTACTCATCCGCCTCTTTTCAATATTTGATTCCCACGGCCCTTAGTCGCTCATAGCTACCTCATGGCAATGGCTGCTCTTGAAAACTCGATTGTCCTCAGGCCGGCCTTGAAGGATGCGCATCTTATGCGCCGCCCTCTTTGTCCGCCCGTTCGTCCGATGTTGCTCCTTCAGACTCATTCTCTTCCAGCAGCGGCTGCTCAACGCTTTCAGCATCCTGCTCAAACGCTTCGGCCGGCCGGTCTTCCAGGGTCTCGACTTCCGCTTCGTCGGCTGGGGGAATATCCTCGACGGCCGCTTCGGCCTCGGTGCGGTACTCCGTATCTTCTTCGGCAGCACGGACGTTTTCCGCTTCGGTGATGACCGCGGCATCGTTCTCGGCTTCCGCCTGGTCGGAATCGAGAACCGCTTCACGTGCTTCTTCCGATACTTCCAGTTCAGGTGCTTCGCCTTCGGGCTGTTCGGCTTCGCTACCCTCTTCGCCCTCTTCAAAGTGGCCGAAGT
>Ga0182014_10005653_pt1 | contig 13838 bp, 11 predicted proteins | sample 612S2DmetaG_FD_120489 | JGI IMG/M metagenome (GOLD analysis project Ga0182014, IMG submission 120489) | Permafrost microbial communities from Stordalen Mire, Sweden - 612S2D metaG | ecosystem: Environmental > Terrestrial > Soil > Wetlands > Permafrost | place: Sweden: Stordalen | collected... | reverse complement strand
TTGTCGCCCGCTCCGAGCGCGACCACGATCATCCCTTCGAGGGCAAGGCGGTCCATGATCTGGGCGATCAGATCGAAGCCCTTCTGCGCGGCGAATCGCGAAACGATGCCGATCACCGGCACTTTAGAATCGGTGTTCGCGACTCCGAAGGCGTGCAGCAAGTCGTGTTTGCATTTCAGCTTGCCGCTCAGATCCTGCGGGGAATACTTCGCGACCGTGAATTTGTCGGTCTGCGGGCTCCACTCGTCGTAATCCACGCCATTCAGAATGCCGGTCACGGTCGCGGCACGGTCGCGCAGGACGCCTTCCAGGCCGAACCCATATTCGGTGGTCTGAATCTCCTGACTGTATTTCTTGCTGACCGTGGTGACGAAGTCGGAGAACACGAGCGCGCCCTTCAGGAGATTCACCTGGCCGAAAAATTCCATCTTCGAGATGGTGAGCAGTTCCCAGGGCAGCGTCAGCAGCGGCAAAGTTTCGGGCGGGAACAAACCCTGATATCCCATGTTGTGGATGGTGAAAACGGTGGCGACCTCGCGAAGCGCGGGATCTTCGGCGTAGAACGTGCGCAGCATCACCGGCACGAGCGCGGACTGCCAGTCGTGGCAGTGGAAGACATGGGGCACGCCCAGAATTTTGGAGGCTTCAAGCACGGCCCGCGAGAACAGGGCAAAGCGCTCGGCGTTGTCCGGATAGTCGCCGGCCGGAGTACCGTAGAGCGCGTCGCGGTCGAAGTATGGCGGATAATCTACAAAGTAAAACTTAACCCCGGCGGGCATATTCGTACCCGCCGTCACCACCGAGCAGAAGCGGTACTTGTCGTCGAAAGGGACGGTGATGCTGCGCACCACCGTGTGCGGATCGTCCAATTTGGTTTGGCGATAGCGCGGAACGTACACGCTCACCTGATGTCCGAGAGCGGCCAGTGCGCGCGGCAAGGCGCCAACCACGTCGGCCAGTCCGCCGGTTTTCGAAAAGGGGACGCACTCGGATGCTGCGAAAGCGATATGCATGGCGAAGGAACCTCCTGAACCAGAACTCTCGATATGCCTGGCTCACGTTATGATTGCTTCTGTAGGGACGCGGCTGGCCATTTGTAATTTGTAATGGAAAATCGTTGCATTGTTTGCAATTGCAAATTACAAATTGCCAATCACAGATTAAGCTCAGTCTAAAGGCGGAAAGAAAGAGGGTCAACGTGCCAAAGGGCGCGACCATTCCAACGAGTTCACGCAAGCCCAAACTGGGACAGCATTTCCTGACGAGCGAAGCGGCGGCGCTGCGCATAGTGGAAGCCCTGGGCGACGTTTCCGAGGCGACGGTGCTGGAGATCGGCCCCGGCCGCGGCGCCATCACGGATTTGCTGGCAGGGAAGGCGCGGCGGCTGATCGCAGTGGAATTGGACCGGGTCCTTGCGGCCCAGCTGCGGATGAAATTCTCCATGCAACCCAATGTCGAAATCATCGAAGGCGATATCCTGACCATCGAACTGGACACGGTCTTTGGTGCGAAGCCGGGCAGCCTGCGTACCGGACTGAACTTCGCGCCCGAACCGGCCCGCGTCATTGGCAACCTGCCGTATTACATTACGTCTGACATTCTGCTGCGGCTGCTGGAATATCACCGGTACTTTTCGACGATTGTCATCATGGTGCAAAAAGAAGTTGCGGACCGTCTGGCGGCATCGGCGGGAAGCCGCGACTATGGCTTGCTTTCAGCGACGGCGCAACTGTACGGCCGGATCGAGCGGCTTTTCACGCTTCCGCCGGGAGCGTTTTCTCCGCCTCCGAAAGTTCATTCCAGCGTGGTTCGGATTACGATCAAGCCTCGGCTGGAGTCGCTTCGGGTTCCCGAGGCCGAGTTCATTCGGTTTCTGAAACTTTGCTTTGGGCAGAAACGAAAAACTCTCTGGAATAATCTGAAGACGCGGTACGATGAAGATGCGTTGCGCGCCGCTATGGCGAAAAGCGGCGTGAAACCTACGATCCGGGCGGAAGCGCTGCCGCTCGAAAGAACCGCCGCTTTGTTCCGCGCGCTCGGCGGCGGCAGTGCGTAATTTTTGCGGGCGAGGTTTTCGCTAACGTTGTTTTCACAACTGACTTTTCGCGGGCGAGGGCGCCCGCGCCACACGAGCTGCTTATGACTTCCGCTGTACGAACTCCCGCCGTCGCCGGCAGGTTTTATCCGGGCCGCGCTGAAGAATTACTGCGCGAAATTCGACAATACACTTCCCCGGCTGAGACTGCGACAGGCCGTATCGCCGCCATCGGATGCGTCGCTCCGCATGCGGGATATATCTACTCCGGCGGGGTTGCGGGCGCCGTGTATTCGCGCCTGGAAATTCCCAAGCGCTCGGTGATTCTCTGCCCTAACCACACCGGCAAGGGACGTCCGCTGGCGGTCATGGCCAACACAACCTGGCAGACTCCGCTGGGTGAGGTCGCGGCGGACGCGGACCTGGGCGCACGGTTGCTGTACCGCTGCCCTGCGCTCGAAGAGGACAGCTCCGCACACCGCGGCGAACACGCCATCGAAGTCCAGCTGCCTTTCCTGCAGGCGCAACAGCCGGAATTGAGTATCGTTCCGATCGTCATCGGCACCAGCAACTTTGATGTGCTTCGCGAGTTGGGTGAGGCGCTGGCGGATGTGATTGGCGATCGTCAGGAAGAAGATCAAGAAGAAGACCGGGAAGAAGATCGCGAAGAGAAAGTCCTGATCGTCGCCTCCAGCGACATGAACCACTACGAGTCCGATGCGGTCACTCGCGTCAAAGACCACAAGGCAATCGAACGCGTGCTGGCCCTGGATGCGCGCGGGCTCTGGGAGGTGGTGATGAATGAAGACATCACCATGTGCGGGTTCGGGCCGACGATTGTCATGCTCACGGCAGCCAAGCTTCTGGGGGCGACTTCGGCCACGCTGGTCAAGTACGCAACTTCGGGAGATGTTTCCGGCGATTACGAGTCGGTGGTGGGTTACGCGGGAATTATTGTGGAGTAGGGAGAAGTAGCGCGTCCCGCAATTTCGCGAAAGAATTTTGGATTGTCATCTTAAGCGAAGCAAAAGACCGCTGCATTTGAATCCGCCCGATGCATAGGTCCTTCGCTGCGCTCAGGAAGACAATGGCTTCGCTGGGCGACGGCGACCACAGCCGCCCAGGTTAGCGCCCAAAAAACGGGCGCGAACCTGGGGCACAAAAAGTCACACGCTCTCAGGATGACAGTTTGTTTCCTTAGTGAGGATGCGTCGGTGAAGCGGTTGAGGTGTGCGGCGACGCGGTCGTAGCCGTCCCGGCAAAAGTTCCGCCTCTTATTGAACTCGAGCTCGTACCGAAGCCGGTCGCCGGAGCCGTTGCCGGAACTGGCGGAGCGATTGCGACTACGACGGGACGAGAAGTGCGCTCCATGGTTTTCGAGAGGCGATCGAGGCGGCGCACCGATCCGCGCGGCACTCCGAAACTGGCGGAACTGGGATTGATGGTCACGCGATGCGACGCTCCCACGGCCGGATTTGCCGCGAGGCCGCGTCCCACCATCACCGTCTGATGACCGCTCACGGGCGGCGTTGGCACTATCATTCTCGCTGGCGCGTTCACCGCCAGCGGAAGCGCATTCCACGAATTCCAATTGCCCGGCTGCCAGACCCATCCGAAGCCGGGAGCGAAGGCCCAGTTGCCGTAATTGTAGGGCATCCAGCCCCAGGGATAGCCGGAGACAAACATGTAGCCGAAACTGGGATAGAAAGCCCAGCCGCCATCCTGGAACGGGCTCCAGTTGGCGCCGATGAAGTAGGGCTGCCAGACATTGCCGTAGCCGGGGACGGTCATGAAGTTGCCGTAATAATTCAAGTCGCTCATGCCGTAACCATACGGCGACGAAATAGCAGAGCCGCCGGCGGTCGCGTAGCGGTCGTGATAGCCGGTCTGCTGACGATCCCAATCGTCGGAGGGAGCGTCATCGTAATTCCTGGCGATCACGAAGGTGTCTTTCTTGGCGGGATCGTCATTCGTAAGTTCGTTGCTCGCAAGATTGATGGTTGCGCTGTGCTTCCCGGCAAGGTCAAATTGTCCGGACGGCGTGGTCGCGTTCAACTTGCCTTTGAACACGGCCAGAGTCGCGGTCGCGTCGGCGAGTTCCAGGCGGAAATGCGCGGCCTCGGACACGGTGACGGATTCGCGGGCAAAATTCAGCAGGAACTGGCCGCTTTTCTCGCGTGCGTTTTTGGGATGAAGATCCGCGTAGACGGTGCCGGAGACAAGTTGCACGGTGCTCAGCTTCTGGCCATCGTCGCCGAGCGCAAGACGAGTGAAGTCCAGTTCGCTGCCGGGCGCCAGGCGCAGCGCGCTGCCATCTTCGAATTCCACTTCCGCGCGGCCATTTTGGCCCGTCTTCACGCGCGTGCCCTCGATCACGGGCAGGTTGAGAAACGCTTTATCAAAACCGCCGCCGGCAGCACGGTCGATCTGCACCGTGCCCTGAACTTCGCTCAAGCGGACGATACGCGCCTTCGACTCGGCCGACGCCGAGACCACGAGAAACGCCGCTGCGAGCACGGCCCACGTTGCCAGCATCTTTCCGAGCCTTGCGATTGACATATGCTTCTCCCGGGACTGGTTTGAGTCTGAGAGGATGTCGAGCTTAAGTCAAGGGGATATTGGGTGGTGGGGAAGAATGCCAGCGCGTAAAAGATCAGTGCACTCCTGTGCGCTCGAGCAAGCGTTGGGCGCGGGCGCGGGTTACGTTGATCACGGACGCGTCGGCGACGATCTGATCGAGGATGGGCTGAATGGCCGTAATTTCGACCAGTTGATTGGTGCGGGCCATTTCCTCCATGCGCTTGAGTTCTTCGTCGAGCGCGAGCTTCTGGTAATGGTGATCGTACTGGAGGCGATGTCCGAATTCGAGCGTAACCGAGAGGCTTTGCAACAGGCTGGTCAGTTCCTGCACGGCGGGGATGGGAGAGTAGTTGTAGGAAGACTCACCGCTGTGCTGCGCGTCTTTGTAGGCGAGCGTCTTCTTTCCGGTAAAGGCCATGTGCTTGCGATGGGAGTCGACGTCCTTCTGAAAATAGCCGGCCTTCGCCGCCAGTTCGAAGATTTTCTGGCGCGTTTCCGGAGATAGGGCGAAGTCAAGATCGAAGCTGTCGGTGTCGTCGGAATCGGCGGACAAGCGGCCAGTGGATTGGTAGCGGGAGGGGCCATCGGAGGGCACGCGAATCGAGTAACGCTCGGGCTGGGAGCCGGGGAAATCGAGGGCGAAGGTGACCACGGCCGGGGATTGAGGCTCGGTTTGTGAACCGGCGAGGATTGAAGAAAAGAGGATCGAGGGAAAGATGAGCAGGCAGACGATCTGAAACGGACGGGGCATGGGCCGCTGTAATGATTGGCGATGGCGGCTAGAGTGTCAAGTTAGATCGGGTCATCGGGTGATCGGGTCATCGGGTGATCGGGTCATCGGGTCATTGAACGTCAAAGGCACAAGGGGCTTCGCACTTCAATCACCCGATCACCCGATGGCCAGATGGGCCGATTCGGCTCGCAGCCTGGCTGTCCTTTTGGCGTTCCTGGGTGGCGGCGGTGTGGAGATGGCAGATGGCGATGGCGAGGGCGTCGGCGGCGTCGGCGGGTTCGGGAATCTCGGCGAGATTGAGAAGGCGAGTCACCATTTGCTGGACCTGATGTTTTTCGGCGCGGCCGTATCCGACTACGGCGGACTTGATGGAGAGCGGCGAGTATTCGGCGACTTCGAGACCGGCGGATGCGGCGGCCAGCATGGCGACCCCGCGCACCTGGCCGAGTTTCAAGGCGGACTTCACGTTGGCGGCGTAGAAAACGTCTTCGATGGCGACCCGGTCGGGCCGGTGTTGGGAGATCAGTTCCTGAAGAGCGATAGAGATTTGCGACAGGCGCGTGGGCATGGGATCGCGCGGGGAAACTTTGATGGCACCGGAGACGATGCACACGAGACGATCGTCCGGGAGCAGTTCGACTACGCCGTATCCGGTGTATTCCGTGCCGCAGTCGATGCCGAGGACGCGCATGGGGGAAGTGTAGCAGGAGGGCTGTTAGCTTTTGGCTCTTAGAGCGTTTTCACAGTTAACGTGCAACTCGCCGCCGATAGTCCCCAGCGGCTAAAGCCGCGTCATCCTGGGCCATTGACGGCACGGCTGAAGCCGTGCCCTTTCAAAGCATGTCCCCGGCTGGACAAAAGCATGTCCCCGGCTGGACAAAAGCATGTCCCCGGCTGGACAAAATCCACCATACACCCACTGTGAAAATGGTCTAGCTTCTCGACGGCCCCTGCCCCTACGCACGCTTGCCAAAGCAGCGTGATAACCTAATACGTTCCGGCCCACTGAAACATGCGGTACGGGCGGATTCCATCCGCTCCGGGGCGGACTCATACTCGTACTAGAAAATGATAAAGGGAGCAAGCGATGAAAATTGGAGTGCTGACGGGCGGGGGCGACTGTCCCGGGCTGAATGCGGTCATTCGAGCGATAGTGCGCAAGGGCACCTTTCACTATGAAGACGAGTTCGTAGGATTCGTGGAGGGCTGGCGTGGATTACTGGAAGACAAGACCATGGACCTCGGCCTTTCGTCGGTGGGTGGCATCCTGCCGCGTGGCGGCACCATCCTGCGCACTTCGCGCACTAATCCGGGCAAGCATGAGGGCGGCCTGAAGCGCTGCGCCGAGAACCTCAAGAAACACGGGTGTGACGCATTGATCGCCATCGGTGGCGATGACACGCTCTCGGTGGCGCAGAAACTCTTCGCCAACGATGTAAAAGTGGTTGGCGTTCCGAAGACGATCGACAACGACCTGGCGGGCACCGACTTCACCTTCGGTTTCGACACGGCTGTGAATATAGCAACGGAAGCCATCGACCGCGTACATACGACGGCCGAGGCGCACAATCGCGTGATCGTGGTGGAAGTGATGGGACGCGATTCGGGATGGATCGCAACCTACAGCGGCATCGCCGGCGGCGCCGACGTCATATTGATTCCTGAAGTTCCTTTCGACATTGACCAGGTGGCGGAACTGATTCGGCAGCGCCACGGCCGCGGAAGATATTTCAGCATCGTGGTGGCCGCCGAAGGCGCGAAGTTTGCCGATGGCAACGAGAAACACGGTGGCGGGTCCCTGCAAGCGGGGCGCGATGAGTTCGGGCATCTTCGGCTGGGCGGAATCGGCTCGGCGGTGGCGAGCGAGATCGAAAAGCGGACTGGGTTCGAGTCGCGGTCGGTGGTACTCGGCCACATCCAGCGGGGCGGATCGCCCAGCGCTTACGACCGCGTACTGGCCACGCGCTACGGACTGGGTGCCATTGATATGGTGCACCGCGGCGAATTCGGGCAGATGGCGGCGTTGCGGGGGAACAAGATTATTTCCATCCCGCTGGCGGAAGCCATCGCTTCGAATCGTAAGGTGGATCAGGAGATTCTTGACGCCGCGATCGGCATTCTTGACAAGCTCGACTATAAAGTTTCGAAAACGTCCTGAGTTGTGAAGGGGATTTCCTGGAGAGACTCGGCTTACCTTGTCTCGGCATTGCCACGTTGACAGGAAACGGGGCAAGCCCCGTCTCTACCGGGAAGGAGTCCGCAGCAAAAGCTCCGGCCAGGCCGGGATTCGCTTGGCATGGGCGCGGGTTTGGGGGCATACTAACTCAGCAGCAGATCAGCGCTCCCCGAGGCCGATTACGATCCCTCGGATGCTCCGGCGTCTATGTTTCAAGACGAAAGCCAGCCCGAGAACCATCTGGAGCGGTCGACGCCGCTGCCCTCGCAACTCGCTTCGCAGGATGGGGAGGTACAGCGGAAGCGGATGCTCATCGCGCTGGGGATACTGCTGCTGGCGCTGGTGGCGGTGGTTCTGAAAGATTGGGATTTCTGGTTTCCGCCGAGCGCTGAAGTCCAGGAGGCGAGGGTTCGAAGCAAGAGTAAGAGTGCGCCCGCGGCAACTGCGAGCACGCCGGCGACGCCCGTGCGCGAACGCAAGGCCACCAAGTCCCCGGCACCGGTGCCCGCTGCGGCCGAAGCCCCCTTTTCGGCGACTGCTGAGCGCGCAGCGCTGCCTCCTCTGCAAGTGGAAGTCGTGGCCGGAAACCGCCACATCGACGTGCCCGCGAAAAGCAATGCCATCCATCTGGATGTGAACCCGGGCGCGACGTCTTCCGCATCCGGCGATTCCGCATCGGCGCCGAATGGGCTGGCCGATGCCAGGACGACCGATGCGAGGACGACCCATGCCGGCGATCGCGTGCAACTCTCGCCGCAAACGGCGCAGAGTGTGAGCGTTTCGGTGCCGCCGGATTACCCTTTGCTGGCGCGGCAGATGAAGGTGCAGGGCGCAGTCAGTTTGCAGGCACTCATCTCGCGAGACGGCGCCATCCAGGAGTTGCAGGTTCTCAGTGGTCCCAGCATCCTAGCTACTGCCGCTCGCGAGGCGGTGAAGCAGTGGCACTTCAAGCCCTATCTCCAAAACGGGCAGCCGGTGGAAACTCAGGCACGCATCACGGTGAACTTCACCATTTCCACAAATTGAATCATTGAATCATTGAGTCATTGAGTCATTGAATCATTGGAAGGGCAACCCCAGAGACTCTTGATCTTTAAATGTCTCAATGTCTCAATGATTCAATCACTCAATAAATTAAAACGGGCGTCCGGATTCTTTCGAATCCGAGACGCCCGGGCAGCCCTCCCCCAGAACTGCTCAATTGGGAATGTAAGACTAAGCGGCGAATCTGAAAATGGCACGCGGGTGCCGAACTTGTCCCACCAAAGTGCCACCCCTTAAGTCACACATTACAAAAGCCTGAATCCAAGATTGAAGGCCGGCTTCTACTCTGAGAACACCATCTTCCCGGGCGCTGTTCCAGTGGAAAAAGGCGAGTTCGCGATCGCTGTGGGCTTGCCGGTCGATGGATCGTAGGTGTAGCCGGCAATACCGCTTGCAGAAGAACTTCCGATATAGAAAAAGTTGCCGAGGGGATCAATGAGAGCGAACAGCCCGCCGGCGGCTAAGCTGAAGGGCGAGCTCGTTGCTGCCACCAGTTGTCCGTTCGTAGAAGTGATGGTGAAACACCAGATGGAGTAGCTCGATCCGGTGGTGGCCGCGTAAACAAACCTGCCGTTGGGATCGAGGGTGAGCGCGGTGGGGCCGGCGCCTTCGGTGGAGGTAAACGGCGAGCCGAGTATCGGGCTCAGTGCGCCGGTGGCGGAGTCGATGTTGAACCCGGAAATGTTGCCGGTGGTGGACTGGTACGGGGAAGGATTGCTGGCCGCAGCATTCGCAACGTAGAGGAATCGTCCCGTCGCATCCACGGCCAGGCCGGAGGCTCCCGCTCCGGAAAAGAACGGAGAGCCCGGCACCGGAGCGAGTATGCTAGTCGCGCCGGAACACTGGGGTTCTGAAGCCATCTGGGGAGGGCAAAAAGAGAAAGCGGTGACCATCCCGATGCCGGGATTGGTCACGTAAACGAACTTGCCGGAAGGCGTGATCAGAATCTCTGTTGAATTCGCATTGGCGAGGAAGGGCGATCCAGCGACCTCCGACAAAGCGCCGCTGCCCGAATCGATGGAGAAAACGGAGACGCTGCCTGGGGCAGAGGGATTCGGAGGAGTATTCGTCACCAGCAAGTACGTGCCGGAGGGGTCGATGACCGCCGCCCAGGGACCGGGACCGGCCGGAATCGGAGTGCCGCTGAGCGTCAAAGTCCCGTCGAGGGCGACGTTGAAAATCGAGATCGTGTCGGCGCGGGAATTGGCCACATACAGGAATTTCTTCGACGGCAGCAACGCCAGGCCGTTGGGCGACGTGTTCTGCACAGGCGGCGTCTGTGCTCCCGCGGTGATGGCGCCGGTCGAGCCGTTGATGTGCAGCAAAAGCACGGAACCCGTGGCGGGCTCGGTTACGTAGGCTCTATGGTCAGGCACCCCGCCTTGACTGCGGCTGCTGCCGCAGGAAAGGGAAAGTCCGGCCAGGATGACGGCGACGGCCACAAACACTCGGGAACGAAAACTTTGACCTGCCAGTGCGGCACGCGCCGCCCTTTGAAAGCTCATTTGCGAACCTGCTCCTCGATATCCGACATGAGAACGAAAAGGTCGTGTTTACTATCGTGCACGAGAAGGCGGGAACTGGCAACTGCATCGGGTGATTGCATCGGGTGATCGGGTGATCGGGCCATCGGGTCATCTAAAGTCAAAAGCCTTTTGAAGGTCGATAGTCCGATGACCCGATGGTTAGATGCCCGATCCCCTGATGACCCGATCAATTCAAACGGAATGTGTTCTAATCGAGTTGTAAATCCGTGTGTTCCAAGTAGAGAATTAGGTCGTGATCGACATCCACTGCCACCTTCTGCCCGAGGTCGACGACGGCCCGAAATCCTGGGATGCAGCGGTCGAAATGTGCCGCATGGCGGCGGCGGACGGCATTACTCATGCCGTGGCCACGCCGCACGCCAACGATCGCTACGCCTACGATCGCGCGTACCTCTCCGGGCTTCTCGGCCAACTCAGGGAGAAGATCGATCCCGCGCTGCCATTGCGATTAAGTCTAGGCTGCGATTTTCATCTTTCCTTCGAGAATCTGGAACGCGTCCTCGAGCAGCCGCACACCTACACCATTGGCGAAACCAACTATCTGCTGATTGAACTCAGTAACTACAGCGTGCCGGCCCAGCTCTCCGAGTGTTTCACTCGCCTGGGAGATCGCGGGCTTACGCCGATCCTGACCCATCCCGAACGGAACCCAATCCTGCAGCAAACGCCACAGCGCATTCTGGAGTGGGCGGAGCAGGGTTGTCTGATTCAAGTCACGGCCTCGGCGCTCACCGGGTTCTGGGGAGAGCGGCCGGAAATTGTCGCGCGCTGGCTGCTCGACCGCTCGGCCGTCCACATACTTGCCTCGGACGCTCACGACACCAAGCGGCGGATTCCGAATCTTTCCGCGGCTCGCGCGGTGGCGGAAAAAATCGTGGGAGCCGAGTATGCCGGAGCGCTGGTCGAGGGGAATCCGGGGGCTGTCGTCAACGGGATGCCAATCCCTTATTGCCCGCGGCCGGTGCTGGATTAGCAAGCTGCGGAAAAAGTGGACTTCGTGGCCTCAGCCCCTAAAGGGGCGTTTGATTTTGAATGACTTACGGTATCGCTAAAGCGATACCCTGATACGAAACCGGACTTTCCCCGCAGCCTGTGAAGTCGTGCCCTTCCCAACAGCCTGCGTGAATCAGAGTTTTCCCGCAGCCTGTTAGGGATTCTCCTGCAAGGACTTTGAAAACAGATACGCCCTGTTTTCAAATCCTTGCTGCTGGTAGAAGGCGTGCGCCTGTACGCGGTGAAACGCGGAGTCGAGCTCGACCCGGGAACATCCAGCCTCTTTTGCGACCCCGATGATGGCCGCCAACAGCGCACTGCCGATGCCAAGTCCACGTTTCTGTTTGCTGACGACGAGTTCGTCGATATGTGCCAGATACCCGGCCTGCCATAGATTGTTCTTGATGGTGAGCGAACCGAACCCGACCACCTTCTCATTCTCCACGGCGCAGAGATAGTGCTGCAAGTCGGACGCGAGCCCTCGACTATAAACGGGGCGCAGAGCATCGGGATCCAGCGGCTTGTCTGGCCAAAGTTGCTCCAGCAACACAAGAATCTGTTCAAAATCCGCACTGGTGCATTGGCGAATAACGGTCATGCGGGAAAGGTATCATGGTCAGACTCGTGACGCTTCAAAGAGCGATTGCCAGCGGCTACTGCTGGGGAAGGTTGTCATCCGCCGGGGACTGTTTCGCCGCTGCTTTCGGATCGCCCGCGGCTGGCTGGGCGGGCGTCGGGGCTGTCATGGCGCTTTCCGGATTGAGCAGGTGATCGGGGCTGGGACCTAATCCTAGTTTGATCAGCGCTCGCGAATCGGGAGTGGTTTTCGACTGCCATCCCTGGGCTGCCTGATAGCGCTGCATCGCGGACTGTGTGGCGCTGTCCCACGTTCCCGAGGGCTCACCCTGCATGTAGTGCTCGCGAATGAGGGCTTCCTGAATTTCCCGGGCGCGAGCCGAGTCAATCGCCTGCTGGCCGTGCTTCTTCGCAACCTGCCTGGAGGCCTTCTTGCCGTGGGGGCTTTTGGTGTTCTGCGCTGAGCTGCGCTTGTGAGCCGAGTTGTGCGTGGAGGCTGCGCGCGTGGCGGCCGCTTGCCCACTGGTGTGATGCGCTGATTTCCTGGCTGGCGCGGCGGCAGCGTTCGCCGGTTTCTTTGGCGGAGTCGTCGTCTCCGTCTGCGCGATGGCGAACCCATGCACGGCCAGACAGAGCAGGCCGCAAAGGCCGATCCGTCGCCAACGCGGAATTTGATCAGACCGTAGCATGTCTAAAGGCTTCTACCATTCGCGGCTTGACCATCAAAATCGGTCGTTGGTCGTCAGTCGTTGGTCGTTCGGGACGCGTCGTTCATTTGAAGCCCGCGAACGACCAATGACCAACGACTAACGACTGCTCCAACAAAAAACCGGCGAGACTAGCCCACCTTAATGGTCCCCGAAACGGGGACGGAGTGCCAGTCTCGCCGGAGTTTTTATTGGTTACGGAAGTGTACCTGCCAGGAAAATCGTTCCATCCTGAGGCCTTGAACCTCGCGGACGCACCAGGAACACGACATCCTGCCCGCTCTTCAGGGACGACTCGATCTTGATAAAGTCGTCCGCATTGCTGACGGGCTGCTTGTTCACTTCCAGGATCACGTCGCCGCGATTCATGCCGAGATCCTCGGCGAACGATCCCTGCTTCACGTCCTGCACCACCACGCCCTTGCCCGCGTTAATGCCCAGGCGCTCGGCCAGATCGGGAGTGACGCTGCGCACCGTGATCCCGAGCTTGCTGGCCTTGGGTGCTTCCTCGCTCTGGCCTTCCTCTTCTTCGCCCAGACGGGCAGCGAACAGTTTCGAGCGCTCGGCGATGGTCACCGTCGTGTCTTCCTTCTTGCCGTTGCGCACAAAGGTGAGCTTGGCCTTCGAGCCCGGCTTGCGGGAGGCGATGTCCGCCACCAGATCGTCGCCGCTCTTTACGTCCTTGCCATCGACGGAGGTAATCGTGTCGCCGATTTTCAGGCCTGCCTGCTCGGCCGGGCTGCCGGAGATCACATTCGACACCGTCACGCCCGATCCGTAAATGCGCGCGATGGCCGGGTTCGGCTGGCCTGAGAACTCGATGCCAATGGAGCCGCGCGAAACCCGGTGCTCCGGCCCGATCAACTGGTTATAGACCTGCGTCACCGTGTTCGAAGGCATGGCAAATCCCACACCCGCATACGAACTCGTCTCCGTAAGAATGGCAGTATTGATGCCGATGACTTCACCGGCCATATTCACCAGCGGGCCGCCGGAATTGCCGGGGTTAATGGCGGCGTCGGTTTGAATAAAGGATTGGAACTGGCGCTTGGGAACGATGTTGCGGCCCTTGGCCGACACGATGCCCGCAGTCACGGTTTCCTGCAGTCCAAAGGGACTGCCGATGGCCAACACCCAGTCGCCGACTTCCATGCCGTCGGAGTTGCCCAGTTTCGCGGCCGGCAATGGATGATCGACATCAATCTTGATCACCGCCAGGTCGGTCTCCTGGTCCATGCCGATCAACTTGGCATCATGTCCGGGAGAAGCCGGGTTTTCATCCTGCAACTTCACTCGAATGCGATCGGCCTTCTCGACCACGTGGCGGTTGGTGACGATGTAGCCCTTGGAATCCACGATCACGCCGGAACCGAGCGAGCGTTGGCGGATGGTGCCCGCTTCTCCGCCCTGACCGCCCTGGCCGCCGAAGAACTTGTCAAAGAAATCC
>Ga0182014_10005652_pt1 | contig 13838 bp, 18 predicted proteins | sample 612S2DmetaG_FD_120489 | JGI IMG/M metagenome (GOLD analysis project Ga0182014, IMG submission 120489) | Permafrost microbial communities from Stordalen Mire, Sweden - 612S2D metaG | ecosystem: Environmental > Terrestrial > Soil > Wetlands > Permafrost | place: Sweden: Stordalen | collected... | reverse complement strand
TAAGTCTATATCACATTATTTATTAATATAGTTCGAGCATAAAGTGATCTATAAAATTAAAATTTAATATAAATTCCAATGATTAATTTCATTCAAAAAGTAAATACTAATCATGATAATATTATCTTTAATTTTACTGAATTTAGAAAGAAATAACTCTTAAAAAAGCATGAAGAGACTAAAAAGCGAAAATAAATCTACAAGTATTTTCCAAAAGGCAAATTTGACATACTCAAGCAATTGAGCTCTCAGCACATAGAAAAAGAGTTCATGATGAAACTGCCTGATGAAATTGATTTTAAAGATTTTCAAAGTTATATAAGAGAAGTCATCAAAAAAAATGCTTGAATCACATAAGAGAAATGCAAAACTAATAAATGCTGTTATAGTCGCGGCATTGAGCGAAGATAATATACTTGAAGACATTAAAAATGGTCAAAACAGAAGATTATATAATTATTTCAGAATTTTTCAGCAGATTTACTGGAGTTGATATTACATCTAAAGATTATGAAAAAGTATTTAAGGAATGGTCGCTAACCATAAAAAACCTTATTTTTTACAATAATATATTTTCAACCATTTTTAATAATGATGAATAACTTCTAGACATGCTAGTCGACATTTCATTGAAGATATGGGCATATAAATCATTATCATAATTACTCTTAATATGATTACACTTCAACAAATTATCTTGTAATAATCTCTAATTAATAAAAAAAAAGATTTTTTTTTATAGAATTTCATTTAAATTAACTTAAATTTGAAATTATTAATTATTTATCATTTATTCATATTTAAAAATATCTATATCTAAAAAACCGGGAGGACCACATCTATGAAAACTGGCGTAATTTTTAGTGATTTTAGCGTTATCACTTAAATCATCTTCAGTTAAAAATTTTACATAAACAAAATACACCTTATATTCTATATCAATATAATCACTTGTGCCAAGATATTTTTTTAAATCTTCAGCACTATTCAAGAGATCAATCTTTCGACTGGGTGTAAGTTCACCGTAATCATAAGCATAATTGAAATTATCACGTATAGAAATCCAAAGCTGGTTTTCAACTTCACGCAAAGTTTCTTCATCAACGAACACTTTAAATATCCCTCCATTTTATTAAAAGTATCAATTTAATTTACTCTTTTTAGGTTATATTATTGAATTCATACACTAAGTAATCTTCAAAGTTAGAAAAACAGTTTAATATTATTATATTTACTTTTTTTCATTAAAATCATTTATAATTCTTGATATTTCACATAGGATGATTCTTTATAATAAAAATGAGCTAAATACTTGCAAGAGAATAAGTCCATTTAGAGTATCAAACCTAATAATAATTAATATTATGTTTTTTTATCTCTTTAATTCAGTTATTTTTATCTTTGATATACAAAATAATAATATAATTTGGGTAAACAAATTATTTAAAATGTATTTATAGAATTTGATAAAAATATTAGTTAATTAATAGAAAATAGATATAATATAAATGAATATTTTTTCATTAAAATAGAGCAGAGGTCATTTTTGTATGAAAGTAAATGGTAATACAGTTTTAATTACAGGTGGTGCAACAGGTATCGGGTTAGCACTAGCTGAATCTTTTTTGAAATTGGGAAACGAAGTTATAATCTGTGGGCGTAGAGAAAAAAGGCTACTTGAGGCACAAAAAAATCATCCTAACTTATATATAAAAAATTGTGACGTTTCAAGTGAAGAAGGTAGGAAATCCCTTTTTATATGGGTTACAGAAAATTTCAATAATCTAAATATTCTTATAAACAATGCAGGCATTCAAAGAGCGATTGATTTTAAAGATGGTATAAAAGGTTTAGAAGGTGAAAATGAGATAAAAATAAATTTAGAAGCCCTTGTTTATTTATCTGCACTTTTTATTCCATTTTTAGAATCAAAGCAAGAATCAGCCATAATTAATATTTCCTCTGGGCTGGCTATCACGCCTCTTGCTGTATTTCCAATTTATTGTGCCACTAAAGCAGGTGTTCATACTTTTACTCAGTGTCTCAGGTATCAATTATCTAAAACGAGTATAAAAGTTTTTGAAGTTTTACCGCCTATAGTTGAAACAGAATTAAATATGGAATATAGGGAGAAAAGAGGAACAGGAAATAAGGGTATTAAAGCGGATAAATGTGCTGCCGCTATCATTAAAGGATTAGCTAATGATGATTTTGAAATAGTAAACCCTGCTTTAGAAAATTTAAAAACAGCTACTCTAGCAGATTTAAATAAGTTATTTGGAAAGATGAATGGGCAATGGTAATGTATTAAAAATAATTGATCTTATTTAAGAATATTAAACAAGTGGGGGAATTTTTTCATGATTTTAGTCACTTCAGCTTATGGTAATAATGGCAGAAGACTAATCCCCAGATTAGCAGCCAAAGGAATAGAGGTTCGTGCACTAAATTTATCTGATAAAACAGAAGAACTCAAAGAATTGGGTGCTGAAGAGGTGATTGTGGGAAATGCTCTTGATCCAGTAACTTTAAATAAAGCTATGGTTGATGTAGAATCAGTTTTCCATGTTGGTCCATCATTTCATCCTCAAGAAGCTGAAATGGGTATCGCAGCCATTAATGCTGCCTCTGCCGCAGGAGTCGAGCACTTGTCTATGATTCAGTTTTACACCCGCAAATTAGCGCCCTATTGCAGCATAGGATGAAACTTATCGTTGAAGAACATTTAATCAATTCCGATTTAAATTATACTATTCTGCAACCAATGCACTACATGCAAAATATAAATATTTCAAATGTATACCGTGAAGGCTTATTTATTCAAGCATCCACACTAGAAACACGCTTATCCTTTGTGGATATGGATGATAAAATAGAAGTGGCGGTTAAAGTGCTTACTGAAGAGGATCATTATGGGGCTACATATGAACTTTGCTGTGCGGATTATTTACAGAAATCATGACTAAAGTATTTGGAAAAAAAATAAAACCATTTCTTGTACCTAAAAAATTAATTATTTCAAGATTTCAAAAAGCATATCCTGATTATGGAGACTATCCTGCCCAGGGATTCAACGCCCTATTTGATTATTATAGTAAATATGGATTTTTCGGCAACCAGAATGTTCTAAAATGGCTTTTAGGTCGAAATCCCACCACATTAGAAGAGTACATTAAGAAAGAATTCGATAAAATCTCAAAAATAAGATAAAGTTTTATTTTTTTTTTATGATCATATTTGTTATTTTTATTTAACTCTTATCTGAATATTGAAAATTAAATAAAAAAGAAATCTCATTTTTTTTTATATTAGTTCTTTTTATAAATAAATGTTTTTATTCATTTGATTATAAATTATACATTTTATAACAATGGTTAGCTGAATATGATTCTTAATTATGTGGAGGCTAGTTTGAACACTAGTTAACAGGTTTAAATAAATTAAAAACAAAAATCACATTACAACTAAATCTTTTTTTTTAATTAAAATATTCACAAATCCTTTAATCTAGGCAATTTAAACTAAAGATATCCATATAAAAGAAAAGTTCTTATTTATGTGAATATTGGAATAAGAATTGCTAAAATTATCAGATATATGGCGAATATGGGTACACCAATTAGTATATTTTGCTTATCACTTCTTTTCATTTTTATCTCCTCACAACAAATATTGGTAATATGCCATAATATTAGACATACCTCTTTAATATACTATTTTTTTTTATAAGAACATTTATATTTATTTACAATTTAAATAATTCTTATTTAAATTTATTTATTTTCAACTTAACATATCAGCATGTTCTCTTCAGATAATAACTTATTAAAATATGTTTCAACATTGGCTTATAGTTTCAAAGAATTCGAAAATATATTTCTCTCCCTGGATGAAAATTATATCAAAATAAAAAAAACTATTTTTGAAAAAAAAGATTAATATTAAGTCACATATCTGAAAGTTATCCAGTTTTTCCACATTTTTGTATTATTAGTGAACTTCAAATTATTGAAATAATTTAAGATGGATAAATAACCACCAAAAAAACGTGGATTAGAATTATCGACTTCAATCTTATCTTTTATTCTATTAATGAAATAAAAAAGTTGTTCCTTTTGATCAGGAGTTAGTTCATTGTTTTTTAGCACAGAACTCCAACAATTATCTATAAAATTATCTATCGTATTTGTAAAATCATCAGCACTTAAATTATCAAATATCCCATCATACTCCATTTTATAACATCTCCTAGAAAAAGTAAGCATCCCTTTGGTTATTGAACCAATTCTAAATTTCATTAAAAGAAATATTTGATTTAAAAGAAATATAAAGAGAGATTAATTTTCATTCAATATCAATCTCATATCAACACTTAATGCTCCTTCCCCTTCTCCAAAAACCATCAATGGGTTGATTTCGAATTCATTGATTTCTGGGAAGTCTGTAACGAGTTGTGAAACTCTTAATATTATTTGAGCAATTGATTCAACATCTCTTGCTTTACTTCCTCTTGTTCCTTCCAGTAATTCATAAGTTTTTATTCCAGTTATCAATTTCTTTGCTTCAATTTCATTTACAGGCGCAATTGCAAATTTAACGTCTTTTAATATTTCAACGTAAATACCACCAAGACCGAACATTAGCATGGAACCGAAAGTAGGGTCTTTAACCATACCTATAATCACTTCTGTACCATCAGATAACATTTTCTGTAATTGCACACCTTCAATATGTGCTTTAGGTTCTTTTTTAGGTATGTTTTCCATCATATCTTCATAAGCTGCTTTAACTTCTGCTGCGTTATTCAAGTTAAGTTTTATTCCGCCAACATCAGATTTATGGGAAATTTGTGGTGAAACTATTTTCATAACCAATGGATATCCAATTTCATCAGCAGATTCCATAGTCTCTTCAACAGTTGAAGTAATTGCAGTACCAACTGTTGGAATTCCATATGCTTTAAGTATATCAAATGATTCAAGACCCAGTGTATAAACACCTTTTTTCTTTGCATCCTCAATTATACGTTTAACAATACTTTTATTAACTTCTAATTTAGGAGGTTTAGGGTATTCTTGATTTTTAATAATGCAATAATCGTATAATGCTTTCATACTTTTAACAGCTGCTTTAGGATACAAATAATTAGGAACATTTTTACTAGCAAGAACTCTTTCTGCTTCATCACAACGAGTTCCTCCAAAGAAACTACATAAAACTGGCTTATCGGATGTATTTGCATGTTCGATTGCAACATTAGCAATTCCTTCCGGATCAGTGACAGACTGAGGCGTTACTAAATAGATAACTCCATCAACATTAGGATCCTTTAAAACTATATACAAAGCAACAGTATATCTATATGGACTTGCATCACCCAATACATCAACAGGATTTTCTACACTAGCGGTTTCAGGTAATACTTCTTTTAAACGTTCTTTGGTATCATCAGTAAGTTCCGCCATTTCAAGACCAACTTCTATTGCAGCATCAGTGGTTAAAATACCAGGTCCACCTGCATTTGTGATTATAGCTATTTTATTCCCTTTTGGAAGTGGGAATAATGATAAAGCTCTACTATAATCCATCATTTCTTCCAGATAAGTTGCGCGTAAAACCCCACATTGGGAGAATGCAGCATCATATGCAGAATCCAAACCAGCAATGGTTCCAGTATGGGAGGAAACCGCTGCAGATCCTTTAGAAGTTCTTCCAGCTTTTATAAGAACAATAGGTTTTTTCTTGGAAGCTTTTCTGCAGATGTCTATAAAACCAGGGCCATCAACAATTCCTTCAAGATATGAAGTTATAACTTCGGTATTATCATTATTCATGAAGTTTTCCATACAATCGCTTTCATTAATTCCTGCTTTATTTCCGAGACTGACTATTCTGGAAAATCCCATATTTCTTTTATCAGCATAATCAAGAATAGCTGACATTATGGCTCCGGATTGGGTCATGAAAGCTATGTTACCTTTATGAGCGATATGTGCAGCAAAAGATGCATTCATATCATTGTAAGTGTTCATTATTCCCAAACAGTTAGGACCTACTAAGTTAATCTCATAATTTTTGCATATTTCAACTAATTGATTTTCTAATTCAGCACCTTTCTCATTAACCTCTTTGAATCCTGCTGAAATTACTACAAGATTTTTTATTCCAATTTCACCACATTCTTCTACAGTAGCTGGAACTAAGTGTGCGGGTATTGCTATAACTGCAAGATCTACAGGGCCATGTTCCCTTATAGAAGCATAAGCTGGAATTCCATGTATTTTACCACCTTTAGGATTAACAGGGATAATTTCTCCTTTATAATAATTCAAAAGAGATATCATTAAATCATATCCGATTTTACCTTTAGTCTCTGATGCACCTATTACTGCAATTGATTTTGCATTGAACATATCCACCATTCTATCACCTATTATCTTAATTACTTCACATTTAGAGTTTTTTAGATTAATATAAAAATCAGTATAAATTACTATATTTCTCATATTAAATACTATAAATAAGTATCCAGTATGACGATCACTGTGATAGATTCTAATGAAAACAAGATTAAAATATTAAATTTTTTTTAGAATAGGTTACTTAATTTATTGTATATTAATGGGGATGTAAATTATGAAAAAAATTTAAATTCGATGAGAATTCTTTTCAGCTATTAAATTTTGATTATTTTATTAATGATCTTGTAAAAGTCTATATATTAGGTATATAGTGTATAATGATGTGAATATTTTCATTTAAATTGGTTTTTAAATAGTGGATTATATATCCAAATTAATCATTATGATCTAAAAAAATATATATGAAGTCCAAATCGGAGGCACTGATTTTTCTATTGAAGAATTTAATAAATTTGAAGATATGGAATAAAGAATATGTAAATAAACCCTTTATAAGTTGCAGAAATGAGAAAAGTTATTAAATACCGATTTAATCTGTTTAGTATTATATTTATATTTAAAACTGGATTATTACCATATAAAGATGATGCCAACTTATTTGGCATGGGCATAATGAAGAAGAAGAAGTATAAAGTATTGCCCATACCTAGAGTTAATGCAGAATGAGTTTTATAATTTTTTTTTAAGGATTATTCTCGATGTCCATATTTTTCTCCATTTATAAATATTTCTTTATTTCTAACGATTTTATTATATATATTAATATTATTAAATTAAGTATTTTACGATCAACTCAAAGTAACTTTCATTATTAGTCACTATTGTTAAATCATTTTACTCAAAAAAATTATAATTTACTTTAAATGCATAATATTATTGAGATAAATTATAAAAATGTGATTAGAATATTTTTGATTTGGAATATGTAAAATAATCAATTATTTACAATATTAATCTATTTTTTTTGATAACTGATTTTTTAAGAAATTAAATTGTGGAGGATTTGAACAATTAAACGTTATTATATACTTTTACTCAGTTTATTATTAGTGTTAGGATTAATTCTTTGGATTGGACCATCAAAAATATTAAACGCACTTAAAACTGCTGATTGGTGGCTTATTTTACTAGCACTCTTTATACATCTTACTGTAATGTTGATAAGATCAATTAGGTGGGGTTTTATCATAGATCAGACCACGGAATTTAAAAAAAACTTTATTGTAACTACTATCGGCAGTTTGGCCGCTAACCTTAGTCCAATGAAGACTGCTGGTGAAGTTTTAACTGCAGTAGCTGGTAAAAACATTAATAAAATAAGTTTATCCGAAGGTTTATCAACCGGTCTAACTACGAGATTTTTTGACTTGGGAATAGTAGCTTTTCTTTTAATAATACCTGGCTTATTTATCCCTAAAATACGTTATATTGCCGTAATTGGGGGTTTAATTACATTAGGTGGAATGATCATTATTTACTTGATTAACTGGAGAGAAGGTGCTGGAGTATGGTTATACACTAAGATTCATCCCATGATAAGTAAATTGCCTATTAGCGAAGATGTTTTGGATAATCTTTATCAAAAATTTACCACTGGCCTGCAAGGTATGATTGAATATACTCAAACATTCACTTGCTTTAAAAATATTGCATTCGTACTTATTCTAACTTTAGCATCTTGGTTACTGGAATGTGTTAGACTTTACACAGTAATGTTCGCATTCCATGTAGAGATAAATTTTGCAACTGTAATTATCGTATTCCTACTAGCTAATGTGATTGGAATGCTTACAGCCCTTCCGGGCGGAATAGGATCCGAGGAAATAACTTCAACGGGTCTATTTGTACTGTTCGGCGTTTCAAGTGCTTTGGCGGGAAGTATAGTTTTAGTTGATCGCTTAGTTTCATTCTGGTTAGTAAATGCATTAGGTATAATCTTCGCTTCATACTACTCCAAAGATATTTTAGCTGAACTCAAAAGTTATATCCTAAACCTCCAATCAACCAAAGAATCATAAAAAAATATTTTTTTTATATGAAATTTAGAAAAAGAAATAAAAGCAAACAGTTACAGATGAGTTAAGAAATTGTTATTTTGATTTATTTAATTACTGATTGAAGATTATCAAGCAATAACTTAATTTAAGGATATTTTTTTGATTTGAAAAAATTATTCATATATAGTAATATAAAAAAAATCTAAATTTTTTTATTTTTAAATTAAATTTTAGATTTCTTTCCCAATTGAAAATGCTTTCGCTATATAGTCACCTACACCGTAATATGACAAATTATCTGGACTATAGATAAGGGGCATTAATCCATTTATAATGGATTCATTATCTTTGAGTAATTCTTCATCTACTTTTATATCCTTTATTTCGCCGATGAATTGGGTGTGTAATCCTATTTCATTGGTTTGAAGTAATTCACACTCTAAGACAAATTGGAATTCGCCAACATAAGGTGCATCTACTAGTTCGCTTTTAACTGCTGTCAATCCAGTAGCTGCGAACTTGTCGACATCTTTTCCCGAAGCCATGCCAAAATAATCTGCTTCTTTAACATGTTTTTCAGAAGGAATGCTTATGGTAAATGCTTTCCTTTCAAATATATTTTTATAAGTGTAGGTTGCTTCTCTTAAAGAGATATTTACACAGGGTGGTACAGAACAGCAAATTCCTCCCCATGCTGCTGCCATAACATTAGGTTTATTTTCTAAATCATATGTTCCTACCACAAATACGGGTGTTGGATATACTACAGTTTTAGCACCAATAGATTTTTTCACTTTTATTCCTCCTTAATGAATATGTATAATATTTTATTCTATTAAAAATATAAATAAATTTTAAGAGAAGTTATCATAATCAAAATTTTGATTTAATTTATATTATGTTCAATTAATCAAATACAGATTTCTATTTTTTTTAGGAAATATAAATTATTAAAAAAATTTTTCGAAAAGGATAAAAGTGTTTCCATATAATATAATTTCTGTTCTACATTAGAATGAAGCTTTTGAGATGGAGTTATAAAATATTCATCATTCATTATAAACGGAATAAAGTGTTAAAATAAATTTTGGTAATTGTTATCCTAAATTGGAGTAATTTTAATGGTAGAGTTAATAAAATCGACTGTGAAATGTTATAAAAAGAAAACTAAGAAGATAGTGGGTGGTCGGAAGAAGACCTATGAGTATAATCAGTATCAAGTACCTCTTAGCAAGTCTGATAATTTAAAATGTAGCGAGGATGTTTTGGTGATACCTCAAAGTCAATTTGATGGTTTAATTGAGGGTGAAGTGGAGTCTCAACTGAATGAACTTGAGCAAAATCAACGTATTGTTACAGAATATGAGAAGGAACTTACTGAATTAGAGTGGAAACATAGTGAACTATCACGATCCTATAAGGCTATTGTAACTAAAAATGCCAAAACTAACAAGCGCTTACGGTTAGAGGAAGAAAAAATCGTATCATTAGAAAAAGAGAATCAGAAACTATTAAGACAATTGCAGCAGTTAAATACTGAATATTCAGATTTAAAGAATGAAAATAAAACCTTAATCAAGAAGAATAATTTAATTGATGATGAAATAAATCTTAAAAAAGATCAAGATTTATGGACGGCTTTAAGGAGTCGTTTAAGTAAAAAGGAAATTAAAGACGAGAAATTAGAGGATTAAATTAAAATCAATCACTAAATTTAGTAGTTTTTTTTTTAAATAGTTGATTACTTATCAAATACTCTCGGTATACTTATTTTTATAATCATTATCTGAAATTATAAATATAGAATACTAAATTTGTAAAGGGAAATTTTATGAAAAAATCTAAGTCCAAACCACACCCCAAAATAACTCAGGTGAAGATTATCCAAAACAAGAATAATTTTCCTATAAGTTGGCTTAATAAGCAAGGGTTCTGTGAATACGGTATCTACTTAGAAAACGTGAAAGGCATTAAAACTAAACATACAGATGCTATGATTGAGGGGACACGGCAGCATTCACTGTTAGAATCGAAATTCCGCGAAGATGCTGAGCCTACCACTTTCAATGAGATGCTCGAAACCAGCCTTACAGCAGAAATTCTATCTCGAGAATTACCAGTTATATCTGTGAGATATGGAATTAGAGGTTTTATAGATGAAGTTTGGATGACACCTGATGAATTCATAATAATTGATGACAAACCGGGTAATATTGCTTATCCTTCCAGTATAAACCAAATATACGGCTACTGTTTAGCATTTAAAGATAGTATAAAAGATAAAAGAGGCATTATTGCATCTTTACGGGAAAGAGGTACTGACAATATTTATTGGTCATCTTACTTCGATGACCAAGCTGAAAAACATATTTTAAAAAATATAAATCGTATACATCAACTTTTAAATGGATTTAGAGAATATATCCCAACGAGAAATCCTAAAAAATGTAGGAAATGCCGATTTAACAGCTTTTGTGATCGGAAACCTAACTTTTAAGATAAGACGGCTTACACGATAACTTTAAATATAACTTTCACTCTTAAACAAGAATACAACATCAATTGAATTATATTGTTGCTTTATTTTTAGAATTAAAAAATTGTTATAGTCCCGTAGGGTAGTGGTAATCCTTCTGGTCTTTGGAACCGGAGACGGCGGTTCGACTCCGCTCGGGACTACTCCTTTAAATTTTATTGGTAATTCTATGGAAAATATATTAGTGGTAGGGATTAACACCCGTTCAGTGGCTTCTTCTTTAAAAAAACTTGGTTATAATATTTATTCTGCAGATTATTTTGGTACATGTGATCTTCAAGAAAGTGTAAACGAGTATAAATCAATTTTAAAACAAAAAGCTTATCAATCCTGTGGATATTTCACAGAAAACTTTAATTCCGGATGTCTAGATGAATTAGCCAAAGATTTCGTAGATTATTCAGATAATATAATATGTTTGGCTGGAGCTTCCCCTGAGAACTATCCAAAGAAAAAGATCATCGGAAATAAAAATGTAAAGGATGTTGAAAACAAATATAAACTGTATAAAAAACTTAAAAATGAGTTTAAACTTCCTAAAACATTTCACGCATCTGACATGATCGAGGCATGTGAAATAATCGATAATTATCCCGATAAAAGATTTATTTTAAAACCTATTGAGGGATCTGGTGGCTATGGTATACAAAATTGGGAAAAAAAAGATGATTATATTAATCTCAAAGAATTTATACTTCAAGAGCTAATTGAAGGGTCAAATATTAGTGTTTCTGTCCTTTCAACAGGTTCGCAATCTCATACTATTCTCACAAGTGAACAAATTATTGGAGAAGTTAATTTAGGTCAAAGAGAGATTTATGGCTACTGCGGTAATATTACTCCACTTTTGGATGATAAAGGAGCTGCAAGGATGGGTGAGGGAATAATTAACAGTTTATCTCTGACAGGATCTAATGGTGTTGATTTCATACTTAGAAATGATGATTTATATCTTATTGAAGTGAATCCACGTCTTCAGGGTACTTTAGAATGTGCAGAGGCATCTTTAGGAATTAATATGGTGAATGCTCATATGGAAGCCTGTAACGGAGTTATAATGGATGTTTCTACGCCTAAAAAATTCGCTGTAAAAATGATTATTCACAATAGGCAACGATCACTAGTGGGTGACCTAAGTTTTAGAGGTGTTTATGATATACCCCTAGAAAATGTAATTATAGAAAAAGGTGAGCCTTTAGTTACTGTTATAGATTCTAACCGGGTTTTAGAAGATGCTGTTTATTCAGCAGAGAAACAGGTGAGTTTCGTTTATAGTTCTCTTAAACCTTTATAAATTTTATTTGAAAATTCAATGAATTCATTCTTATATGAATACTGTATATGTACTGTCTAAAACGTTAATTAAATTCAATGTGAAGTTTCTTTTGATGCCAATTTTTTTGGGGAGTATAAATTAGATTATTCTCAAGGCTATCAGAATAAAGAGAATAACACCTATAACTATGAGAAAAGTAGTTAAGATCATGAGCCGTGCTAGATAAAGGAAAAGTTTGGCTCTTTTATCTGGATCATTCATTATTTCTTCAGGATCTATGTCTATATCTGGTAATTTCATTTTTATGTTTCACCTCATAAAATTGTAGTTAATCTAATTTTATACAGAATTAAATTATAATTTGAATATATTTCACTAAAAAAAATGTTAGATCAAAATTCAGTGATCTTCAAACTTTTTGATTAGGTTAAATGCTAATATTTTCTCCATTCCGAGACGTATAGCCATCTTATTATATAATATTCTGTATTCATATTTCAAAATGATTATAGCGCATACTATACCTATGAAAGCTCCGAAAACCACATCATAAGGATAATGTACACCTATATAAATCCTAGAGAATCCTACTAATATGGCAAAGGCTAATAAGGGATATATTAGCCAGTATTTCCACCCTTTAGATTTTAAATGATATTTTAATCCTATTATTGTGGCAGCAGTAAATGATGATGCAGTATGTCCTGAAGGGAAAGAATTGCCAGATACAGTCATTAATAAATTTACATTGGGCAGGGTTAAAAATGGTCTTGGTTCTACCACCACATATTTTAAAGAAATAACTATGATATCTGTTACAAATAAAGCTATTAAGCATAATACTGCCACTTTACGACCATAACTACCACCAAAAATGTATATAAAAATGCATATCAAAATCCAAGCAATCAAACTTCCGAAATTAGTTATAATTGGCATTAATAAATTCAGAAAATAGTTATTAATCCCATTTATTAAATAGAATAAATTAATATTTTCATTCAATAATTTGGATAAAATTAAATTAATCATAAAAATTCTTTTAACCTCAAATTTATACGAAACTATTTAAAATTATATTAGATTTAAAAAGTTTATAAACCTTAATCTGAGATAAAATTTAAATTCATCTGACTAGGAAAATGTATTGAGTAGTAGTTGGAAGTTCTTTTCTTATTATCCTCATCTCAGGTCGGTAAATATATTTTTCACTTGTACAGTCTTTCAAATTTAGAATATGGCACACAACTTTTAATTCTAGTTTTCCAGATATACGGGTTCCTGACGTTTGTGATTCGATTTCTAAATAGATTGGAAGTTTTAGAAGGTGATGTTGATCTATTGGGATCATTTCAGCTATTTTTTTAATTTCAGAGGTTTTAAAGCGTTGTCTAGTACCATCAACACCTACTACATGAGGTTTATCTTCCTCTAAAAGCTCTTTAAGACTTTTTCTTTGACGGGGAAGATGTCTGTTCAAACTTAAAATCTGCTTTTTTAAAAGACGATCTGCCTTGTTAGAATGGTTAGTCATAAAAACGTTAATTTATAATAATTACATTACTATTGAAATTAATTTATGAAATAATCAACTAATGTTATTTTTT
>Ga0182014_10005650_pt1 | contig 13842 bp, 9 predicted proteins | sample 612S2DmetaG_FD_120489 | JGI IMG/M metagenome (GOLD analysis project Ga0182014, IMG submission 120489) | Permafrost microbial communities from Stordalen Mire, Sweden - 612S2D metaG | ecosystem: Environmental > Terrestrial > Soil > Wetlands > Permafrost | place: Sweden: Stordalen | collected... | reverse complement strand
GGGTTGCGTTTCTGGTTCCCGCCGCAATGCAAGAGGCCGATTGCACCGAAAAGGGGCGTTGACAATCTTCGAGCAAATCTCTAAGGTTGCTCCCGTCGACGGCTGAAAGGGTTGGCTTAAATAAAACTTTGCCAGTCCGAAGTAAGCTGAGTGATCAGCTCGGCGGGGCAACCCGAAGAGCAGCCAGACCTGAAAAAACCGACGGCTCTGCGAGGAGTAGTTGGGGTTTGGGACCGCGAAAGCGGTGATCGCATCAAGGGCTGTGACGGTGCATGCCTCCACGCTGTTGGCTCCCTCGCAGGAGTTGGCGGCTAGAGCATAACCAATGTCACAGCCTTTACCTTTTCCCGGCGTTCTCCTCCTGACTAACCCTCGCAAAAGCGGTTCCACAAAAAATCCTCACCCCGAGAGTCTCCTATTGCCAGGCTCACCCGCTTTCCAGCAAGAATGCGAACAACCCTCCAGACAGCTTGACTGGGTGCCGTCTAGGATGGCCTTAACCGGTCTGCCCAAGAAATGCTTGCTCGCCACTTTGTACAATATGGGAGACATGGCAGTGACGATCGAGATGCAGAATACGGGTGACTCCCGAGCGCGCCGGGAGATTCTTGCCGGTGTCGAACATGTGCTGAGTGATGTGGCGGGAGAGTGGCGGGTGGCAATTATCGGATCTCGTGCGAATGACGAATGGGAAATGAAAGGGGAAGGACCACGGGGATTCGAGCGTTCGTACACTTTGGTTGGCGAAGCTGGAGAGCACCAGCCTGAGGTGATACGGAGTGTGCTTATTAAGCTGCTGCCCGCGAACACGCGATGATCTACCGTACTGGTTCGCGTTGCCCTGCAGCCGAGCTATTCGCGATGGACGCCAGCAGTCATTACTCGTGTCCCGGTCCGAGGATCGCAGAAGGAATTCTGGCTATGGATGATGTCTTCCGCCAGACTAAGCTCGCGAGAAAGTCTGCGTCGCCCGTCCGCCAACCGCCCGTACGGCCTCACGTGGGCAATCGGCCATGAAGCGCATTCTTCTTTCCTGGAGCAGCGGTAAAGACAGTGCATGGAGTCTTCATGTTCTCCGCCAGCGCGCCGCGTATGAGGTCGCAGGACTGCTGACCACTTTCAACGAAGCCGCAGGCCGCGTCGCCATGCATGCGGTCAGACGCGAGTTGGTCGAGCAGCAAGCTGTGGCTGCCGGACTTCCGCTCTGGGCTGTTCCGTTGCCTTGGCCATGCTCCAATGAACAGTATGAGTCGCTGATGGCTCAAACCTGTGCTAAGGCAGTCTGCGAAGGTATCGAAGGAGTGGCGTTTGGTGATCTGTTCCTCGAAGATGTACGCGCCTACCGGGAAAGGCAAATGCAAGGCACGGGACTTGAGCCGATCTTCCCCGTGTGGGGGCTGCCAACGCGGGATCTGGCACAGGAGATGATCGCGTCCGGAGTACGAGCGAAGTTGACTTGCATCGACACAAAGAAACTCGATCAATCCTTCGCCGGCCGCGAGTTCGATCAGATGTTTCTTTCGGCGCTACCCGATGAAGTGGATCCCTGCGGTGAACTCGGGGAGTTCCACTCCTTTGTATACGCAGGGCCCATGCTGAATGCCGCCCTCTCGGTTTCAGTGGGCAAGACTGTGGTTCGCGATCAGTTTGCCTTTGCCGACCTGATTCCTGACTGAGTGTATTCTTCTAAGACTTCCTCGCGGCCGCCACTTCTTCAGGCGCACCGTTGCTCTTCTCCTCCATCATCTGCTCTCCCGCCACCCGTTGTTAGGCTGGCAGACTGCAGAAAAGCTCGATTCGAATTACAATCCCTTGCCGAGGGGGGATTCATGGCAAACCTAGCGGGACTCGCATCATTTGTATCGGAGTTAAGGGCAGAGAGAACGAATCTGGTGAATGAGCTTCGTCATGTTGATGCGGCTCTTTCGGTTCTTGGCAAGTTGCACGGCGGGAGATCCTACACTAAACCGAGGCGCACTGTGTCGGCATCAGCTCACAGGCGGATGAGCCTCGCGCAAAAAGCGCGATGGGCAAAGAGAACCAATATCCGAGCAGCGACCGCGAGACCCAAGCGCACAATATCAGCAGCAGGCAGGAAGCGAATCGCAGCCGCTCAGCGAGCGAGATGGGCGAAGGTGAAGGCGCAGCAGAAGGAGGGAAAGTAGCAGGTTCAAGAAGCGTGTGGAGGACGCGCACGCACGTCCGCAGACGTCAATCACGATCTTGACGGCTTGTTTCAGGACCTGCGCAGTGCGCGTGATCGGCGGCGCAAGGGCATCGTGCCTTCTGAGAGGACTGTTCTACTCGTGGCGCGCACAGATACCAACCCTATTTACCCCGCTGAACAGAGGGATGTGCAGGAGCACGGATTGCAGCCGGTCAACAATTGCGAAGACGCCTGTTTGACAAACTGTCTCCACCCCACTGACCCAACCGTCGTTCGGAGATCAAGGCGGTGTGTGCGATGCCAGAGGGCCGAACATCGAGAGGGGATGTTGCGCTGTGGTGTTTGGCCGCTGCCATGGCCGTCGTACTCTTTCTATTGGCCCCGCAGTTAAGCGCTGATAACACGGGCAGGGTGGTCACTGTGGTGATATCAGTGGCTATGTTTGCAGGTAGCATCCATCCGACGCTGCATTCACCTTGGCTGCACAGCAATATCAGTCGCGGAGTTGTTCTGTGTTTCGTTGCAGGTGGAATAGCAGCATTTGGGTGGATACTTTGGCCCTATTCATTGAATGTCAGTCCGACCAACGTCAGATTTGCAGATAGAGGTGCTGCTGGTCAGACTTACAGTTTTCGGCTTACTAATCGATCAGACAAAGACCTTTATGCTTCTCAACTAAAGTTACGTATCCATAGCCGGATGCTGTCGGGCAAGGATTTCCTGATATATATCCCGACAGCAAGTCGTAAAGCACACGCCGAGGATGTTGTCGGGGCGCAACCTTTTGCCGACATTCAGGGTCTTCTTTGCCACGACAGTTATCAGCGTCCTGTGTTTTCGATATTTGTGTTTCGCTTGGCTCCTCATGAGTCACGAGAGATCACGATTACTAACGGCAGGGCGGGAAGCGCAAAAGTGGGGGCAACCACAGGCTTCTTTTCGACTACCCCTCAGCCGCTTAATGCAAATGGAAACGCAGATTCAACCCCGTTTCATAGCGACGAAGTCCTTAGTGATTGCCAGTCTTTCGGGTCCTTTTGATTGTTGGGCCACCGCCACTCGCCCACTGACAGTCGGTTAAGGCATCAGGCCCACGGCTCCTGTTGAATCGAAACTTTCTGAAACGGATCACTCGCCGCGCCTTGCTCTGACGCCTGTCGAGATTCTGTACATCGATCCATTCTTCGGACATCTCGCTCGCTCAACGCCATCGTCTTTTCATGAACTTGAGATGGTGCTGCGCTTGCAATCCTTATTCTGCGCTAGAGATGTTTTCCGGTTGGCACCCTCCCCCAGAGTGCCGAGCCGGCCGAAGACGAACCAAAGATTCCACAAAAGTGACCCCAGAATCCAGATCAGAGAGCCAGAGTACTAAAGGAGAAGCATGAAGTCTGCAATACGATCCCTGTTCGGCATCGCCGCGACGCTCGCGCTGATGAGCAGCTTGTTGTGTACCGCACAAACCGTTCCAGCCAACCAGCCTTCGCCACAGAATCCTGTTCTCCCCCGTCACGTACAGCCCAGTTATGGAAAGCTTTCTCTAGCCTTCGAGGCAAATCAGGGACAAACCGACCCGCAGGTGAAATTCCTCGCGCACGGCAGCGGTTACACCATCTTCCTGACGGCCGGCCAGATGGTGCTTGATCTCCGGCCTTCGGCAGTGCTGTCCAATGCAGCAAAGAGTTCGGCTGCGCCTGCCGCGAGCCAGAAGACCACCAGCGCTGTCATCCAGATCAATTATGGTCGGCGCCAACCCGAATCCCAAAGTCGCCGGAGAAGATCTTCAGGCCGGAAAGGTCAACTACTTCACTGGCAAGGATCCGAAAAAGTGGCAGACCAACGTTGCCATATACAAGCAAGTTCGCTACAAGGATGTCTATCCCGGAATTGATCTTGTCTACTACGGCAACCAGTCGCGCGTGGAGCATGATTTCGTCATCGCCCCGGGCGCCGATCCCGGCCAGGTTCAGCTTGATGTCAAGGGCGTCGATCGTCTCAGCATCGCGGCAAACGGCGACCTCAGCCTGCACAAGGGAACGGACGAAGTCCGCCTGCAGGCCCCCGTCATCTATCAGGAATTTCACGGCCTGCGCGTTCCCGTCACCGGCCAGTACATGGTGAAGAACTCCACCCGCGTCTCTTTTGCTCTCGGCCCCTATGATAAGACCATGCCGCTGGTGATCGATCCGGTGCTCGTCTATGGCACCTTCCTCGGCGGTCTCGCGAACGACGAGGCGGTCGGCATCACCGTCGACAGCAATGGCAGCGCCTATGTTACAGGCTGGACCCAGTCTACCAACTTCCCCTTGGCCGGGCAGAATGGTCCGCCTCCGGGCGGTCAAAGCGCTTTCGTCGCCAAGCTCGACGTGAGCGGCTCCAGCCTCGTCTACGCCGACTACGTCGGTGGCAATTCCGCGAGCTATCCCACCGCCATGGCGATGGACAGCTCCAACCACGTCTTCATCACGGGGTACACCTATGCCGGCGACTTCCCGGTAGTAAACCCTTACCAGGCGAATCCGGCAGGAGGACTCGAAGGTTTTGTCACCGAAGTCGCTGCTGACGGCGCCTCACTCCTCTACTCCACTTACCTGGGCGGCAACAGCGACGACTATCCCTATGGTATCGTCCTCGACGGCACCGGCAATATCTACATCGCTGGCATGACCTACTCGCAGAACTTTCCGGTTGTGAACGCATACCAGTTAGCCGCTTCTCCCAATCAACAAGGGTATTGGGGCGGGTACGGGTTCCTGACTAAGATCGCCCCCGATGGCTCGGCGCCTGTGTTTTCCACCTACTTCGCAGGCAGTGCGAACGTGGCCGAGAATTGCTACTACGGGGCTTGCTGGCCCTCACCCCAAAGCGCGATCACTGGAGTTGCCGTTGACGGCAGCGGCAATGCCTATGTCGCCGGCAACACCAACACTTACGATTTCCCGGTAACTGAGGGAGCCTATCAAACCTCGAACGCCACGACCTCCGACGAACAGGTCGGTTTTGTCGGCAAGTTTACCTCCTCAGGGAATCTCGCCTACTCCACTTACTTCGCTGCCGTTCAGAACAGTTACGACTTCAACATGAACGCGGTTGCCGTTGATTCCAACGGCTCCGCATATATCGTGGGATATAGCTATCCGGGGTACAATTCCATCTCGCTCACGACGCCGAATCTCTGCGACCCGACTCAGTCAAGTTGCAGTTGGGGCTTCATCACCAAATTTGATCCCACCGGATCTACTCTGGTCTACTCCACCTATCTTGCCGCCAACGTGGACGTCTGGCCGCAGTCACTCCTGGTGGATGCCGCCGGTGATGCCTACGTATACAGCCACTCCGGAGGGGGCGATCAGGCTTTCTTGGTAAACCCCATCGAGACCTACACCGGCGAGCAGGATCTCTTCTTGCAGGAGCTCGATCCTACCGGTGCGACGCAGTTGTTCAGCACATTCCTCGGCGGCTATGGAAGCGATTCCCCCGGCGGAATTGCCCTCGACTCCGCCGGCGCCATCTACCTAACCGGAAATACGAACTCTACCGACTATCCCGTAACCGCGGCGGCTCTCCAAAACACGATAGGCGGGAACTACGACGCCTTCGTGACGAAGATCGGTACTGCGGCCGCTCCTGCCGTGGCGATCAGCCCATCCCTGATTCAATTCTCGATTCGTCCCGTGGGGTCGGTGAGCCAGACCAACACCTCGCTGTTGCGCAACATGGGCAGCGCGCCGCTCACGGTCTCGAACGTCACCACCACCGGAGACTTCTCCGCCGCCAACACCTGCGGCGCGACCGTGCCAGCCGCCGGTACCTGTACATTTTCGGTGAGCTTCACGCCAACCCTGCCCGGACCCCGCTTCGGCTCCATCATGATCGAGGACGACGGCGCCGGCTCGCCTCACTTCATCAACCTGGTTGGCAGCGGCGCAACCGCGGTCGCGGACCTCACGCCTGCCAGTCTCACCTTCCCAAGTCTCCAGATCAACCAGACCAGCTCCTCACAGAGCGCAACCCTCACCAACAACGGCAATGCGACGTTGGTCATCAACAGCATCCAGGCGACCGGCGACTATGCCCAGACCGACAACTGCCCATCTTCGCTTGGTATCGGCTCAAGCTGCCAATTCCAGGTCACTTTCACTCCAACCGCGGGTGGTGCGCGTAACGGTACGTTGAGCATTGCGGATAACGCATCCGGCAGCCCACACACTGTCTCGCTGTCAGGCAGCGGATACGTGACCACCGCCACCGTGACACCGTCCTCGCTTTCGTTCAGCACCCAGACAGTTGGTGCGACCAGTGCCGCTCAGTCGGTCACCGTTACCAACACCGGCGCCAATCCTATTACCGTTTCGGCCGTAACCCCAACCGGGGATTTCGCCGAGACTGACAATTGCACTGCCACACCGGTCCCGTTATCGGGGTCATGCACGATTAGCGTAACCTTTTCTCCGATCGCGGGAGGAAGCCGGAGCGGCGCGCTCACCATTAGCGACAATGCTCAGGGCAATCCGCACATTGTCGCTCTGAGCGGCACCGGCCTTGCCGCCACTGCCCAGCTCAGCGTCTCCAGCCTCAACTTCACCGCGGCCACGGTCGGTACGACGAGCAGCGCCCAGACCATCACCGTGACCAATTCGGGCAACGGCGCTCTGACCATGGCCAGTGTCCAGGCGGCCGGTGATTTCGCGCAGACTAACAACTGCACATCGATCGCCGCGAATGGCGGAACCTGCGCCATGCAGGTGACCTTCAAGCCCACGTCATCGGGAACTCGTTCCGGAACCATGACCCTCACCGATTCGGCTGCCAATAGTCCGCAACTGGTCTCGCTGGCCGGCTCGGGCATTGACTTCAGCATGCCATCCTCCGGCGGTTCAGACACTATCAAAGCCGGCGCCACCGCGACCTATCCCATTTCGATCAGTCCGGTCGGCGGAACCTTCTCCAGCCAGGTGACTCTCGTTTGCGCCGGCGTTCCGGCGTTCTCGACCTGCACCATTAACCCAACTTCCGTGACTCCTGGCGCGAACCCGTCCGCTGTCACCGTCACCATCAAGACCACCGGGACCACCGGGACTACCGCGCAACTCTCCGTTCCTCGAGCTGCAAAGCGCCCCGTATTCGCCTTCTGGACGTTTACCTCGGGCTTCGGACTATTCGGCATGTTCGTGTTCGGCGTCGGACAAAGACGAAAGCGCGCAACTCTCGTCCTCCTCTTGACCATGCTGCTCGCGGGCATGGTCCTCTGGGTCGGGTGCGGCACCAGCGGTCACACAACCCAGCCGGTTCAACCAGGAAACTCCACTCCTACAGGTACCTACACCGTCCTGGTAATTGGCGCCTCTGGCAGTGTGCAACACTTCACCTCGCTCACGTTGATTGTGCAGTAAGCCGGTGTGTAACACTAACTCGGGGCGCTTCGAAAGAAGCGCCCCTTTTTTTGTGCCGAACATGTTCGACAGCTTGGGGGGAAGGCCCCTGCCCAACCCGGCAGGTGAGGGGCTAGAAAAGCGCAAGGGTGTCTCCGCGAGACGGGTTGCGTCTGGTCAAATCCCCTGAGTTGCAACAGAGCGAACGCCACTACCGAACGGTAGTGGCGTTCGTGGTCACTTCTGTTTGTCCTTTTCGCTTGGTGGTTGCTTCTTGGGCGGAGGTGGCGGAGTCTTCGGCTTAGCCTCCGGCGCCGGACGCGCTGCCTGCCTTTGAGCCTGCGGCGTAGCTGGCCTGGCTTGCTGTTGCTGCGGAGCGGGCTTAGCTTGCTGTTGCTGCGGAGCGGGCCTGGCCTGCGGTTGCTGTGGAGCTGGCTTAGCTTGCGGTTGCTGTGGAGCTGGCTTAGCTTGCTGTTGCTGCGGAGCGGGCCTGGCCTGCTGTTGCTGCGGAGCGGGCTTGGCCTGCGGTTGCTGCGGAGCGGGCTTGGCCTGCGGTTGCTGTGGAGCGGGCTTGGCCTGCGGTTGCTGCGGAGCAGGCCGTGTCTGAACCTGTGGTTTAGGCTGTGTCACAGGCGTCTGCGGTTGCGAACGATTCGGCTGCGCCGGTCGCGCGGCTGGAGCAGGACGAGCAGGAATCACCGGAGCGATCGGTTTGCCCTCGGGGATGGGCTTCGTCTCTGCAAGAACAGCGGGACGCCCTCGATTGACAGAGGCAAACTGCTGACGGTTCTGTGCTGCTGCCTGCCGCTGCTGTAACTGCGTGGTCATCGGAGGAATGCGCTGCTCACGTATTGCGGCCGCCTCCGTCGGAAGAGGCCTCCGATTGATGCCTCCCGGCCCGGCGTAGCTGGCACGGTTATTCGTGATGTTGACGGTGGTGTTGTTGACGATGACTGTATTCGTTACCGTGCGGTTATAGACTTGAACGTTGGTGATGTTCACGTTGTTGACGGAACGGTTATAGTCGAAACGATCTCCGTTCCAGTAGCCGCCCTGATAGCCGACTCCGACGTAACCGTATCCATAGTTAATGCCGCCGTAGTAGCCGATATGTCGGCCCCAATAGCCCTGGTTATAGCGGTACCTGCCGCCGACAAATCCCCAATATCCCGGCGTCCACAGGAAGCCCACTTGTGGCGGCCGCGCCCAGGCGCCGGGCACCCAGTAGTAACCCTGAGGAGCATAGCTCCAATATCCGGGCGTCCATAGATAGCCATCGCCGGGGCAGTCAGGCTGCGAATATTCCGGCAACGGTGGCGGGGGTTGTGTGGCCTCTATCACTGGCTGGCCGTAACTCTGATCCTCGTCTTCAGTATCGTAATCGTTATTGGAATAGTTTTGGTCTGGCGCCGGCTGCTGATAGTTCCGATGCGGCGCCTGCTTTGCTGGCTGCTGCTGATCGTTGGTACCGCTCGCCTGCGTAGTGTCGGCAGCAGGTGCCAGGTTAGCCGCCGCTGCTGGATCCTGCGACTGATCGGTCTGCGCTGGTTGATTCTGGCTGCTCGTGTCCTGCGTGGCGTTTTTCTGGCATCCTACAACTCCAAACATCAGTGCGATGGACACGATTCCCAGAACCACAAAAAAATGTGCTTTGTTGATCTTGCTCATAAAGGTTGTTCTCCGCGAGATTAGGATACAGGATTTTCAGTACGCTTACCTCCCAGGAAGAGTGCCGCCGCACCCCGCGAAAAAGTCCAATCAACCCTTTTGTCTCGCTTGAGATGGCGTCTAGTTCTTCTTCAACTTTCCTCTTGCTTCGTCCTTGTCCGACGCATCGCCGAGGAAGTGCTGTACCTTGGCAACGACCGTGAACTGTTTGCCAGCGCGCTCAATGGTCAGCTTGCGTTCCTGCCCGGGGAAGCCTTCGAGCAGAGACCACACTTGTCCCAGGGTAGAGTCGGGGACGGGGATGTCATCCACGGCAACGAGATCGTCGCCGGCTTGAACGCCGGGGACCGATGTTTTTCCGTCGAAATCGGCGACGGCGATAATCGTGAAGCCGGTTTCGAGTCCTGGACGAAGGATGAGGCCGACGACGTCGAAGTCGGGGAACCTGCTGGTTCTGCCGATGTCGAAATAGACGGTCGAGTGGGTGTAATCGAGGCCAACGCGGTAGTTCATCAGAGCCTCCGAACTGAGCACGCCCGCCGCGGGGATGCTGGCGCGCTCTTCGACGAGAGCCCTTCGATCCATGGGAAGGTCAGCCACGGCTACATCCGTCAGGAAGAGAGGTCCGAATTGCACGCGATCCACACGCATCAGCTTCCATCTGGGTTCATCGCCAAATTCTCCCGTGTTGAACGGGCCGACGGCTCCACTCATGTGCGGCCAGTTAGGGTGGGTATTGGAGAGCTTGTCGAATAATTCTTCCGAAAGAAAGCTGATGGAAGAGCCGACGTCGAGCCCAACGTCATAGTTCTTGTTGTCAATCTTGCTGGGCATCTGGATGAGGCCGTTGTTTGCATTGACCAGCATCTTGCTCTTCACGCCGTTGAATCTCAGGCTGCCGGGCTGGCCGATGGTGAACTTGTGATCGGGGAAATCGATGAGCACATCATAGTTGCGCAGAGCGGTCGAGGGGATGTTGATCTCAGCGCTCATGCCGGGTGCGATCGCTGGCGCGCTAACGGGAATTTTTATTTGTTTCATCGGCGGCAGAAGGATCTTCATTCCGCCAATCCCAACTTCGAGCGAAACACCCGGCGATTTCGGCGTGCCTGAACAGATTTGACCGTTGCAATTGACACCGAGTCCCATTAAACCAGCAACGCGCCGGTTCATAGCGAGATCGGGATTGCCGTTGTCGATCCAGCCGCGCACGCTCTCGGTCGTGCCATCGGAAAGCGGGATGGCCACGTCGATCACAACGCGGCCTTGGTCGATCGTGATGGGAACGGTGACGGACTTGGGCTCGGACGAGGCCGCGTTTTGTGACAGGACGGCTGAATTAATGATAAGGACGACAAGAACGACAAGGGCGGCCGTGAATCGCATAAGGAGATTGTAGCGGGTCGATTGCAGCGGGTCGCAGGAGCGCCCTTCTCCAGTCACCACGCCATACGCATCCTGACAGGATTCCGGTCTTCTGACCGGGGCGCCCCGATCACGTGCCCTCATACGGGATAGGCTCGTTTACCGCAAATTTTCGGCTGGCTCGCGCAAAAGGCCGCCTGTAGGCGGCCTTCGCGCGAGCTCCCCAATTGTGTTCTCCCGGCGCGCGTCTTCCGACGCATGCCGCTACTTCAGACCGATCACACCAAACGTCCCCGCCAGATTGTTGGCCGGACCAGCGGTAAAGAAGAGCTGGTTGGTCCGGCCGTTGCTTGCCGAGCCTCCGCCAAACTCAATCCCCCAGAGTTGGTCGATCGCGATATTCTTGCCGTTCGTGTCTCTGACCGTGCCCACGAACTGGCCGGTTTCGAGATTAAAGCCGTTGATTGTACCGTGGTTGGTGTTATTCGAGACCAGCAGAGCGTTGCTTAGTGGCCCGAAATTATTGGGTGCTACGGCGAAGCCCCAAGGCTGGTTCAAGGGCGGTCCCGACGCCAGCGTTTTTACGAACGTTCCGTCTTCCCGGAAGATGTCGATGTAGCCGCCCGGCGCTTCGTTTGTCTGGGCAAACGCTACGTAGACCAAACCACCGATGTCCTGGATGCCGAACGGCGCGTAACCGGCCGGCAGCGTGCTGTCGGTAAACGAATTGACAAGGTTAAAGCCGCCGTCGTACACCTCGACCACGTCCTTCGCAAGATTGGCGGCATAAAGAAGATTTCCCGAGGCCCGGTTGGTAACCGCGAGACCGGTGTAGCTCGCGCCAGCCGCCCAGTTATTCACCACGATGATCGCATCGTTGCGGTTGGTCTGCGGAGCCCAGCCGCTGATGGTCCCATCCAGAGTCGCGAACAGGAAGAACGAGTTTGCACCGCCGATCTGAAAATCCGACGATCCGTTGACCACAATTCCGGTCGGTTGACCCGGGCCCGCGCCGTCAAACGAGGGAACTGAAACCACCAAGCCCTCTTTGACTCCTGCGCCAGTGTAGATTGTCGACCAGCCGGAGCCTTGATCGCTGACCCAGAAGGGGCTGCCCGCGCTCCGAGCAAGGCCCCAGCCGTTCACTTGCAGCGGGTCTGCGAACTTGGCGGCTTTTATCTGATTCGAAACCAGATTCTTGAGTTGATACTGCGCCAGGGCTGCGTTCGAAACGAACAATACCGCGAGCCCGAGGCAAAGGGTGAGAGCCATCTTGTGTCGCTGCATAACAGAATCCTCCTTGGATTTGTGCGAGCCGGAGTAGAGAGCGAGTGAGTCGCGGAGTGGCACTGTGCTTGAACCGCAATTTCTCCGTCCTGCTGCCCATCGAATGCTAGTTCCGCGGCTCCTGGCAGGTTGTCAACGCAGTGTCATCTGTTTGCACAATTCTTGTCGGCTAAGCGCAGCATTGGCCGCGCTCCGTTGTCGAAGCGAACGATCGTGCCGGCGTAAACAATCCCCATAAGCAGCTTGTTTTCAGTGGGTGCCCTCTCTTAAACGCGAGCAGGAACATGTCCTAAAGTATTGGCCGAGGATGCCGATGAGATAGACAAGCGGGAGTAGCGTATGGTCCCGCGCAGGTAAACCATGACAACTGGTTCGATTTCGGCCGCAGACCTCAGTCAATTCGTTCTCGCGTCCAGCGACTCCACTCAACTGCAGCAAGCGCTGCAGACGCTGCAGAACAGTCTTGTGTCGGGTGACCTGAATGGCGCCAACTCGGCATTCCAGACCGTGCAGAAGATAAGCGAACTCTCGGCGACTGCCAATGGAGGCAGTCTGTCGAGCGATTCTCAACTCTCTGCCGATCTGAAAACGCTCGGCAGCGCGCTGAGTTCTGGCGATCTATCCACTGCCCAGTCTGCTTTTGCTCCTGTTCAGAAGGACTTGAACAGCGCTGCTTCGCCATCGCGGACACTCGAAACCAACGTCGCATCCCAATCCGAGCAGTTGGTCCAGGAACTGCTCAGCACAGTGAATTCGAGCAGTTCTTCTTCCAGCACGTCGGACAGCGCGAATTCCGTCCTGGAGATGGTATACGGAAGCGGGAGCAGCCTGAACGTCTACGGATAGAGCCCAGCACTTCGATCCAGCGCCACTTCCGCGACCTCTGACCATCGGTCCTGCCGGCAAAAATGCCCGGCCCAAAAAATTTTGTGAAACGTTTCCCGCCCTTTCTGCACTATCCCAATAAGTGGAAGACATCGCGCAGTGCGGCGGTGAGCCACAGTTTAGGATCCCAATCTGGAAACTCCCGATTGGGATCCAGTAAAGTGCCGGAGCCGACGGGGAAGCGGCTCCGGTGCTTTGTGTACAAGTCTTCTCCAGGGGAGCAGATCGGCTCCGCTGCCCTAAGAAGTCACAGGAGGTCTTTCTTCCCAGTGCGCGCCGCCCGCTTCATCCCGCCGACCGGACGCCATCGCAGCCATCACACGGCTCTGAAGCGCACGTCACCGTCACTGTCCCTCGCATTAGTCCCGGAAAATACTCACGGCTCCTCACCCCAAGTGCTACACTGTCTGCCACTTCCGACTCCCCGGGGCAAGCTTTTGCAATTCCACTCCTTTGACGAAGCCTACGTCGAGCGTCTGCGGACAGGAGACTTCCGCACGCAAGAGCATTTTGGCGCGTATTTCAGCGCGCTGATCCAGGTGAAACTGCGCTCCCGATTGCAGTCGCGGGAGGCCATCGAGGATGTGCGTCAGGAAACCTTTGCCCGATTTTATGCAGCTCTGCGCGACGGGAAGATCCTGCACCCGGAGCGCCTGGGATCGTTTGTGAACTCAGTTTGCAACAACGTGTTGCTGGAGCATTATCGCGCGAACCCGCGCCACAATTCGCTCGACGATGACGAACAGAGGGACCTGCTCCCCTCCCATACGATGGATCTGCTGGGTATCCTTGCTGCCAAAGAGATGGAAAAGAAAGTCCGGGAGATTCTGGAGCAGCTTCCAGAGCGCGACCGCCGCTTGCTGCGCGAGGTTTTCCTCGAGGAGCGCGATAAGGACGAAGTGTGCCGCGGCTTCGGTGTCGACCGGGAGTATCTGCGGGTGTTGCTGCACCGTGCGAAGCAAGCGTTTAAATCGTTGTATAAGAAAAACACCGGAAATGACTCGCCGGAGTTTACTCCGGCCTGAGGGTTTGCAACGCCGGGTCGCGCCGGCTCGCTGTTGTACGAGAGGATACGAGGGGGCAAAAATGGACCACGAT
>Ga0182014_10005649_pt1 | contig 13843 bp, 18 predicted proteins | sample 612S2DmetaG_FD_120489 | JGI IMG/M metagenome (GOLD analysis project Ga0182014, IMG submission 120489) | Permafrost microbial communities from Stordalen Mire, Sweden - 612S2D metaG | ecosystem: Environmental > Terrestrial > Soil > Wetlands > Permafrost | place: Sweden: Stordalen | collected... | reverse complement strand
GTCGCTCGCGACGAATCGCGCCGTCCAGGTATCATCGTCGTACGCCCGCGACGAAATCGGTCCACCTTGGAACAGCACGGTGGCCAGGCGATCGCCGTTCGGGATCGCGGACAGAAACGCCGCCATCGAGGCGGGTTCGGCAAGAAGCGCGGAAGTCATCCAAACTGTGGTGCTCATGAGATCTTCTATACCATAGAACGCCCGCCCGCCCCGCCCGCATCATTACCCGGCCACATCGCAATGCGCCGAGCACCGCGAGTCCGACTCCGTCGGGGATGGTCAGCACACCGGTTCGGATTTAACCTTCACCTTTGGGGGTATAGCTTGCCACGCACGTACACCTGCCCCTTGCCGAGCGCGCCACCCACGCTGAAACCGGCTTCGCCGACCGTCGGAAACACCGCGTACGCATAGCTGTTCGGAAAAAACGCGGCGCTGTCGCCGGCATTCTTGAACAGCGCGATGGTATCCGAGTAGTTGTCCGCGTGGGCCATGCCGGAAACCACCAGCAACAACGGCGCGATCCCTAGAAGCTTGGTCAGCCTGTTCATTTTTCTTGCGTCCTGACATGTTGGAAAGTGGGCAGATTGCCTCGCTTTCCGGGCGCTTCGTGTAGGACGGATTCACCAGTTGGTGTCGGTCATTCCTTGAAATCCGGATGGCGGGCGATCAGCTGCCGCAAGCGAAGGATCACCGCCTTCGCCAAGAAGCCGCCGGTTTCATCCAGCGGCCACAGAACCTCCTCGGGCCCCGCGCTCACGCTCGAGACGATCTTCGCCACTTCCTGATGGAATGCGATGCGTCGGCCGAACATCGCATGGTCGGGAGCGAGTCCGGCATTGCGCGGAAAATCTCCGTACGCGGCAACGAACTCCCTCAACGAGAGCCCGCCCTCGAGGCACGCGCAGACCAAGCCATCGTGTGCGTCGAGCAGCGCGCCGATCTCGGATGGCGAGCGAGCCATCACTGCAAAAGCGGATCACCCGCCGGGAGCTGATGCGCGTACCACGTGGCCAGCCGGTGTCGAACCGTTTTCTCGGCCACCTGGTCTTCCGGCATCGGCGCGATGAGTTTGTCGTGCACCAACAAGCGATACACGTATAGAGCCTTGTCGGCGGCGGAGTCCGTTGCCTCGAATTCGACCGCCCCGCGTCCTTCGGCGTATTGGATGCCGGCCAGCAGGCCCGCCTTGAACAGTTCCGCTTCGTGCTTGAGCTTTTTCATGGGAGCCTCAGCATACGCCACGACTCACGGGGCCGCCGCATCGACGCGACGCGCCCGAACCCGCCTGCCCTTGACCATCCCTGCGTTGAGTTTGGCCAGCGCCCGGTCCGCGATCGATCGATCGACCGCGACGTAGGTCGACATGTCCGTCACGTTGATCTTGCCGATCAGCGTTCCCGCAAAGCCATGATCCTTGGTGAGGGCGCCCAGCACGTCGCCGGCGCGGATTTTTTCCTTGCGGCCGCCGACAATCTGCAGGGTGACCATGGGGGCGATGAGCGGTTTGTCGGAACCCGTGTCGAGCTCCCTCAAGGTCCGCCATTGCGCGGGCGCGTGCGTGAGCGCCTCGATCTGGGCGACGCGGGCCATCTCTTCCCGGCTCGCGAGGTTCATCACCAAGCCTTCCTCGCCCGCGCGGCCGGTGCGGCCGATGCGGTGGATGTGCACCTCCGGTTCGTAGCTCACGTCGACGTTGATGACCGCCTCGAGCTGAGCGATGTCGAGACCGCGCGCGGCGACATCCGTCGCGACCAGCACGGAACAACTTCGATTCGCGAACCGGATCAGCACCTGGTCGCGATCGCGCTGCTCGAGCTCGCCGTGCAATGCGCTGGCCTGAATGCCTTCGGCCGTCAGCGCCTCGACCAGGTCGCGGCATTGCTGACGCGTATTGCAAAACGCCAGCGTCCTGGCAGGTTGGAAGTGGCGCAACAACTGGCCAACCGCGTGCAAGCGGTCACGTGGCATGACCTCGTACCAGTACTGCTGCGTAAGGTTCGCGGCGGATTCGCTCTCGATGGTGACCCGTTGCGGGTTGCGCAGGAATTGCCGGCTCAGCTCCGCGATGCCGTCGGGATAGGTCGCCGAGAACAACAGCGTCTGGCGCGCCGGCGGACAGGCCTGCGCGATGGTCGTGATGTCGTCGACGAACCCCATGGCCAGCATGCGATCGGCCTCGTCCAGCACCAGCGTCTTCAGCCCGGACAGATCGAGCGCGCCGCGGTTGAGCAAATCCAGCACACGCCCCGGCGTGCCCACGATGACATGGGCCCCGCGCTCCAAGCTCGCGAGCTGGTTGCGCGCCGGCACGCCGCCGACGATCGTCAGCACTTTGATGTTCTCCTCCGCCCGCGCAAGACGCCGCGTCTCGACCGCAACCTGTTCCGCGAGCTCGCGCGTGGGGCACAGCACCATGGCCTGGATCTTGAAGTCGCGCTGGCTCAGCGTGGCGAGCATCGGCAGCGCGAATGCCACGGTCTTGCCGCTGCCGGTATTCGCCTGGGCAACCAGGTCGCCGCCGGCCAAGGCGATCGGCAGCGCGGCGGCTTGAATGGGGGTCATCTCGACGTAGCCGAGTTGCGTCAGATTGGCGACCACGGCCGGCGGCAGTGGGAGTGTGTCGAACGACACGAGAGGGCTGGCGGGGGTGCTCATCCCGCATTGTAGGCCTTACGGGGCTGCCGGGCAGAACTCGCACGGCCGTCGCAGGCCCTGGCCTCGGCCGCATGGTTTGGCGGAAGCGGTGAGATTCGAACTCACGGTAGGGTCGCCCCTACGCCAGTTTTCAAGTCGCACGACTCGCACGATGACCACACGCTCACGCACGTAAACGCTTGAATCGCCAAATGTATTTTTTCTTTAGAGCTGACTGAATTGCCCGGATTTCTGCTTCAGTGCAACTCAATTGCAACTGGCAAACGCAAAAGCGAGCCGAAATGCAATATGGTAAAGTCTGACGGCATTGGCAAGCGGATTGACTTTCCGAGATGCGACACAGGTATAGGGTTGGCCGACATAATGCGTTAACCTAGCTTGGATCACACAACCGATTCGACCGGAGGTTTTCTTTGGCAAAAAAGGCCAAGCGCAAAAGCGCCACCGCTCCGGCGGTGGGCATGCCTATTCCGCTACAGGCCGGGCTTCTCGACATGGGTCGCAAAATTGCGCTAACTGTTAAGAAGCAGTCGGCTGAAGAGATCGTCTATACCCTCTCCGATGGAACCAAATTGAAGCTGAAACCAATCTTGGTTAGCATCGAGCGGTCGCTGAACGTATTCACGCCTGTTGGCGACCCCCTGTACCAGATCCAGACAGGTATTTTTATGCAAACCGAAGTTCCAAAGAAACTGAAGAAAAAAACGCCATGACATACCTGTTTCAAAGCAGTTCTGTTGGCCGCTTCACTCAGCAGCAACCTTACGCCATAACCCCGATCACGCCAGTAATTACTGTAAACAGCTCCGAAACCTATGAAGTAGGTACGGCAGCGAGAATATTGGCTGCTCAGCGAGGCCCTCGAGCTAAGGCGCCTGCGGATCAAGACAAGTTTCTCGCTTGGCTAACCGGGTAAAAAGCGGCGCTCAGCCAAAGAAAAAGCAAGCCCCGCGGATCGTCGAGGTTATTGCCACACCAAATATTCGACCGCAGTACGACGAATATAAAATAGAGTTCCCGGAAATTCTCGATAGCGTAACGCTGTTCAATACGTACAAAAGAAAGATTCCTCCACGGCAGCTTCCGAAGAACATGAAAGATCACGTTCTTCAAGGTGTCCTTGCCGGGATTCGGGAATGTCACCTAGCGCCAGATGTTTTGCTTCTGTACACGCATAAAGATGATGTAGTCGACATGTTGTACATTTGCCGGCACGATGACCTATACGGCAAGCGTGCTCGACAACTATCCGCCCAGATAAAGGCACTTCGTTGATCTGTTACCTGGCCGGTCATGCGAACACGGGCCGCATCAACTTCCACAGGAAAGAGCATTAGCGATCCCGCTTCATCGGCCGCCGTGCCGTGGCCAGACACCGATGCGCCCCGCACTGAGAGCACCGGAGACGCTCCAGGATCGCCGCGAAGGGTGCTTCCCAGCCTACCATCCTGGCGAAGACGTCCGGGTGAGCCTCCCGGGCGTGGCCGCAATGGGCGCACTTGAGCATCAGAATGTATTGGCCACCGTGGTCTGACAGCTTGACCACGGTGAGCGGAGTTTGGTCTCGGGGCATCATAGCAAGAAACTGTATATAACTACAGTATCAGAGCCAAGCGATTCTAGGTGGCTGCCTTCGGCTTCGTCCGCTTGTTGGCGTGCGATAGACTCAATCCGGACTCGATCCCGGGAGACGGAGTTGCGGCACTGCGCTGATGTCAGCCTTCGGGTGGCCCGTTATTACTGCGCGACCCACCAAACTTCTGGCGCTTAAGGACCCAACCGTGGTCGACGCTGTAAAACATGTCTGGGGTGGTGCCTGTCTCACTCCTAATTGCCTGATACTTCCCCAAGGCGCTTAGCGCATCGGGGTCTCCTCTGTCGCATGCTGCCATGAGTTGGTCATAGGACCGAGGCCGTAGCTCATCGTTTCTTCTAGTCAATTGCGGCACCTGATTATCCGCGGGATTCGCCTCACGACTGTAGACTTTATCAAAAAATTAGGCTACCGCTAGACCGCCTCGACCAGAGCGGCGTCATTGTTCTTCGGCGTATTGACGCGCGTCGTGACTTCGTGCGCGACCATCAGCCCGGAATCGTATTGCGCGAGAACAGCCCGAGCTTCATCCGCAGCGCCGTTCAGCCACGTGTCATGATCCTCGCACCTCAGGATCGCCGGCATGCGATGGGGGTTGTTCCCAGTGTTGTGGATGTGGCGCATGAGATCGTTCGCCGGCATGGTGATGTGCACGCAGCTATCAACGGAAGTGCCATCAGCCTTCACAGAACGGTCCCAGAGGCCCGCGAAGGCGAACACCGGGATCGGACCACCATGATATAGAACGGCGCCTTGCGGCCTTCCTCGTTCATGTGCCACTCGTAAAATCCGGTTGCGACCTGTAGGCACCGCTGGCCGCGCTTCCATGGGCCACGGTAGGTCGCCGCCGTCTCTACGGTCTCGATTCGAGCATTGATGGTGGAATACTTGGTGGGCTCGCCTTTGGCGAAAAACGGAATCAGGCCCCAGCGCAGTAGATCGAGACGGCGGGCGTCTTCGGCTTGGCGAATTACGGGCACCTTCTGAGTAGGCGCAACGTTGTAACTCGGACGGATTTCCAACCCCGGGGAGCGAATGATGTTGAATTCGCGCTCGATCGAGGCGTCGTCGGGGAATACATATCTGCCGCACATGGTAATAGGCTATCCGGCAGCAGCAATACGGTCAAAGTAGGTCATTGCACCATACTTGGGCGGTCGTCCATCCAGTATCTCGGAGGCTCGCATACTGTATAAGCGTCGCCCGTGCTCGTGTGGCCTCAAGGGGAAGGCTGATCCGTGATCAAACGCAAGAATTCTTCATGGTTTGCCAGGGTCGTTCACAGTATGCTAGGCAACATGACGGAAAACACTGACAGCCGACGTTTGCCCCGCTGGCCGTTCCGGCTCGATACCGACAAGGCCGTCGAATCTGTCCTCTACATTGCAGGCCGTGTTCCAAATCCGACCCTCCATTCGATTGCCAAGGTGCTGTTCCACGCGGACAAGGCGCATCTGAGCCGCTATGGCCGCCCCATATCGGGTGATCGATATATTGCGATGAAGCATGGGCCGGTTCCGAGCGCCACCTATGACATTCTCAAGACGCTGAAGGGCGATTCAGAGTTTCCGCTTACCGATCGGGCGCGCAACTCCCTGAGCGTTGACGGCTACGCGGTGCGAGCACTGCGACCGGCCGATGAGCGGGTACTGAGCGCGTCTGAAATGGAATGTCTCGCCGAATCCGCGCATGCGCACGGCGCCAAGTCGTTCAAACAGCGTACGGCCGAGAGTCACGGCCCCGCATGGCTCGCAGCCGATGAGAACGATGTAATTGGCCTGGAGAGCCTGTTGCTTGAGATCGATAACCGCGATGAGTTGCGCGAACACTTCGCGCAAGACGGTACGTAGCCCGAATCGATGACGCGCAGGCCGGACCCCGCCGCGCTGCGCGCCCACGCACTCACCTTGCGTGCCGGTGTCGTGCTTCGGCGCTACGATCACGTTGCAGAAAAAACAAAACGGCTCGTGTTAATCGTCGCGACCGCTGAGCGCTCACTCGCATTCTACATCAACACTCAACCTAGCAGGTTCATTTGCGCGCAGGCCGATTTGCTACGTCGTCAGGTTCTAATGCCACAATCTCTCCACCCGTTCATGCAACACGATTCGCATATCGCATGCCACGATACCGTGAGCGTCGGCGCCATGAGTCAACTAGTGACCGGTCTCTGCGATGGAAGCGTTGAGCGGCTAGGCGCCGTCCATGAATCGCTGCCCGAGTTGATAGGTATCGCGGCGGCGGGGTCAAAATTGATCGCGCAGCGGGATCATGAGCTAATCGAGCGGGCATTTCCCTGTCAGCGGGATGTGCTCGACCCGTAAACACGCTGACGCGGTCTGATTCTTTCTTCCGCTGATAGGTTTCTTCCCGGTGTACCTCAATGGCCTTGGGTGCATCGATTCCGATGCGGATCTGCGCCCCATTGATCCCTAGTGTTGTGACGGTAATGTCCGGGGCTATCTTGATGACCTGGCCGATGTTTCGCGTTAGAACAAGCATGGGCGCCTCCTTGCTATGGAAATCTATGTTCCCACAGGTCGTATCAGCCGTCGCGCTTCGTCTGCCGGCGAACGGTCGCGGTCGCTCGGCGTGCGCCGCACTGGGAGCACCGTAGGCGTTCAAGGACGATAGCAAGAGGTGTTTCCCAGCCGGCGAGCCGGGCGAACAGTTCGGGCCGTGCCTCGCGCGTATGGCCGCAATGCGAGCATTTGAGCATCAGCACATACTGCCCGCCATGGTCGGAAAGCTTGACCACGGTCAACAGTTGGCGAGGGGGCATCATGCCGGCGATTGTCGCGAGCACCGGGTGCTGTCGTCCATCCAGTACCGCGAGGGCGCCAACACTGTATAGAATGGGATGCAGCGAATGGAGGCGCAGATAGATGAAGCATATTGACGTGGCGAGGAACGCGGTTCCGTTGTTATTGATCGCTTCGACGCTTTTCGTAGCGGTAAACGCTCACGCCAACGACGCGCTATGCAAGGCGCCCCCGTATGGCGACGCGCAAAGCAATTTCGATGCGATGCTCGCGGCCATCAATCAGGCCGTGGCCGCGTCGCCGGATCTCCCGCCCGGCCTGCTCAAAATTCAGATGCTCACGACCATAGAGATGGCTTGCGAAGCCAAGTTCCTTGGTCGCAATCGAGCAATGTTCAATAAGAAGGGGATTTCCGGTAGTGAAATCTCAATCACGGGGCCCGTGGCTTTGGCGAATAGATGGTTCGCCGCGCGCAACGCAGAAGCCCAACAAGAACAAGAGCCCCAACGCGAGGCTAGACCCGATACTCGCATCTATATGGTTTTCATCTGCTCGCGAATAGCCGGCTCCTGCCAAATGACGGCCCCAGCCCGCGTCGCACTCGGCCAATTTATGCCGGCTATCACCTATCCAAGCTTATCCGACTACCAGGACGACATTAAGAGGACTGGAGGCGGCAGGATGCCCGATGCCCAGGGCCGATTCATGCTAAGCCAAGACATGTGGTCCGAGTGCCGCGGCAAGCACGTAGATACTTGGGAATCCGGGCGATAACAAGGACACTAATCACATGGACCAAGTGAAACGATGCCCCTACTGCGCCGAAGAAATCCTTGCTGCGGCGATCAAGTGCAAGCACTGCGGTTCGGCATTGGAAATGCCGCATGTGTATTTCTGGCGGAGAAGGTTCGGGCCCGTGGCGTCGCTCTTTATCGGCATCGCAATGTTTGTGGGACTCGTGAAGTTCGTTGGGTTCCTGGCATCCCCTTCGAATGTCGTGCGCACGAATTCCGAAACCCCAAACGATAACCTCGCCACGTTAGAGGGGAATGCGGGCCTTCCGAACCTTAACGACATGGCGCCTCCCCATCCGTTGCCGCGCGATGAGGCGAATTTTGTCCGCATTGTCAGCGACGCCCAAGACCAATCGCGCACCGCCAGCAATGACATGCAGCGCGGCGGCATCAAAGCCAAGAGGGATCACGCGCTATGCAAGCTGCTGGCGTCACTCTCGGTCACAAACTGGATCGGTACAATGAAAGACATCAATTCCAATAGTGATGGCAAAGGCGTCTTAGAGATCCGAATAGCCGATAACATTTACGTGCGAACATACAACAATGCGCTATCCGATTTCTCAAGCAATACGCTGCTCGATCCCGGCAGTGCCGTGTTTGTTGCCGCGTCCGCAATGACCGTAGGCCAACCCGTCCAATTCTCTGGCGAGTTTCTGCGAGATGAAGAGGCGGGATGTATCGATGAAACGAGCCTCACCCTGCGCGGCAAACTACGCGAGCCGGAATTTATATTTAGGTTCTCTCGTCTCATGGATTCAACTGCCCCGATGCCCGATGTAGCTCATGATGCTACGAATGAACCTGTTGCCGACGCAGCACCTGAAATTTCTCCCGCGCCGGAAGATGCTGAATCGTCTCCGCCAGCACAAGACTCAGATCCGGCCTCCGCTCAGGCCACACAGGCACAAATTACCGCTATTTCTGGGGCAGCGCCGATCGAAGACACGCAACCTCCGTCCACGATCAAAACGGTCGATGACCTAACGCCCATGCGCAGCATCAATCCCGCAGCCGCTGACCATATCGATAATTCTTGCAAACAGTATGCGCGGGGCGACTCGCGACGCGAAACCCTCTGCCGAAGTCAGGAATTGCATGCATGGCAACGGCTGGTACCCGGCCACGAATTCCCAAACATCACCCAAGCTATTATCGACAAGTGTCAGCACCCGCCATTTCCCGCCACATACGTGGCGCTAGAGGCGTGCGCAAAGTATGAGACTGGCGCTGACGTCAAGTGATGAACGCATTGCCACTCACCCTCCATTCGCCTGCCTAACATGCCAGGCCTTCTCGACCAAGAGCCTATCGATATCCCCTGCCCAGCCTGCGGAAAGGAGTTCCGTGAGACGATCGGTTGGCTCAAGACGCATGACCATTACATCTGCGGATGTAGCGCGCGTATCGAGCTCAAGACGGATGAGTTCAGGCGAAAGATTGCGGAAATCGAGCGATTTTTCGATGAGCATAGCTGATAGTTCATGCAGCATCGCGAGCGTATCGTCCGATTCAAGCTGAATATCCAGGGCGTATGTCGGATTTTTCATTGAACTGGCAAGGACCGATCGTATGCGTTACGAGAATAAGCCTTTTACTGCGGAGCGAATCATGATCGAAGGCAATGAATATATTGACTGCACTTTTGTGGATTGCACGATTTGCTATGCTGGCGGACTGTTAGCCGTCGAGCGATGTAAGTTCGTCAGTTCCATCCAACTGGCCCTCGGCGGGGCCGCCGAGAATACCGCGCGGTTCTTGCGTAGTTTTATGGGAGATCCCCACGGACAGATCGCCGTAGCTTCCGTCATTGGCATCGAAGTTCCGAATACTGGGAAACACTAAATTGGCTGTCACCAAAATAGGCTTGGCTAGTTTGATATTGACCAAGATCATATGACCTCCGCGCCCGCGCTGAGACTTCCTCGATCACTCATGCGTCACTCCCAAGGGTTGATTGCGGTACATTGACAAGACTGCGCAGCGCCGTCCCGGACGCTGCTGGCAGGCGGCAGAAAGGTCACGCACCCATTTGAAACACCATATTTGCGAATCCCGACGGCATCAACACCCGGCCGACCATTGCGACGACGGCAATGAGTGCCATACACCACTGCGCGCGGTCGGATTTTTCCATGATCGATTTCGCCACCATCTTCGCGCCTTCTAATAGTTACCGGCCGCGCGGCATCGAGATAAAGGAAGTTGCCACCGCCGGTTGACGGGGTTTTCTTGGCTGATCGCGGGGCACTGTCCGTCTGATCCCCGCTTTGGCACGATGCACCAATCAAGCTAATTCCATGGTTGCGTCGGGATCGTTCGCAAGACGCGCGCCGAGCGCGGCCCAACGATTTGAATGTTCTTAGAGGTCGCCATAATTCGGCGGTTCAACAAGAAGCTGACCGAGCTGTCGATGCAATTCCTCGAATGCCGATCTGCTTCCGAGCTTGTGGTACGGGTGCGCCTCTCCCCAGATAGAGCGGAACACGGTTTGGAGCGAGACTACGTTTTCTGCAACTTCGACAAGGCGGCTGCGCAGCGCGGCTACCTCGGCAATCTCCGGCGCCAGTTCTTCGATCATGACTTGTGCGATTAGTTCGCGAATACGGTCGTTGACGTTTTCGAGTGCTACCCGTGCATCTTCCTCAGCCTCGCGAAGCGTGGGTAGTGCCTCCTCGGCCCCTGCCGCGCGGCGCTGGGCTGCGTAGGCGGTGCGCTGCGAATCCGCAGCAGCATTCAATTGAGCCAAATCTGCCGGCGCGGAGAGCGCGCCGGACAGTGCCCACTCGCGGGCTCGATCCTCGGCCGCCTTCTCCACCAGTGCCGCCTCCTTCGCGGCCGGCTCTGCGGCAGCAATGACACTGCGGACCCGCTCAATGTGGGCGCGTGCGGCCTCAAGCGCCTGAGCCGCCAGGCCACGTTCCCCGATCGCGGCCTGCAGTTGCGCGCGCAATGTGGGTGGGCCGGCGGGTTCACTCGCCTGATCGACGAGGCGTAGCACTTTTCGCAACGTGGCAATCACCGTGAACGCCCCCCCCGAGACGGCTCGGCCGGGTGCCGCGGCTCAATTCGATTCCAACCAGTGATCCGTAGCGGAGGATTTGTGAACTCGGCCCAGCACGCATTCCGATCGCCGATGAAATTGCTGATGCGCCGGCCGGTGCGATCGGTCGAGATGACTTCTCTCAACGTGCCTCGCGGGACGGACGCGGGGCTTGCCGAATATGCCGCGGTGTCTGCACGTATTTGCGCCTGAGCGATCGACAGGACATCGAGCGTCTGACCGGCAAGCTTCACATTCTTCCACCGGTCGCTATGACGCTGGAAAGGTTCAAGAGCCCGGGCCACGTAAGCGGCCGGAGTCTCCCCGGCAAACGGTCGTGGCCCGCCCACTCCGAGAAATTCTTGATTCATCTCATCGGCGGCGATTTGCGCCCGCTGCATTTCATTACTGCTCATCGTGTTACCTCATTGGCTGGTTTCGTCTTGGTGGAACTGCAGACCACTCCCTTGAGAACGTGGGCGATCTGCGCGCTGCGGCTGCGCGACTCTTGCCGCGCTTTCGAATCGATCAGCGCGATCACGTCGGACGGTACGGTTACGCAGACTCGGGAGAACTCGGACTTCAATTTCGATTTCATGTTGGGTATTCAACCAGCATACTTGTGATTAATAAATTGCCACGGTGGCAACATATTCATCGCTCTTCGCCTTCCGCTTTGTTTTTCTGCACATCGTCGGCGCCGCCGAATGCGAGAACAGTCGCAACACAGAGCGCGCTCAATAGCTCTGATGAATCATCCGGTGTTTCACTTGCTCCGAATCCGAGAAACTGCGCCAACAAATGGTTTCTTGTCACGCCGCGGAATAACGAGACTTTCTCATGCGCGAACCGCGACAGCTTGCACCGCTTGCCAGGCGAGATAAACCGGCCGGCAGCATTCGCTCGCGTAACGATGTCGGGTGCCAATTTGACGTACTTGCCAACGATGTGCGCATCCAAACGTCGCTCCGTCGCTTGAGCGAGAAGTGCGGAGCCGATGGGACTCTCTTCGATCCACATACCGCCGCGGTGCGTTCTTGCACGGGTCTCTGTCCGCAAGGCGGCGAGACGATCCGACACGGCCGGTAGCCATCCCTCGAGCGAATCGCCATCGATCTGATGAATGTCCCAATCGAGTACGATCAAAGACGGCTCTTCAAATGTGCGGGCGAGATAGACGACGCCTATCGAATCGCGACCGGGGCCTGTCTTCAAGGGCGTCCCGATCACGGCCATGCAGCCCGTGCAAACCGAGGGCATATCGACCGACTCGCCATTCACTAGCAAGCTGCGCTCGCGGAAGAATCCGCCAACCGGCAAGCCGCAAAGCAGTTCGGTCAGCGCAAACACCATGGCATCAACGCGATCCGGCGACCCATCGCGAGAGCGGTCCCAATCCGACGTGAACGCCGCCATTTGATCCTCCAGCTCGGGATACCCCCCAACCAGGTGCGCGCGCTTTTGCTCGAATAGGCTGGAAATCGGCTCGGCGCGAAGAACTTTGCCGCGTGAACTCGACACGTCCTTGATCGGCACTCCCGCGTCAATGCTCGACAGCGTCGCCTTTGCCATGTCTCCGCCGTAGTTCCGCTCAACTACAATCTTGTCCGCTTTGAGCGAGTGATATGCAGCGATTGCCCGCCGTGCCCAATCAGTCGGGGCGTAGCGGCCTGACAGGTCGGCAATCACATAGCCCTCGCCATCGGCTCCAAGCGCTGCGGCGATAATTCCGGTTTCGTCGCTTCCCTCCGCGTTAGATCCTGCGGGATCGACGGCAATCACAACGCGCTGCTGGTGGGCGGGTGCGGAGGTAACGCGCGATGCTTCGATTACTTCGCGAGTCCAAAGCGCACCCGGAACGTCCTCAAGCATCTCACCATTCAATTCCTGCCGGCCTAACCTGGTGCCCCCATACCGTGCGGTGATCTGCTGGATGAAGGATGGCGCCAGATTGTCTCGATTCTCGAATGTGCTGCCGCGGGTGATAACAACGTCGCCGCCCTCTCTTGCGATCAAGTCGCGGAGAATCTTGACGGGCCTCGGCGTGGTCGCGACAACGCAGCGGGGATTCTTTCCGAGTCGCAGGCCGAATTGCAGGTTGTCCCATGCGTCTAAATCGGTCCACGCGGCCAACTCATCGCAGGCCGCTGCGTCGAATTGAGGGCCTCGGAGGCGGTCCCCCTCCTCTGCCGAATAGGCCGTTGCAATGGCGCCGTTTTTCCAAGTCACGCGTCTTTTGCTTGGTTCATATTCCGGCCGATTCCACGGGGGTGCGATCGCAAGAAGCCCAGCGGGACCTTCGATTAAGACGTCGCGTGCGTCGGCTGCGGTAGCGGCCACCAATGCAATCCGGCCCGCGAGGTTACCTTCGACCTGCATGCGCACCCATTCACAGATGGTTCTCGTTTTCCCGAATCCGCGACCACTGAGCAAAAGCCAGATAAGCCAATCACCGGGGGGCGGCAACTGATTGGGCCGGGCCATGGCTGACCAATTGAATTGCTCGGACTCGCGCAGCGCGTCGGCGAGACTGCGGTAAAAGTCAGTGGACATCGGAGTGCTCGATCACGCGCCCAAGCAACGGTGCGGCGTCAGGCACGGTGCGGCGGGATAGCTCCTCCAACCCCTCAAGCACAGCCCTTCGAGCGTCTGGGAACGGCGAGAGCGTCCGCAGAAGCATGACCTGAAGGTCCGACACGAACGGCGAGTTGATGATCGCGATGTTGTTTGTGGTTCCGGCCGTGGCCCGGGTCAGTTCGCCCGTCAAGGCCGCCATCAGTCGCAAGCAGTCTAGGAGCCGACCGGCGACGTTGGCCGTGCCATTGCGGTCATCGGCCTCGGATGCCGCCAGGAAGCGCTTCATAAGCGTCGAGCGCACCATGATGCAGTGGTCGAGCAAAGACATCCCTTCGTCGGCCGCCCGTTCGGCAAGCTCCATCGAGGTGAGTGGGCCGGCCACCAGTTGGGCGCGGCGCTCAGGCGGGACGTGATT
>Ga0182014_10005645_pt1 | contig 13847 bp, 11 predicted proteins | sample 612S2DmetaG_FD_120489 | JGI IMG/M metagenome (GOLD analysis project Ga0182014, IMG submission 120489) | Permafrost microbial communities from Stordalen Mire, Sweden - 612S2D metaG | ecosystem: Environmental > Terrestrial > Soil > Wetlands > Permafrost | place: Sweden: Stordalen | collected... | reverse complement strand
GCGCCGCCAGAGCGGCGGCCGCCGGTTCAACCATCTGCCGCAGCGCAAGAAGCTCTTCGAGCCAAACCTGACTCGGCGCCGCCTCGAACCGCCAAGCGAGCACCTCCGGGTCCAGCGCATTCCACTCGGCCGTCGAGCGCACGCGCGTCCCGGTCTTCGCCCGCGCCTCGATGAGTCCCTTGGCGATCAAGATGCTGTAGGCTTCCCGCAGCGTGGTGCGCGAGATCGAGAATTGCGCGCACATGTCCACAGCGCTCGGCAACAGCGAACCCGGCGGGCGGCGACCCGCCACGATGTCGCGGCCGAGGCGTTCCGCCAGACGAACGTAGAGCTTCTTGCCGTCGGTCTCCGTCGAAGCGCCGCGCTTTCGGCCAACCCCGCGTTTGCGTTTCTGACCCGGCTGCGCGTTCTTGATCGGCGTCATGGGTCCCCTGTGCTCCTGCCGCCTACAAGCTTCGCTGCCGGCCGTAGAGAAGCAGCATGACGACGATGACGGCGCCGTAGATCAGTTGACGCCCGGACTCCTCGATCTGCATGACGGACAGGATCGACTGAAGCAGCGTGACGAGAATGACGCCGGCGATGGTGCCGAGATAGGAGCCCTTGCCGCCCATCACGTGCGTTCCGCCCAGCACCACGGCGGCAATCGCCGGCAGCAGATAGGCGTCGCCCATCGACTGCGACGCCTTCGCCGAATAGCCGGCCAGCAGCACGCCGCCGAGCGCGCTGAGGACGCCGGAAATGACGAACGCCCACAGGGTCGTCCGGCGCGTCGGCAGACCGGACATGTAAGCCGCCCGCTCGCGGTTGCCGATCGCGTAGAGCGCCCGGCCGAACGTCGTCCGGCGCAGCACGAACAGCGCCAGGACGGCGACCACGGCCCACACCAGAACGCCATTGGCGACGCCGGGGATGAGCAATCCGGTGGCGAGCGCGCGCATCAGCGGCGAGGCCGTGTCGCGCGGCGAGAAGCCGCCGGTGTAGGCGATCATCAACCCCTGCGCGACGGCGTTGGTCGCTAGGGTGACGATCATTGACGGCACGCGCATGTAGGCGACGGCGAAGCCGTTGACCAGGCCGATCGCCGCACCGCACAGCAGGCCGAACGGAACCGATAGCGTCGCGAGGATTCCCGGGTGCGCGGCCGCCGCCGAGGCCATCATGGCGCCGGTCGTCAGCACCCAGGGAAGCGACAAGTCGATCTGGCCGAGCAGGATGACGAACATCATTCCCGTCGCGACAATGCCGAGGAACGACGCGACTTTCAGTTGCTGCAGCAGATAGGGGCCAGAGAGGAAATTCGGCGAATAGATCGAGCCGATCAGCAACAGCGCGACGACGCAGCCGTACGCGATGGCCACCGCAGGATCGACGCTGAGACGACGGCCGCTCGTCGTCTGGTCGGACATGGAGGCCGGGCTCATGCGAACCACTCGAGCCGGTTGCGGACGCGCAGTAAGCTCACCGAGCTGAGGCTGACGGCGACGAGCAGTACGAAGCCCTGGAACAACGGTTGCCAGAGGGGATCGAAGTCGAAGATGAACAGCAGGTCGCCAATGGTGCGGAAGGCGAGAGCGCCGAAAACGGCGCCGATGAGGCTGCCGCGGCCGCCGGCGAGCGACACCCCGCCGAGCACCACCGAAGCGATCGAGTAGAGCGTATAGGCGTTGCCGGAAGCGTAGGCCGCCTCGCCGGTGTACGAGAAGAAGGTGAGGTAAAGCCCGGCGACGCCGGACAGCAGCCCGGCGAGCGCATAGGCAAGCAGTTGCGCCCGGCGGATCGGCAGACCCGACATGAACGCGGCGCTTTGCGCGGATCCGATCGAATAGGCGGCGCGACCGTAGATCGACCGGCTGAATGGAATCCAGACGATCGCGATGACCGCGGCCAGAAACACCAGACTGGCCGGAAATGCGCCGCCGATCTGCGACGTCGTCAGATCGGCAAGCGTCTCGTCGACGCCGCCGCCTGGCGAGGGCCGGAGGATGAGCGCCAGACCAAAGAACACCGCGCTGGTGGCGATCGTCGCGACGATCGGCTGCAAGCGGCCGACAACCACCAGCACGCCATTGAGGCCGCCGCAGGCGAGCCCAGCGACCAGCACCGCCACGACGCCGGCAAGCGCATGCGGCGTGTCGCCGATCACGATCGTCGAGGCGAGACAATTGCAGAGGACGAGGATCATGCCGGCGGACAGGTCGATTCCGCCGGTGATCACCACCAGCGCCTGCGCCGCCGCGACGAAGGCCAGCAGCGCCGCCTTGTTGGCGGCGGTCTGCACCACGTTCCATGAGAAGCCCGCCGGGTGGTTCGACAGGTAGACGGTGAAGATGGCGACGAACAGCAGCGCAGCGAAGGCCGTGCCGCGATTGCGCTGGAGGGCGAAACGCCAATCGTCTGCTTGATCGCCCATCACGACGCCGCCTTCTGTTCGTCGATCGCGGATACGTTCAGCGCGCCGGCGAGCAACTGGCGCTCCGTCAGATTGTCGCCGGCAAGTTCCGAGACGACGCGGCCGCGGTACATGACCAACACCCGGTCGCAGCAACCGATCAGTTCATCATAGTCAGTCGAGTAGAACAGGATGGCCGCGCCGTCGTCGGCCAGCCCTCTGAGCAGTCGGTAGAGTTCTTGCTTGGTGCCGACGTCGATGCCGCGTGTCGGGTCATTGAGCAGGAAGATGCGCGGATCGTTGAGCAGCCATTTGGCGATCACCACCTTCTGCTGATTGCCGCCCGACAGCGATCCGACCGGAACGTCGGGCGAAGTCGCCTGGATCTGCAGCCGCTTGAGCAGCTCGGCGACGCGCTCGCGTTCTTTGGTCGAATCGATGACGCCGAAGCGAGAGACGCGGCCCAGCCCGGCCATCGTCAGGTTCTCGGCGACCGACATCGGCAGCATCAGGCCTTCGGACTTGCGATCTTCCGGTATCAGGGCCATGCCGATCGCGTCGGCCTTGGCGGCGCGCGGGCCATTGAGGCGGACCGGTTTGCCGTCGACGGCGATCGAGCCCGACCACTGCCGCAATACGCCGAACAGCGCCAGCAGCAGTTCGCGCTGCCCCTGGCCGTCGAGGCCGCCAAGACCGACGATTTCGCCAGGGCGCAGTTCGAGGTTGATGCCGTTGAGCTGGGCGCCCCAGTTGAGGCCGCGCGCTGTCAAGGCCGGCGCCGCTGGCGGCGCGTTCGGCGGTTTCGACGGCTTCGGCGGAAAGACGTGCTTGTACTCGCGACCGATCATCATCTCGATCGTCTCTTGGCGCGACCGCGTCCCGGCCGCGAACGACTCGATGCTGCGACCGTTGCGGAAAACGGTGCACTCGTCGGCAAGCTCCTCGATCTCGCTCATACGATGCGAAATGTAGAGGAGCGAGATGCCCTCCGCCCGCAGCCGCTTGAGCACCTCGAAGACGGTGCGCACATCCGCCTGGCTCAGCGCCGAGGTCGCCTCGTCGAGAATGAGAATGCGCGGTCCGCGAGCCAGCGCCTTGGCGATCTCGACCATCTGCTTGCGCGACAGCGGCAGATCCTTCACCAGCATGTTGGGATGAATGTCGGGCGCGCCGGCGCGGGTCAGCGCTTCCTCGGCGAGCCGGCGCTGCGCCCTGGCGTCGATCATCCCCAAGCGGCGCGGCGGGTTGGCGAGCAGAATGTTTTCGGCGACCGAGAGGTCCGGAATCAGCGAAAGCTCCTGGAAGACGCAAATGACGCCAGCCGCGGTGGCGCGCGTCGGCGTGGCGAAACGCACCTCGCGATCGTCGAGCAGCATCCGGCCCTCGTTCGGCCCGATCACCCCGGCCATGATCTTCATCAGGGTCGACTTTCCGGCGCCGTTCTCGCCGAGCACGGCGTGGATCGAGCCGGCGCGCACCGCGAGATTGGCGTTGTGCAGCGCGACCGTGGCGCCGTAGCGCTTCGAGACATTTTCGATGCGAAAGATCGTGCTGGAGCCCATCACCATCGCCGTCCCACTCAGCAAGAGAGACGCGGGGGCGCCGAGCGCCCCCGCGCGGCGGCGGTCACTCTTTGGTCTGGCTCATGATTTCCTGCGCCGTGAAGTTGATTCCGCAGGACGGGAAGGCGTTGCCGACGAAGAAGTTGTCGGACTGCTCGGGATAGTAATTGGCGTCTTTCTTGAAGTCAGGATCGCTGACGACGGCGGTCGGCAATTTGATCGACTGCGGCACCACCTGCCCCTCGAGCGCGGCGATGGCGACCTTGATCGCCACCGCGACCTGGGCCGGACCGGTCCCCGCCGAAGTGCATTTCAGGCCGTCGGCGGCGTAGTCGGCGCAAAGCTTGCGAAAGCCGTTCTCGGTCTCGCCGGCAAACGGCACGAATGGTTGCTTGGCGTCCATCAGCGCGCGCACCACGCCGGTGTCGCCGCCCTGCACCGTGACGCCAGCGAACGGTCCGTTGGTGGCGAATGCGTCGGCGGCCGCTTTCTGGGCGACGCCATCGTCCCATTTGCCGACGACTTCCGTCACTGCGAACGGTTTGCCGAACGCCTTGAGCGTCTCCGCGATGCCGGCGTGGCGATCGGTGTCGACCGAGGTTCCGGCGACGCCGCGCACTTCGAGGATCTTGCCGCCATTCGGCACGTGATCGATCAACCACTTGGCCCACAGAACGCCGAGACCCTTCTGGTCGACGTCGACGTTGACGGCGTCCTCGGTGTCGAGCGTGTTGTCGAACGCGACGAGAATGACGCCCGCCTGTTTAGCGCGTTTGATGACCGGACCGAATGCGGTCGGGTTCTGCGCGTCGACGACGATCGCGTCGTACCCCGAATCGATGAAGTTATTGATGGCTGAAATCTGCGCCGGCACGTCCTCGCCGGTCGAGACGACCTTGAATTCCTTCAGCTTCGCCTTGACGTCGGGTTGCGCGGCGTAGGCCTTGGCGGTCTGCACCATCTGGATGCGCCAGGTGTTGGCGAGGTAGCCGTTGGCCAGCGCGATCCGATACGGACCCGCCTTCTTCTCGAACTGCATGAACTTGGTGTCGGCGGTCCACGGCGCCATGCATTGCGGATCGCTGGCAGGCCCGGCGACGATCTTCGGCGCCGACATTGCCGGCGCGCCGACGGCGACCAGCGCTGCGCCAAGCAGGCACGCGCGCAATCCGCCCTTGGTGACGTTTCGATTGATCATTGGACTCTCTCCCTTGGCGCTTTGGTGCGCGCGCCCGCGCGTTTTTTTGTGCTATGGGCGCTTCCGTTTGGGGGCGACCCGCCTCCAGCCAGAGGCCAAGTCGGTAACGACGTCCAGCAGCGCTGTCAAGGAAGTTTGATAGCGCTACCAGAAAATAGTGATAACGCTATCATGATTGACACGCGAGGCGGCCATCGCGATGACTGGCCGAAAGAGGCGCTTGAGGATGAGAAAGGTTACGATCACCGAGGTCGCGAGGCTCGCCAAAGTGAGTCCGATGACCGTTTCGCGCGCATTGCGGCGCCCGGAGTCTGTTTCAGTCGAGTTGCGCGCCCGCATCCATACCGCGGTCAATCGCCTGGGCTACGTCACGAATCTGGCGGCGAGCCGGTTGGCCTCCTCGCGGACCCAATTGGTCGGCGTCGTCGTTCCCACGCTCTACAACGTGATCTTCGCCGAATATCTGCTGGCGCTGCACGAGGTGCTGATCCGCGAGGGGTTCCATGTCGTGGTCGTCAACAGTCGCTACTCGGAGAGCGAGGAAGAGGAGGCGGTCAAAGCGCTGATCGGTCAGCGCGCCGAAGCGATCGTCGTCGCCGGCATCCACCACACGCCGCTCACCCGCCGTATCCTGTCGCGCTCGCGGATCCCGGTCATCGAAACGTTCGAACTCTCCCCAGACCCGATCGGTCTCAACATCGGCTTCATGCAGGAGGAGGCGGCGGCCGTCGCTGTGCGTCACCTGATCGCCGGCGGACGGCGACGCATCGCCTATTTCGCCGGCAATCTCGACGACCGCGCACTGGCGCGTCTGGTCGGCTATCGCCAGGCGATGTCGGAGGCCGGACTCGAGAACGAAATCGCCATCACCCAGATTGTGCGCATGAGCACGATCCAGCTCGGCTCCGATCTCCTGCGTAAATGCATCGAGGAGCGCGGCGTGCCTGAAGCCATCTTCTGCATTGACGACAACATGGCGCTCGGCGCGATGCAGGAGTGCCGCAAACGGCGCATTCTCGTCCCGCAGGATGTGGCCATCGTCGGTTTCCACGATCTCGAATTTGCCGCCTGTCTGTCGCCGTCGTTGTCTTCAGTCGCAACCCATCGCTTTGAGACTGGCCAGTTGGCGGCGCAAAGGCTGATCGAATCGCTGAAAAGCGGCGAGCCGCTGCATCGCGAGCAGATCGACCTCGGCTTCAAACTCATTCCACGCGAGAGCACGGCGATCGAGTAGACGGTGGGGCGATGCGGAGCCGCCGCCGCGAGACTCCGGCGCGCTCAAGGCTCGCGACGAGTCGCCGATCGATTCGCAATTGATTGGGCCGCTCATCCCCACAGGGACTTCGTCGAGAGCGAGCTGTCTTCAGGTCGACGCAAATCCCATCGTCATCGCGAGCGATAGCGATGCGATCCAGACGAAGCCGCAGCCGCAATCGCCAAGTCTGGATGGCTTCGCTTTGCTCGCAATGACGGCCGAGACGATTCGACTCGAACGCGACGCGCACTAGGACGTGCGTCGGCGTTGAGCGTCTGCTGTCTCAGCAACCGCGCCGGCCGCTTGACGGCCATGTTCGAGCCGGCGCTAAGCGCCGCGGCGCATCGTCCAAATCTGGCCGCTCATATCGACGAGTTGAAAGCCACGCCGCGACAGCTCGCTGAACGTCTCCCAATCGCTCGAGAGAACCGTCGCCACCGTGCCATGCGTCGCGTCTTTGATTTCATGACGATTGGTCGGATTGAAGTGTTGCATGGAACCACCAAACTTTTCATGCGCGAAATGCAGCGGGACTTATATAGGTCGTTGGATGCGCGATCCAACGAAGACCAGAATTGCGCAGAATGCATTCCGATGACTTTTGTTAAATTTGTGCGCATCGACCAAACGCGGAGTTTCAGCGCCGCGCGAGACCTTTGCGGGGGCATTCAGGCTCAAATGCGGTCGCTGTTGTCTGCAAGGCGCCAGCTTCACGGTCTCGCGAGGCCGAACGCTCCGGGAGGCGCCGTCCGTCGCGTCGAGAGACGAATCGGCGGCGCGGCATCAGGTCCGCGGTCACTGTCGGCGAAGCTTGATGTTCGCACATCAAAACCTGCTTTTGCTCCGCCAATGCTTGCGCTGACCAATTTTGCCTAATGGTTCAATGAACTAGCCGAATTTGCGCCCTTCCCTTGGGAACTTAACGCTGATTCCGGGGACTAACTCTTCGCATTGCAACAAACATTCGAGTTGCGTACCTCACGATTTTGCGCGATCCATCATGCATGAGTGACACGGGCGATCCCACCACGGTCATGCTGAAGGACGTCGCCAGGGAAGCGGGCGTTTCCACGGCCACTGTCGATCGCGTTCTCCACGCCCGCCGCGGCGTGAAGGAAGCGACGATCCGACGCGTCAAGGAAACGATCGAACGTCTCGGTTTTCAACCGTATGCGGCGGCGGCCGATTTGGCGCGCGGACGCAGCCACCGCTTTTGTTTCATCATGCCGCGCAACCAGAATGTCTTCATGGCCGAGATCGTCGATCATGTCGGCCGGTTGCGGACGCCGTTGGCGGCGCGACGTACGCTTATCGACGTCGTCGAGACGGATGTGTTCGACCCCGACGCCCTGGCCGATACGTTGGAAGACGTCGGCAAGCGCTACCAGGGAATCGCCGTCGTAGCTCTGGATCATCCGCGCGTGCGGGCCGCGATCGATGAACTCGTCGCGGCGGGTGTCCTTATCGTGACCCTGGTTTCAGACGTTCCGTCGTCCCAGCGCATGCGCTACGTCGGCATCGACAATATCGCCGCCGGCCGCACGGCCGGAACTCTGCTTGGACGATTCCTCGGCGGACGCAAAGGCAAGGTCGCCGTCGTCGCTGGATCGCTTTCTCTACGCGACCATGCCGAACGTCTGTTCGGCGTACAGCAGGTGGTCACATCTGAATACCCGAACCTCGATCTTCTGCCGACGGTGGAAGGGCGCGACGACGACATCCACAACGCGGACCTCATTCGCCGCCTGCTGGACGACCATCCCGATCTCATTGGGCTCTACAATATCGGCGCCGGCACGACGGGCATCGGCAATGCGCTGATCGACGCTGGGCGGGCGCGCGATGTGGTGTTCATCGGCCATGACCTGACGCCGCAAACCCGCCGCTTCCTCGTGTTGGGCGTGATGGCGGCGGTCATTACGCAAAATCCCGGCCGTGAGGCGCGTTCGGCGGCGCGTATCCTTGTCGCGTTGTCGCGTAACGAGCTGATCATTCCCGAACAGGAGCAGATTGGCATCGACATCGTTCTTCGCGACAATCTGCCGTGACCCGACGTCGGCGCTAGAGCGCCAACGATAGAATTGCACCATGAAGCTTGAGTTCGAAATCGGCGCGCGCCGCGTCAAAGGGATCCTTCTCGACGGCGACGATCGCCTGGTCGCTGGCGCTGGCCTGTCAGGCGAGACGCGCCACGTTACCGCAAACGCGCTTTGCGCGCGCAGCAGGCGCAAAGAAGCCTTCCAACCCGAAGCGGCGCACGCCGCAATCTTCGTCGCGAGGCCCGCCCGTTGGCGCTGTCTCGCTGCCTTTGCAAAGGAGATCAGCCAATGAATGCCCCTGTCCCCACGTTCTTCGGGTTGCCCGAGCCGGTTCGGTTCGAAGGTCCGGCGAGCGCCAACCCGCTCGCCTATCACTTCTACGACAAGGACCGCATCGTCGCCGGGCGCCGCATGGAGGACCATCTGCGCTTCGCCGTTTGCTACTGGCATTCGTTCGGCTGGCCGGGCGGCGACCCGTTTGGCGGCGAGACGTTCCTGCGGCCCTGGATGCATGGCAGCGACCCGATGGCCTTGGCCAAGGACAAGGCCAACGTCGCCTTCGACCTGTTCCGCATCCTCGACGTGCCGTTCTTCTCCTTCCATGACGCCGACGTGGCGCCGACCGGCGAAACGCTGCCTGAGCATCTGAAGAACTTTGGCGCGATCGTCGACGTGCTCGAGGAGAAGATGTCGACAGCCAAGGTGAAGCTGTTGTGGGGCACCGCGAACCTGTTCTCGCACCGCCGCTACATGGCGGGCGCCGCGACCAATCCGGACCCGGACGTGTTCGCCTTCTCCGCCGCAACTGTGCGGGCCTGCCTCGAGGCCACCAAGCGGCTCGGCGGACAAAATTACGTGCTGTGGGGCGGCCGGGAGGGCTACGAGACGCTGCTCAACACCGACCTCAAGCGCGAATACGACCAGATGGGACGCTTCCTCTCCATGGTGGTCGAGCACAAACACAAGATCGGCTTTGACGGCCCGCTGCTCATTGAACCCAAGCCGCGCGAACCGACGAAGCACCAGTATGATTACGACGTCGCCACCGTCTTCGGCTTCCTGGAGAAGTGGGGCTTGACCAAGGACGTGAAGGTCAACATCGAGCAGAACCACGCCAATCTCGCTGGGCACACGTTCGAACACGAGATCGCGCTCGCCTACGCGCTCGGCGTGTTCGGTTCGGTCGACCTGAATCGCGGCGACCCGCTGCTCGGTTGGGACACCGACCAGTTCGCCATGGACGCCGGAGAGCTGACGCTGGTGCTGCACGAAATCCTGCGCCATGGCGGCTTCTCGACCGGCGGGCTCAACTTCGACGCCAAAATCCGTCGTCAGTCGATCGATCCGATCGACCTCGTGCAGGCGCACGTCGGCTCAATCGACGTCGCCGCGCGCGCGCTCCTCAACGCGGAGAAGTTGTTGAACGACGGAGACCTGACCGGGTTCGTCAAGGAGCGCTACGCTGGATGGGACAGCGAAGAGGGCAAGGCGATCCTCGCCGGCAAGCGTACGCTCGCCCAGGTCGCCGATCGCGCCATCGCTCAGAACATTGCGCCGCAGCCCCGCTCCGGCAAACAGGAATATCTGGAGACGATCCTCGCCCGCCGTCAGTGACGGCGGCGATCCGCTCCTGACCTCTGGGTTGACCACATCCCGGCGCCTAACGGCGCCGGGATTTTTGTTGGCCGACGACCAGCGCTCGGTCAAAGAAAAACCCGGCCGCAACGAGCGGCCGGGCTGATGAGGGCGAGAAGCGTCAAACGGTTAGCGCTGGGCGCCGGACGTGACGATATCCAGCCAGACGGCGGCCACCAGAATGATGCCCTTGGTGATCTGCTGCCAGAAGGTGTCGACGCCGAGCATGGACATGCCGTTGTCGAGACTGGCCATGATCATTGCGCCGACCAGCGCGCCGATCACCGTGCCGATGCCGCCGCGCATCGACGCGCCGCCGATGAAGCAGGAGGCGATGCAGTCGAGCTCGGAGCCGAAGCCGGCTGACGGCGTGCCCGCCGCCAGGCGCGCGGTGGTGGTCAGGCCGGCGAAGGCGCACATCAGACCCATCAGGCCCCAGATCAACATCTTGACCAGGTTGACGTTGACGCCCGACAGACGGGTCGCCTCGAGATTGGAGCCGACCGCATAGATGCGGCGGCCAAACACCGTCCGGTCGCCGATGACGGTGAAGACGCCGAGAATGACCAGCAGAACCATGACCGGCACCGGCACGCCCTGATAGGAATTCAACGTCACGACGAAGCCGGCGATCACGGCGCCGGTGATGACGAGCTTCAAGACCTCGACCGGCATCGAGGAGACCGGCAGCTTATGCTTGACGCGGCCCGCCCGCGCGCGGAAGGCGAGGAACGCCAGCAGCACGAACAGCGCCACCGCCAGGACGTTGCCGACCGCCCCAGGCAGATAACCCTGCCCGATGATCCTCATGTCCGCGTGGACCGGCGCGATGGTGATGCCGCCGGTGATCCCCAGCACCGCGCCGCGAAAGGCGAGCATGCCGCCGAGGGTGACGATGAAGCTCGGGATGCCGACATAGGCGACTATCCAGCCGACCATCAGGCCGGCGGCGATGCCGAGCAACACCACCGCCGCGATGGTGTCGTAAAGCGGCCACCCCCACCACACGTCGAGCACCGCGGCAACGCCGCCGAGGAGGCCCGACAGCGAGCCGACCGACAAGTCGATTTCAGCGGCGATGATGACGAACACCATCCCGCTCGCCAGCATGCCGGTAATCGCCATCTGCCGGAGCAGATTGGAGAAGTTGCGCGCGGTGAGGAACTCCGACACGCCCAGGGAGTGGTCGTAAGTCAACGCCCCGAAAAAGGCCCAGATGACCGCGATGACGAGCAGCAGGGCGACGATCTTGTATTCGGCGATCAACCGCCGAATGTCTCTCTTGGCGGGCGCCGTTGATGGGGTTGGGATTGAGAGCGTCATAGTTTGCATTACCCGTTTGAGACCGTTGCGTTCACGCTGCGACGTCTTCCACAGCGCCAATGGCCGCGGCGAGGACCTTCTCTTGGCTCAAATCGACGTTGGGGAAGTTGCCTCTCAGCTTCCCTTCGCCGATGACCAGGACGCGATCGGCGATGCCGAGAATCTCCGGCATTTCCGAAGAGATCATCAGGATCGCCACGCCCTGCCGCGCGAGTTCGAAGATCAGCTTGTAGATTTCATATTTGGCGCCGACGTCGACGCCGTGGGTCGGTTCGTCGAGGATCAGCACCTTCGGTTCAGGCAGCAGCATCTTGTCCACCACCGCCTTCTGCTGGTTACCGCCCGACAGGCTGGCGATCGGCAGCAGCGGATGCGCGGTCTTGATCTTCATGCGGATGATTTCCGCCTGAATCACGGCCAGTTCGTCCTCCGCGTTGATCAGCTGATTGTGCGCAAAGCGGCCGAGCACCGACATCGTCATGTTGTAGCCGACCGGCATCAGCGGAATGATGCCAAGGCGCTTGCGGTCTTCCGGCACCATGCAGATGCCTTGGCGGACCGCGTCGGACGGGTTTTTGACGGTGATCTCCTTTCCCTCAAGGAAGATCTTGCCCTCATGGTCGCCGCGCCAGTAGCCGAACAGCTTGCAGGCGAGCTCCGTGCGTCCGGCCCCGACGAGGCCAGCGACGCCGACAATTTCGCCGGCCCTGAGCTCGAACGAGACGTCGTCGACAACCTTGCGCTCGGAATTGATCGGGTCCCAGCAGGTGACGTTCTTGGCCTCGAACACCACGTCGCCGACTTCGTGCTCCTCGCGCGGAAACAGGTTCTTCATCTCGCGACCGACCATCATGGTGATGATCTTGCCGGTGTCGAGCTCGCGCATCGGCAGCGTGCCGATGTGCGCGCCGTCGCGGATGACCGTCACCGTGTCAGCGATCGCCGCCACCTCGTCGATCTTGTGCGAGATGTAGACGCAGGCCATGCCATGCGACCGGAACTCTCTCAACAGCTCCAGCAACGTCTCGGTTTCGGTGGTGGTCAACGCCGACGTCGGCTCGTCAAGAATGAGCAGCTTGGCGTTCTTGTTGAGGGCCTTGGCGACTTCGATGAGCTGCTGCTTGCCGCCCGAGTAGGCCAACACCGGCAGCGCGACGTTGATGTCGGGCATCTTCAGCCGCTGCATCAGCGCCGTCGCCCTGGCGTTCATCAATTCGTAGTCGACGAAACCGAAGCCCCGAGTCAGTTCCGAGCCGAGGAAGATGTTCTCCGCCACCGACAGATGGGGCACCATCATCAATTCCTGGTGGATGATGACGATCCCCGCGTCTTCCGTCTCACGAATCGTGTGGGCCTTGAGCTCCTTGCCTTCCCACAGGATCGTCCCTTCCCAGGTGCCGTAAGGATGGACGGCGGAAAGCACTTTCATCAGCGTCGACTTGCCGGCGCCGTTCTCGCCGCAGAGCCCGACAATCTCACCCGCGCGAACCTTCAAGTCGATCCCGGAGATCGCCTTGACGCCGGCGAATTCCTTGGTGATGCCGCGCATCTCCAGAAGATATTCGGCCATGAACGCCTCACCCCCAAACGAGCAGCGCCCGGACGCGACTGCCCAGCCTCGCTTCGCAGCATATACCGACCGAGAAACCGCCGGCCTGGATTAGATCAATAGTTTGCGCGGTCGGCCCGCAGCAATCCACAGGGTTCTACAAAGCAGCGTATCAGATCGAACCCTGGACGCCGCCGACAGCCACGCCCTGCCGCCAAGCGCCCTCCGGGCGAAGAAAGGCTGCTCGGAATTCCACCCGCCGCGCGCGCCAACGCCGCGGCGCTGACGGCCCCCCGACTGTCGGCCGAGCCGCCAAGAAGCTTCACACGCAAGGCACGCCCGTAGCGGAAATGTCGTCCGGGGCGCCGAAGCGCCCCGGACGCCGCGAGGTGTTACTTACCCTCGACCTGTTCCTTGGTGTAGAAGCCGTCTTTGACGACTGTATCGATGTTGTCTTTGGTCAGCGCAATCGGGGTCAGCAGCAAGGACTGAACCTTCTTGGTGCCGTTATCGAGCTCGGCGTTATAAGCCGGCTTTTCGCCCTTGATGAGCTGGACGGTCAGTTTGGCCGCCTCGGTGGCGATCAACTTCAGGGGCTTGTAGACGGTGACGGTCTGGGTGCCGGCGATCACGCGCTTGACGGCGGCGAGGTCGGCGTCCTGGCCGGAGATCGGAACCTTTCCGGCAAGGTTCTGAGCGGCGAGCGCTTGGATGGCGCCGCCGGCGGTGCCGTCATTCGAGGCGACGACCGCGTCGATCTTGTTGTTAGCGGCCGTCAGGGCGTTTTCCATGATCGACATCGCGGTGGTCGGGCTCCATTCCGGAACCCACTGCGAGCCGACGATCTTGATCTTGCCGGAGTCGACGGCCGCCTGGATGACCTTCATCTGGCCG
>Ga0182014_10005642_pt1 | contig 13854 bp, 11 predicted proteins | sample 612S2DmetaG_FD_120489 | JGI IMG/M metagenome (GOLD analysis project Ga0182014, IMG submission 120489) | Permafrost microbial communities from Stordalen Mire, Sweden - 612S2D metaG | ecosystem: Environmental > Terrestrial > Soil > Wetlands > Permafrost | place: Sweden: Stordalen | collected... | reverse complement strand
GGCGAACCTTTGCCGGTCAGCGTGCTATTGGAACGAGCCGCTCGGTGGTCGCCGTGGCGCGCCCTTGCCGTCCACTACCTATGGGAGGACCTGTTCTGGCGGCACAAGACAGAGGGAGTTGAGTGGCTCGCACCGCTCATCCGCCTATAGCTGTGGTTTCGCCCGCTACGAGGCCTCGGAACCCAGCCCGGCTCCCGCTACGTCTTCGGTGCGAGTGGCGAGCGACCTATCGCCGCGGACGACTGGCGGCGCAGGCACTGGCGACCAGCAGTCGTCGCAGCGGGCCTCGAACCACTACGTCCCCACGACCTGAAGCACACCGACGTCGCACTCCTGGCACTCGCCGGGGTCGATCCATCGGAGATTTCGCGAGGTGCGCAGGCCATTCGAGTGTGGCGTTCACCTACGACCGTTACGGGGACCTCTTTCCGGAGATCGACAAGCTCGCTGCGGCGAAGCTCGACCGCGTTCGAGCGAGTGCGCTCGTTGACCCTCGTGGGTGAAGGTGAGGGCGGGGTAGAGGTCTCCTGCCGTTCGTCGGCAACGCAGCCGCGCTGTGTCGCCTCCGCTTAGTTCTGCTCGGCCGCTCGGCGTGTGTTGTAGAGGCGGACGGCCCAGATGTAGGCAAGAACAGCGATGCCGACGCTCCACGCGATGGCGGCGATGGCGTGACCGCCGATGGCGCCACCGCTGAATAGCCCGCGTACGGTGTCGGCAACGGGGGTGAAGGGCTGGTACTCGGCGAACTGGCGCAGGCCCGTCGGCATGGTGGCGGTGGACACGAAGCCACTGCTGAGGAAGAGCAGCAACAACAAGATCATCGGAGTGTTGCTGGCGGTCTCGACACTCTTGGCGGCAAGCCCGAGCGCGACGGCCAGCCAGATCAGCGCGAAAGCGAACAGGGCCAGTATCCCGATTGCGGCGAGCCACTCGAGCGGCCCGGCGCTGGAGTGGAATCCGAGGCCGAAGGCGACCCCGATGAGGATGGCCATGGCGGCGAGGGTCTGGATCAGGCTCCCGAGGACGTGGCCGATGAGCACCGAGGCGCGGGCGATGGCCATCGTGCGGAACCGGTCGATGATGCCGCCGGTCATGTCCATGGCGACCATGATCGAGGTGCCCTGGACGACCGAGGCCACGGTGATGAGCAGCAGCCCGGGGACCACGTAGTCCAGGTAGGCGTGGCGTCCCAGGTGCGGGCCGAGGCCGGCGCCGAGCTGTCCGCCGAAGACGTAGACGAACAGCAGCAAGAGCACGATGGGTAGGCCGATGAGCATCACGGTCATGGACGGGTAACGGAGCTGGTGCTTGAGGTTGCGGCGCAGCATGACCCGTGAGTCGCTGAGCCTGTACGCGAGCGTGGTCATCGTTCCGCTCCTTGTGGTGTGGGGTCCTGGTCGGGCTGGGCGCTGACGTGGCTGCCAGTAACGGCGAAGAACACGTCGTCGAGGTCGGGAGTGTGGATCGACAGCCGTTCGACAGGAATACGTGCGCGGTGCAGCTGGTCGAGCAGTTCGCGCAGCGAGTCCACGGAGTCGTCGGCCGGGACCTGCAGAACGAGCTGGTCCTGGTCGGGACCGGCCGCCGGGAGCAGGTCTGCGGCCGAGTGGAACTCGTGCAGGTCAGCGAAATGGAACCGGACGTGGCCGCCAGGGATGCGGCTTTTCAACTCGGCGGGTGTTCCTTCAGCGACGATCCGGCCGCGGTCGAGCACTGCGATCTGGTGGGCCAGATGGTCCGCCTCGTCGAGGTTCTGGGTGGTGAGCAGGATCGTGACCCCGGCCGCAGCGAGTTCACGAATGATCTCCCACATGGTGCGACGGCTGCGCGGGTCCAAGCCCGTGGTGGGCTCGTCGAGGAAGATCACCCGCGGCTGATCCACGAGGGTCATCGCGAGGTCGAGGCGTCGTCGCATCCCGCCTGAGTAGGTCGAAAGCAGCTTGTGGGCGGCGTCGGTCAGGTCGAACTGCTCCAACAACTCGGCCACTCGTCGTCGCCCAGCCTCGCGGCCGAGGTGGCGAAGGTCGGCCATCAGTTGCAGGTTCTCGGCGCCGGTGAGCAGGTTGTCCACCGCCGAGAATTGACCGGTGACGCCGATGATGGCTCGAACTCCGTCAGGGTCGGTGACCACGTCGTGACCGGCGATGCGCATCGACCCGGAGTCGGCCGGGATCAGGGTGGACAGGATACGGACCATCGTGGTCTTGCCGGCCCCGTTGGGGCCGAGAAGCGCCAGGATCGTCCCCTCCTCCACGGCCAAGCTCACCTTGTCGAGCACCACGTGCTCACCGAACGACTTGCACACGTCTCGAGCGACGATCCCCGTTGCAGCAGACACGCTCGTCATGGCCTTCTCCCTCATTGCGGTGTGGTCGATTCGTCGGGAAGCTCGCCCGCGGCACGCAGCGCCTCCCGTTGTGCGAGCCACTCCTGCTCTAAGACCGGGAGACGAGCGGCCAAGAAATCGGCGAACGCCGCGTACTCCAACAAGATCGCCCGACGCGCAGGCGGCGTATCGGCCAGCAGACGCAGACCCTCTCGGGCGAGGTCGGCCATCTCCCGGTACTCCGAGACGTCAAAGCCCATCGCATGGGACGACGACATGTCGATGCGTACCCGGTCCATCCGCTCGCCCGCTGCCCGGGAGCGCTGGATGAGCCCGAGGGTCTCCAACGCTTTCACCGCGCTGGCGATCGCGCTCCGGCTCGCCAGCAGGGCGTCGGCCAGCTCAGCGATGCTCTGCTCGCGCGGGTCGCACACGCCCAGATAACCGATCAGCCGGCCCACCACCGGGGCCATCCCGAAGCGTCGGGCATAGAAGCGCCCGGCGTGGTCTGCGAAGGTGATCTCAGCGTCACTCGGCATGTAGTCATCATGCAGGAAATGCTGAGATCACACAAATCTGTGTCATCTGAGAGGAAAACTCGCCCGGGTGTGGAAAAGCTGTTTCTCTCGACGGATGGTCACCAGGCATTTCATCGGGCGGGCCATGCGGGACTTCGCGACATCTTCGTGAGCGCCAAGTCCGGTAACCATGACAGGTGCCCTGTGGCGGTTCGGTCACCGGGACGTAGTTCACCTGCTGGAACCCCGGTCGCACCGGCGCATGCGGTGACGCCCGAGTTGGCATGGGCGGCGTGTCGAGACGCGATGTCGCAGTGGAATCCGGGTTACGGGTGAGCCCCGACGCTGGTCTGGGTCGATTCCGGCAAAGTGGGATAAGCGCAGGGTCAGGTCCCACGGTTCCATTCGACTGACCGTAACGGCCGGGGAACCGGGGATGGCGTGTCGCCAGCGGATCGGCATCCGGAGCCACGCCAGGTCTGACGGGGTCTGGGAGAATGGGCTGTGAACACGATCGCGGCACGGCTAGGTGGCCTACCGCTGCCGGGACGGTGGGCGGTCATTGGCGCGGCTTCTGTAGGCATGATCGGGGCGGTCGTTGGGCTGGTCATTGGCCTCATCGTCTATGCACCGACTGCACTGTTTGCCGTCCTCGAGCTCGGCCTTCCTGCGGCCATCGTTGGCGGGGTCATCGGACTCATCACCGGCGTCATCGTTATAGCGGGCCGCCGAATCAAGCAAAGCAGACCCTGATTTCGAAGTCCCGGCTACCGGCCTCAGATACCGTCCCACAAGCCGATCCCCGAGCGGCGATGATCTCGGTCGGCACGAGCGACGCACACCATGTGCCGGATGCCGTTCGGCTTGCGGGACACCCTACTGACCCGCGTCGGCCGACCTCGAAGGGACGCGATAACAGTCGATCGGTGTGCTCTGGCGATGCATGGGGTGAGCATTCTGAGTGAACGTTCTGGCATCATGCTGGTGGACGAAGGTGGCTTTCAGGGGCGCCACCTGATCCGGAATGTGTGACGCCGGATGCCTGCGTGACGATTGCCAAACCACGTTCTAGCTCCGGGACCCAAAGTGTTGAACCAGAGTTGGAAGAGGAACCCGTGTCCGAGGCGCTTGGCTACTCGGGACTGGCGCATCTCCAGCATGCGCGAGCGGTGCAGGTGCTCCAGTGTTTCGGCCAGATGGGCTTCGATGCGCTCATTCCAGTACTGGTGAAGGGCCTGGGCATCCTGTCCTGAGAGGTGGTGCTCACGTGCAAGCTTGCCCATATGTTCTGCCTCCACATCGAGGAGCGCCCAGTAGTCAGCCAATCGGCGGATTCGATGGAACGGAATCCGCTCGAAGCGGCGATCGAGGACATCCAGCACTGCATCGCCGCGCTCACCGAGATCAGGTCGAGGCGGGGGTGGAATCCGATCGTCCGCTAGCCGTTGGAGCCTCACCTCGTTCAACGGCACGCCACGGCTGTCGATGCTTATCGTCGTCCCCGGGACTCGCCCGACTGCCACCCACAAGCCTTCCCCCAGCTCGGTGACCTCGAACGGCGTCTCCTTGTTGTCAACAACGACCGTGATGTCGGACCAGTCGAGGTCCTTCGGGAGACCAGGAACCGATCTATCCCATGTCGTTGCGGTGGCTCTTCCGCGTTGGGCGGAAAGGTACGGGTTGATAGGCGCCCACGAGCGGGTGCTCCCGTACCGCTGATCATCGTCGCCACGGTGCGAAGTAACCGAAATGGACGCGCCGTCATGAGCAAGGAACCTCACCTGCTTGGACATCACGACGGTCGTCGGCGGCTTGTCGCCTTTTCCGACCAGCGTCGATCCCATACCGGTCTGGCTCCCGCCCCGCACACGGCGCAGACCCACAACCCCAAAGAGGGGAAGCTCCTCCTTCGCCCAGTGGGCTAGTCGTTTCTCTTCTTCCTCCGGGCCCACCCCCCAAGTCTCGCAGCACTCAGTCCCAAACGGCAGAGACCGTCCAACACGCACAGCGCACGACGCGGAATGACGACCAGTGGCTCGTAGCGGTGCCGCTCCGACTCGGCGATCTCGTGCGCACGCCGAGCCGTCCTTCGGCGTCGCCGCCACATCCAGCCGCCATCTCGTTCAGGCGCGCGTTCCCTTCGCTACGGAGCACTGTGCGCGTAGCGGCGTCGGCTCCTCGACTCAAGCGCGTACGCCGCCATCATGAGGCTGACGCCGCAGACGCCGTAGATCGTTACTGCCACAGAGCCCTATCCTCGCGTGCGGCGACGTTTCGGTAGAGCGCTGAATCGGTACCGCTGCTCACCTTCTCGACTCGTCGCGAAATACAGTTCCGTCGTGCGGAGCGTCCGATTGCCCCCAGCCGTCGTACTGACAGCGATCGGAGTCTGCCTGTCCTTTCTGACCACGTCGCCGGTGCACGCCGCTTCGCGGCCAACATCTCTCCAGACCCAGGTCGCGCGAGTTGCGACGATCGATCTTAGCCAGAGCGACAAGTACTCCGAGATCGCCGTCGTCAACGACCGCATCGTGCTTTACGGATCGACGAGCTCGTCGAACGACCCGGAAGTCGCGAACACCTGCTTTTCCGCTTCGGTCGATCCGTCGTCGCTCAACACGAGCGACGAGCGCGCCGGCAGTTGCGCCGATCCGGCACTTGAAGGTCGACAGGTACTGCCGGTGTTCGCGATCGACAAGAACCTGCTCGCGAGTACTGGTGGCCCAAGCGCGGTCGTGCGCATCGCCCACGTCGTTTCCCAATCCCCGGGATACACGCTCGGTCCCGTCTTGATGACCTTTCCGGCGTTGGCGTGGTCCGACTCTGCACCGACGTGGATCTATGGCGGCGGCGACCTCTGGCTCTACGAATGGGACAACCCCGGTGGCATCGACCTCATGCGGATTTCTGCCACAACCGGTGCTGTCCTACAGCGGCTGCGGATGCCAAAGATGGGGCACGCGATCCTCGCCTACAACGACGACGGCCTCTGGATCTCGCCATCGGGCGAGACCCTTCAGCCAGAAGCGTTGTACCGCGTCGCTCCGGGGGCCACGGTGGCGACGCCGGTCTTCCACTTCGTTGGTGAAGGTTTCGCGAAGTGGATCGTCGCGTCCGGCGACGACGTCTGGGTGAACGCCCAGCCGCGACCCGTGAGCGACTTTGGCGTGGTGTGGATGCTGCGAGGTCTGGAGGCAAAGCCGGTTTGGCACGTTCCCGAGAGCGCGAGCCTCGTCCAGGTCTCCGAGACGTCTGGCGATTCTGGCATGGTCGGGGACGCAGCGGACGGATTGTGGGCCGCGCCTCCGACGGCGTATGACGAGCAACAGGTCGTGCGCATCGACCCGGTGTCGGGGGCATTGAGGATCGAGGCGGCGTGGAAGGCCGGGTACTCGGGATCCGCCAAGTACCTCTATCTGTCGCCGCTTACTTCATGGACCGGCGTAACCCTCGCGGGATCGTTCTTCCTTCTCGATCCGCCGGTCCCGTCGCCGTCCGGTACCGAAACAGTCGGACGCTTCAGTGCTCTGTATCGGATTACTCCGTCCGACTGAGCAACGACGGTGCAGCTTCCAAGGTGATGCCTGGTACAGAAGAAGCGTGATTCGCCTTATCGAGGTGCTCGCGTAACCGTTGTTCCGCGCTCGCAGGTCGGGCGCGCCAGCCGGCACAACACGCCCCGTATCGGGCTTTCTGGGGCGGCAATCCCGAGCAGCTGGCGGCTAGAGACAGCATCGAGTACAGAGACTCCGCTGACGCGATCGTGCCTGCCAGCGTCGCTCTCGCATCAACTCAACCGAGACCTTCGTCAGCCTGCTCCGCCTCCTCGCTGCCAGGCTCCGTTCCAGAGGTAGGGCTGGGTCAGAATCCCCGGCTCGGTGAACGGACCGAGCCCGCCTCTCCCGCAGAGACTGAAGCTATGAGGCTGAACCATGCCCGAGCCGTCGGGCAGCACGAGGTGCAACCTCGTCGAAGACGGGCACGCCTTGTCGGCAACGACCTGGTAATCGGCTGCCGAGAAGACGAACTGCGCTACGCCGAGATCGCCCAGCGATACCGGCCTTGGTAGTGGTGGTGGTGGGAAGGTGCCTGCCGAACGGCCGGACGTGAAGCGAAGCACCGTGTGGCCCGTTGCCGTCGTGAGCCTGAGCTTCGGATAGCCGTCCAGTGTGCAGGGCACACCGAGGCGGTCCGTGAGCCGCACGATCACGAGCGCCGCGCCACTGGCTGCGCCCGGAGGCAACAACGAGAGCACGAGGTCGTTGCTTGCGCAAGCCGTCCACTCAGGCGCGTAGCCGTTCAGCGCGCCGTCGTCTACGAGTGCCGACACGTCGGTCGGATGGCTGCGACCGCCACAGAGATACCAGGCCGTGCCCCGGGGAAGATCGAAGGTGAAGGTGGCCTTTTGCCCGGCCAGGTGGATCCGGATCGACACGACCGCCGAGCAGTCTGCGCCAGGTTGGAGGAGGTCCCTGGAGGTGACGACGAAGCCGGCGCTCGTCCCTGGGTGCAGCATTACGGGTTTCGGAGTCTCGAATGCAGCTCCCGGGCCAACATCGCCGATCTGTGAGACGACCGGCTTCCCACCCGGGCCGAAGTACTCGAGCTGCGCGCGGCCAGCAAGCGTGCAAGCAACGGGCGTGACGTTGGTGATGCGAATGGTCAGGATCCCGGTGCCCGTGGCGGCACTGCTTCCGATTCCGCCGACATCGAGCTGCGCGCCAGCGCAGGGACTTGCCTCAGCTGCCGCAGCCACGCGGTGAGTTTGCGACCCCACCATCGCAAACGACGCCGTAACGAGCATCGCTGCAACCGATCGCATGCCGAGAAGGAGAATCAGTCGACGCACCGTCTCATGATCGCATGCAGCTCCATGACGGCGACTGTCGCGGGCGATATCCGTCGCTCGCCGGGATCTTCGGCCAACCATCCGGGCGGCACGCCGAACGGGGTGATCTGCGCCCGCGCCAGCCTGCGCGGATGGTCCTGACGATGGAGGGAGAGCCGGGACCCGTCCGTACCTCAGAGTCGTACCCGAACGAGTCGGGAAAGCGGTACCTGAGCCTCCGACGTCGGATCACTGAGGAAGTAGAGCGCATCGTCGTACAAGACGGCCTGCCCGGCGATGAGCGGCACGGTCGAGCAGTCCCGTCTCACCGCTCGCTCCGGTAGCACGGCAAGCTCAGACTGGGCACCAGTGGTGGGGTCGATGCGAATGACCTCGACGGGCGCGCCGTTCGCGCAGCTCACCGTCGTTGGCGTCCTGCCCCGGAGTTGGAGCTCGCTCAGGGTGAGAAGCCCGAGACTCGAGCTGACCACGAGAGAGCCGAACCCGGCGAAAGTGGGCGCCGGCAGCAGCCTGGCCTGGGTCCCGAAGGTCAGACGACCCGTCGCCGCGGCAACACCCTCGATGCTCTGCACGTAGCCGATTGACGTCTCACTCACGACGTCGACGATGACGCGCTTCCCGGTGACGACGAGCCACTCGTCGCCGATCCCCCGGGTGCGCAGTACGACCAAGGCTCGTGAGGATCCGCCCGTGAGGTGGTAGAGCGCGCACGTCGAGTTGCACTCACTGCCCCCGAAGACGCCCGGGGTGATCCAGGCACCGCTCGCGTCAACGACCATCAGCGGATCGACTCCGACGTTCACGACGAAGCGGTGTTTGAGCGCGCCGGTGCTCGCCGAGAGCTCGAGCAGCTGCGGGCCGGGCGTTGCCCCGAGCCCGTAGATCCAGATCGAGCCGTCGCCGACGGCGGCACCGCCGGAGTGGGTCCAGTCCCAGTTCGGCACCGTGATGAGCACCGGTCCGACGGTTAGACGATTGGTGACGGGGTCGATGTGCTCGGTCTGGATCGCGTCGCTTACCGACCCCCAGGTGATCCGCAGGCGCACGTCGGGTGCGCCAGCAAGGCTCTCGATGCTCACGTCGCCGCCGGGTGGGCACGATGCGTGGACCACCCGTTGTGCCAACGAGACAGGACTGACGTCGATGGTCGTGCACCCCTCCCCAGCGAGCACCAAGTGATCGTCGGCTACGGCGACGCTTTCTGCGGGCTGGGCGAGCGCCACGGAACTCACCTGTGGTGTCCTGCCGGCGCTCGTTTGCTGCTGCGCCAAGGTGGCGGAGAGAGGTCCTCCAGCTGCGTTGAGGCCGACAATGAGGAGAGTGCTTGCCGCCAACCAACTGGAGCGATACACGTGGTCCATAGTGCACCTCGACGTTGCGCTTGGGACGTCATCGGTCGCTTCTTTGACTACACGATGATCACGTCACATCGAGGACCGCGGAGATGGGCTCATCGTCGGTCCGGCCGGCTCGCAGTCCCTCGATCGGTCGACAAGAGCGGCGCCCGAATGGATATTCGGCACCGAGCGGGCCGCGGGACTTGACAAGCACCGAGTCTGCGATCGGCGCTGATCGGTCGACCCGCGCCGGTATCCGTCGATCCGCGCTCGCCGCTTGTTTCGGCAAGCCGATATTCGGTCCGCCGATCTGTTTCGCAAGCGTCCCACGCAGGATATGTGACGTCCGGTGGTGATGTTCAGTGCTCAAGAGCAACTTGGCAGCCGCTCCAGTGCGTCCGTAGCCGAGATGCAATCGTTCGGCCTCCGAACTGTCGAATTGGCGATGTGTAACTGCGGCCGCGTGGCGCGATTCTTCCCCTGTCAAGGTCACGAACTGGAGGCCGGCTGTGGCTGAGTCGAGCACTACAAAGGCACCGCGCGTCTCGCGCGAGATGCGGGGCAGGATCATCTTTGTCGTCGTCACGCTCTTGATCGGGGCCGGCGTCGGCTACGCGGTTTCACGAACAGGCGGTAGCTCAGGCACCACGATGAACGTGAGCGCGGCGTTATCCAGCAACCCGGGTCCGACGGCGACTGCACCGTCTGGGTCGGCGAGCGTCGGCTACGACGGGCCCGCTATCTGCAGCCCGACGACGGACGCCGCTACGTCTGGAGGGTCGCCAAGCCAGCTCATGGGTTCGGCGCACGAGGTGGCTAGTGGAACGGTCGAGGGTATGGCCTGGAGTCTGTGGTCCGCCAACGGCCAGTCCGGTGCCGCCGGGCTCGAAGACGGTGGTCTCGTCCTCGATGGCCACGAGTACGGTCTGTGTCCCGGGTATCCAAACCCGTCAGAGACCGAGATGATCGACACAGGGGGCGACGCGGTCATTTACGGCGTCGTCAACTACCCGGGCCTCGCCACGGTCGACATCGGCACAGGCTCGCAAGGCTTCACCATGGAGTCGCGTTTGCCCTCCCCACACGTGGCGGTGGTGAACGGCGTGTCCTTTTACATCGGCACGCTTCCGAAGTCCGCCTGCGAATACAGCTACCTGGTGATCGACACGACCTCGCCGAGCGCATCGGCCGAGCACAACATTGGCTTCGGAGAGAACGGCGTTGGCCAGGGGTACTCGATCACCAACAACCCCGGGAACACCGGCGCGTGCACGACCGGCAAGTTGGACCCACTCAGCTTCAGCCAAGGGCAGTGGGACATGCCACCCGGACAGTTCAGCGGTAATTGAACCGCTGATCAACGGGAACGATCGGTCCAATTTCGGCGAGCTTTGGACACTGGTGAACGTGCGCGAGCATCCGCGCGAACGTCGTTCTGCGTGGGCAGGGTAATTTGGCACCAGTTATCTGGGCAGTGCCGTAAGAAGCGTTCTGTACCTCAGCGTACGGCTGGAAGCCCCCGCGAGTGCCGCCGACAGTGCTACTGACGCGATCAGTTCCTCAGCGGCGTCCCTGCCAGAATGGGTCGGCGCTGGGGCGCTCGATTCGCAACTTCTTCCGGCGTACCGAGGTGTCAGGACATGGCAAGGCTCGCTCCGGTAATTGCGGCGATTACTTTCCTCGTGCCTATCGCCGCGACGGCGGGCACCAGTCCACCTCCGCCGCCGACGCTGGACATCACGTCCCAGGCCACGAGCTGGCTGCCGGCACCGCCTCAGGCCCCCGACTGGGGCCCAGGGCCGGACGAGCGCGGCCTGGTGTTCACCCAAGGCGGTACCGGGTTCCTGGTTTCGAGCCAGTCCCTCGTCCCGACGGGTGCAGGGTCAGTCGCCGAAGTACAGCGCGCACTGGACCAGGGCAAGAACTGGACGACCGTCTGGCGCCAGAGCAGGGCCTCGCTCTCGTGGATAGGTGCCGCTGGTAGTGAGGTGATCGCCGCCGGGATCTCACTAGTGGTGGGACAACCCTTCCTGATAGAGAGCAGCGATGGCGGAGCCACCTGGCAGACAGTTCGGGTCGCCCTCAGCCCGGGCTTGGTCCCCGGAGTGCAGAACTCCGATGTGCAGCAGGCGCTTTGGTCGCTGTGGGCTTATGAGCAGTTTGACTTCGTCACGCCCAGCCTTGGGTTTGCCATGCCGGACTCGATGACGGGCCAGGCGGGGTTCATGGCCCCTGGGCCCCTTGCACTCCTCCGCACGACTGATGGCGGGAGAAAGTGGTCGCGCGTGGCCCTACCGGGCGGGGTGCCCACAGGCGGCTTGGCTTTTGTGGGCAACGGCCATGGCTTTGCGACCGGCTCCGGCTCCAAGTGCTTTGGTCAGATCTGGCAGACGAGCGATTCCGGTCTCGCATGGTCAGCCGTACCGGGAACCTGCGTCAACGACTGGCTCGACGCTCTCTCGTTCCCAACTCCGAGCGAGGGTTACGCGGGCGGTGGTGACTGGGCGAAGTACACCAATAACGGCCGGCAGCAGCTCGACCTGTTCCGCACGACCGATGGCGGCCAGCACTGGGCAAAGGTGTACCAATCCGCAGGGCCGCCGGGCCCGGCGCTCGACTACAACCCCTTCGGGGAGGTGGACTTCGTCACCTTGGAGAAGGGTTTCGCTCTTGACGGCGGCCAGACGGCGGGCGGCGGCGGCCCCATCGGCGGGCACCTGTGGGTCACAACCGACGGAGGTAGCCATTGGTTCGAGCAAGAGGTTGCGGGTCTCCGTCTCGTCGTGGCCGGCAGTCACGGCGTGTGGTTGCTGGACGGCGGGCCGGCCGCTGGCGGCGACGTCATCCTCCGCTCAGAGGACGGAGGTCGCACATGGTCGGAGGTGGGCAACCCCGCGCGAACTGCTGTATTGAATGTCGCGGGCAGCGGGCGCGAGCTGTGGGTGAACACCGAAGCCGGTGAGTACATAAGCCATGACGCCGGACGCACGTGGTACCGGGCGCCTGCGGGGATGGGACGGGTACCACTGACCTCGAGTTACGGCTCTTCGCTGAGCTTTGGCCCGGGCGGCTTGGCGGTCATCCTCAATGGTGACGACGACTTCTGGGTGAGCGACGACGGAGGGCGGACGGGCAGGGCCGTGAAGGTGCCGGCCCTGGCTCAGATCGGCATAGTTGCCGTTGCCTTCGCCAACGCGCGCGATGGCTTGGTCGTCGGCTCGGGCCAGTGCGGTTCGGACGAGGTGCTCGCCACTTCGGACGGTGGAGGGTCGTGGCACGAGGTAGGCCAAACTGGCGTGCTGCCCATCTCGTTCGCTTTCGACGGGACGCTCGCGGTTGCCGCTGGGTGCCCAGGCAACGAGATCTCGGCCAGCTACGACCAGGGGCGCACCTGGTACGACGTGTCCCTCGGCAGCGAGCTTTCGACGTCAGTCGTGTCGGTCTCCGTGGCCGGTGACTCCGTCGCTGTCCTGTGCTACGTCATACCGAGCGGGCACGAGTACATGCTCTTCAGTGCCAATGGTGGACGGCACTGGGCTAAGTCGAGCTTCAGCGGCCCGGGCGCCAAGACGGTCCCTGGGACCCTGGTACTCACGGGCCCGCGGTCTGTATGGGGCTATGGCCCTCCCGGGATCCTGTGGCACACCGCGAACGGTGGCCGCACCTGGTCCGCAGTCCGCCTTCTCCTACCCTTGGCGCCCTGAACTTTCACCACGCTGGTCCAGGGACCGGGCGGGGCCATAGGCATGACAGGAGTGGCGCTGGACAGACAAGCAAGATGCCGGCGTGTGCCCTGTATCTCAGCATCGTCCGCAAACTGCGGAGCTTCACGACCCTCGCTCACCATCGGGCCGGGGACGCGCCATAACAACTGATGGGTACGGCCAATCAGCCCGGGTCGAGAGGCGCGTAATAGGCAGGTCGCACGCGCGAACCGTCGATCTGGTCGGCCGCCGGTCCCGCCAAGACCGCTGTGCGACCATACAGATGAGTCGTTCGGTCCCTTCTGCCGTGATCGGTCAAGCGTCGTCCGCCGTAGCGAGAGCGAGGTGGGGGGTTCGCGTCGGAGGGCCGACGGCGCGGATCTCCGACTGGTCTTGAGCTGGAAGTCGAGGCGGTCTTCTGTAGTTCGGGGATCCGATTGGCGAGACATTGAAGAGGAGCCCGGACCGCTCGGACCGCGCGGCCGGGCTTGACGGCGGCTGCGCGGTCGTTCCCAAGCGAGCGGGACAACGAATCGGGATTTCTTGGAACCGAAGGAGGCTCTCGGGATACGTATGACTGTGAGCGAAAGGGCAACCACGGTGCAGGGGAGCGTTCCGCCTCGGGCCACTGGCTCCGACTTCGTCGCGTTCTACGAGCATGAGTTCACCCAAGCGGCTCGATTCGCCTGGTTGCTTGTCCGCACGTCGGCAGTGGCCGAGGACCTTGCACAGGAAGCCTTCGTGTCCCTCTACCGGGACTTCGGACAGATCGAAAACCCTAGAGGGTTCGTGCATCGAGCCATCGTCAACCAAGCCCGAGCGTGGCAGCGCAACGAGCGCCGGCGCGCGCTCAAAGCGGTGCGTCTGAGCCGGGAATACGGCGCTCTCACGCCAGCCGACGCCGATCTCTTCGACCTCGTCGGAACCCTGCCCTATCGCCAGCGCGTCGTGATCGTCGCCCGTTACTGGGGCGGCTGGTCGGAGGCGGAGATCGCCCAGGTCCTCGGGTGCCGGCCGGGGACGGTTAAGTCCCTCGCTTCACGAGCGCTCACCCAACTGCGACAGGAGGTAGGACCGTGACCAACCCCGGCGAAGATTTCGAAGCTCGGCTCACTCGGGT
>Ga0182014_10005641_pt1 | contig 13854 bp, 11 predicted proteins | sample 612S2DmetaG_FD_120489 | JGI IMG/M metagenome (GOLD analysis project Ga0182014, IMG submission 120489) | Permafrost microbial communities from Stordalen Mire, Sweden - 612S2D metaG | ecosystem: Environmental > Terrestrial > Soil > Wetlands > Permafrost | place: Sweden: Stordalen | collected... | reverse complement strand
GGAATCTTCACGGCGTCGACGGCGCTGGCGATCCGGGCGGTGCGGAGCCTGCGCACCGGCGGCGTCATCATCAACGGCAGCTCGACCTGGCGCACCGACCAGCTCGCCTATGGCGGCGTCAAGGATTCCGGCATCGGCCGCGAAGGCCCGCGCTACTCGATCCGCGACATGACCGAGGAGCGCATGGTGCTGTTCAATTACTAACCGGCCGCGCAGGGGGTTGTATCGACGCGGCCGAGCGGCCAATGATAGCGTTAGCAGATTCCGGCATCGTGTCATGGAGGCTTAATCCGGTGGGACCGCGTACCAAGCCAGAGACCGCTGAGAAGCCGGCCGCGCCCCGCAAGGCCGCCGTCGCCAAGCTGGTGCAGCCGGCGCCGCACGACGATATCGATGACGACGCCGACGACCGCCAGCGGGTCGGGGTGCAGTCGCTCGGCCGCGCCTTCGCGATCCTCGAGCAGGTCGCCCATCACCGCGAGGGCATTGGGCTGGCCGAACTCAGCAAGCTGGTCGGGCTGCACAATTCCACCACCTTCCACCTCGCCAAGACCATGGTGTCGCTGGGCTACCTGCGCCAGGAGAAGGATTCCAAGCGCTACCGCATCGGCCGGCCGCTGTTTGCGCTGGCCGCCAGCGCGCTCGACGAAATCGAGATGGTCAATGTCGCGACCCCCGTGCTCGAGGAGCTGTCGCGCGAGACCGGAGAAAGCGCGCATTTTGCCGTGCGGATGGGTGACGCCGTCGTCGTGATCGCGCGCACCAGCGGCCCCGGCGCGTTCCAGCTCACCGACCGCGTCGGCGTGGTGCGGCCGGCCCATTGCACCGCGCTCGGCAAGATCATCCTGGCCTCGCTGCGCCCGGACCAGCTGACCCGCTTCCTCGAACGCGTCGACATGAAGCCCTCGACGGGGAAGTCGATCACCGACACCGCGGTGCTGCTGCGCGAAATCGCCGAGATCAGGCGCACCGGCATCGCCTTCGACGACGGCGAATTCAATCCGGAAGTGCGCTGCGTCGCCGTGCCGGTGACGGATTTTACCGGCCAGGTGGTCGGGGCGATCGGTATTTCCGGCCCGATCTGGCGGCTCTCCAACCAGGGCCTGCACAACAGCGCCCAGACGGTTCAGACGGCCGCCACTCGGCTGTCTCAGGAATTCGGCGCCAGCAGCGTCGCCAAATCGTCCTGAACGCGAACACCGGCGCTTTTGGCGTTGACAGGGACCATGGCGTCCGCAGATATTATCCAACAATAGAAAAACGTCTCTCACATTCTCGCATAAGCCGGAATCGAACGGGGGACATCGCGGAAACGCCTTTTGGGAGGAGACCAACGATGACCCGCTACAACCGTCGAACCCTGCTGAAAGCCGGCGCCGCCTTTGCCGGCGCCTCAAGTCTCGGATTTCCATCCATCGTTTACGGCCAGGCGGAAAAGATCAAGATCGGCCATCTCACGCCGCTGACCGGCTTTCTCGGCACGCTCGGCGCCTATGCCCAGCTCGGCATCCGCATGGCGGCGGAAGAGATCAACCAGTCCGGCGGCGTCATGGGCCGCCAGCTCGACATCACCTCGGAAGATTCCGTCAATCCCGCCACCGCCGCCACCAAGGCCCAGCGCATGCTGGACCAGGACGGCGTCGCGGTGCTGATGGGCGAGATCAATTCGGCTTCCGCGCTGACCATCATGCAGGTGGCCGACCGCAACAAGCGGCTGTTCATGCAGATCGGCGCGCGCTCCGACGCGCTGCGCGGCAAGAACTGCAACCGCTACACCTTCCATGTCGATATCCCCTCCACGGTGATGGTCAACGCTGTCGGCAAGGCGCTGGTGCGCGACAACATGATGAAGGACAAGAAGTTCTATACGCTGACCGCCGACTACATCTTCGGCCATGACCTCGCCCGCGCCGCCAAGTCGTTCTTCGACGCCAATGGCGGCAAGCTGATCGGCGATGAGCTGATCGCCACCGACGTCACCGACTTCAGTCCCTATCTGCTGAAGATCCGCCAGGCCAAGCCGGACATCGTCTGCTCCAACCTCGCCGGCAACCAGGTCACCAACCTGATCAAGCAATATGCCGAATTCGACCTGCCCTATCCGATCGTCGGCTTCAATCTCAACACCGCCGACGCCTGGGCGGCCGGCGAAGGCAATCTGAGCGGCACCTGGCCGACGGTCTGGTATCACACCCTCGACGTTCCGGCCTCGAAGACCTTCGTGGCGAACTTCATCAAGCGCAATGGCAAGCCGCCCGACAACCATGCCTGGATCGAATATGTCTCGCTGAAGATGATGGCGCAGGCCATGAGCGAGACCAAGTCGACCGACACCGACAGACTGATCGGCTATTTCGAGAAGGAAACCCAGTTCGACATCCTGAAGGGCCGCAAGGGCTATTTCCGCAACTGGGACCACCAGCTGATGCAGGAAGCCTATCCCTTCACCGTCAAGGCCAAAGGCCAGGCCAAGGACAAGTGGGACATGCTCGAACTCGGCGGCGCCATCCCCGGGCCGAATGAATCGCTCGAGGTCATCGCCCTGACCAAAGAGCAGAACCCCTGCTCCATGTAATCGCGGCTTGCTTCACCCACCCGGCGCGCGTCCGTTCGGACGTGCGCCGGGTGACGCGTTCACCGGCCTGACCGCCATCCACACTCCGTGCCCTCCGGGATCGACATGCAGTTCGGGTTCTTGCTGGAACAGGTGGTCAACGGCCTCGTGCTCGGAGGCTATTATCTCCTGATCGCGCTCGGGCTGTCGCTGATCTTCAGCGTCGGCGGCGTGGTCAATCTGGCGCATGGCGCGTTCTATGCGCTCGGCGCCTATCTGTCGGTCGAGATCACCCGATATCTCGGCTTCGGCGCGGCGGTGGTGATCTCGCCGCTCGCGGTGGCGATGCTGGGCATCCTGTTCGAGCGCTACATCCTGCGCCGCTTCTACACCGCCGATCCGATCCTGAGCCTGCTCGTCACCTTCGGCCTCGCCATGATCGCCGAGCAGGCGATCCGCATCATCTGGGGCGCCTCGCCGCTGTCGGCCTCGATTCCGCCGGCGTTGCGCGGCTCGGTGATCGTCGGCGATTTCCTGTTCTCGCGCTACCGGCTGATGCTGCTGGCGGTGGTCGCGGTGGTGATGCTCGGGGTCTGGCTTTTGCTGCACAAGACCTCGTTCGGCCGCGTGGTGCGCGCCGGCATCCAGCGGCCGGACATGGTGGCGGCCCTCGGCATCCGGCTGCAGCCCTATATGACCGCCATCGTGATGCTCGGCGTCGGCATGGCCGCGATGGGCGGCGCGTTCTTCGCGCCGATCACGATCGTGCATCCGGCGATGGGGGCCGAGATCATCACGGTGGCCTTTGTCGTGGTGGTGATCGGGGGTCTCGGAAGTTTCTGGGGCGTCGTGATCGCGGCACTGCTGGTCGGCGTGGTCCGCGGCATCACCATTCACTTCGCCCCCGCCGCCGGCGAGGCCTCGATCTACATCCTGATGTTCCTGGTGCTGCTGGTGCGCCCGCGCGGCCTGCTCGGCGAGCGAATCGAGAAATTCGAATGAACTCGCTGACCCAAAAATACCGGCCGTTGCTGCTGGCGGTGCTGGGGCTGATCGCGCTGCCGTTCGTGCTGCCGCCGCTCGGCCTGTCGCTCAACACCGGCACCATGGTGGTGATCCTCGCGATCGCCGCGATGGGGCTCAATCTCTGCGTCGGCTACACCGGACTGGTCTCGTTCGGCCACGGCGTCTGGTTCGGCATCGGCGCCTATGCCGCGGGCCTGATCCAGCTGCACTGGTTCGGCGGCGAGATCTGGCTGCCGCTGCTGATATCCATGGTGTTCGTCGCCATGCTGTCCGCCGCCGCCGGCGTGATCATCCTGCGCCGTCGCGGGGTGTATTTCTCGCTGCTGACCCTGGCGCTCGCGGCGCTGACCTATACCGTCGCGTTCCGCTGGAGCGAGGTCACCGGCGGCGAAGACGGCCTCGCCGGGCTGAAGCGCGGCGCCATCGGGCCGCTCAGCCTCGACAACGCGCTGGCCTATTACGTCACCGTCGCGCTCATCGGCCTCGGCGTGCTCTATGCGCTGCTGCGGCTGTCGCGATCGCCGTTCGGCCACGTGCTGGTGGCGATCCGCGAAAACCAGTTGCGCGCCACCTTCCAGGGCTATCCGGTCGAACGCTACAAGCTCGTCGTGTTCGTGATCTCGGCTGTGGTGACGGGGCTGGCCGGCGCGCTGCTGGCGTTCCAGACCTATCTGGTTTCGGCGGAAGCGGTCTCGGTGCCGTTTTCCGGCGAGCTGCTGGCGATGGTGGTGATCGGCGGCATGCGCAGCATGCTGGGGCCGGCGCTCGGCGCGCTGTTCTTCATCCTGTTCCGCGAGCTGTTTTCGATCTGGACGCCGAACTGGCTCTTGTGGTTCGGCCTGATCTTCGTCGGCTTCATCCTGTATTCGCCGGATGGCCTGGCGGGCATCTGGCGCATGCTGGTCCGCCGCTTCCGGCCGCTGCCGGAAGAATCCGCCGCCATGAGCAAGCGCAAGATCTACGAAGGCCTGCCGCTGCCGGGATTCCTCAGGCCCGAAGGGCTGAAGGGGACCGTGCTGGAGGTCACCGGCGTGGCCAAACATTTCGGCGGTATCCGCGCGGTCGCCAATGCCGGCCTCACCATCGGCGCCGGCGAGATCCACGCGCTGATCGGCCCGAACGGCGCCGGCAAGACCACGCTGTTCAACCTGATCTCGGGCCTGTACCCGACCGACGCCGGCACCATCCGGCTCAACGGCCGCGAGATCCAGGGCGTGCCGTCGGACCGCATCTGCCACCGCGGGCTGGCGCGCTCGTTCCAGATCACCAACCTGTTCAAGGGCCTGTCGATCTATGAAAACCTGCGGCTGTCGCTGCAGGCGCAAACCGCATGCCGGTTCAACATCTGGCGCGACATCGACAGCTATCCCGATATCCACCGCGAGACCGCCGAACTGATCAAATTCCTCGGCCTCGAAGGCATCGAAAGCATCGAGGGCGGCGAATTGTCCTATGGCGGCCAGCGGCTGGTCGATCTCGGCATCGCGCTCGGCTCCAAGCCGCAGGTGCTGCTGCTGGACGAGCCGCTCGCCGGGCTGGCCGCCGCCGAGCGCGAGCGCGTCTCCAACCTGGTCAAGAGCGTGGCCGCGAACATTCCGGTGCTGATCGTCGAACACGACATCGACCGGGTGCTCGGCTTCTCGCAACAGGTCACCGTGATGAACCAGGGCGAAGTGCTGATGACCGGCCCGCCCGAGGCGGTGCGCGCCGACCGAAGGGTGCAGGAAATCTACACCGGCACCGGCATCCCCGAGGTCGAGCACAGCCGCAGCGACGAGGCGCGCGCGCAGGCCGCGCCGATCCTGCGCTTCGAGGGCGTCAATACCTTTTACGGCAAGAGCCATATCCTCAACGACGCGACGCTGGACGTGCGCGAGGGCGAGATCGTCGCGCTGCTGGGACGCAACGGCGCCGGCAAATCGACATTGCTGAAAACGCTGGCCGGGCTGGTGCCGCTGGCGTCGGGGCGAATCGAATATGAGGGCCGCGACATCGCCGGCCTGCCCGCCCCGGACATCGCGCGCGCAGGCATCGGCTATGTGCCGCAGGGCCGCGGCCTGTTCGCGGGCATGACGGTGCGCGAGAATCTCTCGCTCGGACGGCTGGCGCGCAAGACCGACGGCAGTCATGGCGTGGTGTGGAGCGAGGAGCAGATCCTCGAATATTTCCCGCGGCTGAAGGAGCGCATCGATGTCGCGGCGGATTATCTCTCCGGCGGCGAGCAGCAGATGGTGGCGGTGGCGCGCGCGATGTCGGGCAATGTCCGGCTGCTGCTGCTGGACGAGCCGTTCGAGGGCCTGGCGCCGACCGTGATCCTCGAACTGTTCAAGGTGTTCGACCTGCTGCGCCGGCACACCTCGATCGTGATCGTCGAGCACAATCTCGATCTGGTGCTGGCGCTGGCCGACCGCGTGTTCGCGCTGGAGCGCGGCGCCGTGTTCCACCAGGGCCCGGCCGCGCCGCTGTTGACCGACCTGGACTACCGCAAGAAGATCCTGTGGCTGTGATGGGCGAAACCCGTCATTCCGGGGCGATGCGAAGCATCGAACTACGATGTGCAATTGCACATCGGAGAATCTCGAGATTCCCCGATGCGCAATTGCGCATCTGAGGTCTGGTCCTTCGGACCATCCCGGAATGACGTCGGCTGCCTTCGTCGCTCCTCGCAATGACGAGATCATCCTTCCAGTCAAATCCAAGGAGGCCGCGATGCGCGATTTCATGACGGTAGCGCTGGCCTGTTTCCTCACCCTGGCCGCAGCCCACGCCAAGGCGGCGGACGCAAAGTTCACCATCGCCGTCTTCACCAAGAACACCACCAACCCCGCTTATGCGGCGTTTCGCATCGCCGCCGACCAGGTCGCCCGCTCGGCCGGCGCCCGCATCGTGCACTACGTGCCCAGGAAGCCCGACGATGTCGAGGAGCAGATCGAGATGATCGAGCAGGTGCTGAAGTACCGGCCGGACGCCGTCGTCTTCATCCCGGTCGACGACGTCGCCATGATCGATTCCGTGAAGAAGCTCAACGCAGCGAAGATCCCGGTGGTGCTCGCCTCCAATCCGCTGCCCGGCGATTTCGTCAGCTATGTCGGCGCCGACGATTTCGAGATCGGCTACCGGCAGGCGCGCTATCTGTTCGACAGACTCGGCGGCAAGGGCAGGATCGTCATCATCGAGGGCACGCCGGCCGCCCCCACCAACCGCGAGCGCGTGCGCGGCTATCGGCGCGCGCTGGCGGAGTTTCCGGGGATCGAGGTGCTCGGCTCCGGCGCCGGCAACTACCAGCAACCCGACGCCAAACGCCTGATGGCGAAATTCATCGGGGATTTTCCCGCGATCGATGCCGTGCTCTCGGCCAATGACGGCATGGCGATCGGCGCGCTGGAGGCGCTTGGGGAAGCCGGGCGGACGTCGGTCGTGATCGGCATCAACGGCATCCTGCCGGCGGTAAAGCTGATCGAGACCGGCGCGCTGCTGGCCAGCGTCGATTTCAACATGTTCAAGATCGGCTGCACCGCGACCCGCGCGGCGCTACGCCATCTCGAGGGCGAGCCGTTGCCGGAAAAAATCATGCTGCCGGCCGAGATCATCGACCGCACCAATTACAGGGCATGGCTGGTGCCGGTGGAGCAGCGCAGCTGTCCGGAATGGAGCGAGGTGGTGAAGTGACGACGGCCGTCCTTGATCCAGGTCAAAGGCATTTTTTCGATTTCGTGCTTGTATGAGCATTCAACGCTTGGCCGACAAGCGGGTGATTCTTCAACAATCAGTTCAGAGGAGACGGTCTCGGGCAGCGTTGCACGCGCCGGGGCTGCTGTGCGTTCGACGTTCTGGATCGTTGCAAGGAGCATCTGTTTGGCTCCGAACGGGAAGATTTGGAGAACGACCGTGGCGAACAATATCGACATACGCTATCTGGAACAGCGATACCTGGCACTCGACAATGAAATCGCGAATGCCTTGCTCCGCGGATCTGCCGATGATTTGCGGATCGCCGATCTCAGATATCGCAAGTTGATTATCGCAGACGAGATCGCACAACACCGCCTCGCGGCGCAGCGCCCCGATCTCGTTCACTGATACGCGCTCGCCGCGCTCGCGAAATCGATCGTCCAGCCCGTCACACCGCCAGCACGCCGCCAATCCGGCTGCGAATGAGTTCGCGTTCCTTCTGATCGGTCGCGGCATCGAAGATGACGTCGTAGGCGATCCTGGCCGGGCGTTTCAGCACCACGATGCGGTCGCCGATCTCCAGCGCCTCGCTGATCGAATGGGTGATGAACACGGCGGTCTTGCCGTTTTCCTTCACCAGGCGAACAAATTCCGCGCGCAGCCTTCCGGCGGTGGATTCATCCAGCGCCGAGAACGGCTCGTCGCACAGCAGGATATTGGCGTTGGTGGCAAAGGCGCGCGCGATCGAGACGCGCTGGCGCATGCCGCCGGACAAGGCGTGCGGATAATCGTTCTCGTGGCCGCCGAGCCCGAGTTTGGTCAGCCACAGCTGCGCGCTCGCCCGCCGCTCGGCCGCGGGGACTTCGAGCATCTCGAGCCCCAGTTCGACGTTCTCGATCGCGCTGCGCCAGGGCAGCAGCCGGTCGTTCTGGAACACGATCGCCATCTTGCCGCGGAACGAGTCGAAATCGCCGAAGGGATCGCGGCCGGAGACCCGCACCGTGCCGCTGGTCGGTTCGGTCAGTCCGGCGATCATGTTGAAGATCGTCGACTTGCCGCAGCCGGTCTTGCCGAGCAGCGCCAGCATCTGGCCGGGGCGGACGTCGAGATCGAGGCCGTCGACCGCGCGGTAGGCCTCGGCGCTGCCCGGCTTGCCGAACACCTTGGAGACATGGTCGAGGTGGATCGCGGCTTCATCTGATGTGACGGTATCCCTCATATCGCGCGCTCCGACACCGCGCGATAGCGGAACGCGGTATTCTCGATCAATGTCAGCGCGCCCTGCACGATCAGCACGAAGAACACCAGTTGCAGCGTCCAGGCCAGCGCGCCGGCCATGTCGAACAATTGCTGCTGTTGCAGCAGTTGATAGCCGACGCCGCCGGTGGCGCCGACCAGTTCGGCGACCACGACGACGCGCGAGGCATTGCCGAGATTGACCTTCCAGGCGGTGAGGATGTCCGGCAGGATCGCCGGCGCGATCATCACCCGGAACAGTTTCATCCGGGTCGGGCGGAAGCTGAACACCATTTCCATGAGATCCTTCGACATCGCCCGCAGCGCACCGAGCACCTGGAAGGTGAAGGCCGGCAAGGTCGTCATCACCATGATGAAGAAGATGCGGAATTCGACGCCGTGGAACCAGATGATGGCGAACACCACCCAGGACAGCGCCGGGATGCCCTGGAACAAGGTCAGGATCGGCGACAGGAAATTGTCGACCGCGCGCGAGCGAACCATCAAGAGCGCGAGCCCCCCGCCGACGATGAAGGCGCCGGCCAGCCCCGCCAGGATGCGGAAGATGGTCGCCAGCACGTCGGCGAACATCGCCCCACTGGAGAAGATTTCAAGGCAGCGCCAGAATACGTCGATCAGCGACGGAAACAAAAAGGGCGGGAAGAACAGCGAGGCGAATTGCCAGATCGCGATCACCACGACGAAAGGCAGCACCGAGGTTGCCAGCCGCCTGAGCGCGGCCAGCAGCCAGTTGGCGCGCGGCGACGAGCCGGATTGTGGCGCGGTTTCGCTCATCGGCCCGGCTCCTGATAGATCGTCGCGGCGGATGGATCGGCGGGCAGGAACGCGATCGATTTTCCGGCCGCATAGACCGACCTGATTTCCTTTGCCACGTCGGAGGCCCACTGCACGTTCATGCCGAGCCGGTCATTGGCGCGAATCAGCGCGGCGATCGCCTGCTGGTCGTCGGGCGAGCCCCTGGTCGCGATCAGTTTCGACGCCTCGTCGGGATGCGCCGTCACCCACTCCGCGGCTTCCTTGTAGGTGGCGAAGAGCTTCGGGATCAGCTTCTGGTTCTTCTCGACCCAGTCGATATGCGCGGCAACGCCGAGATAGGGAATGTTGCGGCTGCCGGTGAATTTCTTCCAGCTGTCGGCGATCGAAAGATCGATGGTCCGCATGTCGGGTTTCTTCGACAGCAGCGTGGTATAGGCCGGCTCCCAGAGCTGGACCGCGGCGGCGCGATCGGCCAGCGCATAGCCGATCAGGCCGGGGTCGCGGTATTGATCACCGGGAATTTTGCCGGGTCGGCGCCGAGCTGGCGCGCGAACCAGTCGAACATCACGTAATTGGTGGTGCCCTTGGCGGCGGCGAGTTCCTTGCCCTCGAGATCCCTGAGGGTCTTGACCTCGGGCCGCGAGGTGACGACCGCGCCCCAGAAATCGAACAGGTTGAACAGATAGGTCACCTTGACACCGCGGGTGTCGGCGAGCCCGACCGTCAAGAGCGAGGCGCTGCCACCGAGATGGAACTCGTCGGAATTGAATTGCGCGGTATAGGCGTCGGGCGTGCGCTCCTCGAACTTGATCGCAAGGCCGTTCTTCTCGTCGAGCTTTTGCGCCTTGATGATCGGCGGCAGGAACGCGCCGAGCGAGGGCGGACCGAACACGACGATCGACAGCGGATCGGGCGCCTGCGCCCGCGCGACCGCGGACGAAAGCAGCATCGCCAGGCATGCAAGACCAGTCAGATATCGCGTCATGACCTTCCTCCCGCACCCGTGCTTGCTGCGATCCGCCGTTTTCCTCACAGGCCGAACAGGCGCTGCGCCAGCCCGCCATTGATGGCGGCGCGCTCGTGATCGGAGAATTTGGTCTCGGCGACGATCTTCAGCGGCGCCAGATCGCCGATCGGGAACGGCATGTCCGAGCCCATCATGATCCGGTCCGCGCCCACGATATCGGCGAGATAGCGCAGCGCGCGCGGGTCCTGCACGATGGTGTCGTAATACATCGCCGCCAGCGCCGCGTCGGGATCGCCGAGCTTTTCCTTGTCGAGCGAATAGTTCCGCCGCAGCCGGCCGATCACATAGGGCAGCGCCGCGCCGCCGATCCCGGCCACGATCTTGGCATTGGCATAGCGGGTGACGTGGCCGGCATAGATCAGCCGCGACATCGCGATCAGCGTATCGGTGATGCGTCCCACCGCATTGGCCATGCCGTAGTCGTGCACGCGATCGTCGCCGCTCTCGAACACCGGATGGATGAACACCACCGATCCCAGTTCGTTGGCGGTCTCCCAGAAGATCTTCAGCGTGGGATCGTCGAGCACGCCGCCCTTGCCCTTGGGCTGGGTGCCGATCATCGCGCCCTTGAAGCCGGCGGCATGCGCCTCGCGCAGCACTTCGGCGGCGCGCGCGCCGTCCTGCAGGGGAACGGTGGCGAGCGGCACGAAGCGCGGCTCGCGCATCGCGGTCTGCGCCAGATGGGTGTTGATCAGCCGCGACCAGGCCGCGCCCTCTTCCGCCGGCACTTCATAGGCGAACATGTCGAGCCAGCCGCCGACCACCTGGCGATCGATCTTCTGCTCGTCCATCCATTTCAGGCGGGCCGGCAGGTCGCTCAGCGGTTTCGAGACCGGCCGGGTCGGCTTGCCGCCGGCAAAGGAGAAACCGAGGCTGCCGCCGTCCTCGATCAGGCGGATCGAGGGAAACTGCGAACCTTGCGCGCGGATGGCTTCCAGCAGGCTCGGGGGCACCAGATGGGCGTGACAGTCGATGATCATGTGGCTTGCTCTTGTGGTTTGCCTTGTTGCGCGTCGGCGATGGCGTCGCCGATCGCGGAAATGCGGATCGGAAGCTTGTTGAAGGTGATGCCGAGCGAGGTGACGCAGTCGTTGACCGCGGCCGAGATTGCGGCCGGCGCGCCGAGATAGCCGCTTTCGCCGGACCCCTTCTGGCCGAACACGGTGTACGGCGACGGCGTGCAGTGATGCACGATCTCGACCGCGGGCACCTCGTGGGCGGACGGCAGCAGATAATCCATGAACCCCTGGGTGATCAGCTGACCCTCGTCATTGTAGACGAACTCCTCCAGCAGCGCAGCACCGAGGCCGTGCGCGATGCCGCCGAGCGTCATACCACGGACGATATGCGGGGTGATGACGGTGCCGCAATCGTGGCCGATCACGTAACGCCTGATTTCCGGCTTGCCCAGCGCGGGATCGATCGCCATCAGCACCACGTGAAACTCGAAGGAGTGGCACGGATACATCTGGACCCGGCCGTCCTTCGGCAGGGTGTTGCCGGTCGGCACCTGCATCACATGCGTGGTCTCGAGCCCGGGCTCCATGCCCTCCGGCAACAGATGATACTGGCGGTGGGCGATGGTGACGAGTTCGATCCAGCTCAGCGGCTTGCCGCCGGCAACAGCGACGCCGCCCGCGGCATAGACCGCCTTGTCTTCGCCGGCCCCGAACTGATGCGCGCCGATCCGCGTCAGTTTTGCCTTGAGCTTCTGCGCGGCATGGAACGCGGCGCCGCCGAGCATGATCGCCATCCGGCTGCCGACCGGCGAATTGGACGGCAGGCAGGCCAGCGAATCCGGCCGCACCACCCGGATCAGGTCGGGATCGATCTGCAGGACTTCGCCGACCACGGTCGAGACCAGGGTTTCGTGGCCCTGCCCCGAGGACGTGTTGTGGATGGTGATGGTGACGAAGCCCAGGCCGTCGACGACGATGCGGCAGGAATCCATCCAGGTGGTCGTCGTGTTCTTCTCGTTGAGCAGCGGTTCGAACGACGAATTGCCGCCGCTCGGCTCCAGGCACGCGGCGATGCCGATCCCGGCCAGCAGGCCGGAGGCGCGCAGGCGGTCGCGCTCCGTTTCCATCGCGGCGAAATCGATATGCGCCAGCACCTTGTCGACCACGGTGTGATAGTCGCCGCTGTCATAGGTGCTGCCGCTCGGGATCAGATAGGGAAACTGCTCCTTGCGGATGAAATTGCGCCGCCGCACCTCGATGCGGGCAAGGCCGACGGCCGCGGCGACCTTGTCGATCGCGGTCTCGATCGCGTAATTGGTCGGCGCCTGGCCGAAGCCGCGCACCGCTTCCTGCACCGCCTTGTTGGATGTCACCGATTGCGCGCGGTACTGCACGCTCTCGATTCCGTAGGGCCCGACGATGGCGCCGATCGGCTTGCCCAATTGGAACGGCGCGCGGCCGGCATAGGCGCCGGCATTGTCCAGCGCGCGGATCTTCATCGACTTGACGATGCCGTCATCATTGAAGGCGACGTCGACGTCGAAGATGCGGTCGGGGCCGTGGGCGTCGCCGCCGCCCATATTGTCCAGCCGGTCCTCGATCAGGCGCACCGGGCGGCCGAGCCGCCGCGCCAGATGCGCCACCAGCACGGTCTGCTTGATGCCGCGCTTGACGCCATAGCTGCCGCCGACATCGACATCCTGATGCACCCGGACGTTATTGGCGGGAATCCGCAAGGCGCGCGCGATCTGGTCGGGATATTTCGGCATCTGGATCGAGGCCCAGACGTCCAGCATGTCGCGCCAGGGATCCCAGGAGGCGACGACCCCGAAGGTCTCGATCGGTACCGTGGAATTGCGTCCCCAGGTGACGCGGAACGAGAGCTGGCGCGGGCTCTCGGCGAAGTGTTTATCGACCTCGCCCCACACGAAAGTGCGGTCGAGCAGCACGTTGGAGCCGTGCGCGGCATGCACCGGCGGACTGTCCGGCTTCAGCGCCTCTTCCGCCTTGATCACGAACGGCAACGGCTCGTAGCTGACCTCGACCTTTTCGGCGGCGTCCTCGGCCAGCGCCCGGGTTTCGGCGACCACGGCCACCACCCATTCACCGGCATAGCGGGTTTGTCCCACCGCCAGCGGATGGCGTTTTACGTGGGGCGTATCCAGCCCGTTCATCAAAGGATCGGTCGCGGCGGCGAGTTCGTCGCCGGTCAGCACGTAATGCACGCCCGGCATCGCCAGCGCGGCGGAAGCGTCGATCGCAACGATGCGCGCGGCCGGATGCTGCGAGGCCAGCACCGCGACATGCAGCATGCCTTCGAGCGCGACATCGGCGACGTAATGGCCCTGTCCCGCGACGAAACGGCGATCCTCGCGAACCCTGCGGTTGGTCGAGACGAAGCGGAAATTTTTGGGATCGGCGTTCATTTCGCCTCCGTAACGGATGCATCGGGACGCGGCGTATTGGCTTTTTGCAGACGCTCGGCGGCGAACTGCACCGCCTCGATGATCTGGCCGTAGCCGGTGCAGCGGCAGATATTGCCGGAGATCGCCTCCACGATATCCTCGCGGGTCGGCGCCACGTTACGCTGCAGCAGCGCATGC
>Ga0182014_10005638_pt1 | contig 13856 bp, 14 predicted proteins | sample 612S2DmetaG_FD_120489 | JGI IMG/M metagenome (GOLD analysis project Ga0182014, IMG submission 120489) | Permafrost microbial communities from Stordalen Mire, Sweden - 612S2D metaG | ecosystem: Environmental > Terrestrial > Soil > Wetlands > Permafrost | place: Sweden: Stordalen | collected... | reverse complement strand
TGATCCGCTACACCCAACGCCACCACATCAACGCCATCGCCGTGGAAGACCTCGACTTCGCTGATGCCCGCGCCACCGGGCGCGAAACCATGGGCCGCGGCGGGCGTGGGAAACGGTTCCGTAGAACCGTGGCCGGGATCCCCACCGCAGTATTCCGCAGCCGGCTGGCCGCCCAATCCCACACTGCCGGTATCGAACTGTTCGCGGTCAATCCCGCCTATTCCAGTATCTGGGGTGATGCGCACTGGCGCACCCCCTATAAGAACGTCACCCGACACCAGGCAGCCGCCACCGTGATCGGCAGACGCGCCCAAGGACTCAAGGCGCGGCGACGGAAAGGTGTGACACGCCAACGACCAGAGGATCGTGGCGTGAGAGCTACCAACCAGGCCGCACCCCAAAACCAGCAGGCGAACACCGATAGCCGCCACCGGCCAGGGACACGGGGAGCCAAATCCCGCGCACCCCACCGAATAAGAACGCGACTACCGGACCGGGCAACCGCTACCCCGGGGAACGGCCAATAACGGCCAACTTCAACAGTAACGGTATGCATGAGTACATGGGATGGGTGATGTCGCACGCATTGGCGATTGGATCTGCTTTGCTGGCGGCGTTGGTTGCCGCGGTGGGCATCGTCGTTCGGGAGGCTGCCCTGCAACGCTATGCCGCTGATGAAGCCTCTTTGGGCGCGGTGGTCCCGGCTTATCTGAGCGACCGGTTGTGGTGGGCAGGGACGGTTGCCGCCGCTGCGGGGTTCGCCTTTCAGGCGATGGCGTTGGCACACGGCTCCCTGTTGTTGGTGCAGCCGTTGCTGGTGTCTTCGCTGCTGTTTGTGCTGCCGCTGAGCGCCTGGCGGACGGGCACCCGGGTCACTGGCTCCGAGTGGGGCTGGGCGCTCCTGCTGACCGCCGGCCTGACCGTATTTGTTCTCGTGGGACAGCCACGCGAGGGGAACTACCGGCCACCCGTGCCGGCGTGGACGGTGGCGCTTGCTCTCGCGGTGCCGGTTGTCATGATCTGCGTGGCGGTTGCCCGTCGCAGCGGTGGCCGCGTCCGCGCGATGTCACTAGGGGCGGCCGTGGCAGTCGGGCTGGGCATGATCGCCGTGTTGACCAAAATCTGTACGCATCGGTTCACCGTCGGGGGCTGGCAGGGCCTGCTGACCATCCCCGCGCCGTACGTGCTTGTCGCGCTGGCCGTCATAGTGACGGCCCTGCAGCAGTGGGCTTTCCGGGCAGGAGCCCTGCAGGCATCGGTACCGATGATGCTGGTTGGCGAGCCGGTCGTCGCGGTGATACTCGGCATTGTCGTGCTGGGCGAGCATCTGCGGCCACACGGAGCCGGAATTCTGGCGCTACCGGGAGCCGTCGCCGCGATGCTCACGGCGACAATTGCGCTCGGCCGCGTCGAGGGCGCGCACTCCGAGGAGGCGGGAACACACCTGGCGACACCGCCATGCGCGCACCCACGCTAAGGCTGCTGGGCAGCCACAACCTCTACGCGGTCAAGGTGCCCGCCTGAAGCCGAGTTCGCCGAATGATCAGCAGGCAGGCCGCGGTAAGCAATTGCCACAGGGTGATCGAGTACACGCTTCCGCGCTCCCACGCCCCCTCGGGCAGCAGGTTGGACTTCATCGTCGCGGAGTTGACCATCAACATGACCAGAGACAGGAGACCCAGGGCCGCAATGGATTTAGAGATGTTGCGATACCAACGATGGCTTCCAACGAGCCCAACGATCGCGGATCCCGCCAGAATGGCGGTATTGCCTCCAACAATCGCCAATGCGGCGCCGACGACGTGTACCTTCCCGCTGTGCACAGTTCCAACCACTATATTCCCGACCGCATTCGCGGCGACCAGCCCCAAAAACGTTCGGGCCCTAAGACTGTGAGGGAATCCCACGATGAGCAGCGCCCCGGTAAAGAAGAGAATCCCCTGCACGAAGAACGCGATCTGCATCAAGTAAGCCCGCGGAGAGTTGATCATCCGGCCGTGAAGCTCGCCGGCGTCAACCCCGAGATCGCTGATGTAGTCGCGCATATAGCTGTAGCTGGGCTCAAAACTTGCGGCGGCGACTGCCTCGAGAATCAGGTACCCAACGGCCGCCGCGGCCCAAAGGGCGGCTCCGCGTGCCATCCCCACGGTCATCAGAGGATTTGTTCGAGCAGGCTCTTGAATTCCTCCTGTTGGGCGAGGGTCAGGCGTTCCAGGCGCTTACTGAATCCGTCCGATAGCAGGGCGAGGCCGTCCTGGTTGGCTTGGCGCCCGGCCTCAGTGAGCAGCAGGCGGTGGCGCCGCAGATCGGTGGGGTCGATCTCGCGGCGCACGAGGCCCGCTGCCTCGAGCCGTTTCAGATAAAGCGTCACCGTCGGCTTGGGCATGCACAGCGTGGCCGCCAGCTCGGCAGGGTAGGGATGCTCATCGACCTCCGCCAGCAGGAACAGCTCCTTGGATTCAAACCCCAGCGCGGCGATGTCAGGCTCCGCGGCAGAGATCACCGACACCAGCAGCCGATAGTTCAGCGACCAGATCTTGGCTGCATCGATTTGCGGCATCGACCTTGCAATCCTAGTTCGTTCAGTAATAAACTAATTTGGAAATAAACAAACGCATGGATGAACAACCTATCAGAAAGTGACCACGCATGCCTTTGGATCACTACGTGACACTCGGTCGATCCGGTCTCCGCGTCAGCCCGCTATGCCTGGGTGCGATGACGTTCGGTGAAGACCTGGGCTGGGGCTCCAGCGTTGAGGAATCCGAACAGATCATCGACCGATTCGTCGACCTCGGTGGCAACTTCATCGACACTGCCAACTTCTACACCCGGAGCCACTCCGAGAAGATCATCGGCGACCACATAGGGAACGATCCCGCCCGTCGCGATCGATTGGTGATCGCCACGAAGTTCAGCGGCAACCTGTATCCGGGTGATCCCAACGGCGGTGGCTCGGGCCGCAAATCGGTGATCAGCGCTTGCGAGAACTCGTTGCGCCGCCTGCAGACCGACTACATCGACCTGTACTGGCTGCACATCTGGGACGCCAACACTCCCATCGAGGAGACGATGGCCGCACTCGACGATCTGGTTCGTGCGGGCAAAGTGCGCTACGTCGGCGTATCGGACACCCCGGCGTGGAAGATCGTCGAAGCCAACCTCACCGCCCGCTTCCGGGGCTGGTCGTCGTTCGTCGGGCTGCAGGCCGAGTATTCGTTGCTGGAACGCAACATCGAACAGGAACTGGTTCCCATGGCCGGCGAATTCGGCCTCGGGATCACCCCGTGGTCACCGCTCAAAAGCGGCGCGCTCAGCGGCAAATACACCCGTCGCAACGCCGGGCAGGACCAGGGTGGCCGCGGCGCCATGGTCGATACGTTCCTGACCGAGAAGACCTACGAGCTCATCGACGAACTCGAGATCATCGCCAAGGAGCACGAGACGACCGTCGCCAGGGTGGCGCTGGCGTGGGTGGGCGCACAGCCGGCGGTGAGCTCCGTCATCATCGGCGCGCGCAGGCTCTCGCAGCTCGACGACAATGTCCGCGCCGTCGATGTGCACCTCACCGCCGATGAACTGGCTCGGCTCAACGCTCTCACCCGACCGACTCTCGGGTTCCCGCACGACATGTTGACGGTGGCCCCGGGCATCACCAACGGTGGAACAACCATCAACGGTGTCACCGCGCCAACCTCCGAGTACGTCATGCCCGAAGGCGGCCAGCCTTACTAAGTTCAGCCACAAGAAGGTTTCTCAGAAGAAGAACCCGGCGTGCGGTGCTTGCCAGCCCGCAAACAGAAGATCGGCCGCGACGAGCGCCGCCTGGTCGTCGGCCTGGACCAGCCCCGCGAGAGCGAGACTGCGCCAGGTCGCGCCACCGAGCAGAACCGTGGCCAACCCCTGGACTCCAATATCCAACTGGGCGCGCCGGTCCGTCGGCTCGGCACCGTCGCCCGTGACGGTGAAGCCGGCTGAATTGTTCGGCAAGAGTGGGTCATTGACTGCGATGGTGACGGCGCCGTCCCCAACGTATCGGCGTACTGCCAGCGCTTTCTGGACGTCGACGACGCGGAGCCACGTTTCGTCGTGGACCGCGGTTACCTTCGCGGCCCGCCGATCGAGAAGCAGCCAGTGCAGCGGATCGTCGAGCGGCAGCATCCAGAACAGCACGCGGTCAATGAGATCGAGCCCGAGCAGGAAACGCAGCAGTCCGAGATAGGCCTCTGGCGTTGGGGCGAAGAAATCCTCGACGACGATGGTGCGCTGCTCGCTGACGAACCATGCCTCGGTATCGATCGGACGGTAGCGGGCGAAACCCGACTCGGAACCCGGCTCGCCGTGTACTGCGATATACGAAGCCCCCGACGATGATTCGGTGCGCAGTCGCAGGCCCTGCCACCACACCTTCGGGCGGTCGATCGTTCCCGGGCGGGACGGGCGATTCGCGGCGTAGATCCGGGGCAGGATCTCCCAGGCGTCGGCAGCGTCCAACAGTCGTACCGGACCGCCGGACCCGACATCGGGGCGAAGCGCCGCGCGGGCGGTCTGCAGCTCGACGCTTTGCGACGAACTCGCCACGCCGTAGCCGAACCGCTCATAGATGGTGGCCGCCGATGCGCGCAGCGTTGCGACCACCTCACCGCGTGCCGCGATGTCGCGCAATTGGTGGTCCACCAGTTCGGTGGCGATTCCTTTTCGGGTGAACGACGGCAGCACCCCGATATGTGTCACGGCGGCGTGGTCGACAATCGCGCCGCCGGGAAGCGTGAGTCCGCTCGTAGCGGCGTCAGCGGTGCCGACGAGCTTTCCATCGGCGAATGCTCCGACGGTACGGCCCGGCTCCAGCAGTTGGGTGATCTCACCGGGCGGCAGGTTCGGGAGGGGCGGGATTCCGATCATGGCGGTGCGGAACACGTTGGCCGCGGCGGTGAGGTCGTCCTCGCTGTCGAGAACCCGGATCTCGGTGGTCATTCGGCCATCATGTCTGGTGGCCGCACCGGCGGCCCGAGCGCGTCGGGGATAACCGCGGACTACGGTCGGTGGATGGGCTATGAGCTGGTTGCCGATGAGTGGGGGCGTCGATGAGCGGCGTTCCCCGGGCGCAGGAATGGATCGACCAATGCGAGACGCTGATCAGCCGGCGCGGACATCGCATCGCATTCCGGCGGCGAGGGCAGGGGCCCACGGTGCTGATGCTGCACGGATTTCCCACCTGGTCTTACGACTACGCCGAAGTTGCCAACGACCTGGCTACCGACCACGACGTGATCACGCTGGATTTCCTTGGTTACGGCGCCTCCGATAAACCCAACCCCTACGAGTATTCCGTTGCCGAATCGGCCGACGTGGTCGAGGATCTGGCGGCCCACCTGCACTTGGACTCGGTGCGCTTGGTCATCCATGACTACGGGGTCATCGTCGGTCAGGAACTTATCGGCCGCGCACAGGCCGGCCGGCTCGGGTTCACCATTGACAGCCTTGTCCTGTTGAACTCCGGGATCGTTTACAGCGCTTACCGGCCGACGCGCATGCAGAAGCTGTTGATTTTGCCGGTGATCGGTAGGTTTCTGGCCGGCCGGATTACTCCGACCCGGTTTCGTTCCGCACTCGACGGGGTCCGCGGATCAAGGATCACCGACACCGAGTTCGATGACCTCTGGTACGGCGTCTCGCGACAAGGCGGCCACAAACTCGCGCACCTGCATATCCGGTACAACGCCGAACGCGCCGCCCATCACGGTCGGTGGGAGAAGGCATTGGCCGATTGGGATGGACCGCTACATCTCGTGTGGGGTCTCGACGATCCCGTGTCGGGCCGCCACGTCTTAGAGCGGGCGATCACGGTCCTGCCGCACGCCGAGGTGACCGAACTCCCCGGCGTCGGCCACTTCCCGCAATCCGAAGCGCCACAAGCCGTTGCGGCAGCGGTGCGGAAGCGTTAACGGATGGGCAGGCCGGTCAATGCCCGCGAAATCACCAGGCGCTGGATCTCGCTGGTTCCCTCGAAGATGGTGAAAATCTTCGCGTCGCGGTGCATCCGTTCAACAGGGTAGTCGCGGGTGTACCCGTTGCCGCCCAGGATCTGGATGGCCTCGTCGGTGACATAAACAGCGGCCTCGCTCGCCGCCAGCTTGGCCATCGAGCCCTCGGCGCAGTCGAAGTTCTTGTTGTTGCGGGCCATCCAGCCGGCCCGCCAGACCAGCAGACGGGCCGCGTCGATCCGGCTTTTCATGTCTGCCAGTTTGAACGCCACCGCTTGAAATTCACCGATCTTTCGTCCGAATTGTTCACGCTGGCAGGCATATTCGAGAGCGTATTCGTAGGCGGCCCGTGCCACGCCGACGGCCATCGCGCCGACGGTTGGCCGGGTGCGCTCAAAGGTCTTCATCGCCGCCTGTCCTCCGGCGGAGGCACCGGATTTAACCCGGGCGATGCGCGCTTCGAACTTCTCCCGGCCGCCCAGAATCGTGTCCTCGGGCAGACGGACATTGTCGAGCACCACCTCGGCGGTGTGCGAAGCACGGATTCCGTGCTTCTTGAATTTCTGGCCCTGCGTAAAACCTTTGGTGTCCGGCGGGATGACGAAGCTGGCTTGGCCGCGGGTGCCGAGTTCGGGATAGACGGATGCCACCACGATGTGCACGTTGGCGATTCCGCCGTTGGTGGCCCAGGTCTTGATGCCGTTGATAACCCATTCACGGGTCGCCTCGTCGTAGCGCGCACGAGTTCGGATGGCGCCGACGTCAGATCCCGCATCGGGCTCCGACGAGCAGAATGCACCGAGCTTGGGGTCTCCGGGCGTCCCGAACATCTCGGGGAGCCAGCGCCCTAGTTGCTCGGGAGTTCCGTTGGCCGCCAACGCCGCTGCTGCCAGCCCGGTACCCATGATGGATAGCGCGATACCGGCGTCACCCCAGAACATCTCCTCGAACGCGGTGAGAAAGCCCAATCCCGTCGGCTCGGCGGCTTGCTGCGCGAAAAAGTCGGGGGAGTAAAGCCCGACCTTCGCGGCCTCCTGGATCACCGGCCACGGAGTTTCCTCTCGTTCATCCCATTCGGACGCGGCAGGGCGGATGACCTCGGCCGCGAATTGGTGGACCCAATCGCGGACCTCGATCACATCTTCGCTGAGCTCAAGTGAGAACGTCACGGCTTAACTCCTGAAATAGTTGGGTGGTCAGTGAATTTCATTTGCGGCTGTGGTTGGTGTACTGCGCGAGGACACTGACCGTTTGATTCACCCACGCCTCGAAGTAACGGTCGCCATCGACATTGCCCGGCGAGCGCCCGGTCAGCGCTCGCAATGTCGCGGCGTAGGACAGCGACCCGATCGCGACGGCCGCGGCCGCCGCGGGATCCGGAATGCACGTGTGGCCAGCGTGATTCGATGCAGCCAGTTCGTCAGCGAATCGCTGATAGGCGTTGTCAGTAATGACCTGCCAGGTCTTCTCGTCCAGATCGCCGACCTCGTCGGGTTCGCGCAGCATGACCTTGAGCACGTCCTCGCCCTGGGTCAGGTTGTTCCAGATCAGCCGGCCCGCCGTGCGCACCGCCTGCTCGACGCCGCCGGGTTCGCCGGCGTCGTACTGTTCTCGCGCGGCCACGATGCTGTCGATCCGGTGCGCAACCGCGGCTTCTAACAACTCGCGCTTGGAGGTGAAGTGTTTGTAGAGTGCGCCCGACCCTGGCGCGAGGCCCGACGCCCGCTGGATGTCGGCGACCGACGTCGCCGCGTAGCCCTTCGCGGCGAAGAGCTTGAGCGCTGCGGCCAGGAGCCGGTCACGTCCCGAGGCGAGCACAGTGAGAGAATACTCACTCACTGTGTCAAGGGCAAATAAACGCGCTCCCGCGCGCGGCAGAATTGGCGGCTTAGATGCAGAGGTCCAGACTTTGACCGGGATAGTCGCCGGAAGCCTGTGAAGATTCGATGGAGGACAAGACAGTGGAAGTCGCCGCGAGCTCAATGGTGGAGCCGCAGGGTCGCGCTGCTCGGTGGGTCCGGCTGCCGATGCGGGTGCTGTCGCTGCGCACCATCGTCATCGTCGCGCAGCTAGCGGTGATTGGGACCTTCGTCTTCCTCGGCGCGTGGGTGTGGATTGGCGTCACCAACAACGAATACAGCCAGCTCGACCGTCGCCTCGACTCAGTCGGCAGCCTGGGCGATATCAACACCCTGCTCAACAGCGCACAGCAGACCGACCCCGATCGGCCCACGCCGGACGGCAATTTGGTGCGAACCGCACGCATCGGGGGTGTGACCGTGTCCGTGCCCAACAGCATCGTTGTGCCCAAACTTGCCAACGGGTACGCCAACACCACGATCAACGGAGTGCAATACCGCGTCCGCACTTTCAGTGCGGGCCCTGCTTCGATCGCGCTCGCCGCGCCACTGGCCGAGGCGCAACATCGGATCAACGAACAGCACCTGCGGGTGTTGTTGATCTGTGGCGGCGGTATCGGTGCGACGTTCCTGGTCGGCTGGGTGATTTCGCTGATCATGGTCAACCCTTTCCTGTTACTCGCTCAGCAGGCGCGCGCGATCAACGCCCAGTCCAGCCCCGACGAGGTCCAGGTCCGCGGTGTGCGTGAGGCCGTGGAGATCGCCGAGGCGGTAGAGGGAATGCTGGCCCGCATCGGAGACGAGCAACAGCGAACCAAGGCCGCGCTCGAGTCGGCCCGCGACTTCGCGGCTGTCGCCTCGCACGAGTTGCGTACCCCGTTGACAGCCATGCGCACCAACCTTGAAGTGCTGTCCACCTTGGAGTTGGCGCCCGAACAGCGTCACGAGGTGATCGGCGACGTCATCCGAACCCAGAGCCGGATCGAAGCCACCCTGACCGCGCTCGAACGGCTGGCTCAGGGCCAGCTGACCACCATCGATGATTTTGTTCCGTTCGACATCACCGAGCTGTTGGATCGTGCCGCGCACGACGCCCTTCGTATCTATCCCGGTGTCGACGTGTCCCTGGTGCCCTCGCCAACGGTGCTGATGGTGGGGCTGCCCACCGGGCTGCGCCTGGTGATCGACAACGCCATTGCCAACGCCGTCAAGCACGGCGGCGCCACCAAGATTCAGCTCAACATCGCCAGTTCCAGTGACGGCGTGGAAATAGCTATCGATGACGACGGCACCGGTGTCCCCGAGGGTGAGCGCACGGCAGTGTTCGAACGGTTCTCCCGCGGGTCGACGGCATCGCGGTCCGGCTCCGGTTTAGGATTGGCACTGGTCGCTCAGCAGGCCGAATTACACGGTGGCACAGCGTCTCTGCACGCCAGTCCGCTGGGCGGCACGCGGCTTTTACTGAGGCTTGCCGGTGATGGGCGTGGCCCCGCCTGATGCGCCAGCTCCCAGAGAGGTAAAGGACGAGATGACAGATCCGAAGCCGCCGGCCTGGCTCAAGCCGGTTAATAAGCTATTGGTGGCCATGCAGAAGCTCGGCATCGTCGCTGGGCCGGTACGGGTGTTGACCGTGCCCGGTCGAAAATCGGGTGAGCCGCGCAGCACGCCGGCGACTCCTTTCACGCTTCATGACGGGCTCTACGTAGTTGGCGGATATCCCAAGGCAGATTGGGTGCTCAACGCCCGTGCTGCCGGCACGGGAACCGTCACCGGGGGCCGCAAGTCGGAGCGTGTCACCTTCGTCGAACTCACCGCAGAGCAAGCCCGCCCTGTGTTGCGTGCGTTTCCCAAAGAAGTACCGACGGGCGTCGGCTTCTTCAAGCGCTCGGGTTTGGTAAACCAAGGAACCGCTGACGAATTCGAGGCGCTGGCAGGCCGCTGCGCGGTGTTCAGACTCGACAACATTTCGCCGGCCTAACACCTACGTTGCCGAGGGGTTCACAGTGCCGGCGTCTGTTCGGTCAGGTTCAGCAAGACGTAGGCGATGCAGAAAAGGAAATTCAACACGATGAGCACCAACCCCGCAAAGATGAGCGAGTGGGTGCCCCGGCGGCGTACCCCCCTGAACTTCGCGGCCCGCTTTTCACGGTTGATCTGCGTCACGATCAGTGCGAAATTTACGTCCGTAAATTCATCGTCTGCGACAGGAACGCCCGCGACCATCGCCTGAATGCGTTCCGGGCGGGTTTGAATGCCGACGCTCGCGCAGCGCCGGCACACGCGCCGCGCCTCCCTGCGGCCCAGAACTTGACCCCGCATCTGCAGTTGATGCGAGAGTCTCCCTCGTTCCTCGCCCCACGGGTTCGACGCGGTGGTCACAATTCGGGAGTCTAGTTCGTTTGCGCCGGATTTTGGGGGCAGAATTCACGTTGATTGTGCGTTCGCGGCGACGACACGCCGAGCCGACCCGCCCTGGCCGCACAGTCAACGCGATAACAACTCGCCAAGGACGGTAAAGGGGGGCGCGTGTGGACGCCGATGATCACGCCCGTCCCGGCGCGCTGACCCGCCGGGGCGCGCTGCTGGGGCTCGGTGCAGTGGCCGGTGTCGCCGCGGCGGACGTGGGTGGGTTCGCCTATGCCGGCGGCTGGCTGCGCCCCGGCGGCCCGATCCCGCTAACCCCTTCGAGGTTCGCCGACGGTTTCGAGCAGGTCTACGGCCGGCACGACGGGTTCCGCCGAAACCATGCCAAAGGCCTCAGCGCCACAGGATCTTTCGCGAGCAACGGGGCAGGCGCGGAGATCTGCCGCGCCGCGGTCTTCCAGCACGGCGACACTCCCGTGATCGGCCGGTTCTCGCTGTCCGGAGGTCTGCCAGGTCAGGCCGACAAGGCCGACACCGTCCGAGGGCTGGGTTTGCTGTTTCAGGTCAACGGCCAGCAGTGGCGCACCGCGATGGTCAACATCCCCGTTTTCCCGGACAGCACCCCACAAGCGTTTTACGAACGCACGCTGGTGTCCAAACCTCTGCCCGACACTGGCAAGGCTGATCCACAGAAGATGGCCGCATTCCTGGATCGCCATCCCGAGACCGTGGCGGCGATGAAAATCGTCAAACAGTCACCGCCCACAGCGGGATTCGCGAATAGCACGTTCTACGGGCTGAATGCCTTCTACTTCACCAACAACGCTGGCGCTACTGTCCCGGTGCGCTGGTCCGTGGTTCCGCTGGACTTCGTGGTTCCGCAAGACGGAGCGGGGTCCGCCGCGCCGCCGGCATCGCCTGACAAGGATTACCTGTTCGACGACCTCATCCGCACGGTCGCGCAGCGGCCACTGAACTGGCGGCTGATGCTCACCGTCGGTGAGCCGGACGATCCGACCAACGACGCCACCAAGCCCTGGCCGCAGTCGCGGCGATCCGTCGACGCCGGCACCGTCACCATTACCGCGGTGCAGACCGAGGAGGCCGGCAACGCGCGCGATATCAACTTCGACCCCTTAGTCCTTCCGGACGGCATCACCGCCTCTGATGACCCGTTGCCCGCCGCAAGATCGGCCGTGTACTCGCGCTCCTTCACCCGGCGCGCCGAGGAACCCAAATCGCCCAGCGCGGTCAACGTCAAACAGGCGCTGTCGTGACGGACGAGACAGCCCAAGCCAGCACCGCCGCGCCGCGTTTCGCCCTACCGTCCCGGATTCTGCACTGGCTGATGGCGCCGATGGTCATCGCACAACTTTTCCTCGGCGTCACTATGGTGGCCTCGCTGGCCTATTACCCGCTGCTACTGGCGATCCACCGGCCGCTAGGGGTGTTGATCCTGGTCTTCGCCGTGGTGCGGCTGGTGAATCGGCTCACCCACAAGCTGCCGCCGTTTTTGGCCACCATGAGCGCCGCTGAACGTCGCATCGCCTCGTGGTCGGAATACCTGCTCTACGCCTTGCTACTGATCCAGCCGTTGGTCGGCTGGGCCATGCTGTCGGCCGCCAGATTCCCGGTCACCCTCTTCGGATCAGTGCATCTGCCCGGAATCGCACCGCATAACATCGAGCTCTACGCGGTGCTGCGGGAGTGCCACAGTGTGTTTGCTTTTCTGCTTTTCGCGACGTTTACCGCCCACGTGTGCGCGGTGCTGTTTCACACACTCGTGCTGCGTGATCGCCTCATCGACCGCATGGCGGTGTGGCCCACCAAGCCCGGTCCGTGAGGCCCAGTCTGTGAGTCAAGCCTGCACCCATTCCTGCGACAACTGCCACAGCCGCTGTGCTGTGGCCGGATCGGTTGCTGCAGTGGCGGCCTCCGCGATCTGGCAGTCGGCCAGGTATGCGCCACCACGGCCGGCCAAGGATGGTTCGGTGGCGGCCCACACGGTGGTGGCGGCGGCTTGCGCCGCGGACTTCATGTTCTCGGGGGCGAATGTCTCGCCGCCCATTGCGAACAGCTTCTTGACCGTCGCCCGCTCCATGTAGCGGCCCAGGTTGGTCGCGCAGGTGCCCGGATGGACGGCCAGCGCGGTGACGCCTCCAATGTCTTGGCCGCCGAAACGCCTGTGCAGTTCCAAAGTCATCAGGATATTCGCGGATTTGGACTGACCGTACGCCAGAAACGTGTCGTAGCCGCGACGGTCGAAGCTGATGTCATCGAGGTCGATACCCCAGTTCCGGTGGGCCTCGGAGGTCACCGTGACGACACGGGCATCACCCGAGACTGCTGCCGCCGCGCGCAGCTGCGGCAGCAGCAGCGTCGTCAGCTGGAAGTGCCCGAGGTGGTTGACGCCAAACTGCAGCTCGAACCCGTCCGCGGTGGTGTTATGCGGGGTGAACATCACGCCGGCGTTGTTGATCAGGATGTCGAGGCGCGGGTACCGCGAGGCGATTGCCTGGCCTGCGGAGCGCACGCTCGCCAGGTGCGCCAAGTCCAGCGGCACCGGATGGATCCGCGGCGTCAGCTCACCCAGTTCGAGCCAGTCGCTGCCGGCGCGGAAATTCTCGGGATCCCGCACCGCCGCAACGACGTCCGCGCCCGCGGATGCCAATGCGGCCACGGTCTTCAGTCCGAGACCGCTGGACGCGCCGGTCACCACGGCGGTCTTGCCGGTCAGGTCGACGCCGGCGATCACGTCGTCGACGGTGGTGGCAAACCCAAACAACGTCAGCCTCCTTCAGTCGTCAGCGATCAGCAGGTCAGCTAGCGCTAAACCTAGATTGTGCAGGTTGGTTGGCAACGAGTAGGTCGTGTCTAATCGCCAGTTGACGAGCGCTCAGTTGAGTGCACTCAACGAACGCGGTCGGTGTGTGGCATCGACCGCCGCCGATAGCCAGAGGTCATCCGTATGCGGTAATAGATATTGCTTTGCCACCACTGACCAGCGGTATTGATAGAGGTTTCGAGTGAAAGCCCACTTGCAAGTTGAGGGTTCGCCCGGCCGGGTGGCAGACCATGCCGCTGAACTGGCAGAACTGGGCGCCGACGGCGCCTTTACGTTCGAGGGCCCGAACGACGTTTTCCTGCCGTTGGTGGTTGCCGCCGGCCAGCCGTCGCTGGAGCTGATGACCAACGTGGCGATCGCCGGTCCGCGCAGCCCGCTGCACCTGGCGCACGCGGCCTACGACTTGCAGATCTACAGCAAGGGGCGGTTCCGTCTGGGATTGGGTTCCCAGATCAAAGTGCACATCGAGAAGCGCTACGGCTCGCAATGGGCCAAACCCGCAGCCAAGATGGCCGAAACGGTGGCAGCTGTCAAGGCGATCTTCGCGGCCTGGGAAGGGCAGGCGCCGTTGAACTTCCGCGGCGAATACCACACCCACACCCTGATGCCGCCGAACTTCAACCCGGGCCCCAACCCATTTGGCGCCCCACCGGTGCTGATGGGGGCACTCGGGCCGATCATGACCCGCAAGGCCGCCGAGGTCGCCGACGGACTATTGGTGATGCCATTCAACAGTGCCCGCCACTTCGCCGAGCGCACCGTGCCCGCGCTCACCGAAGGTCTGCGCAGATCCGAGCGCGCACC
>Ga0182014_10005637_pt1 | contig 13857 bp, 14 predicted proteins | sample 612S2DmetaG_FD_120489 | JGI IMG/M metagenome (GOLD analysis project Ga0182014, IMG submission 120489) | Permafrost microbial communities from Stordalen Mire, Sweden - 612S2D metaG | ecosystem: Environmental > Terrestrial > Soil > Wetlands > Permafrost | place: Sweden: Stordalen | collected... | reverse complement strand
GTCGCGCGCTTCGCCGCCAGAACCTGAGGCAGGAGCCCAGTGCGGTAATGCCGCACGCTGGGATCTGTGCGGGGGACTGGCCGCAACCGGACTCGTCCGGCCAAGGCCAGTCCCTACCGCGATTAGTGACGAAGGCTCTGTAATGGAGCTGGAGCGAAGGGGTATTGAGCGCCGCGTTGATTGAGCACCAACAGTCGGCCTGACGCCATCGAACGTGAGCACGGTTTGGTGACCGGCTTGGCGGCGCCGCGATGGGCGTGGAAGAAGGTCCGAACCAACGTCGGTGCGCCGGGGGTGGACGCTGTCAGCATCAACGAGTTCGAGCGCAACGAGAGGAACAACTTCTACAAGCTCTGTAAGCGGATGAGTGCTGGCAGCCGGCGTGAACTACGGCTCTTCGCTCATTGGTGGCTCGTCTCGACACCGAATGGCCGACCTGTGGGAGCCGGATGACGGGAGACTGTCACGCTCGGTTCTGGGAGGCGGGGGGGTGAGATTCCCCCCGGCTACTTGCCCAATGCGCCGGAGTAAGCCCCGCGCCCCCACTGCTAGGGTGACGCCGTGGGGCCAGCTGTCACCGAATCCCAGGATGCAATCAGCAAGGCCCGCGTGCGCCGCGCCGCTGCCCGGGCCGTCCGCTACGCGACCGTTTCGCTGCGGCCGCTCCCTGACTTCGTCATCCTCGGCACCCAGCGAGGGGGCACCACCTCACTGTACCGGTGGCTTGCGAGCCACCCGAACGTGGCCCCTGCCTCCGAGAAGGAGGTGCACTACTTCGACGTGCAGTACCACCGTGGCGAGCGGTGGTACCGGACCCACTTCCCCACCCGGTCCCCGGGCCAGATCACGGGCGAGTCGACGCCCTACCTGCTCTTCCACCCGTTGGCGCCGCAGCGCGTGGCACGCGATCTGCCGGACACCACGAAGTTCGTGGTCCTCCTTCGCGATCCCACCCAGCGCGCCATCTCCCAGTACTGGCACGTGCGTCGGCAGGGGGATCGGGAACCGGAGAGCCTCGAGCGGGCGATGGAGCTGGAGCCGCAGCGCCTCGCCACCGAGACCGATCAATTCGTCCGAGGCGAACCGAGCCCGGAGTACCTGCTTCACTCCTACATGGCGCGCGGCGAGTACGCCCCCCAGCTGCATCGGTGGTTCGACGCCGTCGGGCGGGAGCGCATTCTGGTCCTCGAGAGCGAGCGCCTCTTCGCCGACCCCGCCGCGTCGCAGGAGGTGCTCGACTGGCTGGGGCTGCCGCCACACACCCGGCGCTATCCCGTGACCAACGGTGCCCCCCGGCTAGAGGAGGCAAGCGCCGAGCTCGCCGACCGCCTGGACGCCCATTTCGCCCCTCACAACGAGGAACTCTTCGCGCTGCTGGGACGCAAACTCTGGAGCGGCGTAGACGGCATCGCGTCGCCGGGGGCGACCCCGGCCCGCTGAGGGGGCCCGGGCGCATGTTCGGGGTCCTCCAATGAGGCGAAGGTGCCGGCTGGCCGGAGGCCGACAGTGGCCGATGGGCCAGGACCGGGGCCGTGCAGGGCTGCGGTAGCCTGCGGGCGTGGCGACCACGACACCGGAGGCCCCCGTCACCGGGGCGGACAGCGGCGATGCACCGCTGGCCATCAACGTGCTGGCCGACCGCGTCCTCGTGCAGGTCGGCCAGGCCGACGGGGAGCGCCGATCCCGTGCCGGCATCCTGATCCCGGCCACCGCCCAGGTGTCGCGCCGCCTCGCCTGGGCCCGGGCGGTCGCCGTCGGGCCCCATGTGCGGTCGGTCAAGGTCGGCGACAACGTGCTGTTCAACCCCGAGGACCGCTTCGAGGTCGAGGTCCAGGGCGAGGAGTACGTGATCCTGCGCGAGCGGGACGTGCACGCCGTGGCCGCCACCCGCTTCGACGGCGGGACCGGCCTCTACCTCTGAGCCACCGCACCGAGCACCAGCCAACGAACCGGACCACCAGGGAGCACCCCGTGACCACCCCCGCCACCCCGCCCGCCCACACCGCCACTCCCGTGCCGCACACCGCCGAGGAGTTGGAGGCGATCACCTTCAACGCCGACGGCCTGGTCGGCGCCATCGTGCAGGACGCCTCGGACGGCACCGTGCTCATGTTCGCCTGGATGAACCCCGAGTCGCTGGCCCGCACCCTGGAGACGGGCCGGACGTGGTTCTGGAGCCGGAGCCGCCAGGAGTACTGGTGCAAGGGCGAGACGTCGGGCGACCGCCAGTACGTGCGCGGCGTCCGCTACGACTGCGACGGCGACGCGTTGCTGGTGACCGTCGACCAGGAGGGCGCGGGCGCGTGTCACACCGGTCACCGCAGCTGCTTCTACCGGGCCTTCGGCGACGGTCCGGACGCCTCGTGACCGACCCCGTCGGCCCGGGGGTCGACGGCTTCCGGGCACTCGCCCGTGCCCACCGCATCGTGCCGGTGTGGCGCGAGCTCGTGGCAGACACTGTGACCCCGGTGGGCGCCTTCCTGCAGATGGTCGGTACGGACGACACCACCGGCTTCCTTCTGGAGTCCGTCGAGGGCGGTGAGCGCTGGGGGCGGTACTCGTTCGTCGGCCGCAACCCGCTGGCCACGGTGGTCGCCCAGGGGCACCACGTGACGACCCGGGGGAGTGTCGATCTCGACGCCCTGGTGGGCGGGGGCGTGACCGGTCACCACGGTGTGCTCGCCGCGCTCGAGGTCATCCTCGACGTGATCGACTCGCCCGACCTGCCCGACCTGCCGCCCCTCCACGCGGGACTCGTGGGGTACCTCGGCTACGACGTCGTGCGCGAGGTCGAGCACCTGCCCGACACGCCGCCCGACGATCTCGGCCAGCCCGATGCGGTGCTGTGCGTGATCGGCCAGCTGGCCGCGTTCGACCACTGGCGCCAGCGCGTCGTGCTGATCGACAACGTCGTGGTCGACCCCACCTGGGGCGAGGCCGAACTCGACGCCGCCCATGCCGCCGCCGAGGCCCGCCTCGACGAGCTGGCCGCCGACTGCGTCCGCCCGAGCGCCGAGGCGCCACGGTTGCTGCCACCCCGCCAGGCGCCACCCGACGACGTCGCCCGGACCATGTCGGACGGCCTCTACATGGACGCGGTCCTGGCGGCCAAGGAGCACGTGCTGGCCGGTGACATCTTCCAGGTGGTGCTGTCCCAGCGGTTCGATCTCGCGGAGCTCGGTGCCGACCCGTTCGACGTCTACCGGGTGCTCCGGCTGGTCAACCCCAGCCCCTACCTCTACTTCTTGCGGTTCCCCGAGGTGACGGTGGTCGGCGCGTCGCCCGAGCCCATGGTCCGGCTGCGGGACGGCACGGTCACGTCCCGTCCCATCGCCGGGTCGCGTCCACGGGGCTCCACCCCGGAGGAGGACGCGCGGCTCGAGGGCGAACTGGTGGAGGACCCGAAGGAGGTCGCCGAGCACGTGATGCTCATCGACCTGGCCCGCAACGACGTCGGACGGGTGGTCAGCTTCGGCACCGAGGTCGTCGACGAGGTGATGGTCGTGGAGCGCTACAGCCACATCATGCACCTGACCTCCCAGGTGTCCGGGAGCCTGGCGCCGGGCAAGGGACCGATCGACGTGCTGCGGGCGACACTGCCGGCCGGCACGCTCTCGGGGGCGCCGAAGGTGCGGGCCATGCAGATCATCGACGACCTCGAGCCGACCAAGCGCGGGGTCTACGGCGGCGTGGTCGGCTACCTCGACTTCAGCGGCAACCTCGACACAGCCATCGCCATCCGCACCATGACGGTCGCACCGGACGGACGGGCCTCCGTCCAGGCCGGCGCCGGCATCGTGGCCGACAGCGACCCGGCATCGGAGAACGCCGAGTGCGCCCACAAGGCTGCCGCCATGCTGTCGGCCGTGGCCATGGCCCGCAACGCGGCCGCCCCGGTCGCAGGGGGCCGGTCGTGACCGGCGGCGAGGCGCTGCGCACCGGGATGGCGGCCCGAGTCATCGGTCGCGACGTGGTGACGGCCACGGGCACCGACGCCCGCTCCTACCTCCAGGGCCAGTGCAGCCAGGACCTCGACGGACTGGCCGTGGGGGAGAGCACGGAGTCCCTGGTGCTCAGCCCCCAGGGGAAGGTCGACGCCTACGTGCGGGTGACACGGACCGGGGACGAGTCCTTCGTGCTCGACACCGACGCAGGCTGCGGCGCGGACTTGCTGGCGCGCCTGCAGCGCTTCAAGCTGCGGGTGGCGGTGGACCTCGAGCAGGTCGACTGGGCCTGCCTGGCACTGCGCGGCCCGGCCGCTACGGCGGCGGGCGGTACGGCGGACGAGGACGGACCGCTGCTGGCACCGGCGGTGGCATGGCCGGGGTGGTCGGGGGTGGACCTGCTCGGCCCGGCACCGGCTGGGGACCCGGAGCTCGGCAGCTGGCTGCCCGAGGGTGCCGAGTGGTGTGACGCCGAGACCTGGGAGGCCGCACGCATCGGGGCGGGCGTGCCGATGGGGGGACGCGAGGTGAAGGAGTCCACGATCGCGGCCGAGGTGGGCCTGGTGGAGCGCACGGTCTCGTTCACCAAGGGCTGCTTCACCGGCCAGGAGCTCGTGGCCCGCCTGGACGCCCGGGGGTCCAACGTGGCCCGTCACCTGTGGGGCCTGGTCGTGGCGGACGGCGCCCGTCCACCGGTCGGCGCCGCCGTGTGGACGACCGACGGCGAGCACGAGGTGGGGGCACTGTCGTCGATGGCATGGTCGCAGGAGCGGGGGGCAGCCGTGGCACTGGCCACCCTGCAGCGCCGCGTCGTGCCACCCGAGTCGGTGCTGGTGCGCTGGGACGGGGCCGAGGTGCTGGCCGAGGCATGGCCGCTCCCGCTGTCAGACGCCGGCTGAGAATCCCTCCGGGCGCGCCGGACGCGCTACGTTGCCCCGCAAGGCCGGTGGAATCCGGTCGACAGCGCGCAGGCTGGCACGACGTGGGGGAGACGACATGACGACCGATGCACCGACCGGCCCGGAGTCCGCGGGCGGCCCCGGAGGGACCGTCGAGATGGATGCCGAGCGCATCACCACCTCGACCCGTGACCCCGGCGAGATGCGCGACCAGTTCGAGCGCTGGCTGCGGACCACGCTGCCCGAGGGCAGCGACGCCAGGGTCGTCGAACTCACGAGTCCCGAGAGCAACGGCATGTCGTCGGAGACCCTGCTCGTCGACGCCACCTGGACCGAGGACGGCGTCGAGAGGGCGCACCGGCTGGTCGCCCGTGTCGAGCCGCCGGCGACCGACTACCCCGTGTTCACCACCTACGACCTCGACATGCAGTTCCGGGTGATGCGTCTGGTGGAGGGGAACACCGAGGTGCCGGTACCCGCGACCCACTGGTACGAGCCGGACCCGTCGGTGCTCGGCGGTGCGTTCTTCGTCATGGACCGGGTGGACGGCCAGGTCCCGCCCGACGTGCTGCCCTACACCTTCGGCGACAACTGGGTCTTCGAGGGTCCGGCGTCGACACGGCAGACGATCCAGGACTCGGCGGTCCGGGCAATGGCGGGGATCCATTCGATCCGTCCGGCCGACCACGACCTGTCGTTCCTCGAGTTGGACCAGCCCGGGTCCTCGGCCCTCGAGCGGAGCCTCAACCACTGGAAGGACTACCTCGACTGGGTGGTGGGTGACAACCGGTCCCAGTTGCTGGACGACTGCTTCGAGTGGCTGACCGACAACCTGCCCGACGATGTCAGCCCCGACGCCCTGTCCTGGGGGGACAGTCGGATCGGCAACATGATGTTCAGCGACAACGAGGTGGTGGCGGTCCTCGACTGGGAGATGGCGGCGGTGGCGCCCCCCGAGGTCGACCTCGGATGGATGGTCTACCTCCACCTGTTCTTCCAGGACCTGGCCGTGCAGTTGGGGGCGCCCGGGCTGCCCGACATGTTCCGGCCGGCCGACGTGCGGGCCACCTACGCGGAGGCCGCCGGCCACGAGCCGGGGGACCTCAGGTGGCACATCGCCTATGCCGCCATGCGGCACGGGGTCATCATGCGCCGGGTGATGGAGCGCTCGATCCACTTCGGCGAGGCCGCCGCCCCGGACGACATCGACGACCTGATCATCCACCGGGCGACGCTGGTCGGAATGCTCGACGGCACCTATTGGGAGGGCGTCGCCCTCTGAGCCCGGCCGTGCGCCGGAGGTCGGCATCGACGATCGTACCGACCAGCCGAATCGATATGCGGGATCGATGCGCGGAATCGACGGATCAGGGCGGCGGTCGCTCTTCGCATTCATGCGATCGGTGGTCGCAGTTCGTCCCGGGCGACGACCAGAACGCTAACCCTACAGTTGAGAATCACCCTCTAGTAGAGGCTTAGAAAGGGTGGTCAACTGGTGGTAGGTCGCCGTGGTCGGACCGGGTGCGATCGAGAGCCCCGGCGACGTCCCTGTGGCTGGTCCGAGTTCGACGACGAGACGGGTCCCCGGCGTCCCGTCGGCCCCGATGGGCGACTCGGCCCGGACAGTCGCTCCCATGGCCGTCGCCAGCTCCGCCACGATGGAGAGTCCGAGGCCCGAGCCCTTGCGGCCCCCGACCTCCCGGTCGGTGGTGACGTGGCGGTCGAAGACCCGGGTCAGCTGGTCGGCCGGGATGCCCGGGCCGTCGTCGTCGACCCACAGCACGGCACCCTCGGGACTCCCGGCCAGGCCGACCATCACCCGTCGGGCGGCGAAGGACGACGCGTTCTCCACGAGGTTGGCCACGACCTGACCGAGCCGGTCGCTGTCGGCCCGGACCGGGCACTCCGTGTCGGTTCCCGGGGCCAGTCCGAGCTCGATCCCCAGTTCGGCGGCTCTGGGCTGGAAGCCGCCCACCACCTGGCGGACAACCGCCGCGGCATCCACCGTCCGCAGGTCGAGAGTGAACCGGTCGGCGTCGAGCCGGGCGAGGTCGAGGAGGTCCTGGACGAGGCGCTCGAGCCGTCGGGCTTCGCTGCTGATGATGGCCGCTGCGGCGTGCGGATCGTCGGTGGCCCCGTCGAGTACCGCGTCGGCGTAGCCGCGGATCGACGTGAGCGGCGTCCGGAGCTCGTGGGACACGGACAGCAGGAATTGCCGCTCCTGGTCCCGGGCCCGGGCCAGGTTGGATCCCATCGTGTTGATCGAGTCGGCCAGCTGGGCGAATTCCGGGTCCTCCCGGGGTCGGACCTCGACGCGGGCGTCCAAGTCGCCGGACGCGATCCGACGGGTGGTGTCGACGGCGGCCACCACCGGGCGGGTGAACCGACGTGCCAGGGCTGCGGCCACGAGGGCGGCGACCACGATCCCGACGAGGCCGATCAGGCCGAAGTACCGGATGCCGTCCACGGGGCTGTGGGCCTGGCGGGACACGACCAGCACCGGGGTCCCGTCGGTCGTCGCCTGCAATGGCGTGGGTACGGCCGAGTAGATGAGCAGGCCCGACGTGTGACCGGTCACCTGCTCGCCGGCCAGAAGGGCCTGCGGGTCGACCTCGTCGGTGGTGAGGCCACCGTCGAGGGGCTGGGCGATCGTCCCGTCGGGGGACAGGAGGACGAACTGCACCGAGGCGAAGTTCCCCGCACTCGACACCACGGCCAACTCCCTGCGGAACGACACCTTGGTCAGACCTGTCCGGTCGGAGAAGGTGTCCGAGATCGCCCGTGCTTCGCCGCTGAGCTCGCGCTGGGCCGTGGAGATCGTGGCCCGACGGATGAGGACGTAGCTGCCGATGCTCGTCACGGCCACGGTCACGACCACCAGGGCGATGATGGCGATGGTCAGTCGCTTCCTCACCGGGTCACCGACCTCCGACCGTGACCCGGGCCCGGAATGGGGACGATGGAGCTCATCCGAGGCGGTAGCCGACGCCCCACACGGTGGCGAGCGGCAGGTCGGGCCCCAGCTTCTTGCGGAGCTGGCGGACATGGACGTCGACGGTGCGCTCGTCGCCGTACCAGCCCTCCCCCCACACGCCGTCGAGGAGCTGCTGACGTGAGAGCGCCAGTCCCTGGTTGTCCATGAGGAAGGCGAGCAGGTCGAATTCCCGGGTGGCGAGGGGCACGACCTCGTCGTCGCGACGCACCTCGCGTCGCCCGGTGTCCACGACCACGGTCCCGAACCCGACCACGGCCGGTGCCACCGACCCGACAGACGTGCCCGTGCGCCGCAGGATGGCGTGGACTCGCGCGACCAGCTCACGGGCGCTGAACGGCTTGGTGACGTAGTCGTCCGCCCCCAGCTCCAGACCGAGGATGCGGTCGACCTCGTCGTCGCGGGCACTCAGGATCAGCACGGGGACCGGGGGTGTGTCGGCGGCCAGCCGTCGACACACGTCGAGACCGTCCAGTTCGCCCGGCAGTCCGAGGTCGACGATCACCAATCGCGGGGACTCGCGTCCGATGGCGGCCAGGCCTCGTTCGGCGTCCCCGGCCTGGACGACGCGGAAGCCGTCCCGACGCAGGTACATGGCTACGAGGTCGCTGATGTTGTGGTCGTCCTCGATGACCACGATGCTGACTTCGGGGCTCGCCATCGGACCAGCCTGCCATCGCCGGTGCTCCGGGCACCGCCATCATTAGGGAAGTGTGAGGCGTGTACGCCGACCGCCGGTGGTGCCGACCTCACGTGCGGGCGCCCGGCACCACCGGATGGCGGTGGCGCGCCGGTAGGCTGGCCTGACATGCCGGCCTACCTCGACTCGATCCTCGTCGCCCATCGTGCCGCCGCGGCGGCTGACCGGCGCGACGTCGGTGCAGCGGTCGATGCGGCGCGTGCACACGTCGAGGCACTCGGGTCGGCGGAGGGACTCGACGGTCCGCGCGACTTCACCGCGGCACTCCGGGCCGGACGGGCGGCCCGCGGCATGGCCGTCATCTCCGAGATCAAGCGCCGGTCGCCCTCCAAGGGGGACCTCGATCCCGGGCTCGACCCCGCCGCCGTGGCGGCAGACTACGAGGCCGGTGGCGCGTCCTGCCTATCGGTCCTCACCGACGAGGAGTTCTTCGGTGGGAGCCGTGCCGACCTCCGGGCCGCCCGGGCCGCCTGCCGGCTCCCGGTGCTGCGCAAGGACTTCACGGTGTCCCCGCTCGATGTCTGCGATGCCCGCACGATGGGGGCGGACGCCGTCCTGCTGATCGTCGCGGCCCTCGACGACACGGAACTGACCGAGCTCCTGGGACTGGCACGGTCCCTCAGGCTGGCTGCCCTGGTCGAGGTCCATGACGAGCCGGAGCTCGAGCGTGCCCTGGCCGTGGGCGCTGATCTGGTCGGCGTCAACCAGCGGGACCTGCGGACCTTCGAGGTGGACCGCGAACGCGCCCTGCAGATGGGGGAGCGGATGCCCGCCGACGTCGTGGCGGTCGCCGAGTCGGGGATCCGGGACGCCGACGACGTGGAGCGGCTGGCCGCTGCCGGGTACACCGCCGTCCTGGTGGGGGAGACCCTGGTCCGCTCGGCCGACCGGACGTCCGCCGTCGACGGCCTGCTCGGCGCAGGGGCATGACCGCCGGAGGCGCCGACGGCACGGAGCTGTTCGTCAAGATCTGCGGGGTCACCTCGGAGGCCGACGCCCTGCTGGCCGTCGGCCTCGGCGCGTCGGCGGTCGGCTTCGTCTTCGCCCCGTCGCCCCGCCAGATGGCACCCGCTGCGGTGGCCGACATCGTCAAGCGCCTACCCCACGAGACGGTCACTGTCGGCGTGTTCCGGGACGAGTCCCCCCGCCGCGTCGTGGAGATCGCCGGCCAGATCGGCCTGCGGGCCGTCCAGCTCCACGGGCTCGAGTCGTCGGAGGACAGCCGGTGGGTGGCCGAGCGGGTCAACTGGACCATCAAGGCCTTTCCGGCGGGACACCCCAACATCGAGCGCTTCACCGCGTACGGTGCCCAGACGTTGCTCGTCGACGGCCCCAACCCCGGTTCCGGTGAACTCTTCGACTGGCGGCTGGCCGAGGGGGTCATCGATCCCTCCCGCCTGCTCCTGTCGGGCGGCCTCCGTCCCGACAACGTGGCCGCGGCGATCGCCCACCTGCACCCGTGGGGAGTCGACGTGTCGAGCGGGGTGGAGTCGGCTCCGGGCGTGAAGGACCCGGGACGCATGCGCGACTTCATCGTCGCCGCCCGTGCGGCCGGCCGGCTGGTGGAGGTCGAGCACGGTGCGGCCGCCGAGCCGGACGACGTCACTGCACCCCGCCGGTCCACCGACCTGTTCGACTGGCAGGACGACGCATGAACGGCCTGCAGGCGGACGACTAGGCCCGCACACGTCCGGTGCAGCAGCCACGGCAGCGGACCCACTCCATCCACGAACGACAGTGAACGGCAGACGATGACGACTGACACGACCAGCTCCGGGCCCATCATGGGCGACCCGGGCCCGACCGGACGGTTCGGCGACTTCGGTGGGAGGTACGTGCCCGAAGCGCTGGTGCCAGCCTGCATCGAGCTCGAGGAGGCGTTCCGGGGCGCCTGGGCCGATTCTGGGTTCCGGACCGAGCTCGACGGCATCCTCCGCAACTACGGCGGGCGCCCGACCCCGGTGACGGTGTGTGGCCGCCTGTCGGACCAGTTGGGGGTCCGCGTCCTGCTCAAGCGCGAGGACCTCGCCCACACCGGGTCCCACAAGCTCAACAACGTGGTCGGCCAGGGCCTGCTGGCCCGGCGGATGGGCAAGCACAAGCTCATCGCCGAGACGGGGGCGGGCCAGCACGGTGTGGCGACGGCCACCGCGGCGGCACTCTTCGGCATGGAGTGCACCGTTTACATGGGCGAGATCGACACCCGGCGCCAGGAGCTCAACGTGTTCCGCATGGAGCTCCTCGGGGCGACGGTCGTGCCGGTCACGAGCGGCAGCCGGACCCTGAAGGACGCCGTCAACGAGGCCATGCGCTCCTGGGTGGCGTCGGTCGCCGACACCCACTACTGCCTCGGGTCCGTGATGGGTCCGCACCCGTACCCGTGGATGGTCCGGGAGTTCCAGCGGGTCATCGGAGACGAGGCGCGGGAACAGTGCCGCGACCTGCTCGACGGGGGCGACCCCGACGTGGTGGTGGCGTGCGCCGGCGGCGGTTCCAACGCCGCCGGCATCTTCGCCGGGTTCGCCGACGACACCTCCTCGGAGCTGGTGGCCGTCGAGGCGGCCGGCGGTGCGGCGGTCACCACCGGGATCCCGGGCATCCTCCACGGCATGCGCAGCGCCCTGATCCAGGACGAGGAAGGCCAGATCCTGGAGGCGGAGTCCATCTCGGCCGGCCTCGACTACCCCGGCATCGGGCCCGAGCACGCCCACCTGGCCGACCTCGGACGGGCCCGCTACGTGGCGGCGGGGGACGAGGCGGTGCTCGAGGCCTTCCAGCTGCTGGCCCGCACCGAAGGGATCCTCCCGGCACTCGAGTCGTCGCACGCGTTGGCCTGGGTGGTGGCGGCCAGCGCGTCGGGTGAGCTCCCTGCGGGCTCGTCCGTCCTGATCAACCTGTCGGGTAGGGGCGACAAGGACGTCGCACAGGTGCGGGACATCCTGCGGGGTAGGGCATGACCGCCGTGCCGTCGACCCACGTGTCGGGCACCCTCGAGGCGAGTCTCCGGGCCGGCCGCGACGCCGGTCGCAAGCTGCTCGTGCCCTACCTCACGGGCGGCCTCGACGACGAATGGCTGCTGGTGCTGGAGGCGCTCGCGGGTGCGGGTGCCGACGCAATCGAGGTGGGGATCCCCTTCTCCGATCCCATGATCGACGGGGCCGTCATCCAGGAATCGTCGCTGCGGGCCCTCCAGCGCGGCATCACGCCCGAGGGCGTCCTGGCCGACCTCAGCCGGGTCGACGTCGGGGTCCCGCTGGTCGTCATGACCTACTACAACCTCATCTACCGGGCCGGTCACGAGCGCATCGCCGGGTCCATGCAGCAGTCGGGTGTGCGCGGGGCCATCATCCCGGACCTGCCCCTCGAGGAGGTCGGTAGCTGGGCCGAGGCTGCAGACGACCACGACGTCGCCACCGTCCTGTTGGTGGCGCCCTCCACGCCCGACGAGCGGATCGCCGCCATCTGTGAACGGGCCCGCGGCTTCGTCTACGCCGTAGGCCGGATGGGCGTCACGGGCGAGCAGGTCGTGCTGGCCGACTCGGCACGCGAGGTGGCCCGTCGCATCAAGGCGCATACTGATCTTCCCGTGTGCGTGGGCATCGGGGTCTCCACCCCGGAGCAGGCCGCAGCCGTGTGCGAGGTGGCCGACGGCGTGGTGGTCGGCTCCGCCCTCGTGCGCCGCCTGCTCGAGGGCGCGGGGCCCGAGGGCGCCGCCGACTTCGTCGGCTCGCTCCGGGTCGCCATGGACGCCGGCTGACCGGATGGATGCATGATCCTCTGCCGGGACGGTGCCTCCGGGTACCGTTGGCCCCGACAGGGTCCACGAACGACAGGAGGCGGAGGTCCGTGACCGCAACAGACAGTACCGGTTCCCTCGCTGAGCCAGCTGACCCGGGCGCTCCGGCGGCACCCGGTGCGGCTCCAGCTGAGCAGTTCTACCCACCACAGGAGCCGAGGATCGGCGCGTCCACCCTGTGGCTCATCCTTTTGACCGTGCTGGTCGTTGTGATCCTCGTGGCGGTCGTGATCGGCGGGGTGCGCCATTGGGTTGCCCTGCACACCGGGGTCCTCCACGGTGGCCCGGATCTCTACTACAACTTCTGGTCGGGGTTCGGCTCCGACCTGGGCGAGGCGACGCTGATCAGCGCAGTGGGGATCGGCGTCTACACCGGGGTCCGGAAGGTGAACTGCCACACCAAGGGCTGCTGGCGGATCGGTCGCCACACCCTCGAGGGGACGCCGTACATCCTGTGCCGGCACCACCACCCGAGCGTGCCGTCCAAGGGCGCCACCCACGAGCACATCCTGGAGCAGCACCGCCGCTACAAGGAGGCGCAGGCGGCCAAGGGGCTCTGACTCCGAAACCGGTGACCGCGACGCCCTCCAGTCGGGCGACCGTGGGCTACGGGCCCTCAGCTCAGGTCCGTACGGTCCACACCGTCCGACAGACCATCGGCAGGACGACCTGCCCGTCCTCGAGCCGCTCGAGTGCCGCGGCACGCACCTCGTCGGTCAGGCTGTCCCGCAGGGACGGGTCGTCGATCAGGACGCCGGAGTAGGTGCCGAGGAGCCCGGCGATCTCATCCACCGTGCGGTTCCACGTCCAGCGGTGGTACTCGCTGGTCGTGGGGCCGAACGGCAGATCGGCTGGCAGGTCGACCGCTCGGCGCGACGGATCGCCGGCACCCCGTGCCCCGACCTGCTGCCGCAGCTGGGCCAGCCAGTCGGCCGACCCGTAGTCGACGCCGTTCCACAGGACGACGAGGCGGCCGCCCGGCCGCAGCACGCGCGCGAACTCGGCCGCGGCCCGGTCGTGGTCGAACCAGTGCCACGCGGAGCTCACCGTCACGAGGTCGGCAGAACCGTCAGGTAGTGGGAGCGCCTCGGCGGTGCCGGTCACCACGCGGACTCCGGGCGACCGAGACGCCAGCACCTCGGCCATGCGGGTGTCGGGTTCGACAGCCGTCACCCGGGCACCGTGGTCGGCGAGGAACCGGGTGAGCAGGCCGGTACCGGCGGCCACGTCGACGGCATCGGCACCGTCGACCGTTCCGAGGCTGTCGGCCAGCCCGGCCGGGGGGCGGGGTCGGAACTCGTCGTAGTCGTCGGCCACCGCACCGAAACTGGAGGCCCTGACGGGATCCGGTCGAGACGTGGCCATGCCGTCGAGACTATGGCAAGCCATGCTCGAACTGACGGTCGGCTAGGAGCCTGTTGAACAACCCGCATTCTCCGAGATCAGCGGCACGGGCGCACTGAACCGGGGGCATCGGGGCCCGGGAGATCGACGAACTGGTCGTTGTGAGGGCCGATTCGTGGGCG
>Ga0182014_10005636_pt1 | contig 13860 bp, 16 predicted proteins | sample 612S2DmetaG_FD_120489 | JGI IMG/M metagenome (GOLD analysis project Ga0182014, IMG submission 120489) | Permafrost microbial communities from Stordalen Mire, Sweden - 612S2D metaG | ecosystem: Environmental > Terrestrial > Soil > Wetlands > Permafrost | place: Sweden: Stordalen | collected... | reverse complement strand
GCCCTATTGGCCCGATATGAACCCCATTGAAAAGGCTTGGTCCAAGCTCAAAACACTGCTTCGCTCGGCAAAGGCGAGAACAAAAGAAGCGCTCGATCAAGCAATTGCCGAACTGCTACCGCGTCTCACCGCCGAGGATGCAAAGGCCTGGTTCCGCCTTCCTTATGCCGCTCTACAGCAATAGGAGAAATGCTCTAAAGAAAACGCAGGACTTCAGGAACCAATTTGGCGGCGCGGGCCGGGATCGAAGATCGAACCGGCGCATAAAGGTTTTTGCAGACCTTTTGTTTCCATTCTGAAAGCCGCGTAATGACTGGGGTTCTCTGCCTCGGATGCTCGATTTGGTCCGACTTTGGTCCCCCCCAACCAACATCGCAGATCCTGAATGCATCTGGATAGGACCGGCATGACGACCGGCGCAGCCTATTTTCGCCGTCTCGAACGGCAACCAAGCCGAGCGACTGCCGATGTGGCTAAATAGGTAGACGACGAACGCACACCGTAGGAAGGGTAGCCGGCGAGTCACCAAGAGTCCAGCGCGACGTAGTATGAGTGCCGCCGCAATGGATTACCTACTTTATTGACTGCGATATCTCCGGTTCAAGAACGGTGATATCGTAATGCCCTCCTGAAGTGAGAACAACCTTCATGCGCCCCGTCCCGTCGGGGAGAGCAGCGGCATACTGATGGCCATTCAGCAGGATGCGCGCCCGCGCCGAATGAACCGGAACATCTACCTCAGCCATCGTGTTCGCAGGCAGAACGATGATCATTTTCAGATCGTTGCTGTCCCGCACATCGACATAGAGAGAGCCAGACGCAGCTGGCACGGTTCCGCGGGCCCAGTTCAACCCGGCCAGTTCAGGGCGAATGGAAAAATTGTGCCCTCCCGGAGCAAGCGCCCGCACGCCCAGGATGTGCTCCAGAAGCCAAATCGTGGGACCAGCCGACCAGCCGTGCGCTAGGCTGACGTAATAGCCGGTCTTGTTGTCGGCTTGCAGGCTGGCATGAAAATTGTCCTTGGGCCAGCGGGGATCGTAGGACTCCCAGAAGCTAGTGGCGCCCTCGCCGATCATGCCGCCCCAGTACTGACGCATCCACGCCAAGGCTTGCTCCGGATGCCCCAGACGCGCCAGCGCCTCCAGGACGTAGTAGCCATAATAAGGTGTGATGCGTTGCATGGCGCCGCCGTCCGAGCCTACGTTGGAGAGCACATGCGCAAAGATGGCTGCGTCCTGCTCCGGCGTTGTTGCATGGGAGACGACGGCGATGGCGTTTGTCTGCCAGTATGGACCAAACGTTCCAGTCTGCGGATCGATCCATCGTGCGCGGGCCACGCTGCGCATTTGCTCGGCACGTCCCTGGTAATGCTGGGCGAGGCCTTCCTCTCCGATTTGCCGCAGCAGCCCCGCGCCCTCAGAGAAGGCAAGCGCATATTCGAATTGAATGGCCCGCCGCGCCTCGGCTGTATCGTGATCGAACTCCGGCGCCCAGTCGACAAAAAGGGACGCGCCGCTGGGGTTCGAAAACAGCCCCGCAGCGTCCACTTCGTTATCCATCAGATGCAACAGTCCCTCAAGCTGGCCGCGAATGCCACGCAGATAGCCAATCGACCCATGATGCTGAAAATAGTCGGCCTGCCCGATCACCCAGAAGGCGGTATAGGAGGGCATGCTGTTGATGTGTTGCTCAACCGGTTCGCTTCCCGCGAGCCTCTTGAAGGTGTCTTCCATCAGAGCTGAATCGGCAAAGACGCTGCTGATGACGCGGCCGGTTACGGCCATGTCTCCCATCCATTGGCCGCGGTCGCGTTTGGGAGCATCCCAGATGCCATCCTGCATACACAGATGTGCGGTGTAAGCGCCCGTCTCCCAGATGCGGTTCAGTAGTGGATCGGAGGACTCGAAGCTAGCGCGATAGCGCACCGGGTAGAAGATGCCCTCCAGAGCTATCTGCCGCAGGCGCAGCGAACCGCTGGCGGATGGAAATGTGACCAGCGCATAGCGAAAGCCGGATTTGGCGCCACGGGCCGTGCTCCCGGGAGCCACCAGCAAGGATTGCGTGCCGAGAAAGGGAGCATTACGCAACTCTCCCTTCGATTCGCCATAGCGCAAGCCGATTTGGAACGACTTGTCGGTATCGGAGGTGAACGTCACACGACCGGCCACTTCCCGACCAAAGTCCAACAGGAGAGACGGAGGTTCCGCCCCAGTCGAGTCAACCGAGAACTCACCGGCGCGAGAGGGGTTTCGCAGGCGCGTCAGTGCGTCGACATTCCTGAATCGCGTGCCCGAGACGGCACCGGCTTCCACCTTCTCCGGCAACATGCGATAGCGGCGCAGAAAGGGCGAGATCCCCAGATAGCCCGGCCAGTTAACCATTCCCGCGTCGGAGTTCCATTGAAAGAAATCCGGCTGCCTCTCAATCGCGCCCAGGCTCTGCACGCGCGGCCAGTTACGGTCATCGAAGCTGGGAATTTGCCATCCCGCTTGCGGTGTGAGCGTGCTGACCCAACGCAAGGAACTCCAGAGCAGCGGCGGTCGGTCAATGCCGGGCGCGGCCGCAACCATCTTGACGGCGAGCACCTCGCCCATATTCAACTGCGCGGTGATCGGGCTGTTGGTATGGTGCGAGATCCCCAGGCCGCGCACCGCCTCGATGGCAATGACGTTTTGTCCCGCACGCAGATGGGCGGCAACGTCGGCATGGAGCGCTTCAAAGACGATGGGATATTGCGGATGGCATTCGAGCTGGGCCGCCTCCGCGCCGTTGATATAGACCTTCAGCCGGCGCGGACCCGCCACATAGAGCGTGGCCTGCCGCGGCACAGCGGCAAGGTTAAAGGCCGTACGGAAGTAATGGGGCTCAAGCTTTTCCTGTTTTGTATGAGCCACGAACTTTCCGCGGTCGCGCAATGCAGCTGCATCACCGGCCGTCCAGACGTACTCTTCGCGAAGAGGCGCGTGCGGCGCGGGTGCGGCGGCGGTCAGGTTGCGGCTGGGATCGAGCGGCCCGTGCCCATCCACCCAGGTCTGGGCTGAGCCCAGCAAGCTGGCGCCCAGCGCAAACACTGCCCCGGCAAGCTTCAGTCCAAATCCGGCCTTCTTCATCACCCATTCTCCTGTTTGCAGAAGAAACCCGCGTTTCATTCCGTGCCTGCAATCACGGTAGGCGTCGTGGCCGCATCGGCGAAGTCTGTTCCCTGGCTCTGTGCAGGATGCCTCAAGACGCAAAAATGGTTTGCGCCGCGGGCATCCTGGAGGCTGCGTGCGCGTTCCACAGCAGAATGCCCGCGACCAGCACATAGACCAGCGATGCGGCGCTCAGACAGGCCCCATGCAGAAGCGCTGCGATGCGGAGGCAACAGCCAGCGGCGCGATGCCGCCTCCCAACCAGCCCAGCGAATTCATGATGCCTACGACGGAAGCTCTGCACTCCGGGCGCACCACGTCGTGGAGCGATGCCCAGATAATGGATTCGTAGATTCCCTTGCAATAGCCGAACCCGATCATGGCGACGACAAAAACCGCTAAGCTTTCTGGCGAACTGATGTCGACAGGGGAGCACCCGCAGCCTTACGTTTTCTTCCCATGCATCCCACTATATACAACACCGCTTAGGAACGAATGGATGGCGACAACGGCTTCAGCTTACGTGCTGCCGCTCGGCTTATGGAACTTCGCTCAGCGGCAAGCGCAGAAACTTGATCGTCTGCCGCTGCCAGGAGTAGGTCATCAGCAAGTCGCCATTCGCGGCTTGCACAATCGCGGGATACGAGTACTGTCCAGGGCCTTCGTCCAGCGTTTAAAAACATTGAAATACTCTCCATCCGCGCTGACAGCAAGATTCAGCGGAGACCGCTTGTTGTAGCTGTTGTTGAAGATCAGCACGACGCGTCCATCTTTGAGCCGCACCGCGTCGATGCCTGAATTCGGATTTGGCAGATCGATGTACCTCGCCTGCGTCCACGTCTTTCCATCGTCCAGCGAGTCCGCGATGGCAATGCGCGCTGCTCTAGTGCGGCTTCGCGCATAGAAGCGCAAATGATGCGCGCCCAGCAAAACCACCGTGGGCTGAATGACTCCCACGGTTTTTGCGTCCGGCGGAGTGATCTTCGTATCGACGCCTGCGCGTGCATCGTGAATCACGTGCTTCCCTTCCCGCATTGCATCGAGCGCGCCGGCGTCGGGAATGTCGAGAGCATTGGGAATCGTAATCGGTCCGGCTTTCGTCCATGTTTTTCCGTTGTCCGACGAGCGCTCGATCCACGCTGCCCATGTCTCATTCTCCACCGACGATCCGCTCACGATGGTTCCATCGTTCAGCACCAATGGCTTGTCTTTGATCGGTCCCAGCGTGCCTTTTGCCAGAGCCTCCTCAGCGCTCCAGGTAAGTCCTTCGTCGTCGCTCCACTTGCGCGCGCCGGTCCAAGTACTGGGAGACTTACCAACCTTGTAGTAAAGCCATAATCGGCCCTTCTGGTCGTGGAAGAGAACCGGATTCCAGCAGGCAATATGCTCGACGCGCACCAGTTCGCGCGGTGCGCTCCACACGCCCGCGTGCTGCCGCGCCGCGTAGATCGCCACGTCCGGCGCGCCTTCCCAAGTGCCGCCGAACCACGCCGCCATGACGTCGCCGTTCGACAACTCCACAAGCGTCGAGGCGTGATTGTCCGGCTGCGTCCCGGCCAATGCTTTTCCACTGGAGAGCGGCGCAAAGATGAATTCCTCGTTGTTCTGGGCATACAGGCTTCCCACGCCCAAAAGAAGAACCACGATACAGTGAATCAGCCGCATAGTCCCTGGCCGCGCACTTCTCCGCAGATTGGAGGGCCGCTCCCTTTGGGAGAGCGGCCCTGTTTCATCGATCCGTGTCGTTTCAATGAAGCAAGCACAGGTTAAAAGCTGAGCCGCGCCGCAATCTGCATGGTGCGCGGATTCGCCGTTGTCAGTTGTCCGAAGTTGGAAGTGTCGATCGTGATGACCAATCCCGACAGATTCGTATGGTTGAGCGTGTTGAAGGTATCCATGCGCAGCTTCAGCTTGAGCTTCTCTGTCAAGTCATATGACTTGGAGAGTGACATGTCAAAGTTCCACAAACCCGGAGCCCGCAACGAATAGCGTCCCAGATCGCCTGGCCGAATGTCGGCGCCAGAGGCCGTTCCCGTCAGGCTCGTCGCCGTCGTCGCGATTCAGCAGCAGGTTGCTGAAAGCCGCGCGTGTGTTCTCTGTCCAGCGCGAACCGACGTGCGTGTAGTTGCCGTTGATCGTGTCCATGTGCCCAACCGTGGTGCGGTTGTTGATGGGCAGCAAGGCAGGCGAGTACAGGTAGGGCCGACCCCGAGTATAGCGAAGAGCCAGCAGATAGTTCGGAGTGATGGTGTAGTCGAAGCGCGCGTCCCCGTTGCCGTCCTTCTGGAAGGTGCTGCCGGCGCCTGAATAGGAGGCCGTCGTCGCCGTGGGGCTGCTGGGCGTAGAAGTCTGCGCCGGGATCAATGCCAGCAACGCCGAATAGGTTTGCGGCGCAATCGAGCGCAGATAGTTGGAAGGAACCGTGCCGGTAATCGCCCTGTACGCGCCCAGGCGCGCACCTTCGTAGCTGCCGAAGAAGAACAGCTTGTCGGGAACGATCTTGCCGCCGATCGAGCCGCCGTACTCGTTGAAGGAGGAGTGCGGGCGAGAGGTCAAAAACTGGTTGCGCGCGTCGTACAAATTCTCTTCGTTGTTCTCGAACAGGGAGCCGTGGAACTGGTTCGAGCCGCCGCGGGTGATCAGGTTGATGTTGCCCGACATGGTGCCGCCCACCGTAGCTGGGGCGATTCCCTTCACGATGCTCACTTCCTGTATCGCGTCGTTGTTGATGGTGTTGACGATGTTCGGCGCCTGGTAGAAGTTGAAACTAGTGAACTCGGGATTCGAAGTGGCATTGGTTCCATCCACCGTCAAGTTGTAGCCGGCCGAAGGCAGACCATTGAGGTTGATGCCGCTACCCGCCGGCACGGTCGATGAGGTGGTGCTGGCCGAGCCGGGCTTGGTGGCGCCGGCACTCAACTGCAGCAGCGTCGTCCAGTCCTCGTGCTGCACGGGAAGCTGGTTCACCTGTATGCTGTCGATGGTCGAAGTCAGCGCCGCCTCCGCTGTCTCAATCTGCGGAGCCTCAATGGTGACCACGATCGATTCGGAGGAACTGGCCAATTTCATTGGAATGGCCAAATCGAGAGCCTGCGCGGCACCCTGGGTAGCACGGCCTTCTCCACTGCCCGCTGCTGTGCCCGGTCGGCTCGATAGCTGCTGGGTGGAAGCGGCCTGTGCTCCGCCTTGGCATGGCTCCGGGCAGGCCGCTTCCACCCATTGCGCCGCAGTTCGCGACTGATCGTCGACGGCTTCCTTTTCAACGCGGCGGCAATTGCCGCCGCCTTGAAACCCAACTCCAACTGAGCCTGGATGTAAACCCGCTCAGATAAACTCAACTGCCCGTAGAACTTGCCCATGCAACATCATCCCAAAGCGAAATGTTGCACTTCGAGATTGAGCGCGGCCATTTATATTCAACCTGGGCGACGAGGTGTCCCCGAACAAAGCGCGTCAGAATCGGCCAAGCAAATCCCAACTAAACAGGCGCGCTCGAAACGGAAGGGGCGTGAGCAGTAGGAGTTGAGGGCGGCGGCAAGGTTGACAAGATGTCGACACCACATATACGTACAAATTGTGCTTCTATGCGGCGCACCAGAATACGGGTATTGAAGTGCGCGGCCAAGGTACTTGCCCTGATGGGCAACCCCAGCGACTCGGGAGACGAGCATGCGCAGGAGATGCGACGGGACCTTGGAAAGAGGATTATGGTGGGGCGATTACTGTCTGGCTGCTTTACTGACCAGCCAGTGTTTGTTGATGGCGGCGCAGGAGACCAACCTGCTCAAACACACCCTGCTCGTAAACGGCGCCAATCGCAGCTACTTCGAGTCCGTTTCAATCAGGAGCAACAGCTTCAACTGGCAATGGGTGGTGTTTGCCCTGCATGACAACGAGCAGAGCGTGGCCCAGTTTGCCGAGCGGTCGGGATGAGAAAAGGTGCTGAAGACAAAGGCTTTGCCGTGGTCTTCACGCAGGCTGCGAACAATACCTGAGCGGCTACCAGCGGCGCCGAAGGCGACTATTGAATGGCTGTATTCGACAATGTGGGCAACAGCCTGATCTCGAATTTCACTGACGACAACAACGACGTGACGCCTACCATTGCGGGCGGCAAAGACTCTTAAAACCCGATCTGAGCGTGGGAGCCCTCGCGCGACCTGACCGGCAGCGGCGCGGGCGCCGTTTTGGCACGGGAATTTGCCATGTACTATCCCGGCCTGTTTGCCGCGGTGGGGACCTTGAGCGGAGTCGTTTTTGATCGGGCCTTAGATCATGGCGAAGAACGCGCTCAGGACTATTTCCAGCACATGCGCGGCAAGAATCTTCCGCCAGCGTGGAAGCAACTGAAGAAAGAGGTTCCAGAGACGGTCTGGATGTTCCATAGCAGCGCTGAAACTCCGAAACAGGCCAAACAGGCGAGCTGTTAGAAGGAGAGCGCTGAAGTCGGCTCCAACACGGTCAGCCGCAAGATTGGCGGCTTCGAGGCCGATCTCTATCAGATTCCTGGTTATGCGGGGGCGCAGTTTCGCGTGACGCGGGTCGCTGCGGACGCGCACTACGATGAAGCGCTGGCCTCGGCTATCTGGAACGACCTGTTCGCCCAAATTGCGCGCTGAACCTCGGCTCCCAATGGCGACCTGGCCACGGTTCTGACCGAAGCGGATTTGCATCAGCAGTTTGAGACGAGCACGGTCGACCTTGGCGGTGGCAACCAATATCAGTACCTGCTCGAACTTCCGTCGCGCTACCGCAAGGGACAGAAACTGCCTCTGGCTCTGTCCGTGCATGGATCCAACGAGCAGTCAAGGCTGTTCCCGAGCAAGGTGAAGATCCACGAACTGGGTGACAAAGAGAAATCACGGTTTACCCGTGCGGGCACAGCAATCATTGGGACCAGGACAACCCGGACAGCCCCGACGCCAGATCTCTCGAGCTTGCCGTCAAGGATGTTGTCGATACCTATGGCGCCGATCCAACCCGGGTCTACCTCCAGGGCTTCTCCAATCGCTCCGGCATGACCACGATGATGGCACTGGACCATCGCAGCTCTTTGCGGCGGCATCGTCTTCGACCAAAACATCTCGCCGTTGGGCCTGGTCGAATTGCGCACCACGGAACTGAAGGCGAAGTATGACTATCGAATGCAGATCATGGTCCTCGACGGTGGACGGAAATATTCCTGTCAAGGGTGTGATCCCAACCATCATCGCCAAGTTCAAGTCGTTCAGCCATAGTCTAACCCCGGATGAAGTTGTGCCTTCAAGAGCCGGTACACGGCTCCTTACGATGTGCTTGACTTCAAAGGGAAGCTGGACCCTGCGGTGATCGATAAGCACTCCCCGGCTGGCCGCTTCCTGGTCTACTCATATGGGATTGCCGAACCGACGCATCTGAACCTGGTGTGTGTTGTGTGGCTGTTGGATACGCCCCATGCGTGCGATTTTCGGGAAGCCAAATTGCAGTGGGAGTATTTCAAGCACTGGAGCTGGAATGCGGACGGGCGCTGACCTACATGGAGAAGAACTAGCCGTACGAGGGCAAGAGAATGCATAAGAACTGCGCGTCCGGCGTCGAAGCAAAAGAAGAAGTTGCGCGCCTTGTCGACATAGCGACCACATCTGGTATATGATCTGTTGTCGTTGGGGTTTTGTATGTGAACGGCAAAAGGACAGAGAGGATTGAGCCGATGAATGCTCCGCAGCGCATTTGGAATGAGAGTGGCCGGGGAAACAGGCCCGGGCGTCGAGCATCGAAGTCCAATTCCTCTGGGAGATCGATGCGCCTGTGCTTACGGATGCTTGTCGTATTCCTGACGATCGGCGGCGCGACCTCGAGTGCCCGAGCCCAACAAAGCGAAAACATCTTTAATACAGCCCCGTTTGCCGCCTGCCATGCCTCGACATTGGTTGAGTTGAAGAATGGCGATGTAATGTCGGCCTGGCTCGGCGGCACGGCGGAAGGGAATCCTGATGTGGCGATCTGGGGGCGCTAGAAGAGTAGGCAGCCAGTGGACACCGCCGGTTGAACTGGTTCGGGAACCGGATACGCCGAGTTGGAACCCCGTTCTGTTCCACGCCAACGACGGACGCCTCTGGCTTTATTACCAATTTGGACCTAGCGCGAGCACCTGGACGGCCGGGCGCCGGTATAACAGCGACGAAGGCCTGACCTGGTGGCCGGTCGAGCATCTGCCGGCGAGCCTAGTTGGTCCGGTCCGGGCCAAGCCCCTGATTCTGGCCGATGGAACAATCGTCAGTGGAACCTCGGTGGAGACCTACCGCTCCTGGGCAGTTTGGATTGAGCGCAGCTCCGACAACGGCGCCACCTGGAAGAAGATCGGTCCCATAACGGTTCCGGTGGACCCTGAAGCGCCGGGAGTGAAAAGCGAGATTCCCGTGCAGGTTCCTGGCTCGGCTGATTGGAAAAACACAGTGGGCATCATCCAGCCCTCGGTGGTTTCGATGGGCGGCAAAAAGCTGCGCTTGTATGCGCGTTCGACTGCGAAGGTGGGCGAAGGTGGGCAGGGTATGCGTGGCGGATTCCTCGGATGCTGGGCTCACGTGGACGCAGGCTCGGCCGCTGGAAGTGCCTAATCCAAACTCCGGACTCGACGCATTTAGGCTGCTCGATGGCCGCACGGTATTGATCTACAACAACACCACAAGTGGACGCACACCGCTCAATCTTGCGGTGAGCAAAGATGGTGAACATCTCAGCATGTTTCAAACGCTGGAGAGCCAGCCAGGCGAGTATTCCTATCCCGCAATAATTCAGGCGCAGAGCGGCGACTTGTTAATGACCTACACATGGAATCGCAAGACGATCCGCTATGTGCGCCTTTCCCTTTCGTACATTCCTAAATGACCGCGAGACTCGAAATCAAGGAGAAGATAATGGCAGAGAAATTGGTAAATGGAGTTTATGCAGCACTACTTACACCGCGCTTGGGGAACGGCGATTTTGACGAGAAGGCCTTCAAGAACCAGCTCGAGTTTCTTCTTGGCAAAGGCATTCATGGGTTTGCGCTCAACGGCGCAACCAGTGAATACACCTCGGTCACTCCGGACGAACTGAAGACGATTCTGGCGATTGCCAAGGAAACGCTGGATGGTCGCGCCGAATACAACTGCGGCGTGGGCGCGGCCAGCTTGCATGGCACCATTGAGCTTGGCAAGCTTGCGCTGGCGGGCGGAGCCAAGGGAATCCTTCTGCCCATGCCCTATTTCTTTCCTTTTGCGCAGGACGATCTGAGCGGTTATTGCAAGGGGTTTGCCGAGCAGGTTCCGCTGCCTATCCTGCTCTACAACCTGCCCCAGTTCACCAGCGAGTTGGAAGCCGCGACCGTGCTGGATCTGGTGCACAACGTGGACAACATTGTGGGCATCAAGGACAGCAGCGGCTCGGTCGACATTCTGCGCGCCCTGACGGAGTCGGGGATGGAGTGCACGCGTGTGGTGGGAAGCGACGGCGCGCTGGCTCAGGCGCTGCGCGAAGGCGTGGCGGACGGCGTAGTTTCCGGCGTATCATGCGTGCTGCCGGAAGTTCTCAATGCCATATTCGAATTCGCCCCAAAGACGGCGGAATTTGAGAATGCGGTCGCGCTGCTGGAGGCCTTCATTGTCCAGCTGGATAACTTCCCCACGCCCTGGGGACTGAAGTTCATCAGCGAGATCCGCAAGATCACCCCCGCATCTTTTGTTTTGCCCCTCTCTGCGCGGCGCGCGGCGGATGGAGCCAAGCTGGTAGATTGGTTCGGATCGTGGAACGAGGCAGCGATCGCAAGCGTGACTGCCCCGGCAATGAGCGCAAAGTAAGCCAACAGGTTGAAAAAGGAGAAAAATGTTGCAAGAAGCAAGCAGCGTTTTGGAAGTCGTGAAGCCGGCTTCCAATCAGGTAGTGCTGGTGACCAGCGGCGATCTACGCTTGTCGGCCAACCAGGAATGTTGGGCGGCCCAGGCCGAGTTGGAGCGCCAGGTAGAGGAAGCCTTCGCGGCGGAAGGCATTGAAGTGATTCGCGCCTTTCCGTTCAACGAAGCCGAGCAGCACGGTTTCATCTCAAGCCAGCGCATGGGAATGGATGTGTTTGAGACCATCCACCCCGAGGCGAAGCTGATCTTTGTGACTGCGGCCTGGCAGTATACGCACCATGTCCTGCCCGGCATGCGAAGCCATCGCGGTCCCATCCTGACCATCGCCAACTGGTCGGGCCAATGGCCTGGCCTGGTGGGCCTGCTCAACCTGAATGGCTCGCTGACCAAGGCTGGCGTGAAGTTCAGCAGCGTGTGGAGCACGGATTTCAAGGACGAGTTCTCGCGCAAGGGGATTCGCGAGTGGCTCAAGACGGGCACCATCACGCACGATCTGAGCCATGTGGCGGCGCTCGATCTGGCCAAACTTCCTGCGGCAGCCAAAGAGACCGGCAAGGTCCTGGCGCAGCACCTGCGCAAGCACAAGGCCATCATGGGCATCTTCGATGAAGGCTGTATGGGCATGTTTAACGCCATCTTCGAGGACGACCTGCTTAACGCCACGGGCGTCTTCAAGGAGCGCTTGAACCAGTCTGCGCTGGTTGCACGGATGAAGGAAGTTCCCGATGCCGAGGCCGCCGCCGTTCACCAGTGGTTGAAGGATCGCGGAGTCACGTTTGTGACCGGCAAGGATCCCAAGACCGCGCTCACCGACGATCAGATTCTGGGTCAGTGCAAGATGTACATCGCGGCGATGCGCATAGCCAGCGAGTTCGGTTGCGACCTGATCGGAATTCAATATCAGCAGGGTCTCAAGGACGCGGTTCCCGCTTCCGATCTGGTGGAGGCATTGCTGAACAATCCGGATCGCCCCGCCGTATACACCGCCGATGGGAAGACGGAACTCTATGCGGGCGCAGCCTTGCCTCACTTCAATGAAGTGGATGAGGGCGCCGGCCTGGATGCGCTCGTGACCAACCGCTGCTGGAGCGCTCTGGGCCTGGATCCTTCGACTACGCTGCATGATGTGCGTTGGGGTGAGCACTTCAAGGGTGGCGACATTGATGCCTTCGTCTGGGTGCTGCAGATTTCGGGCGCCGTGCCGGCAAGTCATCTTGAAGGTGGCTACAAAGGAGCCACCAGCGAACGTCAGCCTGCGATGTACTTTCCGCTGGGTGGTGGAACGCTTAAGGGCGTAGGCAAGCCGGGAGAGATCGTCTGGAGCCGTATCTTTGTGGAAGACAATGCACTGCATGCCGACATGGGACGCGGAACCGTGGTTAGCCTGCCGGAAGCTGAGGTGGCGCACCGGTGGAAGAACACCACCAGCGAGTGGCCTCTTGTCAATGCGGTCCTGCACGGAGTCAGCCGGGATCAGTTCATGGCCCGGCATCGCGCCAACCATGTAAATGTGGTGTACGCGCCGGACGCTGCGACTGCCGACAATGCACTGGCCGTGAAGGCGGCCATGCTTGCGGAGATGGGTGTGACTGTCCATCTGTGCGGCGACGTCTGCTGGAAGTAACGTAAACTTGCGCCTCGTGCCGACTGGTTATTCTGAACCAGCCGGCGCGGGCTTTTTGGAGAGATCCATGCACGTAGTGGCCGGTGTGGATTTTGGAACCCTGAGCGTTCGCGTCTCATTTTTTGGAAAGTCGCAGGGCACAGGGAAACGTCTTGTCATGGCTGCTGCGGAGTACCCACTGCACCGGCATCGCGACGATCCGAACTTCGCCACACAAAGTCACGATGATCACATGGCCGCATTGGAACGGGCCATGCACGAGGCGTTGCGCTTGAGCAGTGTCAGCGGAGATGAAGTTGAGGCCATTGCGATCGATACAACCGGCTCCAGCGTCATCATCGTAGGCGAGGGCCTGAAGCCGATCGGCGACTACTACCTTTGGTGCGATCACCGCTCCTGGCGCGAAGCCGACGAGATTACGGCAGCGGCGCACCGGCAGGGCCTCGAAGCCATCGAATGGTGCGGCGGAACCTATTCTTCAGAGTGGGGCTTCTCCAAGGTGCTGCATTGGTTGCGCAACAATCCTGAGCACCGCAGCCAGTTTGTCACCGCACTCGAGCATTGCGACATGGCGGCGGCCACGCTGTGCGGTATTCCGCAGCGCAACGATGTCCTCAATCAGATTTACGCAAACGTGCTGAACAAGCCAGTTCTGGTTCCGCAGGGAGATACCACCAGCCTTGGCTCGGCCATCTTTGCCTTTCCGGCAGCGGGAGAGTTCAAGAGCGTGGAGGAAGCGCAGGATGCTTTCTGTGCCCCCATCGAACCTTCCTCCCCGATCCGGAAGAGGTCGCGGTGTACGACAGACTCTTCGCGCTGTATCGCGAACTGTACTTCGGTTTCGGACAGGCCAATGCAGAGGCGATCCAGGTAGGACGTGTTTTGCCAACGCTGCGCACGATTGCCAAAGAGGTGAATACCAAGAACTGAAATGTGGGCGGCCTGTACTGGTGCGATGATGGAGAGCTTTACGGATCAGCGAAGATCATCGCTTTATGTCGGTCCGAAAAGTGCCTTTAGTGTAAGAATGTACAGAGAGATAGTTTTCGTTAAGAGCCGTAATGCTCTATCCCCCAACATTGAAGAGGAACCATGATCTTAGGAGTGGAACACCCTCTGTGCCAACATGAGTGAGACAAGTAGACCCCGGACAATTACTGTAGGGCGGGGAAAGAGATCTCACATTGATGAGCACAAGCAAGACAAGCACTTCTTCCGCTGCGTTTGCAGCTTC
>Ga0182014_10005635_pt1 | contig 13860 bp, 14 predicted proteins | sample 612S2DmetaG_FD_120489 | JGI IMG/M metagenome (GOLD analysis project Ga0182014, IMG submission 120489) | Permafrost microbial communities from Stordalen Mire, Sweden - 612S2D metaG | ecosystem: Environmental > Terrestrial > Soil > Wetlands > Permafrost | place: Sweden: Stordalen | collected... | reverse complement strand
TTGGCGCCGCCCCGTGGACCGAGCACGTTGAGCTTGGTTCCCCGCCGGAAATGGAAGGCATCGAGCTGTTCGGCGAGCCAGCGGTGCATCCGCGAAGGCGGCCGGCGGAAGTGGTCCGGCAGGTATTGTCGGCCCCACGCCAAGAGGTCCAGCCCGCTGTTGCCGCGGCGAGCCTGTCGGCGTGCCTGCCCGTGCTTGGGCGCCAGGTCGTCGCGCCACATCACGATTACCCTGCCCGCGGTCTCGGTCGGCGTCGCCACGACGGTCCGCGATCGCTTATTGCGGGGCATCGGCGGCCTCTCGTTTCAATGTGACGCCGAAACCGCCTGCCACCTCATTCATCCGCTTGAGAATTTCGGTGCGGTAGCGCTCCGGCACGTCTTGAACGATAATGTTGGAGAACTTGGACAAGAGCTGGCCGATCTGCTCGATCGTAATCACGTCGGGACCGCGGGGGGCATATTTCTCGGGGAAGCCTCGCTCCAGCGCCCAGGCCGCCGCCCGCCAATATTGCTCCTTTTTCGCCGCGCTGCGAATATTCTTGATCAAACCGAGCTCGGCGTTGCATTTCGCCTGGCACAGGTCGTCGGCGAACGGGGGATCCCGCTCGGCCGTACGTTGGATGGTGGAGACCGCGCAACCCACGTACTCGGCGGCCACGCTCTGGCTGCATCCCACGCTGAGAATCGCCAGAATTTTCCCTCTTTTTCCCTCGTCCAGCACCGGTCGCCGGCCAACTCTTCCCATCATCGTTCTCCTGGCAAGCTTTCAACGGTTTGCAATCGGCTTTCGGCACAAGCTGTTCACACCACGGTAAAATTATCTGTGGTAAAGTTATCTGTCATCCTGAGCGCAGCGAAGGATCTCGTGGATCGCACGTCAATACGAGATCCTTCGCTGCGCTCAGGATGACGGTTGTCCCTTGAACGGTTGCCTTTCAGCTATCCTCAGCTATCCTCAGTTGTCCGTTCCGTTCAAAGTGCATGTTTCTCATCCCCTATTTCCAACATACTCGAACGAAACCACGGCCCGGCCGGGCGAGCCGCGATAGTTGCTGATGAACCGCCGCGCGCCGGGCGAGCCGGTTTTCTTGACGCCCACGATCTTCCACCGCGGCGAGCGGCGACAATGCGCGATCACTGCCGGATGGCTGCCGGTGACGTTCACGCGATGCCCTTCCCGCACGTGCAACTCCGCCACCGCCTCGGCAACCGCCGTGCCGACGCCGAGGCCTTGATAGTCCGGCAAGGTGACGATGCGGCTGATTCGCCAGCGGTTCTTGCGCCCGATCAGCGATACGGTGGCGCAGAAGGCCACCGGCACGCCTTCCCACACGGCCAGGAAACACCGCGCGTATTGCGGCAGCGCCCCGCTCAAATAGTGATGGCGCGCAAACATCCGCCACGCACTGCGCCGGCAACGAAAGATTTCAAGCTCGATCGGCGGTCGCCGAAGACACCTCCGGGTAAAGTTGGCCGTGGCCATGTCGATCACCCAATCCGGCTGCAACCACTCCGTCACGTCGTAGTGGCAGGTGACGGCCACAAACCGGCAGCCGATCCGCTTGGCCTGGATGCCCTTGGCAATCGCCGCCGAAACGACCCGGGCGACGTTCCGATCGACGACGCTGGTAAACTCGTCGAACACGACCACCGCGCCGGCGTCGTTGCCGGCAGCCAGTGCCCGGGCCAGGTCGCAGCGGAACTGTTCGCCGTTGCTCAGGACGCGGTACGGCTTGACCCAGCTCGGCGGCGAGGAGAAACCGACGGTGGTGAAGAAGTGCGTAACCTCCTTGATCGGCCGCGGGCCCAGTCCGTCGACCACCGCCTGGTCTGGCAGCCAGGGCTGCGGCCGATACACGCGTGGGCCGAAGAGCGTACGGGCGATCGTGCTCTTGCCGCTGCCCGAGGGGCCCACAATGAGACCGATTTGCCAGGGAACGGGATCAGTTGCAGAGGAGCGGGCAGAGGCTTCGCTCGCTGCCAGGTCCGAGACCGTGCCCGTCTCGTGATCTTCCCCTTCTCCTCCCAAAGCCACGCCTTTTTCCAGGATCCACGGCGGCACGTCCACTTGAAAGCGTTGTGACGCCCGTTGCGCCAAGGGCACGTCGAACATTCCGCCCACCTGTTGCACGCGGAACGAATCGAACACCGGGCAGTGGACTTCAATGGCGATGATGGGCATTGGGGATCAAGGTTCAAGATGTGGTGGTTTGACCGCTACAGCGTCAGTAGCCGGCACTTGTACCCTTCGCTGGTCATCCGCTCGAAGACGGCCTGCTGCTCGGCTTCGTCGCGGCACTCGACGACTACCTGAAACGCTTCAGGGATGGTGAGGCTTTTCGCGGTTTCCGCCTCCGGCTCATCTCCCGCCGCATTGGGCTCGCCGAGCATTCCGTCCAGCAACGCCTGCACGGCGTCGTTCTCGGTCTCGACCTGGCCGAGCAACTCGGCGAGCACCGCGCCGTTCGACCCGGCCATGCCGGCCAGGGGATCATGGACGGCGAGCAACTTGGCGGCCTCGTCTTCGTCGAGGTCCAACACCAGCACCGGCACTTCGGCGTCCGGCGTGACTTCGGCGCGAAGGTGTCCGTCGATCAGCTCCAGCGACCCATCGGGCAACTCCCTGGCCAAGAGCGCGCCGGCATAGCCGATCTCCGCCAGTACGCCGCGCAGGGCGTCGTGTTGGGCCGAGGGATGGGTCCGCCAGTTTTTGGGGTGCGGGCGCAATTCGCTGGCTCTGACCCGTCGCAGTTCTTTGATCCGGTCCCGGATTTTCACGCTCTCACCTCGCTTGGCGACACCTCCGCGGCCGCTGTGCCGACGCTGGAAACGGCTTCATCCGCCTACAGATGCGCCCGCAATACGGCCGTCGTCACGGCTCCGAGCAGAATCGTCAACAGCACCCAGGCCCCCCGCAGCGCCAGCAAGATCAGTCGCCGGCTCCGCCGCAGTTCGGCCACGTCGCCCATCAGGCCGGGGCTCGCCTCCTTGTTGCCGGGCAGCCCGTAGAGATCGGCGGCAATGCGTTCCACGTCGCCGCGGCAGTGTCTGCAGGACTCGGTCTGCATGACGACCTTCTGGACCAACTCCTGCACGCCTTCGCGGCAGCCGCGAACTTCGTCGGTGAGCGCCTCGATCAGGCTTTGTTCGTTCTTGGTCATGATCCCGGTTCAGGAAAAAACGGTGCGGCAAAACGCGTCCAAGGTGGCGCCGGCGAAATCCCGCTCGCAGCGCGGACACCGCCGCAAACGCCGCAGCGGCCGCCGGCGGGCGTAGAATCGCACCTCCCCTGCCTTCCGCCGGTCGCCGGCAATCAGGCCGGCGGTCAGGCGTTCTCCGCACGGGCAATCGAAATCGATCTTTTTCATGGCACTGGCAGAACCTTTCGGACTTCGATCGCGGTGGCACATCGCACGTGGTCTCACACATTTGTTGCCAAAAACACTACTCACGGGAACTGCGCCCGTCTGGCAGCCGGAAATCCTCACGCCGGCGTCGTGGCTGCGGCCGTTGCGCTGGTCGGCGGGGCATTCGTCACGCCGGCGGCCGTCGTGAACAGCGACTTCGACACCGATCCATTCCGCAAGATCGAAAGGATCTTCGTGGCGACCGTCAGATCGTTGCCGGCGACGTATTGGACCGAATCCTCGACCGCTTGGGCCAACAGGGCCATGCGCTTCGCCGGATCGTTCATGTCGGCCGCCCACTTGAGGGCCTGCTTTTCCGCGTCGATCAAGTCGCCGGTGCCGAGCTCCGTAAAAAACGTCGCCAGGTCGGCCAGTCCCGCGGTCGAGCATCCCTGGGCGATCTTGATGCACCACTTTCGCCCCTCCATGATCTTGTTGTGCACGGCCACCGCCAGGTAGCCGAGCACCAACGCGGCGAGAGCAAAAAACACGTACTGCCATTCGGCCGGAATCTGATGAAAACTGTTCATGGACGCTACCTTTCTCAAGAAGATTGTTTTTTGGGGGCATCGAGGATTCTTGGTTGCTGCATTGATTGGGGAACGTTACAAACTCCCCGGGATTGCAATCCCGGGGATTGAACGACCAAAACGTTCCACAATCAAAGCAGGTTTCAAACAAGGTCAAAGGTTCAAGGTTCAAGGTTCGAAGTGCACGTGATCCCTGAACCCTCGTTAAGTGGTTTTCTTTTTGGTGAGCGAGTAGAAAATGCCGCCAACCGCCAGCCCGCCCAGGATCACGATCGCCGCCACGGCCGGAGAGGCCTCGGCCTTCTTGACCTCGCTGGGCTGCTCCGGGCCGATCGGCGTCTCGGGCTTCGCCGGCGTGACCGCGGCCGACTTTGCCTGGCGCTCCTGCAAGGCGACGAGGGCCTCGATCCGGGCGTCCAGTTCGGCATCCTTCCGCTGCGCGCCCTCGCGCCATTTGATGAGTGGTTGCTTCTTGCCATAAGCGGCCGTCGCGTCGACCGCCGTCGATGGGCAGCACGACCCACCGGCACAACCGGCACACGGCGGCTCTTTGGGCGGCGTCGGGCTGCGCTGCCATTCGGCCGTTTGGCGGGCGTCCGCCTCGGGCAATTGCTCGATGGGAATGGAAACGACGTCGGCCTGCTGCTGGAACGTTCGCGCCGGCGCCGCCGCATCGAGCAGCAGATGGAGGCGGCCCGCCTGAACGCACACGACTTCCTTCCCATCCGTCCCCCACAACACGCCTACCAGTCGGCCGCGCTCGTTGAAGACCGGGCCGCCGGAGTCACCGCCGCGCGCGTGGCCGGAAATGATCATCCAGTCGTCGGGGCCGTGCGGCGTGGCGCTGCTGCGGCGGTAGCCGAGGAACAGTCCGCTGTTGCAGGCCAATTTGCCGTCGGGTCCGTAACCGCACGATTCCAAGTGGCTGCCTTCCTGCTGTATCGCCTCGTGACCAAGCTCCACCGCGGCGGGTTCGATGCCCGCGGGCGTACCCTCCGCCTCCAGCACCGCCACGTCCCAGGTGGCATCCGTCGATAACACTTTGGCCCGTTGCGTCTTGCCCGTCGAGAACCAGACGAGAATGTTCTTGGCATCTTTGATCACGTGGCGGGCCGTGAGGACCACGGCCCATCCGTTCCACTTCACCAAGACGCCGCTGCCGATCGAGCGCGTGGTTACGCTGTCGCAACAGAAGATTCGCACGACGGCGGCCCGGTGGCCCACCGGCCGCTCGTATCGCCACGCCGGATGGGGAGCAGGGGACGCAGGGCGGGGCAGGGCAGGGGAGGGGCGGGGAACCTGCAACTTGCGATCCAATTTGAGTTTCAGTCGCTCGATCGTCGTAACGCCGGTGACGCGATCGATTTCCGCCGCCTGCTCGACCACCACGAAACAGGGAACGGCGTCAACGCCGTATTGGCGGGCCAGCCCAGGCTCGTGGTCGATATTGATCCGGCAAACCGGATAGCCGGCCCGAGCCAGGCTTTCGATCGTCGGCGTCATCGACTGGCACGGACCGCACCAATCGGCGTAGAAGTCGAGAAGGACGGGGGCGGAGAACTCGGGGCTAGGTTCGGGAACTTCGTCGCCACGGACGGTCTCGGCACCGACGCCGGCGGCAAGGGACAACCACAGCGAAAACCAGGCGATACGTTTGATCCACGACATGGTTCGGCCTCGTGTAGACAAAAAAGGTTCAAGGTCCAAGGTTCAAGATTCAAGGTTCAAGGTTCACAATTCAAAGTTCATCGTTTGAACCTTGATCCTTGAACCTTTCCTCCTACGGCATCAGCGTGAAACGATAGGTGTAAAATTGGCTGCGGGACAGGTCGGCCGGCTCGGTCAAACGGTCGGCCAGATTCGGCACGGGATCGACGCCTCCCTTCCGGTCGGCCAGCGCCACCGCCTGGGAGCAAAAGGGCGGCCAGGTCGCGGTCTCGATGTCGTTGGCGTCGGGCGAGACCAGAAATCGGAACGCTGGCAGATGCAGCAGGGCGGCGTGGAAGAGATTCAACCACCCGTACTGTTTTCCCGTAATGCCGATCATCGCGCGAAGGGCCTTTTCGCGGGAGAACCGTTGGCCCAGGGCGTTGGCCTCGTAGGCGTCGATCACTCCCGGCCATCGGTCCACGAGGTTGGAGAGCAGTTGTGCCCGGCCGCCGCCGGAGGTCATTTCCACGCACATCAGCCGGTCTTTCCACCAGCCGGCCATGGCCGCATGAACGTACTGCGATCGGCCGGCCACCGCGATCGCCCGCGTATACCAGTTCCGCCGGCGAAACAGCAGCAGGTCTGCATCGCGAATCTTATGACGCACTTCGGCATAAGAAATCAGGGTTGGCTCGCTCATGATCGGGCTCATCGGCTGAGGTTCAAGGTTCAAGGTTTGTGGGACTGGGGACGATCAACCCGAAATGGGTTGTTCCTCGACAATGCTCTCTACGCCGCCATGCTCCCGCCGCCAGGCTCGCACTTCCTCGAAGCGGGCCAGGTGTTCGGGCCGAAGGTTGAGCCCCAAGGGCTCCTCGACGTGCACCGCCGGGCTGTGCACTCTTGTCCGCGGGCGCTTGACGCTCGTGTTCCGCACACGACAGAGCTGGCAGGGCAAGTACACGCGGCCGCCGCACTGGGGACAGCGCTTCGGCGGACCGCTCGGCGTCTCCCACTCGTCGTCTTCCGACGGCTGCAGCAGGTCGTAGTCGGGCCGCCTGCCGGTGGAAATGGCCCCGACCGTGCCGCGGCAGACGCCCGTCTGTTGGGCAATCGCTCGCTGGCTCGTCTTCCCTTCTGCCAGCAGCCGACGGATTTCGGCCATGGTCTTGGCTGCGATCATCCTTGGATCTCCGTGAAAAACGTGTTCTCCGGCTTCCACCGCGCGACAAAAAAAGCCCGCCGCCGGAGCGAACTCCAGCGGCGGGCTCGTAGAGCTACCTGATCACCAGGCGCTGCGGATACCCTCAAAGCAAGCACGACCTTAGCACAGGTCGTGGCCCAATTTCAAGAGGAAAAAACGGCGGGAAGCAGACAAGTGGTTTTACACCCGAAAAACTTGTAGTTTAGCCGGCGTGCAAGCACGCCGGCTAAACACGGCGAACTCGACAATTATGTTGTGTCGCACCACTAGGCGACGTCGGAAGGTCCATGGTCATCCTGAGCGTAGCGAAGGATCTCGCTCGATTTCACGGAGATCCTTCGCTGCGCTCAGGATGACTGTGGTCCGTGAACGGTTACCCTGCACGACGTGAAGCCGTCAATTCGCCGTCGTGACGTGTCCCGCTTGCCCACCCTCGTAGGCGCTGAATTCCGCCCACACCGGCAAGTGCTCGGAGACCTCTTGCGCTCCCGGCATGGTGAGCTCGAACTCCCGCATCATGTCCACGACCTCCACGCGGCCGGTGAACTCGCAGGTAGCGCGGCGATCGAGGAGGATATTGTCCAACAGATTGGCGCCGCGCGTGGTCGTCGGTATGCCCGAGAGGAGCGCCGTCACGCCCAGCAGGTTGCCCAGTTGTCCGAGGTGCTGATCGTCACTCTCCAGATCGCCCAACAGGATGATGTCGTCTTCGCGTCGGCCGTCGTCGCGTACGGCACGAAACACCTCGGCCAGCACGTCCACTTCGACGGCGGCATGGTCCGGGTCGGTCTCCACGTTGATTAGTGTGAAGGTGAAGGCCTCGGCGGGGTCCGGCCCGCGCACGCGAAACGAGCCCACCAGCGGTTTGATGCGAATCCGACCCTGGCGATCCTCGACAAAATGCACCGTCGACCGATCGACGTCGATTCGCGCGCAATCGAACAGGAACGCGCTATAATGCTCCAGCGCGTCGCGCTGCTGGGTCGGGCAGGTGGCGAAATTGTAGTTCCGGCCGCTGGCGGCGTTGATCTGCTCGACCAGGCGAACCAACACGCCTTGGTTCTTCCCCCGCACACCCTGAAGTGCGATCAGATCGAAGCGAGGAAGGAGGCGGACCAGCACGTCGCTCACCCGGCGGTTAGCCAGCTTGATCTCGTCCAACCGGCCGAGTTGAAAGCTGGCGATGCGGATGCTGGGACGAATGGGCCCGGCCGCCGGATCGGCCGGCGATCCCCCCATGGCGGCCGCCGGAGCGCCCTTGGGCACGATCTTCCAGTAGGCCGCTTTGCCGTTCTCATACTGCGTCTGAATCTCGTAGTTGAGAAAGAAGTAAGTTCCGCCGAGCACGGCGGCAATCACGAACACGATGGGTAGTTGCTTGGCCATGGCAACTAAGGTATCCGATTGCCTGGCATCGGCTCCATACCAATGTGGGGGGGAAGCGGCAGGAAAACCCGCCGAAACGGCAATCAGCGGGTATTTTCGTTGCCCAATTCCGCCCCCGTTTCGTATACTAGAGTGAGAACAGGCCCCGCAAAAAGACCGGTTGCCCCAGACGTCGAGCGGCCGCCCCACAGGGCGGTCCGGGCGGCAAAAGCTTCCAACCAGGATCGCTTGGCGGGTGGCGACGAAGCAAGGGCGCTGATTCCCTTCCCTCATGAAACCGATTTTCGCCACGCTGACGGCTATTTTCCTGCTCTGTGCGGCCGTACGCACCGCCGCCGCCGAGGTCTTCGTGCTGGCGGGTGGCGGCCGGGTGGTGGGCGAATTGGTCAATCGCAAGGAGTCGCCACGGCGGCAATACATCGTCCAAGTGGCCGAGGGCGCCAAGATTACGCTCGACGCGGCCCAGGTGCAGCACGTCCTTCGACCACGTGCCGAGGAAACCGAGTACGAGCGGATTCGGCCCACCTATGCCGACACGGCCCCCGCCCAATGGGAGTTGGCCCAGTGGTGCCGGGAGCATCGGCTGACGGCGCAGCGCGAGGTGCACCTGCGGCGGGTGATCGAGTTGGATGCCAACCATGCCGACGCCCGACGCGCCTTGGGCTACACCCAGGTCGACGGCCAATGGGCCACCCGCGCGGAGATCATGACCCAGCGCGGCTACCAGCGGTACAAGGGCGAGTGGAAGCTGCCGCAGGAAATCGAGACCTTGGAGAGCAAGCGGAAGCAAGACGCTGTCCAGCAGGAGTGGTTCCAGAAGTTGAAGCGTTGGCGCAGTTGGTTGGGCGGCAGCCGCCAACAGCAGGCGTGCGAGAATATCCGCTCCATCGACGACCCCGTGGCCGTGGAGGCGCTAGCGAGGGGATTGCGCGACGATTCCTCCCCACCCGCCCGGCTGCTGTACATCGAGGCGCTGGCGAAGATCGATACGCCGCCGGCCGCCCAAGCCTTGGCCATCGCCTCGATTTCCGATACGGTGGAAGAAGTCCGCCTGACCTGCCTCGACCACTTGCAGACGAAGAAGCGGCCGGACGTGATCGCCTATTACGTCCGCAAGCTGTCGGACAAGAAAAGCACCAACGACGTGGTGAATCTGGCGGGCCGGGCCTTGGGCCGGATGAAAGACCCGTCGGCCATTGGCCCCCTGATCGATGCTCTGGTCACGGTCCACAAGTTCAAGATCTCCCCGCCGGGCGGCGACAACGCCACTACCAATACTTTCGGCACCGGGCCCCGCGGCTCGGGCGCGCCGAGCGGCGGCATGGGGATGTCGGCGGGCGGCGGGCCAAAGATCATCCACCAGCCGATCCCCAACCAGGCCGTCTTGGACGCCCTGGTTGCCTTGACCGGCCAGAACTTCAACTTCGACAAGCAAGCCTGGAAATACTGGTACGCCGCGCAGAAAAAACTTCCCGAAGCGCTCGACGTACGGCGCGATTAGGCGGCTTTCAAAGAATGAGTTGTGGTGCAGGCGTCCCGTCTGCCCGGTGCGACCGGGACGGCCGCACCACAAAACTCCACAGCTATATGCTTGTGTTCTTGGACAGCCGCCAAGGAAACTGACGAACGGAATGCGGGGGAGATGACACTTCAGGCAACGAGGGCCGGGTTAGCATTGCCTTGCGGCGCACGCGCCTTTTAACTATACTCCGATAGTGGGTCCGGGCGGGGACCCTGACGCCGGCTCCCAAATTAACAAGGTGCTTCAATGGACGTAACGCCGCAGTTTCATCCGGAGTACGTGACCGATAGCGAAGGCAACAAGAAAGCGGTCATTCTTCCCATCGGAGAGTACGAGGAACTGTTGGAGGACCTCGAGGACCTGGCGTTTGCCGCCGACCGCAAGAATGAATCGACCGTCTCTCACGAACAGTTGCTGACGGAGCTGCGCAAGGATGGCTTCTTACCGGATTGAATGGGATGCCTACCGATAGCTGCGAGAAAAGGAACACAGCTTTTATTTTTCGCTGCGGCCGCGCTGTACGTCATCCTTTTCGTCGCCACACCGGCTGCACCGCCGACAGCGCCACGCGATCCTCCAGGTTCGGTCGAAAGATTGTCAGCACGAGCAGCGGCAGATACCACGCCACGTACAGCCCGCCGTAATGAGCGTGCCAAAACTGCGTGGCCAGCATGACGGCCGCCGAGCAACTCAAGAGCGTGCCGAGATTCTTTTGCGCCGGCCAGATGGCCAGGCCGAGGCACATCGCCACGAACGCCGCCAACACCGGAATCCGACAGGCGGGCCCGTAGTATTCCCAAAAGCCGGCCAGGGGCGCCTGGAAGGGATTCCGCCAGCCGAACATCTGCCCCAGTTGCGACGTGAAGGCGGCCATATCGGGCGAACGCAGCGCCAGCGAGGCTACCAGGATCGTCAGCGCCGCCACCACGCCGAAGGCGAAGCGGATCACGCCCCGCCGCCAATAGAACCCGCACCACAGTGGCAGCAGGAACAGCGGATAGTAGATGATTCCTGCGGCCAGGCCCAGCAAGATTCCCGCAATCAGCGGCCGGCGGTAGGCCGCCACGGCCCACACCAGCAGCATCGCCGGCACGAAGTGATCCACCTGGCTGGTGAATTGGCTGGTGTAGAAAGTCAATAGATAGAGCGTGGCCGCCGCCACGCCGGTGTGGATATTATCGAAATGCCGGAAACCGATCCACATCATGCCCATCACCACCGCTAGGTGCGCCAAGATCGCCACCGCGTGCGTGGTCATGACACGGAGCAATAACTGCCGGTAGACCTCGGGCTGAGATTTGTCGACATTGGAGAAGCCGGAAAAAGTGTAAAACGGCGGATAGCCGGGACTGGACGGCGCCGGCGCCTCCTGCTTGGCCAACAGTCGCTCCAAGCGATCCGGTGGATTCGTGATCACATTGGCCATCAAGAACACCAGCAGAGCCATGCCGGTGAACGTCAGCCCGCTGGCCGACAGGTTCGGCTCCAACAGCGGCCGGCGAACCATCACCGCGTCCAAGAGCAGACGAATCAAGAAGAACGCGCTGACGGCAAACAGCCAAACGTATCCGGCTCTGGTCCAGTCCGGCATTTGCTTGGACAGGCCGTAATACACCAGCAGCAAGGCCGGCGAAACGCTGATCAACGCCACGAGGTCCAAATTCCGCACGCTCCAGAAGCGACGGAACTTGAAATAGATGCCGATCATCATCAGCGCGGAGACATACGCCCAGGTGGTCGGGTTCAGTTTGTAGTCAAAAAGAATCTCCTGCATACAATTTTAGGATACATGGCCGGCGGGAGTTTACAACCCCCCCTGCCCGCCGTGCGGCAGGCGGGGAAGAATACGGCGACTCTGCCGACTGCTAAACCGCGGCCAGCGGTCGTCACGAGCGGCATAGGTTCGGCGGCCGCGCCCCTCTTAGGAGCTTGCGGTGCCCAACCGGCTGCGGGCCTCCTCGGCCCACGGACTATCGGGAGCTTGGAGCACGAATTCCCGCCAATGCTCCTCGGCCGCCGCGCGCTCCTGCATTTCGTCGAGCGTCCGAGCGAGGTGATAGCGGACGTCGGCGTAATCGGGGTGATAGCGGAGCGCCCCCTCGAAGGCGGCCACGGCCAACTCGCGCTGGCCCGTCTCGGCCAACACGCAGCCGAGATTCGCCCGCGCCTCGACGTAGTCCTCGTCCAATTCGATGGCCATGTAGTAGCGTTCCCGCGCCCCGCTCAGATCGCCTTGGCGATAAAGCAATTCGGCCACCTGGAAGCAGATCTCGGCCTTCGGACCGGCGGCCGCCATGGCGGCGCGATACATCTCGGCCGCCGCTGCCAGTTGACCGTCCTCTTCCAACTCCGCCGCCAGCCGGCACATTTGCTCGGACGACGTCGGCACGGCCTGCTGCGGCGTGGGCGCGCCCTCCCAGGCGCTGAAATCGAATCGTAGTTGCCCGCCCGGTTCCAGCAGCCCGTCGCCTTGCCGCAACAAAATCTTCTTGCCTTGCACGATCACCGAGAGCTGGGCCAGCGGCCGGGTCACTCCGGGCACGTAGCGCGCCAACGATTCAAACTGCTTTTCGATCGCCCGCGGCGAGACGCCGGCCGCCAGCAACTCGGCCAGCCGCCGCGCGGTAGCAACTTCCTGGAAATCGAAGTACGGCAGCCGCCGCACCTCCCGCACCGGCACGATCAATCCCCGCCGGTGCCAGCGGCGAATGACGGCCACCGATACGCCCAGCAATTCCGCCAGCATGGCGGGCGTGTAGAGCTGATGCGCCTCGTGCTCCGCCTCGACCAGTCCCAATCGCTGCCAGAGTTGGGTCTCCGTGATCACCTCGATCGCGCCCTGCTCGACCTGCCGCTGCAGGGCTTCATCGAACCAATCCTCCTGCCCCTGGATCTCGGCCAGCGGGAACTCCTCCTCGCCGACGACGATCAGGTGGACCGAGGCATCGGGTTTCTCGACGACCGTTGCTCCATGCTGGCGAACCAGTTGCGCAATATCGCGCCGGGCCATGCTGGCCAGCTTGCCGACAAACGCGACCCGTTGAGCGTGGAGGACTTGGGAGCTGGTTTCGTCGGCAGACATCGCGTCTTGGTCACCTGAGCCAGAAAATATTGCAGTCACAACTTCACATAAATCTTTCGCCGGTCCAGGATGGCCCCGGTCAGATACGTCAACAGCATCACCGCGGCAAATCCGCCGGCACAAACCAGCAGCGAGACTTCCGGCGGCAGGATGATGTTTTCCACCACGATCAGAACGCAACTGAGCATGTACAAGACCAGGGCGTTTCTTCCCATCGCCTCCAAAGGCGGGATGGAAAGATGGAACGATTCCGCGAGCACCATCAACAGCATTAGACCATACGTGCAGATTCCCGTCGATAACAGCACGTAGGAAATCGAGCCCAGGTGCTTACTGAAGGGGATGAAAAAGCTCGATGCGGCTCCCGTTGCCATCAGGATCGCTCCGGCGACGGCCAGCCAGATGATTTTCGACGCATATTCTTTCCCCTTCATCCAGGCCGACAAACACGAACCCGCCACCAGGACAAAGATCCAGGAAAACGTGGCCAGGCCGCCGGCCAGGGCAGTATGCAAATAAGGGTCGACGCTGGTTGGGCCGAGGAAGTAGCTGATGCCCGCCTGGTACGCCACTAAACTGATCAGGGCCAGGCTCAAGCGGGCGGCCGGCGGCACAAACAGCAACGGAATCGCCAGTAGGCCCGCGGCCCCCAGCGCCTCCAAGATATCCCAGGGGTGATCCTTTACCAGCAGCGTGCCGATGACTCCGTAACCAATCAGAACCATGTTGCGAAAGAGGAGATGGGAAATGGTCTTGGACGCTCCGGTTCTTTGGACTCTCGACCAGAAGGACAGTTCCGCCGCATAGCCCATGGCGAAAAAAAACATCGGCATGACAATGTCCGGCAGCGTGAAGCCATCCGTCGGCGCGTGCTGCAAACAGGGCGGCACCCGCCGGTAATTTGCCAGCGCATTGGCCAGCACCATCAGCACGATGGCCAACCCGCGAAATTGGTCGAGAAAGAGCAGGCGACGCTTCGTTTCCATAAGCGTCTCATAATAAGCCGAAAACCGGCAGCGGTCCATCCCTTGATAAGCCGAAAACCGGCAGCGGTCCATCCCTGAACCGGCGGTTTTC
>Ga0182014_10005634_pt1 | contig 13863 bp, 12 predicted proteins | sample 612S2DmetaG_FD_120489 | JGI IMG/M metagenome (GOLD analysis project Ga0182014, IMG submission 120489) | Permafrost microbial communities from Stordalen Mire, Sweden - 612S2D metaG | ecosystem: Environmental > Terrestrial > Soil > Wetlands > Permafrost | place: Sweden: Stordalen | collected... | reverse complement strand
TGAGGGTTCCTTCTTCGACACCGTATTGGTCAACCAGCTTGACGGCGATGCGGCAGGTCCAGTCATCACGATGGTTACGCAGCCGCTATATTCCCACAATCATCAACACGTTCTTGTCCCAGAAGGCACAAAGATATTCGGGGAGGCAAAGAAGATCGGCGGAGCCGGGTTTGGACAACAAAGGCGCATGGCCGTTGTTTTCCATCGGCTCATCATGCCCGATGGATATTCGGTCGATCTCGACCAGTTTAGCGGTCTTAATCAGATTGGCGAAATGGGGCTCAAAGACAAGGTAAACAACCACTACTTTGAAGTCTTTGGCGCCTCTATTGCCTTGGGTGTTATCGCCGGCGCAGCCGAGATGACCCAAGGCGGATCAAGCATCAACAGCAACGGCAGCCAGATGCTTGTGAACGGGGCCGCATCCTCGATTTCAAGCGCGTCTGCAACTATTCTTGGCCAGTTTATGCAGATTCCACCGACCATCACGATTCGGCCTGGGCACAGGATCAAGGTGTTCATCACGCAAGATTTGCTGCTCCCAGCATATTCAAACCACACCATTAACCAGACATTCTAAGGAGCCACAGTGTTTCGACGAGCAGAACTTCCACGTATCGTAATCGCCGCGGCTTGCGGGCTTACGCTGCTCACAAGCGTAATAGGCTGCGGCCCGACGCAAAAGTCTCTTTGCGATCCAAAAGACGCGGACGCCAAAACAACGGACGCTTGTGGTGCATTTCAGGAATGCCTTGATAGCACAAACCCATTCACAGGCAAGAAATCAACATTGGACGAGTGCCGGGCCAGGGAAGCCCAAGTCCGACAGGCTTCCAAGGATGCCAGCGAAAGCCTGAAAGATGCAACAGGCGGCACAAAAACGCCAACTTCAACGACCCAGAAATAGGAGGAGACCAATGTTCAAAAAACTGTTTCTGCTCTCCGCTACCATCACATTGACTCTGGCAACGTGCAACGTAGCCCATGCACAGTTCACGGTCGATGACCCCGTGGCAGACAGTATGCTCCTACAAGAAGTCCCCCTCGAACAACTCCAACTCCAAGCCCAAAACTTAAGCCTCATCAACCAGGCCAAGGGATACCTTCTCGACACGCAGGAATTCATTACGCAATCAGGAACCTACACGACTGCGGTGCAAATCTACACGACGGCGCAACAAACCTTCAAAGAAGCGGTGCAAGCGTACAACCTGGCGTATCTCGCCATGTCCGCTCCAACCATTCTCTACGACACGATGAAGACCTTGCCCACCACCTACAAAGCGGCTTTCACGCCGCAAGCTGACACGTATGGTCTAGCGGCAATGATGGTGCAAACGGTCAATCTAGGCTCGGCTAACGCCTTGCAGTCCTACAACAATATGAGCATGACACCTGTAAGCGTAATACCGGCCAACTACAACCAGTTGAGCGCGCCGACACAGCAACAACTAAGAGCGCAGGCATCCACGATGTCTGCAAATGATTCGATGATAGCAACATCGTTGCAGCGCGCTTCAGACGTGCAGACTCACACACGAGCGGATCAAGCCACGTTGCAGCAACTCGAAACCAACACCTTCACCACCGACCCATCGCAGAAGACAGAACTTGCAACCTTGCAGAGGATCAACGCCGCCATGGTTCTCTTGGTTCGAGCGCAACAAGACGCGAATCAGATGGCCGCGGCCAACCAGTTGCAGCATCTGATGGAATCCAAACAAGATCTGGATTCTCAAAAAGCAACATCCTACGCGGCTCAGGAGTGGCAAAATGGCATGAATCTGCTGCAAACGGAGACTCAGGGTGCGTCAGCGGCAATGACCTATGCACCACAGCCAACCAACTAATCAACATAGGGAGGGAGGTATCCATCATGATGGATGTTTTAACCGTGATCTCTCAGGGATGCACGAACATCACAGCAACCAGTTCGCCGGGCATCACAAATATTGGGGTGCTGCTGACGCAGTCGCTCGGCACGTCCTTGATTGTTTACGAGGCCGTCATGGAATCGATCAGTTCAGCTACCGGGCATGGTTTCGATCTCGCCAAATTCGCCCGAACCGTGTTCCTTGTGATGGTTACATTGGCCTTTGTTGAATACTACGATTCAACGATTCCAGGTATGAACTACTCGCTGAAGACGGTCATCAGTCAAGGAACAGTAAGCCTTGTCCAAGTCATCGGCAACAGTTCATCGCAAACCATGATGAACGACATCACGAACGTGCTGTCGAATGAACAAGCGCCTGGACTTCTCAGCTCCGCGATGAAGCCGGTGCAGATGATCGTCTATGTCATCATCGTCCTCTTGCTGTCATTGCTGGAAGCGGTCATGGTATGCGTCATCGCATATGGCGCAGTAGCAGCGGCGATCATGGGCCTGCTCGGCCCGCTGTTTATTCCGTTTCTCCTGTTCAGCAAGACAGAGTGGCTGTTCTGGGGATGGCTCAGAGCATATCTGGGATTCAGTTTCTATCAAGTAGTGTCGGCCGCCGTGTTCGCGGTGATGGGCCAGCTATTTGCGCAATATTTCACGGCGAGCAAACTCGTTACCGCAATCGGTGATCCAGCGCAGATGATTGCCTTTTTCCCGCTACTTCTAATTCTGATTATCACTAACATCTACATCATGTTCAAGGTGCCCGACATGACAGCGTCACTGTTTAGCGGCAGCACGGGCGGTCACGACAGCGTTATGGGCATGGCTGCTGGTATGGCGACAAGAGCAGCGATGGCAGCTTAACGACTTTCGAGATCAACACCCGCTCGAAATGTTTACCGGGAGCAGCACACCGTCTGCTCCCGGTCACCCCACGAGGACGCGATGGCAAAAGAAAACGTCACACCGATCAAGTACCCGGAAATCACCAAGGCCGGCGAACGCTATATCGAGCAATACGGCGACCCGCTTGTCACAAATACGTACCTCAAAGTGACCGCTCTTATCCTCGCTCTGGTTATTGCAGCGATGGCAGCCGTGATGCTCAAAGAACTCAAGACGCTGGCCGACATTCGGCCTCTGATTATTCGCATTGACGACGTGGGCCACGCCGAAGCCGTGGACTACAAGAACTTCGCCTACAAGCCGCAGGAGTCCGAGAACAAATACTACCTCACGCGCTGGACACAATTGCTCTTCCAGCGCAACAAGTTCACCATCGAGAACGACCAGACTCAGGCGCTCTATTTCTTCGACAGCGCAACATCCAAGTCCGTCATAGAAGACGAGCGGAAGACCAAATATATCAGCTCCTACCAGTTGGACAACACGCTCCCCTTCATCGAAATTCAGGTGACGAACATCATCCTCGGCGATCTCACTACCGCTCCGTACACAGCGCAGATCGAATTCCTGAAACTCTACAAAGATCCAAACAGCGGCGCCGAGTTGCGGCGCGAACGCTGGACGGCATCGGTCAACTACATCTTCCGCAACACCGTCCCCAACAACATGGTGTCAATCAACCCGTTGGGATTGACCATCATTCACTACCGCGTTGACCAGGCATACAGTGTGCAGCCAACGGCTGCAGCACCATCGGGGCCACCACCTGTAAACAAACTTCCGCAAGTGTTGCTAGGAAGCGCAAAATGAGCAACCAACTCGCCGAAGCACCTGTCAACAAACAGAACCGCGGAACTTCAGACACGGACCTGTCGGTAATCGCGTCTTTCTTGACACCGATTGCACATCTGCTTGCAGACGACGAAGTAACCGAAATCATGGGCAATCAGGACGGTAGATGGTTCTACGAAGCCAAGGGCATGAAGACGATCCAGGAAGCGGAAATCAATTATCCCGACTCCGATCTTCTAACGGCAATGACGGTCATCTCCAATATGCTCGGCAAACCCTTCACAGAGGATTCCCCAATACTCAGCGCACAACTGCCAGACGGCAGCCGTCTGGCAGCAACACGGCCACCAATCACAAAGCCGGGTTTAACAGTGACCATCCGCAAATTCCCGAAGGAACGATACACAATGCAAGACCTCATCGGCTTCGGTGCATTGTCGGAAGAACTTGCGAAGACCATCAAGTCTCTTGTCAACTCAGGCGGCACGTTTTTAATCAGCGGTTCAACAGGCTCCGGCAAGACCACATTGCTCAACGCTATGACGGACTACATACCGGAGCACGAGCGCATTCTTATCATCGAAGACACGCGCGAGCTTCGCATCAACAAACCAAACATCGTGTGCATGGAATGTCAGAACGATACATACACAGAGGATGCTCGTGTGACGTTCGACGACCTGCTGAAGCACGCACTTCGCATGCGCCCAGATCGGATTGTGTTGGGCGAGGTCCGCAGCAAAGAGGCGCGCACTTTACTGGACAGCTTCAACACCGGCCACGGTGGGAGCATAGCAACCATCCACGCGACATCAGCCGTACTCGCACTCAGCCGCTTGGCAGAACTCGCCATGCGCGGTCATCAGCAGAGCAACAAGGACGACATCTCGCAGGAGATTGCTGCCAGCGTCAACTACGTCATCCAGGCGAAGCGGATCAGTGCAGGTCGAAGAGTGACCGAGATGATCCACGTAACCGGATACAACAGAGACACCAACTGTTTCGAGTACAACACGATCTTTTCACTGCTGAATCCGCCAGCGCCCGCCGCGAAGCCGAAAGAAGCATACGTTTGGGATGAGTCCAATGGAATTGATTGACGCAACAAACTAACACAACTAAGGAGCGACACATGTCAGCACTACTCGTGGTAAAAAACACCGTCACGCATTCAGCAATAATCTCCATCAACTCCGACACTGTGAACAAGTTGAACGCATATGCTGCATTCACAAATGCACTGCCCGACGCTGTCATTGGTGCAGCACTTGAATACATCTTCACAACCGACAAGGAATTCCAAACGTTTTTGCACAGCAACACAGATGTTCCGCAACTGCTTGCCATACGAAAGCCGCGCGGTTCGGTTGTCACTCGCCGGAAGAAAAAGCAGGCCTAAATAGTGTGTTGCTTGCCGGAGGAGAGTATGGGTTCAACTGGGGTGGCGCTTCGCGCCAGTTGGAAGGAGACACTTCACCCATTTCATGCTTGCGTGTGTAAGCAAAATGCTTTCATGTGACAGCGCACAAAACAAAGGACATCGGCAAAGTGCGCTTTCACATGAAAGCGATCAGGTTAGGACCACTTCGAGGCAATATGGCAAGCACGACTGGCGAATACCAGACCAAAATCCGGCGACCGATCAACGTCACAACCCGCTTTTCCAACGAGGAATTCGCGCTCATCTCCGATGCTGCGAGCCGCACGAATCTCCCTCTCGCGGACTGGTTCCGAAGAACCGTTCTTGATGCTCTGGCGGACCAAAAAGGCGATCCTCCGCAGATCATTTTGCACGAAGAAATCCAGTTCATCAAGCTCATCCTCATGAACACGCTGCCCAAAATTGCGAGCGGCAAAACCGTCACAGAGGAGAAGATGATGGAGCTCATGCTGAGGTTCAAAGACGAGAAAGTCAACCTTGCGAAGCAGGTAATCCAGACTTCGCAAGGCAGAGGGGAATAGCGCATGAAGCCTATGCACTGGGGTCGTAGAGAGTCCATCATCTTCCCGCCGCATCAGCCAATCTATTCGATAGCGGCCATCGTTGGAATGCTGTTTCTCACCATATCGTTCGTGTTCCTGCGCATCGGAATATCCATGTCCCCGCTGGGCAAGGCGTACTTTCCCACCTACCTGAGAACTGGGGTGTCGGCGTATTTCTCTGCTCAAAAACTGGATTCGTACAAGCTGATCTGCGTGACTGACGGCGCACATATGCGCCTGGCGCGAGAAGAGGATGTAGTCCCTGGCAAAACCCCTCAACTTGACCGCGGAAATATGCCGCTTACGTTGTCCGAATCCGCCAAGGCGAAGGGCTTGAAAGCGGTTGTAAAAGGCCCAGAGAGCAAGTATCAGGATGCCGCGCTACACAAGTATCTGAGGCTGGCCATCTATGCAGGAAAGGGGCTCAAGGCATACTTCCAACCTCCGTTGCTGGCCGGCCTGATTCTCTTCGTACTGATATTTCCCTACGCCATCTACCGCGACATCCGGCGCATGAAACAGATGAAGTATGGCCGCCTGCTCAAAGGCCCGATCCTCTGCGATCCGCGCAGCTTCAACAAGGAAATTCAGGGTGACGGTATCGGGTTCAGAACCACCGAACAGGGGCAGATTATCCGCATCCCGCGCTCCGCCGAGGCCAAACATTTCGAGATCATTGCCGACACCGGCGCGGGCAAAACCGTTCTGATATTTCAAATGCTGCTCCAGATTCAAGCCCGCAAAGAGGGCGCGATCATCTATGACCCGGCCTGTGAATTTGTCCAGAGATTCTACGATCCTGACCGCGGCGACATCGTTCTAAATCCACTGGACGCCAGGTGCCCATACTGGGGCCCAGCCGAGGAGCTTAGACGGAAAGCAGAGGCCAGGACTCTCGCCGCTTCACTCTTCCAAAGTACCCAGGACAGGAAGGGAGAGTTCTTCGTCGAGAGTCCCCAAAAGATATTCGCTCACCTGCTCACGTTTGGACCCACGCCGGAACAACTGGCAGCATGGATGGCCAATCCAATTGAGATTGAAAAGCGGGTTGTCGGCACCGAGTATGCCTTGCTGATCGACCCCAAAGCCCCACAGCAGCGAGCAGGCGTTCTCGGCAGCCTTGGACTGGTAGCGGACAGTCTTCGGATGCTCCCCAAGAAGAGCGAAACCAGGAGAAAATGGAGCGCCACCGAGTGGTCAGAAAAGCGCGAAGGATGGGTGTTCATCACTTCGCAGCCCACCGTCCGCGAGGCTCTGAGACCGCTCCATAGCCTCTGGATTGACTGGCTTATTCTTCGCCTCCTCACCATCCCGAATCCGGGTCAAACGCCGGTCTGGTTCATCATCGACGAGCTGGCAAGTTTGCAGAAACTTCCCCAGTTGCATACCGCGCTCACTGAGAACCGGAAGAGCAAGAATCCCATCGTGCTCGGATTCCAGGGAAAAGCGCAGCTTGAGATGATTTACGGTCACTATGCCGAAGTCATGCTCTCCCAGCCGGCGACGAAAATCTTCTTGAAAACCGAGGAAGAGAGGGCCGCACTATGGGTATCGAAAACACTTGGCGATACCGAGATCGAGCGCGTCAAACTCACGCATCACGAGGGGGGAAATGGCGGCAAAAACTACTCCGTTGACCGTCAGATTGATCCAGCTATCATGCCTTCCGAGATTCAAGGATTGTCAGACCTCCACGCGATTCTAAAGTTCAGCAACCACATCGCCCGTTTCTCGTTTCCATATCCGAAAATTCCGATCTCTCAAATCGGTTTTGATCCTCGCCCGGTCCCAGACGATGAACTGAATTATGACCCCGACAAGATTGGTCAGCACCCCGTGACAGAGGCTCCGGTTGTCCAGGTGGAACCGGCCTTTCCAGCGCCGCCACCGGCACCCGTGGAGCCACCCGAGCCGGTAGCCGCCCACGATCAGGATGCAGACGAAATTGATCCTGATTCCGAGGCGGATGAAGCCACCCCGTCAGTTGTGGAAGAGATCGAAATCGTGGCGTTTTAAGGCCTGCCCATGCTCAAAATATCCAAGTCGCTCGGCTCCTCGCAGGTGAAGACCTACTATGAGAAGGAGTACCTTGCCAAAGAAAGCTATTGGCAGCAGGACGATACCGCCCCAGGCGAATGGCATGGGAAACTGGCGGCCGAGATGGGGCTGTCCGGCGCCATTGACTTCGAGGTTTTTGCGCGTCTTGCCGACGGCAAATATCCCTCAAACGACGAACAACTCATACGTCATATCAACAGATCAGGCTACACAAAAGCCGATGGCACAGAGGTAAAGCCGATCGAACACCGGGCAGGATGGGATGCGACATTCTCCGCCCCCAAATCTGTCTCTCTCACTGCTTTAGTCGGCGGCGATGACCGCGTTCGTGAGGCTCACCACCATGCCGTCAATGTTGCTCTCAGCCGTCTTGAAAAATACACGCAAGCTCGCGTTGGCACGGACAAATCAGAGACCACCGGCAAGTTGGTTGCTGCCAAATTCGAGCATCAGACGGCGCGGCCAGTTGACGGATATTCAGCTCCCCAACTACATACCCACGTCGTCATTTTCAACATGACCCGGCGTGCGGATGGCAAATTCAACGCGCTTCAAACGGAGTCGCTGTTTGATAGCCAGCAGTACGCGACCGCTGTCTACCAGGCCGAGTTGACGTACAGACTTCGCAATCTCGGCTACGAACTGGAGACCGGAAAAAGCGGCGCGGCGGAGATTCGCGGATATTCTCTGGAATATCTTGAGGCGTCGAGTCCGCGGCGGCAACAGATCGACCAGTACCTCCAGGAAAACGGTGTGTCCGGTGCCGCCGCCGCCGAGATTGCCGCCCACAGCACCCGCGACAGCAAGCAGGTGATGAGTGAAGCCGAAATCCTGGCTGCTCACAAGGAATTGGCGGCCAAGTTCGGCAACCAGGCCGAACAGGTAGTGGCGGAAGCCTCCAGGAACGTCGGCAAATCAATTGCCGAAGTCGGCCAGACGGCAGGCAGCGAAGCAACCTGGGCACAGACCGGCGTTGTCTACGCTCGGGACAACAACTTCGAGCGCGAATCGGTCATCGACGAACGGAATCTGATCCGCGACGCACTCCGGCGCGGCATGGGCGCGACACGAATTGAGGCAGTTGAAACCGCCCTTGCCGCGCGAATGGCGACGGGCGAACTTCAAACCGTTTCCCGTCCGGCCACGTCGAGCAACGCAGCCAGGTTTATCACTTCTCAAGAGGCGATTGATGCGGAGAAGCAGATCATCCTCAAGATGCAGACCGGCCAGGATTCTCTCGCTCCGATCTTGCCGACCGAGGCCTCTACTGCCCAGAGCAATTCCCGCGACTTTCTAAACGAGTCTCAGCGACAAACTATCAGGGAAGTGCTGACGACGCGCGACCAGGTTCATGGGCTGCAAGGGCTGGCCGGAACAGGGAAGACGACCACCCTTGAAACCATCCGCGAAAGCGCAGAAAAAGCAGGGTACGTCGTCCAGGGCTTCGCCCCGACTTCCAGAGCCACACAGCAGCTCCGCGAGGCCGGAATTTCGGCGGACACTCTTCAAGGCTTTCTGACCAAGGGCGGCGAGGGCAACGACTCAAAGCATCTCTATATGGTCGATGAATCTAGTCTCGCCAGCACAATTCAAATGCGCGATTTCCTCAAAAAACTCGGGGCCGAAGACCGAGTTCTATTCGTCGGCGACATCCGCCAGCATCAGGGCGTCGAGGCCGGCAAGCCTTTCGAGCAGTTGCAGGAAGCCGGGATGAAAACTTCTCTGCTCGACCAGATCATGCGCCAGAAAGACCCTGAATTGCTCAAGGCGGTTGAGCATCTTTCCCGCAACGAAACATCCGTTGGAGTGAAGATGCTGGAAGATCAGGGCCGGGTCCAGGAGATCAAAGACCCAGCCGCTCGAATCAAAGCAATCGCCGAGCGTTACGTCCAGCACGCGGAGAACACTATTGTCGTCTCCCCCGATAACGCTTCGCGGCGCGACATAAATCTGGCAGTTCGTGAGAGCTTGCAAGACCTCGGCAAGGTCTCTAAAGAGAACCATACCGTTCAAGTCTTGATGAACAGATCAGACATCAGCGGAGCTGATCGTACATGGGCCGCTCGATATAACGCCGGTGACGTTTTGCAGTATCAGCGCGGAAGCAGGGAACACGACATACGCGCCAAGACTTTCGCGCAAGTTGTGGACGTTGACGCCGTAAAGAACAATCTGACCGTCGAGAAACCAGACGGTCAGAGGATCACATATGACCCTGAGAGGTTGAAGGGAGTCACGGTCTACAGAGAGATCGACCGCGATATTTCGGTGGGCGACCGCCTCCAGTTCACCATGCCTGACAAGAAACTTGGAGTGGCCAACCGCGACCTCGGCACAATCGAGAACATTGCGCCGTCGGCCAAGGAGCAGGACCGCCTTGAGGTCACGGTCAAGATGGACAGCGGAAAATCCGTCACCTTTGACCCCAGGCAGATGCGCAATTTCGACCACGGCTACGCCGTGACCAGCCACTCCAGCCAAGGACTCACAGCGGATCGAGTGCTTGTCAACATGGATATGGATGTTCACAAGAACCTCATCAATACCCGCTTCGCCTACGTGTCCATCTCCCGCGCCAAGATCGACGCTCAGGTTTTCACCAACGATGCCAGCCGCCTGGCCGAACGGCTGAGTACGGACATCAGCAAGGAATCGGCAATCGACGCAAGGCAGCTCAACAGAGAGCAGCCCCAAACCCTTGACCCGTCGGCAGCAACGAACAACAGGGAGAGAACGCCTCAAACAGCAAATGGAATCGACGATCTTGGACTGAATAGCGCAGCAAACACGAATGCGGAGGTTTCCAGGAATACCAGCAGCCCCGCCATCTCCAACGACTTTGACCAAGAAATCGAATGGGACATGGAATGAGAAAAATCAGGATCAACAAGTACTCCCAGCGCGATCGGCAGCAGCTCCAGGAACGCATTGCTGCCTCTGTCGAGCGAGACCCGGAGCCATACTTGCAGAAGTATACTCAGGACCCGCGTTCGCATGAAGGCCGCTACGTGAGCAGTGACCTGATGAAAGAGACAATCCCCGAATACGCGGCATCCAACGAGGCCCGCGCCCGGTACAGCAACCCCTTGCACAACTCGGCCGCAGTGCTCGCAGCCGAGCAATATTCGCGGATAGTCAATGACCACTCGCATCCTGAGCGCGACCAGGCCATTTTTCTGACGGGCATACCAGGCGCCGGGAAAACAACTGCCGTCTTGACCGGAGGGGAACCCCCCGGCCAACTGCCCAACGACGTGCGCGTGGTCTACGAAGGCCCGCTCTCAAACCCTGAAACCTCGATTCCGAAGATTCGAGAGGCCATCGACGCGGGCCTTGTCCCAACCATCGTTGCCGTTAACACTCTGCCCGAGACGGCTCTCCAAAACACGTTGAACCGGTTTGAGAGCGAAGGCCGCGGTGCAAGCATCCACGCAATGGCAACCATACAGAGTGAGTTGCCGGATGCCTTGCGCCGAATCCATGAGCAATTCGGGGACCAGGCTAACCTCGTGGTCATCGACCGATCAAGCGGTATGAACAACAGCACCGAGCTGTCAGGTTGGGAACACCCGAACAGGCTTCAGGAAGGGACGTATGAACAACTCAAAGACCGGCTCCAATCAGCCCTTGAACAGCAGTTTGCCGAAAATAGAAATGCTTTCGACGGGTACAGGCAAGCGGTTGGACTACCGACCATCGGCCTCAGTGAAGGACTACATAACCAGTATGGTCAGAGGGTTGAACAGCTTCAAACCGCCGATGAAGCCGAAGTAGCAAAGTTGCAATCCGAGCTGCTTCACAATCCCGAAGCACTCGGCCTGCCTGCCCAATTCACGCCAGCTCTCTATCAAGTGGAGAAATTCGAGCAGGCCGCCGAAGTCTTCGCCCATCTGCCTTCGGCAGATCCTGCCGAAAACAGCCAATCCAACAGCAACGACATCACGGATGACGACGACAGTGGTCTCAGCCAATCTATGTAAGCGTCTGGTATTCGCTCTCGCCTTAGCGCTCGCGGCTGGCACGCCAGCCGGCAGCGCGCCGGGAGTGGGTTCGGACCCGTCAGTGTCCGAGCCGAATACAAAGCTCTCCCTTCCCCAGTTCGAGGGGCTTGCGCGAAGGTGTGCCCGCGGCGTGTCTCCGCAGATCATGGAAGGCATCGCAAGGACTGAAAGCGCGATGTACCCCTATGCGCTGTCGATCAACTACCCGCTTCGCAGTGCTCGACTCCACGGTTACAGCGGCAAAGTCATCATGCGCCGCCAGCCAAGTAGCAAAATCGAGGCTATTCATTGGGCCAGGTGGTATCTCGAAAAGGGCTATACCGTCTCTGTCGGTCTCGTTCAGGTGAACGTGGAAATGGCAGACAAATTTCATATCAAGCCGATGGCGCTCTTCGAGCCATGCGTGAACCTGGCCGCTGGAACCAAAATTCTGCTTGAAGACTATGCCTTCGTACCCCACAGCGAAAACGGCATGATCCAATCCTTTTCCCTGTACAACAGTGGCTCCATGTCGCTGGGAATATCCAACGGCTACGCTTCTACAGTCGTCCAAAATACACACTGAAACGAGCAATTCATGCGCGTCATTCTGGCGCGAGAGGCCATCGTTCAATGAAAAATAGTCCAGCCCTGACGAGCATCCGATCGGCAATGATATTCCTCCTAGTGCTCATGGCAACCCTCATTGGCTTGTCATCTGTTTTCGTGCCGGCCACGGCGCGTCTGCGCGCCGCCGCGCCCGTTGGCACCATCAATTCGAACTACGCGCTCTTGAGCGAAGTATTCGTATCCATCGCGGTTTTCATCTCTCTGCTCATCATGCGCAGAATCGACAAAATCCCCCTTGCGGCACGGAATTTTGGGATGCGGCCGCTTTACGGCAAAGTCGCGCTTGGACTGGCCGCTGGATTGTCTACGCTGGCATTCGTTCTCCTAATACAGCTCGCGCTCGGAGTTCTCAAAATCAGTTCAAGCAACGAGGCCATCCCTCTCCAAATCCACGACTGCATAATCTGGGCACAATGCTTTCTCTTAACGGGCCTCTGTGAAGAGGCTGTTTTCAGAGGCTATTTGCTCGGCACCTTGCAAAAAGGTCTCGGTTTCTGGCCAGCTACCGCAATTAGCAGCGTGCTGTTTGCGGTTGTTCATCTTCCAAATTACGGCGAAAGAACCGCTGGAATCCTGGCGTGTGTGCTCTTCTCTGTTCTTTTCGCACTGACGGTCAGACTCACTGGCACGATCTGGTTTGCCGTGGGCTTCCACGCGGCCTGGGATTGGTCACAGACCTATTTACTCGGAACACCCGATAGCGGTATACGTGGCAATGGGCATCTTCTCAACTCGATTCCAAGCGGGTCAGACTGGCTCAGCGGCGGGGTTACTGGACCGGAAGGCAGTCTCATCACCATGCTCATTGTCGCTATCCTGATTGCTTTCTCGATAACGCTCTGTCTTCACAAGTTCTCGCCGTCTCTGCCAGAATGTCAGCAAAACAAAGCCCTTCCAGTATAAAAATCTAAGCGATAAACGAGACAATCCGATGCTGCGTAGAGCAGGTGGAAGGGTTCCACCCTCCCTGTCTACAGCCAGCAAAATACGCTGTCTACCGCCACCCGCCCTACGGGCCTGTTCCTGCCCGTAACGCCGACCCTTTTATCCCTACAGACGTAAAGCGCGAATAATGCGTTCCTCTACACACCTGCCCGCAGGTTGCACCTATGCCACCGATGTCATATCGAGGCCAGCGGGACCGCTCCGCTGGCGATTCCCGTGCCGCCGATCTTGCGAATGGCCTTGAATGACCCTTATCCACGCCGCCGTGTCCACCCCGATCTTCCCTTCAGCCGGCGTCCAAGCTGAGGCAGCGAACCCCGCCCCCCAAAAGCGCCCCCGAACCACGAAACCAAAGGATTGAATGCTCGGCCCGAAGTCTTCCCCCAACGGCGATTGTTGACCACCCGCAACGGGGCTTTTCGGCCTGGCCCGCGAGGTTCCGGTGGACTTTTGGAGCTGAGAACCAATCTCCTTTTTGGTCACAATCAACTCGGCCATCATGGAGGCGTCAAGAACGCTCTCGCCCTGCGGCGGCGGCGCAAACTCTTCCGCTGCGCTTTACGGATTCCTCTCCCCAGGCAAGCTGTGGTCCCTCTCCGCCAAAGATTTTGCTTGGCACTTGGGAGTTCACTGCGCCCCATGTCCGTTCCGGCAGTATGTCCCGATTCACTCGCGACCAAATTC
>Ga0182014_10005632_pt1 | contig 13864 bp, 14 predicted proteins | sample 612S2DmetaG_FD_120489 | JGI IMG/M metagenome (GOLD analysis project Ga0182014, IMG submission 120489) | Permafrost microbial communities from Stordalen Mire, Sweden - 612S2D metaG | ecosystem: Environmental > Terrestrial > Soil > Wetlands > Permafrost | place: Sweden: Stordalen | collected... | reverse complement strand
TAAGCAAGGTGCGCAAGTTCGAGTCTTATAACGTGCTCGCCATGCTGCCCGGCACGGATCCCGGCCCGCCGACCCAGGCCGTCATGTATACGGCTCATTACGACCACCTCGGCATCGATCCGGCCATGAGCGGCGACAACATCTACAACGGTGCAGTCGACAATGGCACGGGTTGCGGGATCCTGATCGAACTTGCCCGCGCGTTTGCCCGCTCAGCCGTCAAACCGCCGCATCCGGTGCTGTTCGCATCCGTGACGGCCGAAGAGAAGGGCCTGCTGGGATCGAATTATCTGGGCAAGCACCTGCCCCTCCCGGCTGCGCAAGTGGCGCTCGACCTGAACTTCGACGCCGTCCCGCCGGAGGGTATCCCGGAATCGGTGAACGTCACGGGCGCCGAACGCACGACCTTTTATCCGGTGGTCGAGAATACGTCCAAGGCCTTCGGCTTCGAAATTCAAGCGGATGCGGAACCGGGCGCGGGCCACTACTACCGCTCCGATCATTTCAGCATGGCGCGCGCCGGTGTCCCTGCGTTCTCCATCAATACCGCGTTGAAGTTCGCAGGACACCCGCCCGAGTGGGGCAAGGCGCAACGCGAGGAATATACCGCCAAGCACTATCACCAGCCGAGCGATGAATACCGCGCGGACATGGACTTCACCAGCGACGCGGCTCTCGCCAAGTTCGGTTTTGCCCTCGGCTGGCAGGCGCTGACGGCCAAACAGACCGTGGGATGGCTGCCGGGCGACGAGTTCGAGCCGGTCCGGTTGCACGGGGGCGGCCAGTAGCCCCCGATACTACGCTTCCAATTTCTGCGGACGCGCGGGTTCGGTGAAAGTCTGCGACTCGCCGACGATGAGGTGAATCGCCACGGCGGCGAAGACGATCGTGCCCCCGATCATGGTGCTGATGCTCGGGGTTTCACTGAAGGCGAGCCATACCCAGAAGGGCGCCAGGGGCGCGTCCACCGCCCCGATCAAGGCCGTTTCGATGGCGGGCAGTAATCGGGCTCCATACGTGAACAGGGGCAGCCCGATCGCAAAATTGACGACGCCGAACAGTGCGAGCAGCAGCAGTTCGTGACCGTTGACCGCCATCGGCATGCCCAAGGGCCACGCGATGATTCCGCTCAACAGGGACGAGATGCATGCGGTCAGCATGATCGGAATGTCGCGATAGTTCCTGGCGATCACCATGGTGCTTGCCATGGACCATGTCATGCCGAGCGCCAGCACGTCGCCCAACAGGCCGCCGCCCTTGCCGAACCCGACCATCAGGGCCACCCCGCACAGTGCCACCAGGCTCGCGATCACGGAGCTGCGGGTCGGCTTCTCGCGCATCACCAGCCATCCCAGGCCGGCGGCCAGGAAGGGCGCCGTCGCGTAAATCACCGCGACGTTCGCGACGCTGGTGTGACGCAGCGCGGTGAGATAGCACATCATGCCGGCAGCGGATTGCACGGTGTATAGCCACCCCCGCCAGCCCATGTGTCGGAAGCTATGCCAAACGTCTTTCTGCCGCAGCGCGGCCATCACGGCGGCCAGTCCGAGGGCGCCGAAGATTCCCCGCCAGGCGAGCATGGTCCAGTTGTCCAGCGGGATCAGCCGGGTGAACAGACCGCCCGTGCTCCACGCGACGGCAGAGGCGGAAACCAACATGAATCCCAAACGGTGAGCCGCCTTGCTCATCTAACGACTCTCATCCGATGTTCCATCCGACGCGATTGAAGGGGCCGGCATATTACTGGGAACTACGCTGCGGCAGGTGTATTTGCTGGATTATCGTGCCAAGGGGCGCGAGTACGGCGGCAAGCTGATCGATCTCGCGTCACTCGATCTGCCGCGACGCCAGGGCTTTGGCCGGTCCGTTGCCGGCGGCACCGCGCCCGGAAATCATTGTTTCTCGATGACTGCCGTGTCGGTGTTCTCGGCGTGGTGCCGCATCCGCGGCGAGCGTTCATCGATATACATGATCTCGTGCTGGCCGACCTGGACGACATCGCCGTCGTTCAAATTATGGCGCCGGACGCGCTTGGATTGCACATAGATTCCGTTGGTGCTGTTCAGGTCCTCGATCACGCAGGCGTCGGCCTGGGTGACGATCTGGCAGTGATGGCGGCTGATGAATTTGCTGTCGATCTGCAGGTCGTTGTCGGGCGTCCGCCCGATGACCAATCGCCCCGTCTTGAGTTCCCGCTCCATCACGGTTCGGCCTTCGCTGGCGAGCAGGATTCGGCCGACGGGGGGGCCGTGCGTGGCGCTCGGCGGCTGCGGATGCTCCATCATCTGCGGCAGGGGCATTCGATTGGTCGCCGAGGCGAACTCCACCCACTGGAGTTCGCGGATGGCGGTCTCGAGTTCGGCCACGCTCACGGTGTCTTGATCGCGTCCGAACGCGGCCATCATGCAGGTGTCGCACAGGGTGTTGATGAGGCGCGGTACGCCCCCGGTATATTTGAATATGATGGGGTAGGTGTCTTCCGCGAAGATGCGACGCCCCTGCGAGCCCGCCACCTCGAGCCGATGATCGATATACGCGGAGGTCTCCGTCTTGGTGAGGGCGGTGAGATGAAAGCGCAGGCGCACGCGTTGCGCCAGCTGAATCAGCTCCTGGGAATTCAGCTTGTCGTTGAGCTCCGGTTGACCCGCGAGAATGATGCGCAGCGCCTTTTCCTTGGCGGTTTCGACGCCTGACAGCATGCGAACTTCTTCGAGCACCTTGTGGCTGAGGTTCTGCGCCTCGTCGACGATCAGCAGGACCTTGCGGCCGCGGTTGTGCTGATCCATGAGGTACTGATTCAGCGTCGCCAGGACTTCGGGCTTCTTCATGTTGAAGGGCGAGAAGCCGAACTGCACCAGCACGGTTTGCAGGAAGGCGGTGGGCGACAGCTGGGTCTGGTTGATCTGCGCCACGACCACATCGGTCTGCAGTTCGCGCAGGAACGTTTCGATCAGCGTGGTCTTGCCGGCGCCGATTTCGCCGGTGATGACCACGAAACCATCCGTGAACCAGATGGTCGACTCCATGTACGCCTTGGCGCGCGCATGCTGCTTGCTCAAGTACAGGAACTGCGGATCCGGGCTGAGGCGGAATGGCAGTTCATGGAGTTTGAATAGTTCTAGATACATTCCTTGGGCAGTCTAATGGATTTGCGACGTATCGGCGCAGTCGGAGCTGTTTTAGGTGCGTTTTAGGACCATTCGATCAACTTGAGCGTCTGGGCCAAGGCGAGGTTTCGGGCCGCCGGGCTGGATCGGACGACCGTACAATGACCAAGTTTGCGTCCCGGTCGGGGCTCCTTGCCATAATCGTGGAACGCCAGTCCGTCGATGCCCAGGAGCCGTTCGCGGTCGGGCATGAGACCCAAAAAATTCACCATGACGGTGTGTCCCAGGGCACGCGTGTCGCCCAACGGCAGGTCGCAAATGGCGCGCAGGTGGTTTTCGAACTGGCTCGTGACACATCCATCGATGGTCCAATGCCCGGAGTTGTGGACCCGGGGCGCCATCTCATTGGCGACCAGCTTGCCCTTGACGATGAAGAACTCGATGGCCAGCACGCCCACGTAGGCGAGCGCTTCCATGACTTTCCTCAAGTATCGCCGGGCCGCCCGTTCGAGCGCGACATTGACGTACGGCGCGATGCTGTAGCGCAGAACGCCGCCCGAATGAGTGTTGGCGGACAGTGGGTAATACACGATCTTTCCCGCCGCCGAACGCGCCCCGACGAGCGACACTTCGCGCGAAAATACCTGGAATTTCTCGTATATCAGGCCCGTGCCGCCGATGCTGGCCCACGCGGCGTCGATGTGTTCCGCATGCCGAATGACGAACTGGCCCTTGCCGTCATAGCCCAGGCGGCGAGTTTTCAGCACGCCGGGAAGGCCGATCTCGCGCGCGGCGCGCAGCAGATCGTCCTTGCTGTCGACCGTTGCATGGGCGGCGACGGGTATCCTTAAGGAAGCGAACAAGGCCTTCTCGTGCAGTCGGTCCTGTGAGACTTCCAGGGCCCGGGGGGAGGGGCGAATCGCCGTCAATTTCTCGAGCGGTGCGAGCACCGTGCTCGGCACGTTCTCCCAATCGAAGGTGATGACGTCGCTCTTGGAGGCCAATTCCGCGAGCCGCCCGGCGTCCTGGAGTTCGCCCAACAATATCGGGGCCACTTGCGCACCGGGCGCATCGGGGCTGCGGTCGAGGAACAGGCAGCGGAGGCCCAGCGGGTAGCCGGCAAGTGCCAGCATTCGGCCCAGCTGCCCTGCGCCGACGATGCCGATCGTCGAGGGTCTCAAGGCTGCCGCGGGTCCGGTTTGGCGAGCACGGCGGCGGTTTGCGCCGCACGAAACGCATCCAGGGCGATGCGGACTTCGATGAATTCATTGGCGAGGATCGCGGCGGCGAACAGGGCGGCATTCTTCGCGCCGGCGGGACCGATGGCGAACGTCGCCACCGGGATCCCGCTCGGCATCTGGGCGATGGACAGCAGCGAGTCCATGCCGTTGAGGCTCTTGGAGTGAACCGGCACTCCGAGCACCGGAACGGAGGTCTTGGCGGCGGTCATGCCCGGCAGGTGGGCGGCTCCGCCAGCCCCGGCGATGATGGCCTTGAGACCGCGTTCGCGCGCCGATGCCGCATAGTCGAACAATAGATCGGGCGTGCGGTGTGCGGATACCACCCGCACTTCGTGGGCGATGTTCAAGGCGGTGAGGGTGTCCGCCGCGCCCTGCATGGTCTCCCAATCCGACGTGGATCCCATGATGATGCCAATGACGACTTTCATGGCCGCTTGCCTGCCTTAGGCCTGGGTCAGCAGCTGGCGCAGGAACGCGAAGAGCTCGCGCGCGCCCACGGGCGAGCGCTGCTCGACCTTCTCGCGCTCGGCTTTGTCCAGGAGTCGGAGCAAGGCATCGCGGTCGATTTTGGGGTATTCCTTGAGCAACTCCTCGACCCCCAACGCCGGTTCGGACAGGAGGCGGTCGCGCCAGCGCTCGATTTGCTGGAAATGTTTGATCTCCAGGTCGTGTCGCGTCTTGCGTTCGGCGAGTTTGGCCAGCACCGGCTGCGGGTCGATGGTGCGCATCAATTTGCCGATGTACTGGCGTTGACGCACCTGGGCGCCATGCGACGGCAGGCGCCGCAGGTCGCGCAGCGCGACGAAAAGGGTGTCGGGAAGGCCCAACGCCTTGATTTCCTGATCCGGCAGGGCTGACAGCTGTACGCCGAGCTCCTGCAGTGAGGCGGCTTCGCGCTTGCGCGCGCTCTTGCTCTGGCGCTGCTCCTCGGTCTCGCCGGACTCGTCCATTTCACTCTCGCTCGTCATATTGCGCATGCTATCACCCAGGTCGGTAGAATCACGGGTTGGTGTCCTCGAAGACAGAGTTGGAGTAGACGATGGCCGTCGTGCCTAGCAACCCGTTACGTCTTGCCCCGGAAGACTTGGAATCGATAATCGAACGTGCCCTGGAGGAGGCCCGCTCCCGCGGCGCTTCTCAGGCAGAGGCCGCGGTCAGCCAGGATACCGGTCTTTCGGTCGGCGTGCGACTCGGCGAGGTGGAAACCCTGGAGCACCAGCGCGACCGCAGCATGGGGATCACGGTGTATTTCGGGCAGCGGAAGGGGTCGGCCAGCACGGCGGACTTCTCGCTAGACGCCGTCCGGGCCACGGTGGCCAAGGCGTGCAGCATTGCGCGGTTTACCGCGGAAGACACCTGTTCGGGCCTGGCGGACGCCAATTTGATGGCCAAAACGCCTCCGAATCTGGATCTGGCCTTTCCCTGGAACGTGAGCGCCGACAGGGCCATCGAGATCGCCAAATCCTGCGAGGCGGCTGCGTTGGCGTTCGACTCGCGGATCAACAACTCCGAGGGGGCATCGGTGAGCACCCACCAGGGGCTGCACGTCTATGGCAATACCCATGGATTCGTCGGCGGGTACCCGACGACCTCGCATTCATTGACTTGCGTGGTTCTCGCCGGCACCGGCGAGGCCATGCAGCGCGACTACTGGTACAGCAGTTCACGCGATTGGCGCGAATTGGAGGATCCGGAGGCCATCGGCCGCGAGAGTGCGCGGCGCACCATCGCGCGCCTGGACCCGCGCAAGCTGAGCACGCGACGCGCGCCGGTCTTGTTCGTGCCCGAGGTCTCGCGCGGTCTCATCGGGCACTTCACCGCGGCAATTCGCGGCAGCAGCCAGTATCGTCAGTCATCGTTCCTGCTGAACTCGGTGGGCGAGCAGATATTCCCCGCCGGCTTTTCGATCAGTGAGCGACCGCATATTCCGAAGGCCATGGGAAGCGCGCCATTCGACGATGAGGGCGTGGCGACGCGGGATCGCGAATTGATCGCCGACGGGGTCCTCACGGGGTACATCTTGTCGAGCTATTCGGCACGCAAGCTGGGATTGCAGACCACGGGGAATGCGGGCGGTGCCCACAACCTCATCGTTGCACCGAACACGGGAGGCGGACTCGCCGAGATGATCAGGCTCTTGGGCACCGGCTTGCTCGTCACCGAGTTGATGGGGCAGGGGATCAACATGGTGACGGGCGACTACTCGCGCGGCGCGGCAGGCTTTTGGGTCGAAGGCGGCCAGGTCCAATACCCAGTGGCGGAGATCACCATCGCGGGAAATCTGCGCGAGATGTTTGCGAATATCGGCGCGGTCGGGGACGACATCGACACGCGCGGCGGCATCCGCGCCGGGTCGATCCTGCTCAAGGAGATGACCATCGCCGGCGAGTAGGCGCCGCGACACCGCCGCTCAGGTGGCGTTGATCAGATCCTCGAGCGATTGGGCGCCGAGCTTCGCTTCGATCGCCGATTTCACCTGAATCATCACGTTGGCGGCGCAGCCAACGGGATGCATGTCGATCATGAGCCTGCCGGGTTGGCGGTTGCGCACCGCATCGATGATGTCGACCAGGTGGATGCCATCGAGGTTGCGTCCTGGCACGAATTGCTCCTTTTCCGTGGCGAGGATCAGCCCACCGCGTTCGAGGCAGGCGAGCACGGGCGCGAGGGCCGTGCTGGGAATGTCGAGTTCAGCCGCGAGCCGCGTACCAGTCCAATAGCGCCTGCCCGAACGGTAGTCGCGTCCGATCAACACCATGACCGAGAGGCCTGCTAGTTCGCGCGCACTGCCGGTGAGTTCGACGGATTCCTGTCCGTGCCTCAGGTATCGAGGAAACTGCACGTAAAACGCCAGCTGCGCACCGATGAGCAGGATGAGCCAGCTCAAATACACCCAGATCAGAGTCGTCAGCACGTACGCGAAGCCGGTATAGACCGCCATCATGTGCGACGAATAGAGAATGACCGACGTGAACACCTGTCCCACCAAGGCCCAGATGATTCCCGCGCTCACCCCGCCGATGAGCGCCGCCCGCAGCTGTACCCGTGTATTCGGAATGAATGAATACATGAACGTGAACACGACGGTGACGAGAAAATAGGGGACGACCTGTCCCGCCAAACCCATGACCCAGGCGAGCGGAGGGATGGCGTTCAACCATTGCGCCAAGGGGCTGTGCGAAGCCGATCCCATCAGTGCGATGGACACGGCGAGCAGAATCGGTCCGACGATCATCAGGCCCAAATACTCGACGAATCGGCGCGCGAGACTGCGTGGTCGCTCGACCCGCCAGACGAAATTAAAGCTTGCCTCCACCTTTTGAATGGTGGTGATGACGGTGTACACGAGAAAACCCAAGCCGATCGAACCGAGGACGTCGCCGCGCATGTTGGTCACGAATTGCATCACGCTCTCGGTCAACTGTGTCGAGGCGGCCCCCATCGGACGGAAGAACTGATGCAGGATGTAGCGCAGATCGCCCCGGGCGCCGAGCGCCTTCAAGACGGAAAAACTGAACACCATCAAAGGCACCAGCGACAACAAGGTGGTATAGGCGAGGCTCATGGCTCTGATGTTGATATCGCCGACGAGCCAATCGCGGGTGATCGCGGCCGGGAACCGTAGAACGCGCAACACCGGTCCCCATGGCGGGGCCATGTTTCGCGATCTCTGAAACAAGCCATCCTCGAGACGTTCGGTCCAGTTCTGCATGCGCGGAGCCTTACATGAGGGGCCCTTCATGGCAAGATCGCGAACCCGGGGCGTGACTTTAGGCGGTGATCAGTCTCAACGCTTCACGATAGTTGTCGCTGGTTCGCGCGAGAATATCCGCGGGCAGATGCGGCGCGGGCGGCTTCTTGTTCCACTGCAGAGATTCGAGATAATCGCGCACGAATTGCTTGTCGAAGCTCGGCGGGCTGATGCCGGGCTTGTATGAGGCGACCGGCCAGAAACGCGAGGAGTCGGGTGTCAACGCTTCGGCGATCAAGACGAGATCGCCCGCCTCATCGAGACCGAACTCAAACTTCGTATCGGCGATGATGATGTTGCGCGCAAGCGCGTGTTGCGCGGCGAACGCGTAGAGTTCGAGCGCGACGCGCCGAATGTGCGCGGCGTGATCGCCGCCCACCAGCCGGACCATTGCCTCGAAATCGATGTTTTCATCGTGCTGCCCGGCAGGTGCCTTGAAAGCCGGCGTGAACAGCGGTTCTGGCAGACGCGCCGCCATCTGCAGGCCCTGCGGCAGCGCGATGCCGCATACCGACCCATGGAGCTTGTAATCCTTGTATCCCGACCCGATCAAATATCCGCGCACCACCGCCTCGATGGGAAGCGCGTTCAGTTTTCTGACCACCATGGCACGCCCCACCAGCGGCGCCCGTTCGACCGGGTCGGTGATGACGTCGGCCAACGCGACCTCGGAGAGGTGATTCGCGACGATGTGCCGTGTTTTCTCGAACCAAAATTGGGAGATGCGCGTCAGCACCTCACCCTTGAACGGAATGGGGTCGGGCAACACCACGTCGAAGGCGGACAGCCGATCGGTGGTGACGATCAGCAGGTGCTCGGCGTCGACGTCGTAAATGTCGCGCACCTTTCCCTGGTGAATCTTTTTGAGGCTGCGTATCCGGGATTCGAATAGCGGGGCCGTTTGCGAAAACTGTTCCATGTGGGGGTGTGCTTCCGACTGCTACCATTGACGGAGTAGAAGGTCGGCGATTGTGGCGGGGCGGATGGGATAGGTCAACGCGAATGGCTTGGAAAGGCAAAATTTTTGGGGCAGTGATCGGCTTCCTGATCACCCGCAACGTCTGGGGCGCGGTCATGGGCGCCTGTGTGGGACATATGTTCGACCAGAGCGGCGGATTTGGCTTTGCCGGCAGTCCCTACGAGCGTGCGGCGGCGGCGGCAGGCGGAACCCCGCAGGCGTCGGTGTCCGACGTTTTCTTCCGCACCACCTTCGAACTCATGGGACATGTGGCGAAATCCGATGGACATGTGTCCGAGGCGGAAATCGGCGCCGCGCGGCGTTTGATGCAGGAACTGCGCCTGGGGCCCAATGAAGTCACGGCGGCCATCGCTTGTTTCCGCAACGGGAAATCCTCGAGCTACGATGCCGCGAGCAGCGTCGAGCGCCTGCGCGAAGCATGCGTCATGCGCCACGATCTGTTGCGCGCGTTCATGGAACTGCAACTGCGGGCGGCCTTGGCGGGCAATGGCCTGTCGCCGCCGGCGCGCGTCATCCTGACACGGGTGGCCGAGCGCCTCGGCATGTCGGGACTCGAATTCGCCTATATGGAAGCCGCATTGCGGGCCCGCCAGCAGGGCCGGGGAGGACAGCAAGGGGGGCGTGCGTCGGAGAAGCCCCTGAACGACTCCTATGCGGAACTCGAGGTCGCCGCCAGCGTGACGGATTCGGAGGTCATCAAGGCGTATCGCCGACAGATGAGCCGGCATCATCCTGATAAACTCGTGGCCAACGGACTTCCGGAGTCCATGGCGCAGGTGGCGAAAGAAAAGACACAGCGCATCCAGGAAGCCTATGAGGCGATCCGTGCGGCGCGCGGCATGCGGTAAGAAAATTGGCCAGACGTAAGGGCGGACATACATGGCGACGATCATTTCTCCCTCGATTTTATCCGCTGATTTCGCGCGTCTGGGCGAGGAGGTCAATGCGGTTCTCGCGGCCGGCGCGGACTGGGTCCATTTCGACGTCATGGACAATCATTACGTACCGAATCTCACAATCGGACCGATGGTGTGCGAGGCGTTGCGTAAGTTCGGCATCACGGCGCCGATCGACGTGCATCTGATGGTGTCTCCCGTGGATGCATTGGTGACCGACTTCGCCAAGGCGGGCGCCACCAACATCAGCTTTCATCCTGAAGCCACCCAGCACGTGGATCGCACGATTCAACACATTCGGGATTCGGGCTGCAAACCCGGACTCGTGTTCAATCCGGCCACCACGCTGAACTGGCTCGACTACGTGATCGACAAGATCGACGTGATCCTGCTGATGTCGGTGAATCCCGGTTTCGGCGGCCAGAAATTCATTCCGGAAACCATGGCCAAACTCACCGAGGCGCGCCGGCGCATCGATGCCAGCGGCCGCGACATCAAGCTCGAGATCGACGGCGGTGTGAAGATCGACAATGCGGCCGAGATCGCGCGCGCCGGCGCGGACACCTTCGTCGCGGGGTCGGCGATTTTCGGCAGCAAGGATTACGCGGCCACCATCAAGGCGATGCGCGAGCAGGTGGAGATCGGGAAGAAGCCGCGGGCGGCGGCCGTCGGCGTCGCGAACCGGTGACGTCAAATCTCCCGAAACGCCCCGAGCGTGTCGGGGCGACCACTCTCACCGCAGGCGTTTTTTCAGCGCAATAAAAAAAGGCCGCCTCGCGGCGGCCTTTTGGCTATTCGTCGTCGTCCTGATCCTCGTCGTCTTCATCTTCATCATCATCATCATGGAGTTCGGTGCGCGCCGTCTTGCTGGTGACCGCATTCGCGCCGACGCCAGCGCCGGATTTCACCGGGACGATCAGCGGCCGCGTCTTGACCTTCGGGCGGGCGTTGAACACCACGATGGTCTTTCCGGTGGCGCGCAGAAGCCCTTGTTCTTCGAGGACTTTCAGCACCCGGCCCGCCATCTCGCGCGAGCAACCCACGAGGCGCGACAGTTCCTGGCGGCTGACCTTGATCTGCATGCCTTCGGGATGCGTCATCGCGTCCGGTTCGCCGCACAGATCCATGATCGCATGTGCCACGCGGCCCGTGACGTCGACGAATGCGAGATCCCCCAATTTGCGATTGGTCCGATCGAGGCGCGTGGCCAGCTGAGTCGCCAACTCGAAAATCAAGCCCGGGCTTTCGGCGGCGATCTGCCGAAACCGTGGGTAGGTCATTTCGGCCAACTCGGATTGCTGACGCGTGCGCACCCAGGCGCTGCGTGTCGGCTGTTCGTAAAACAAGCCCATTTCGCCAAAAAACTGACCTTTATTGAGATAGGCCAACACCATCTCGTTGCCATCCTCATCCTCGATCATGACTTCGACCGAGCCGCTGATGATGTAATAGAGAATGTCCGGCAAATCGCCAGCGTGGATGATCACGGTCTTGGAAGGGACTGTCCGAATCCGGCAGTAGCTCAAGAAACGATTGATCGCTGGGATATCGCTTAAGGCCTTTGCCCCTTCTTCCATGTTCACTCCCTAGTCATTTAATAGCGCGCCGCATTAACTGTGCGCGAAACGCGTGTGCTGCGCACGTTTTATTACATAAGTCCCGGAATCGCAAGCGGTAACGGGAATCCCCTACAGCCAATATGAACCAAAAGTCATCACCCGGGAAGCCAGTCGCATCGCGGAGCGTAGCGACAGGGGTAGTTCGTCCCCGCCCATGGACGTGGCTTTCGCACCATGGGCGGCCTCGTCATGGGTCATCTGATTCAATATGGCGCGGCTGCGAGCATCGGACGCGGGCAAGCGGTCCAGATGGCCTCGAAGATGCGTCTCCACCTGCTTTTCCGTCTCGGCGATGAACCCCAAGCTCGTCTTGTCCCCGATGGCGCCGGCCAGGGCGCCAATGGCAAACGAACCGGCGTACCAGAAGGGATTCAGGAGGCTGGTTCGTCCGTCCAACTCGCGGATTCTCTGCTCACACCAGGCCAAATGGTCGATTTCCTCGGCGGCGGAGTGGCGCATGGCCTCGGCGACCTTGGGGTCCCGGGCGGTCAGCGACTGTCCTTGATAGAGTGCCTGGGCCGCAACTTCGCCCGCATGATTGACCCGCATCAGTCGCGCGGAGGTCCGCGCATCGCCTTCACCCTGCATCAATTCGCCTCCCGGAACCTCCGGCAAGGACCTGGTTGGCTGGGCGGGCGCAGCTAACACTTTGATTGCTCTATCAATTTGGCCGAGAACTAAGTCAAGCAGAGTAAATGTGCGCGGCGTCATGGACTCATTATATTATAGATGCGGAGTTCGCCACATCGGGACTAGTAACCCGGCTCGCGGTTCTGTACACTTTCGCGCCTTTCGTTGGTCCTGCAACAGCCGAGTATTTCCATGTATACCGTATTTACAAAGCCCGATGATGTCCGTACCGATTGGTTCGTCGTCGATGCCGCCGGCAAGACGCTGGGTCGTCTGGCTTCCGCCATCGCGCACCGCCTGAAGGGCAAGCACAAGCCGAATTATGCCCCGCATCAAGACCTTGGCGACCACATCGTCGTCATCAACGCGGGCACGGTGCACGTCACCGGCGCAAAGCTGACCGACAAGTTTTATCACCAGCACACCGGCTATGTCGGTAACCTGAAGAGCATCGCTTTGGGCAAGCTGTTGAAGGAGCATCCCGAGCGCGCGATCGAGTTCGCCGTCAAAGGCATGTTGCCCAAAGGTCCGCTGGGCCGTCGCATGTACAAGAAACTGCATGTGTTCGGTGGCAACGAGCATCCCCATCAAGCACAGCAGCCGCAAGCGCTGGAAATTTAAGAGTTCTCAGGAAAAACAAGCATGGCATCAACATCAGCCACGAACGCGTTCTACGGCACGGGCCGTCGCAAGACGTCCAGCGCACGCGTCTATTTGAAGCAGGGCACCGGCAAGGTGGTCATCAATGGCCGCACGCTGGAAGAATTTTTCGGTCGTGAAACCGGTCGCATGATCGTCCAGCAGCCGTTCGGTGCGGTGCAATTGGATGGTAAGTTCGATGTGGATGCCCATGTCGAGGGTGGCGGCATCACCGGCCAGGCCGGCGCAATCCGCCATGGAATCACCCGTGCCTTGATGGCCTACGACGAAACGCTGCGGCCCTCGTTGCGCAAAGCGGGTTTTGTCACCCGCGATGCCCGCGAAGTCGAGCGTAAGAAGGTCGGTCGTCGCAAGGCCCGCCGCGGAACACAGTTCTCCAAACGCTAGTCGCGAGAGCGCCTTCCGCCGGTAAACGATCAATCGTTTTTGGGGGATCGTCTAGCGGTAGGACAACGGTCTCTGACACCGTTTACCTAGGTTCGAATCCTAGTCCCCCAGCCAAACAGGGCCCACAATGTGGGCCCTTCTCTTAAGTGCAAACGGTACCCATATAGATGTCGGGCGAACGCAATTCGAGTGGTGTGGCGCCAATGGCGCTGGCGGCTCTGGGTGTCGTGTTCGGCGACATCGGCACGAGCCCGTTATACGCCTTGTCGGCGTGCTTCACCGGCCCGCACATCGACGTCACGCCGGACCATATCTTCGGGATTTTGTCGCTGATCTTCTGGTCGTTGGTTCTGGTGATTCTCTTGAAGTACGTCAGCGTGGTGTTGAACGCCGACAACAAGGGTGAGGGCGGCGTTCTCGCCTTGACCGCCTTGGTCATCAATACGGAGCGAGCCAGTCCGCGTCGCAAGATCTACGGCACGCTCGGGATATTGGGCGCGGCGCTATTCTTTGCGGATGGAGCCATCACGCCGTCGATCACGGTGCTGAGCGCGGTGGAGGGCTTGCAGGTCGCCGCACCCGCGGCACAGATTC
>Ga0182014_10005625_pt1 | contig 13872 bp, 11 predicted proteins | sample 612S2DmetaG_FD_120489 | JGI IMG/M metagenome (GOLD analysis project Ga0182014, IMG submission 120489) | Permafrost microbial communities from Stordalen Mire, Sweden - 612S2D metaG | ecosystem: Environmental > Terrestrial > Soil > Wetlands > Permafrost | place: Sweden: Stordalen | collected... | reverse complement strand
TCGAACTCTTCCATAATCTGCGCGCGGTCACGTCCGCACCTATCATCATGGTCACCGCTCGTGGCGCGGAAGAGGATCGGATCGCGGGTCTGGATCTCGGTGCCGACGACTACGTCGTGAAGCCCTTCGGGCTCGGCGAACTCGTGGCGAGGATGAACGCGGTTCTTCGCCGCACCGGCTCCAAGGAACTCGACGCCGCACCGGTGCAGGTGATCAACGGGATCGAGATCGATCGAAGGACCCGATCCGTGCACGTCACGGGAGTTGAAATACAGTGCACGCCGAAGGAATACGGCATTCTGGAGTTTCTCGCACGCGACCCCGGTGCGGTGATCACGCGCCAGGAGTTGCTCGACGGCGTGTGGGGACCACACTGGTTCGGCTCCACCAAGATGATGGACGTTCACGTCGCGTCGTTACGGAGGAAACTCGGATCAAGCGAGGTGATCGAGACCCTGCGTGGCGTGGGCTTCCGGATCCTCGAGGGCAAATGAGGAACCGTCTGCTCCTCGGTTTCATACTCTTCTCGATTCTTGCCACGTCGATACTTCTCGTCCCGATCGGATTCACGCTGGAAAGTCACGAGAACGCCAACACTCTGATTGCTCTGAAGCACGACGCCACCGCGTTCTCGACCCTCCTCGTCAACGACCTGAGCCACAACCGGCTGGAAGAGGCCATCGAACTCTCTCGTTCCTACGCGCACTCGACCGGGCGCCAGATCCTCGTGACTGATGAAGCGGGGGTGCTGATCGCCTCGAAGTCGGCGCAATCGAAAGACAAGACACTCCTCAAGATTGTCCAGACCGTAGGGCGTCTCAAGGTTGACGGCGTGACGGGAAGCACCGCTGTGGGAGGTTCGCAGTACTACGTCGCGATGAGGTTGCCGCACGCGACGGATCCGAGCGGCTCGATCGACCACGTCGTGCTCGTCGTCACCTATCCGGTGAAGGTCGTCGCAAAGACCATCCACAGCGACTGGAGGAACCTCGGTCTCTACGGTGTCTTGATTCTCATCGTCGCGTGCCTCTTCGGCTTGGTGGAGGCGGACTCGCTCGTGCGACCGCTCAAGCGAATCGTAAAAGCGGTCGAGGCAATCGGGAGCGGCCAACTCGACGAGCGAGCGCCAGTCAACGAAGGCCCCGTCGAACTTCGCAGTCTCGCGGAATCCATCAACGCAACGGCCGCGCGACTGATCACGCTGCTCGAAGCCCAGCGAGCCTTCGTCGAAGATGCGTCACATCAGCTCCGGACTCCCCTGACCGCACTGCAGTTGCACCTAGAGAATCTCCAGTACAGCACTGGCGAAGCCGGTGCCGAAGACCTCGCCGCCGTGCTCGCGGAAGTGGGCCGCCTGAACGGTCTCGTCGACTCACTGCTCGCTCTCGCGAGAAACGAATCGCGCAGACCCATCCTCATCCCCATCGACCTCCACCGAGTAGTCCTCGAGCGCGTTGAATACTGGAAACCTTTCGCCGAAGAGCGCCAGCTGGAACTCACCGCGAACGTCGACTCGACCGTGGACGTCCTCGTAATCGAGGGGGTCATGGAGCAGGTACTCGACAACCTGCTGTCCAACGCGTTCGACGCGACGCCGCCGGGGGGACAAGTCAGAGTTTCGGCAAACGAGAAACTGGACTACGTCGAAGTGCACGTCATCGATAACGGTTCCGGACTCGAGCCCCACGAACGAGAACTGGCGCTGCGCCGATTCTGGAGGGGGCAAACCAGTAGTGACGAAGGCTCGGGGCTAGGACTCTCCATCGTCGATCAACTGATTCGACTCTCGGGCGGATCGTTTGAACTACGTGAAGCGTCAGAAGGTGGAGTCGACGCAACAATCACGCTACGTCGCGTGTGAACTGATGGAAACCGGCGCGCCACGACGAGAAACGGCTCCGTCTCGACCGGAAACATAAGAGCAATTTATGACGAGGATAAGAGCACGCCTCAAAAGTCCGCGCTCGAGAAATTCTTGGTCGTTTCTTTACCGTAGGCCCCTCCGCACGTGCGGACACCATCGTTATCTTCAAATCATGAGTTCACTTCAAGTCGAAATTCGACTCAAAGGACTCGAGAATTACACACACTGACAAGGAGAAGATGACCATGAAGAAGATATTCACGAAAGTAGTTGTCCCATCAATGCTCGCTGCAAGCACGTTGGGCATCGGAGCAGTCGTGGCGACCGTACCCGCGAGCGCGGCTTCAACCACCGCGAAAGCGCCGGTGACATTGACGGGAACGGTATCCAAGACAGAGGCGGCGAAGAGCACGCTCTGGTTCACGGTTGGGACCAAGACGTACCGCGCCAGCTACTCGTCGTCGACGAAGTTCACGAAAGGCACGTCCGCGTCGCTCGTCAAGGGAGCGTCGGTGACGGTGACCGGCTCATACGCGGGTAAGTCAGCCTCAGTCCTCAAGGCGAGCAGCATCTCTGCATAGTCACCCGAGGACAAGCGCTCACTCACGAACCGCCCCGCTTCGCACCCCGAATGGAGTGCGCAGCGGGGCGGTTGCTTTGGCGCATCGACGTCAACGTTCGCTCGATGAACCGTCGAGAGGAACCATCAACTCGGGTTCCCGGTGCGGCCCGGACTCAGCCGTCCGCCGTAGTAGTTGTAGTCGTGTTCGACACCCGTGGCGTGACCCCCTGCGACGCGACCGAAGGATAGATCTCGACCCACGTCCGCCCGGGTTCGAGGTCTATTGCCTTGCTCGCGCCGTCGAGGAATTTCGTCGGAGAACCAGCCGAGGTCGAGACCCACGTACCCGTGATCGTCGTGGCGTTACGAAAGACGTACGCCTTACCTGAGTCGCCGATGATGTGGGACTCTGCCTCGAGACCGCCGCCGCTGTTCTCCACCCATGGAACGTACGTGATGTTCACGTCCTGCACAACGACGTTTTGAGCCTGGTTCTGCACGCCGTCGCTGAGGAGGTCGGGCTTGATCACGGGCGCAGACTGAGAGCCCACGTTGTAGAAGCGAAGCCACGTTCCGGTCGCGAGGTTCCAGCGCCAATAGATGTCCGAGGTGCCCGACCAATCCAGGTGAACTTGGGAGACTGCTTCGCCGTTGGGACCTTCGCCGAATAGGTGAAGATCGGTGACGGTGGCGAGGTGAGCTGCTTTTCGAGCGCTCATACCGCCCGAGTCGTGGTGTAGGTATCGTAGGGCGCGTAGCGTCCAACCGGATTCGTCTCGAGACTTCCGTGCATGCGCAAGTCAAGGTTGACCAAGGCGGAACTGTCGATGAGTGACAAGGCCGGGTGAATTCCACCAACGTGGACGAGTATCGGGTGCCCTAACTGCGAGAGCATCTGAGTATCCGTCCATCGTGCGGAGCGGATTGGGCCTACGAGTCCCGGCGCATTCTGACACTGGAAGATGGCTGCGTATTGGGTTATGGCACCCTCGACCTGCTCTTCGAAGATGATGTCCGCGTAGTCAAGGCGCTCTGGGGTCTCGCTTCTGCCGGTACCGGTCCGATGGAGTAATTGTCGACCTTCATCGCGCTAGGCGCGCTGTGGCACGACGTCGCCCGGTGCGGGGGTTCCGGTAAGCGGGCAATCCACGATGGCTACCTTCTTCGCGGTCGTGGTCGTTGGCATCGTTGTTGAAGTCGGCGTTCCACAAGCGACGAGCAACACGCCGCTCACTGCGCCGGTGAGGACGATCGAAATCAATCTAGGCGCCGTGAGCGCCTGGGCATTCCTTGGACAGACATGCAAATCTACCGTGCTTCACAGAGACAGGCTGGTATTTCAACACGTGACAATCCTGCCACGAACGCGATACGAAAAGTCTCTCGGACACGTTCCATCAATCAACGACTCGTGCGAGCGCTGACCCGGCCGCAACCTCGCCACGGCATCTGTCCAGGCCGATTTCTCGAGAACCCAGTCCGCTCTCTCAGGTCGCAAGGCAACCCGCCGGTTCTTACCCTCGCGTTCCGGTCCTAGGAACTGCAGCCGGCACCGTCTCGTGCGATCAAAGACACGGAAAATATGACTTATGACCCTTCTGCGTGACATTCTGCCCATAGTAGATTCGCCGATTACGACGGAAAGTGCGAAATGGCCAAATTCTCGATGAGGCACCGTCTCGACTTCTCGCGAGGGACGTCGAAATGAGAGTTGGCGTAGCCGGTCGCGGCGCCCTCATCACGTTGATCGTCGCGGCAGTGGCTTTCACCACACTGCTGACAACGACCGCGACTTCGATTCAGTCGAGCGGCGCAAGTTCCGCGCGCGCGAAGACCCTCCTCGAGGCCTCGGGAACAGCCAGCCGATGCCCATGGGTCGCGCAGTCACTGCATCACTCGGCGAGTGCGACCACATTGGCCAACGAGGTGATCGCCAGGATGTCACTCGCCCAAAAGGCGTCCTTCGTGATCCTGGCGACGTATCCGCCACTGGAGAACAGCAACACGGGAGTCCCGTCGCTGTGCATCCCGCCGATCACCCTCACCGACGGACCAGACGGCGTGGCCAACGGACTCACGGGAGTCACTCAATTCCCTGCCGCCATCGGAATCGCTTCGAGCTTCAATCCGCCGATGGCGAGGATCGTCGGCGAGGAAGAGGCGCTCGAAGCCCGCACCAAGGGAATCGAGGTAGTCCAAGGCCCTGAACTCAACCTGGCACGCGTGCCGCAGAGTGGGCGCATCTTTGAGACCTATGGCGAGGACCCCTACCTCACGAGCGTCCTCGGGGTGGCGGACGTCATCGGCATCCAGTCCACCGGCGACCTCGCCAACGCGAAGCACTACTCGGCGTACACCCAGGAGACCGCCCGACTTCGCCTCAACCAGATCGTTCCGGCTCGAGCGCTCGCGGAGCTCTACAACACGCCATTCAAGGCGGTAGTGCAGCAGGCGCACGTGGCGTCGCTCATGTGCTCATACGGCGAGTTGAACGGCATCAACTCGTGCTCGGACCCCACGATGTACGCGACGCTCAAGTCCTGGGGATTCACCGGATTCGTCCGATCCGATCTGGGCGCGGTTCCCAACATGGCTCAGGCGTTTCGCGCCGGCATGTCACTCATGAAGCCGGGGTCCGCGAAGACGCTCATGCGGATGGTGCAGAAAGGCTTGGTCACCAAGAGTCAACTGAACCAGGCGGTGCGGTTGGTCCTCGTTCCGATGTTCAACGCCGGACTCATTGCGCACCCGCTGCACGGATCACTGAGCGCAATCGCCACCACGCCCGCCCACGCCCAGACCGCCCTCGCTGCCGCCACCCAAAGCATTGTTCTCTTGAAGAACCAGGGCTCATTCCTCCCACTCAGCACCAGCATCGCTTCGATCGCCGTCATCGGGACCGACGCCGGTCAGACCCCCCAAGTTTCAGGTGGCGGGAGCTCGAAGGTGATCGCCCCGTTCATCATCACACCACTCAGCGCAATTCGCTCTATGGTCTCGGGCAAGACGAAGGTCATGTACGAACCCGGTGGTCCGCCGACGCTGGACCTCGACCAATTGACCGATGTCGACATCGTGAAGGGATCGCCGCTCAAGTTGGTGACGCCCCTTGCGCCGATCGGTGAAGCGGGCAAGGCCGACATCGCCATCGAAAAGGATCCGAGCGTCACGCCGGCGATCGCTACCGCATCCGAACCAGGCACCGGCCGGGGATGGGACAAGTGGACCCTAGTCATCAAGGCCAAGACGTCCGGGACGTATGAGATCACGTTCCAGCAGTACGGTGACACCTGGCTCTACCTCAACAAGAAGCCGTTCATCTCCTCCACAGGCCTTCATGCTCCCGCCGACCTCAGCGCGACCACCCAGTTCGTCGCCGGTCGCAAGTACACGCTCTCCGCTCAGTGGTTCCAGATCAAGAACCACTCGGCGCCGAAGTTAAGCCTCGTGGACGTCACGCCGCTCATCAACAAGAGCGTGCAAGCGGCGCGCAAAGCGAATCTGGCCATCGTCTTCGCTGGGAACTTCGATTCCGAGGGCGTCGACAATCCAAGCCTGAGCCTGCCCGGCGACGCCAACGCCCTCATCGCCGCGGTGGCGGCGGCCAATCCTCACACGATCGTCGTGCTCAACACCGGTGGCGCGGTCGTCATGCCGTGGATCAAAAAGGTCGCCGGAGTTCTCGAGGCGTGGTATCCGGGCCAGGAGGACGGCATGGCAATCGCGAGGATCCTCACCGGCGCGGTCGATCCTTCGGGCCGGCTCCCACTGACGTTCCCGACCAGCACCTCCATGATGCCCGCCACGAGTGACCAGTCTTTCCCTGGTGTCAACTCGGTCGTCAACTTCGGCGCAGGTCTCGACATCGGTTATCGGTGGTATCAGGCGGAGAAAGTCACGCCTCTCTTCAGTTTCGGCTACGGGGAGAGTTACACCTCGTTCAACTTGTCCAACGCCACCGTGGAGAAGACATCATCTGGTGTGACGGTACGTCTGAAGGTCACGAACACCGGAGCACGGGCGGGAACCGACGTCGTACAGGCGTACGTGGCGTATCCCACCTCAGCCGGTGAGCCTCCTGAGCAGTTGCGCGCCTTTCAACGAGTTGACCTCAGTCCTTCAACATCGAAACAGATGGTGATGGTGATCCCCTCTTCGGGATTCGAGATCTTCCAAAACAATTCGTTTAGAATTATTCTCGGTTCCTATCGAGTGGACGTGGGCCAATCCTCGGCGAACCTGTCGATTCACTTGAACGTCACCATGTAAAGCCATCGCAGTGACGTCAATTACCCGATCACCCGCAAGAGGTTCGGCAAGGCGCTCGTCTCGATTCGTGGACACGACCAGCAACTCCACCTCAAGTGCCCCCGGCAGGATTCGAACCTGCGCTCACGGTTTAGGAAACCGATGCTCTATCCCCTGAGCTACGGGAGCGGCGGGTGGAGAAATCTCTGGAGAAAACCTCCCCCCAACAGATCGTACTTGCCGCTGATGTTGTGATGAGTCTGGAGACGTCGAAGCAAACCCGTCAGTTCGCCCGCGGCGCCACGATCATTTGCCAACCACGGTGGCGAAACCAGTTCTTCGCATTCTTCATGGACAAGAAGCGCACCGCGGCGGCGGCGTAACCCGTTACGGCCGAAAGTGTGCAAACGCTTGTGGCGAAGAGTGGTCTCGAGGTCCGGCACCACCTTCTTGCGTACCGACCACCCAGAAGACTTGAGCCGCGCCGGATGCGTACGGTCCCAGTTGCCTGCCAGTCATCGAGGCCACGAGCACGCGGCCGTCTTCGGTCACAGCGTGGACTCTGCCGATGACGACCTCGGGTGCGGCGCCCAAACGCCGAATCTCATCTGACTGCGTCGCGTAGTCAATCTGGCCATTGCGCGTCGCGTCGAGCGAAACCGACCGGATTCCTCGACGTCCTCAGCGATGCCGGATTCCCGCAGCGTCTCGCTCGTGGCTGTGAAGATGTTCTTGTCGTTCGCCAACAGACCGTTCACCGTGCCTCGCGCATCTATTACAGAGTCCACGATCTCGACAGTCAAGCCATGCTGACGCAACCTCTTCTGCAGCGCGTTGCAGGCCCTCCTCGGTCGCGGGGCTCGCGTGACTGAGGTCGATGGGAACACCGTGCTCGGTGGCCGATCGGTTGGTCATTCGTTTCCTCTCATTTCAGTTGCGAGTCTCGCGACGCCTCAGGACACGAGGCGAGCGGCCATTGCGGGAAGTAGTTGAAGTGCGCTACCCCTGCGGATGCAATGCTGCGTGTCGCTGCTCAGTTCCATCAGGCCGTCGATGGCCATCACCGACACCGTCGTCGCCAATTCCGGTGCAAAGGGGAAGTCGCTGCCGAAAAGGATGTGATCGTCACCGACCAGTTGCCGCAGTGAAGCGAAGGCGTTCTTGCTGGCCGAGAGGGCGGTGTCGTAGTACAACTGGGCGAGATAGTGCGTAGCGCCCTGCGGGGCACGAGCGACGAGTTCCTCGTCGGTGAACCAAAGCAGGCCAAATCAATCGACGAGGTAAGGAACCGTTCCGCCGGCGTGCGCCACGACCCACTTGATCCGCGGATAGCGCTCCATGGTGCCGTTGAAGACGAGGTTGAAGATCGCCCGCGTCGTGTCGAAAGTGAACTCCATGGCGAACGCCGGAATCTTGACGTCGATTCGATCCGCGATGACCGGGATTGCCGGGTGGACGAACACCACCGCGTCGCGCTCGTTCAGGACCGCCATCAGCGGGTCAAAGCGAGCATCTCCGAGGTACGAACCGTCGTTGTTCGAACTCAACAAGACAAGGCCGTCCGCATTCAACGTATCGAGCGCGTAGACGGCCTCTTCCACGGTTCCCTCGACGAACGGCATCGGGAGGGTCGCGAAGGTCCCGAAACGCGACGGATGGGTGCGGACCAGGTCGGCCGAGAATTCATTGCAGCGGCGAGCGAGCTCTTGGGCCGCGCGGTCATCCCCGAAGTGAGTGGCCGGTGCGGAGAGTGAGGTGACCGCCATCTCGATGTGGTTGCGGTCCATGAGGCCCAGTGAGATCTCGGGAGACCACTCGGGGGTGTCACGCCCGCCGACCTCGGTGTAGCCATGGGACTTGATGACGTCTACGTAGAATTGGGAAGCAATTGGTGATGCACGTCGACGTATCGCTCGGTCACTGCGGACCGCCTTGGCGCCACACCATCTTGTTGAGCAGATTGATCAGTGTCTTGACCTCGTCGTACGAAAGCGGCGAGAACTGTTCTCGATGGACATCCTTGATCTCGGACGTCACCTCTCCGAAGACCTTGCGACCCTTGGCGGTGATCTGCACGAGCACCTTGCGCCGGTCCTCGGCGGACTGACGTCGGGTCACGAAGCCACTCTCGACGAGTCGATCAACGAGACGAGTCGAGTCTGCGGCTCGAGTCACCAGACCGTCGGCGATCTCCGACATCGGAACGCCATCATTCGCGTCGGAGAGACAGAGCACCCAGAGGACCGGGTACTGCGCGATCGAGATGTGGAACTTGCGACAGACCTGGTCGAGTTCCAGCCGGTTCTGGTCCGCGGCGATGGTGGCCAACAAGTAGGCGTCTCGATAGAGTTCGTCGAGTCGATTGGGGTTGACGGGCTTCATCGGCCCGCCTCTCTGTTGTGCATGATGGAGTTCCATACTTCACGGAGTTCCGACACTGGCGAGTCTGATTCCTTCTCCGCGCGCCAGGCAATACACCGATCCGGTCGAACAAGGACGGCCCCGCTCGGCGAGAAGCCACGCACTCGCTGCCAGCGCATTCGCGGGTCGAGGAAGTCTCCGTCCAAGTGACCGATACGAACAGCGTCAATGAGTAGCCCTTCACTTGCCAGCGCCTTCGCAGCCTCAATCCATCCCTGGCCTTCCTCACCCGCGATCAGCACAAACCGGTTGACGGGCACGAGATCCAGAGTCGAGTGCCGAACGCCTGACGTGCTGTCGATCCATGCGTGGGGCAGCGGGTGACCGGGGCGGGCCTCCGCAGTGAAGAGCTGGAAGTCCGCGTCCCTTCGCGACGTCGAGCCGTCAGGAACGACCGCACTGGAGACGTGTTCGTAGCCGTACTCCACGTCGTGTTCATGGAATTCCATCGAATGCGCGGCCATGACTCTCGCAACCCTCGCCCGCTCGGCCGCGTCCTTCGGATCGTCCGAGAGGAATCGCTCGACGCGGGTCCACTTCTCATCCGCCGTCTCCCCGGTCTCGCCAAGACCCAGTTCGCAGATCGTCACGATGTACTGGAACGAGTTCTCCACCGACCGCTGAACATTTCGGGCGTTGACGGGACGTCGCTCGTCGTGGTAGGTCGAGAGAAGAGAAGGGGCGGCGGCGGCGCGCAGAACGAAGGCGAGCTTCCAGCAAAGGTTCTGGACGTCGTGCAGGGCACTGTTGAGTCCCAGCCCGCCCGTGGGAGGGTGGCGGTGCGCCGCGTCACCGACGACGAAGACACGGCCAACCTGGTACTTGTCGGCCACGAGGCCGCCCAGCGTCCAGCGCGACACCATGTGGAGCCTGATCGGTATATCACCAATACCCATTCGGTGTCGCATGTCAGCGACGACCGCGTCGTCGTCAAAGGCCCGCTCGTCGCCCATCTCGTAGTTGGTGTGGTACACCCACTCCTCGGACTCGCCGCTCCACTTCGTCGGTCCCATCGGCACCAAGACACAGAGCGCGCTCGGGTCGTGCGGTAGGAAGATCCATCGAATAAGGACGTCGGGATCCTCGCAGTACGCCGAGAGGTCGGCGCTCATGTGCACCGAAACCTCCTGAGCGAGATCGCGTTCACCTTCAAGCTCGATACCGACCACCGCGCCGACAGTTCGTCCGGCATCGGCCGCAATCACGTAGTCGGCCACTACCTCGTATCGCTCGCCGGTAGAGGTGTCTTCGACCGTCACGGTGACGCCGTGGGCGTCCTGGGTAAGGTCCGTCACCTTGTGGCCGAACCTGATGCGGTGCGGAGCCAACTCCTCGGCACGAGCCTTCATGATCGGTTCGAGGCGTAACTGCGGCAGGTTGGACGCGATGTATGGACTCGCCATGGCCCACTCGGGATCCGAGCCACCCCCGCCCCAACATTCCATCTTCCAGAACTTTCGACCGGCACTGGGGTGGCCGGCGAAGCCGGCATAGAAAGCCGTGTGGCTCATCTGCTCGGGCGGTGTGCCGGCCGCGATGACCTGATCCACGATGCCGAAATCACTCAGGTTCTCCATGGCCCTCTGGTTGATCTCGTGCGCCTTCGGCAGCAATGAGGTGGTAGGGAGCGCGCTGACCAAGAGATGCTCGACCCCCAACCGGCTCAGGTACATGGACGCGGCCAGGCCCGCGCCTCCACCTCCTACGATGAGAACAGGGACTCGCTCCATGATCACCTTTCTTGTGTTATAACAATAGTTGTTATAACAGATAACTGAAAGGACCGCATGCGTATAGGTAATCTTCGCGGACGGCCAGTGATCATCACCGACGTCGGGGCGGTCGACATAGCCTCTGCGTCGGGTGGCGTCCTCCCCTCGACATTGCCGGAACTCTACGAATCGTGGGACGCGACGGCGCTCGCCGGCCTCGAGCTCACCTCGGCGGTGCCTTACTCGCTCGACGACCTCGGAGCTCCGAGTCCGCGTCCGCATCAGGTCTTCGCGATAGGGCTGAACTACGCCTCGCACGCCGCCGAGTCGGGAATGGAAGCGCCGAAGGTGCCGGCGACCTTTACCAAGTATCCGTCCAGTCTCACCGGACCCTTCGCTCCCGTGCCGCTGTCGAGCGAACTGGTTGACTACGAGGTCGAGATCGTGGTGGTTATGGGACGTACCGCGTCGCGCGTCAGCGAAGCAGACGCCTGGGACTACGTGGCGGGACTCACCGTCGGTCAGGACTACTCCGACCGGGGTGTGCAGTTCGCTGCAGGGTCACAATTCTCATTGGGCAAGTCGTTCTACGGATTCGGCCCCACCGGCCCGTGGCTGGTCACGCCCGATGAGTTCGCCAATCCGGACGACCTCGAGCTCTCGTGCACGCTGAACGGCCAGGAGATGCAGCGGGCCCGATCGAGTTCGCTCATCTTCTCGATCCCGAACCTGATCGCACAGCTCTCAGCCATCACTCCTCTGTGGCCCGGCGACATCATCTTCACCGGAACGCCCGATGGCGTGGGGATCACGCGTCAGCCGCCGGTCTTGCTCAAGCACGACGATGTCGTCGAGTCAACAGTCGAAGGAATCGGAACCATCCGCAACGTGATGAAGGGATCAGATTGATGCACGCGCTTGAATCCGCCTATGTCGTTCTCGAGGTCGCCGACGTCGCGGCTAACGCTGACTTCCTCACCTCGATCATCGGGGTGTCGCAACAAGCCGACACGACCGACGGTCTGGCTGCGTTCACCGTGGACGACGCCGTCCACCGAATCCTCCTCGCGGAGGGCCCGAGCAACGACATCGCTGCTTACGGGGTTGAGGCGACCTCCCTCGATGCCTTCGACGCCGCTCGTGAGCGCCTGCACGCGATCGGCTACGAGACCGACGACGACCCCGAGTTGGCGAGTAAGCGTTGCGTTGAGCGACTCTTCACGGTCGCCGCGCCGTGGGGTCGTCCGGTTGAAGTCGTCTTCGGACTCAAACGCCTGTCCGAGGCACCAGCGCTGCCCTTGATGCCCGGTGGGTTCCTGACAAAGGACCAGGGCTTCGGTCACGTCGTCATCGCGACAATGGATTTTGATGAGTCGTACCGCTTCCTCACCGAGGGCATCGGGTTCGCCCAATCGGACTGGCTCGAAATGGAGATCATGGAAGGCATCGAGCTGGAAGTGAAGTTCTTCCACTGCAACGCTCGCCATCACTCCTTCGCGTTGGCCAGGGCACCGTTTGAACTTCCCACACTGATTCACCACATCATGCTGGAGACCAAAGACGTCAACGACGTCGGCGCAGCCTTCGATCGCACCTGGGCGACCACGTTGGGCATTGCCAACGGGCTCGGTCTGCACGACAACGACCGGATGTTCAGCTTCTACGTCATCTCGCCCGGTGGCTACCAAGTGGAGGTTGGTTATGGCGCGCGCACCATCGAAGAACCGTGGACCGAGAACCGCAAGTACGACCGCATAAGTATCTGGGGACACCAACCCCTGCGACTCCCCGCCTAGTCTCGCCCGCTTCATCGCGGCGACCAATCGACTCACATCGACGCGCGGATTCGTGACCATCCATCAAACCAGGAGAAGCAAGAGATGAAAGTTGTGCTGGACATCACCGCTGGACTGCTCAGTCTGGCCGCCCTCGGCTCGGCGACGGGAAAACTGAAGAAGACCCCTGCCGTGGTCGAATCACTCACGAGCGTCGGTGTGAAGCCGCAACAGATACCGCTTCTCGCGACGGTCGAGGTCGTCGGCGTGCTGGGACTACTCGTCGGAATCTGGAGCAAGCCGCTGGGAATCGCTGCGTCGATAGGCTTCGTTCTCTATTTTCTCGGCGCAGTATCATCCCACTTACGGGTTCGAGCGAAACTCAACGAACTGGCAGCTCCGGGAACACTTCTGCTCATAGCTGTCGTGACAGCGATCCTCGAACTAAAGCGATAGAGAGCCTGCAGCCAAGCGCTGTGCCTTCGCGAAGGTGTACTTCCCTGGGCTGACAGCTGGAAGTGGGCCCAGCCATTCCACTGGGGGCTGAATCCATTCCAGACCCCCGTCACAACGCCCTGTCCAGCGCAGTCTTCTCCACCCGCCACGGGAGCGGGACTTCCGCGTGAATCTCCTCACGTGAATCGCCGCTAAGCCTTCGTCGTTAGTAATCCTCCGAAGCCTCAAACCAGATTGGCGAACACTCAATCAACAAAGATTCCATTCTTCTTTGTTTGTCGCTAGGAGGAGATCACGACCATAACGAAGCGAACCGCCGCGATCGAATCAGATCAGGCAGCTCGTGAGGTCGCCTTTGCACGCGTGGTCGCCGCGTACCGCGGCGCCGACGCCGAACTCGCTTCATTGAGGGCCGGCGCAGCGCTCAAGGGTGAACTCACCTACCTCCCGAGAACCGAAGCGGTACTCAGTATCTTGCGTGCGAAAGGCAGCCCACTCTCGCCGACCGGGATCGTTGCAAGTGCCGAAGCCGCGGGTTGTTGGACGACCGTCGATCGGTGAAAGCGACGTTGAACTACCTGCCTAAGCAGAAGCACGTGTTGAGGCCTGCGAAGGGCCATTACCTCGCTGTCTAACCGGGCCCAACTCGAGAGCGGGTCGACTTCGAAGGCCCAACGCAATATGAAGGGACTGCTGTCGATTTAGTTGACTGTTTGCACCGGAGGCTTGACCCCTAGAGAGTCTGACTGGTGTCAGAGGCCCGACGCAACAGGAATTCCGCTTCTCAATGGCGGCTTGCTCCAAGTACAGGACGTTCAATGTCAGATAATCAGC
>Ga0182014_10005624_pt1 | contig 13872 bp, 13 predicted proteins | sample 612S2DmetaG_FD_120489 | JGI IMG/M metagenome (GOLD analysis project Ga0182014, IMG submission 120489) | Permafrost microbial communities from Stordalen Mire, Sweden - 612S2D metaG | ecosystem: Environmental > Terrestrial > Soil > Wetlands > Permafrost | place: Sweden: Stordalen | collected... | reverse complement strand
TGTAGCATTCAATCGCTCGTCCGTCGTCGATCCGGCCCATCGCTTGAACGAGCGAACCATTTGGGCGAACGACGTATTTTTGGCTGGCGCCCGGCTCGATTTGTCGTAGTGTCGCGCGCGCCGGCGTTGCGGGGAGACGGGACCAGCTTTGACGGGCGAGCATTTTGACGTCCTGATCGTCGGGGCGGGGTTATCGGGAATTGGCGCGGCCTGCCGGCTGCGGACTCGCTGTCCGGGCTCGAGTTTCGCCATCCTCGAGGCGCGCGACGACCTCGGCGGCACCTGGGACCTGTTCCGCTATCCCGGCGTGCGTTCCGACTCCGAGATGTTCACGTTGAGCTATTCGTTCCGGCCGTGGACGCATGCGGCGGCGATCGCCGGCGGCCGGACGATCCTCACCTACATCCGCGACACCGCCCGCGAGTTTGGCGTCGATCGCCGAATCCGCTTCGGTCACAAGGTGCGCTCGGCGGCTTGGTCGTCGGCCGAGGCCCGCTGGTCTCTGGAGGTCGAAGCCGGGCCGGAGCGGCGGCAGATGCAACTGACCTGCAACTTCCTCATCGTTTGCGCCGGCTATTACAGCTACGAGGGCGGCTACCGGCCGGGATTTCCCGGCCTCGAACGCTTCAGCGGCCGCGTCGTCGATCCGCAGCGCTGGACCGACGACATTGATTACGTCGGCAAGCGGGTGCTGGTGATCGGCAGCGGCGCGACGGCGGTGACGATCGTTCCCGCGCTCGCCCGCCGCGCCGCCCACGTCGTGATGCTGCAACGATCGCCAACCTACGTGATTGAGCGCGCCTCGCGCGATGGGGTCGCTGACGCGTTGCGCGCGGCGCTGCCCGAGCAGCTCGCCTTTCGGCTGGCGCGCTGGAAAAACATCGCCGTCGGCGTCGCTTTCTACCGTTTCTGCCGTCGTTTTCCACGCGCTGCGCGGTGGTTGCTGCTGGCGCGAGCGCGCGATGCGCTGGGGCCAGACGTCGACGCAATGAAGCACTTCACGCCGCGTTACGAGCCGTGGGACCAGAGATTGTGTCAAGCGCCCGACGGCGACCTGTTCCGCGCTTTGCGCAGCGGCCGCGCGTCGATCGTCACCGATACGATCGCGAACTTCACCGAGACCGGGGTGGCGCTCGCCAGCGGCGAGACGATCGACGCCGACGTTGCGGTCCCCGCCACCGGCCTCGAACTGCAGCCGCTCGGCGGGATCCGCCTCAGCGTCGACGGAACGGAGATCGAACCCGGCGAGACGATCGTCTTCAAGGGCGCCATGTTGAGCGGGGTGCCCAATCTGGTCTTCGTTTTCGGTTACGCCACCGCCGCCTGGACGCTGAAGGCCGACCTCGTCAGCCTCTACGCCTGCCGGCTGATCAATCGACTGAAGCGGAGCGGCTTCCGCCAATGCGCGCCGCGAGCCAGCGATCCGTCGATGGCCAAGCGGCCGCTGGTCGACCTCTCGTCGAGCGCCTATCGTCGCGCAGCCGCGAGGCTGCCGAAGCAGGGGACGGAAGGACCGTGGGCGAGCCGGCAGAGCTACTGGCGCGATTTTCTCAGTCTGCGTTTTGCCCCGCTGCGGAGTCGGGCTTTGCGATTTTCAGATCGCCTCCCGGCGGCGCCGGGACGGCGTAATCGTGACGCCGCCGGCGCGCCTCACAGGCCCAGCGCGGCGAGGTAGCGCGGCAAGGCGTTCGACCAAGCGAGTTCTTGGCAGGCTCGCCGACGCGCCGCCTCTCCCATCTGGGCGCGCAGTCCATCATCGGCGAGCAGCGTTGTCAGGGCCGTCAGCACCGCCTGTTGGTCGTCGCCACGGCGAACAAAGCCGGTCTTGCCGTCGAGAACCGCATCGGCGGCGCCGCCTTCGGCGCCGGCAAGGCTCGGCACGCCGCGCCAAGCCGCCTCAGCGTAGACAATGCCGAAGCCCTCGACCGACGCGTTGACCCGCCGGACAGGCATGGCGAAGACATCGCTGCGCTCGTACAGAGCCGCTTTGGCCTGCTCGTCGGGCAGGCGACCGAGGAACTCGACCTGGGCTTCGACGTCCAACGTGGCGGCGAGTTCACGCAGCCGCGGGAGATCGCCGCCGCCGCCGCCGACGAGATAGACGATGCCGGGAAAACGCTCGCGCAAATGTGGAAGCAGGGCGAGCATGGTGTCGACGCCCTTGCGCGGCTCCAGTCTCGACAGGGTCGAGACGACCGGCCGGCGGCCGGCGATCCGCGCGTCGAGCGCCGCCAGCGCCGCGGACCCCGCAATTTGCTGCGACGGCAGCGGCGGATTGACGACGACGATTGTGACCGGCGCCGACCCCAGGACGCGTCGGACCATTTCCGCGGTGAATTGAGAACTGGCGATGATTGTCCGCGCTCGGCCGAGCGCCGCGCGGACATGGCGGGCGCGCGCGCCCTCGAAGTCCTGCGGGATTTCATTGCCGTGGGCGAGGACCGCGATCGGCCCGACGTCGGCCGGAATGGCGGCGACGCTCTTCCATGAGTCGGCGAAAATGCCGGCGAGGCCTGGTTTGGCGTAGGCGGCAAGCGCGCGCCGCTTCAACCAACGCCGCACAGGCCTGACCGAGCCGAACCGCCGGATCGGGTAGGGGCGGATGAAGTCGGCCGCGTCGCGCCTGCGGATATGGTCGGCGAAGACTTCGATTCCACGGCCGCTCGCCGTCAAGGCGTCGGCGAGGCCCGTCATGAGGATTTCGATGCCGCCGAAATCGGGTCCGAAGCACTGGGTGGCGAGAGCGATCAAGGCGTTCATCTTTCGATGCGCAGCGCGGCTTTGCTCGATGCAGGGGTAAAACCGGACGTTCGGCGAATGCGAATACCCAAGACGAACGGCCGGGCGAGGGCGAGGCCCATCAGAACGTCTGCAAGCTCGGCCACGGGATTGCCAGAGGATCGCAACGACCGAAGGCGACGTCGAGGATGTAGGCGGCGACGGTCCGCTCGTTGAATAGCGCCTCGTAGCGCGCTCGGCCGGCCGTCGCAACTCGCCGTCGGTAGGCGGGGTCGCCGGCCAACTTGGCGGCCTTCTCCGCCAGCTCGTCGAAGGTGGAGAAATAGACGAACTCGCCTTCGGCGAGGAGGCTCTCGTAGCCGGTGGCGCGGTCGATCAGCACCGCCAGCCCGTTGCCGGCAAGTTGCGCCAGCCGGTCGGACGAATAGAGGAAAATATCGTTGCGTTTGCTGACGTTGAGGCCGATCGCGGCCGATTCCAATGCGAGTTGGTATTTCGCGCCGGCGATCTGCGGCGCGCCGCCGACGCCCGGGGTGAACATCTTCAGGCGCGGCAATGCGGCGCCGAGGGCAGCCACGAGGTCGCGCGAAGTCCAGTCGCGACCCGCGACGAAGCGCGGGTCGTTTTCGTTGCCACAAGCGTAGAACAGATCGTAGGGCAGTTCGTCGCGCTCGTGGCAGCGGCCCGTCTCGATTGACAGATCAACGGGGTTTGGCACGAAACCGACCAGCCGCCCGGGTTTGTAAAATGGTCGCAGGGCATCGCCGGCGGTGGTGATCAGCGTCGCGTCGACGACGTCGATTTTCGACAGGATCGCCGCGACGTTCTCCGGCTCGAACAGAGGATCGACGTTGTACTGGAGAATGCGGAGGCCGGGCAGGCCGCGGCGCAAGTCGGACAGCGTTTCGGCCGTCAAGGCGTTGGCGTGGCCCAGCAGGACCAAATCGGGGACGACGCTACGACAGAACGCGGCGAAGGCGCGATTGGCGGCGCGGCGACCGAAGGCGCGATGGCCAAGCAGCGTCCCCGACCGCGCGACGTCGCGGTCGGAAAAATTCGACACGGCGTGGCCATTGCGGATCAGCCCATTGGTGATCTTGTGCTCGACCGAATGCTGGAAGGCCCCCTTGGCCTTGCGGCTGAAGTTCGAGGCGTGGACGATCCTCACGTTGAGGCCCCGGTGGCGGGTGGAATTCGACGACCTATACGGCAGCCGCCGGCCGGCGCAAAGCGACCGTCGCCGCACTTGTTCCGCCGCGCGACGCATGTTAGCCACAGCGCGAACGTCGGGGTATAGCGCAGCCCGGTAGCGCGGAAGTTTTGGGTACTTCAGGCCGCAGGTTCGAATCCTGCTACCCCGACCAGGGCAACCGGCCGCCTGAGGAAAGGCGAGGCATCATGACGGCGCGCATCTATCTGCCGGCTCGCAACGCGATGCAGGCGGGCCAGGCGAAAGATCAGTGGGTGCTCGAATTCGAGCCCGAATCGCCGCGCCGGCCTGAGCCGCTGATGGGCTGGACGGCCTCCTCGGACATGCGATCTCAGGTGCGCCTGCGTTTCGACACCCAGGAGGAGGCGATCGCCTACGCGACACGCGCCGGCCTGACCTACAGAGTCGAGGCGCCGAAGCCGGCGAGCCGCAAAATTGTGTCCTATTCCGACAACTTTCGTTCCGGCCGCCCGATCCCGTGGTCGCACTGAAGGACGCCGCCAGTCGGCTCCGTAGCTCAGTTGGATAGAGCAGCCGCCTTCTAAGCGGCAGGTCGCAGGTTCGAGTCCTGCCGGAGTCGCCAGTGTCGTCGCCTGGCTTTTGAAGGAGCCGATCGCTGCAGACCGCCGCTTGCATTCGTTGGGGCAACGGATTTCCCGTCGATTACGCCAATCGGCTTTATCGAGGCGTGATACGCAACGTAAGCCGGCCGACGCGCTTCATCGCCTTCACCGATGATCCCAGCGGCCTCGATTCCGGCATCGAAGCGCGTCCCATTCCACCCATCAAGCTACCCGCGACTGGCCTCGGCGGCAGCCCGTGGCGCAAATTGGCGTTATGGTCGCGCGACATCGGCGTCGAGGGCGACATCCTGTTCATGGACCTCGACGTGGTCGTCGTCGGACCGCTCGACGACTTCTTTGACTACCACCCGGGCAAGCTCGCGATCATCCGCGATTGGGGCGACAAAGACTGCGGCAACTCGTCGGTCATGCGCTTTCCCGCCGGCGGCGCTCCCCATCTCGTCGATCGGTTCGAGGCGGCGCCGCTGGAGAAACGGCGGCTCTATTCCAACGAACAGGTCTATCTGTCCCGCGCGTCCGGACTGCCGATGGTCTATTGGCCGTTCGAGTGGTGTCCAAGCTTCAAAGCCACGATGATGCCGCATTTTCCGCTCAATTTTTGCAAGAGCGCACAGATTCCGCAGGGGGCGCGGGTCGTCGTCTTCACCGGCCATCCCAGGCCGCATGAGGCTGCGGTGGGGAAGTGGCCGGCCCCTTGGTATAAGCGGCCCTACAAGAGCCTCAGGCCGGTGACCTGGCTGAGCGAGCACTGGCGCTGACCGCCGGCCAGCCGAAGGCATTGAAGCATCGCACGAATTGGTGTTGGTCAAGATGAGGGCGTTAGGCGTTTGGAAAGGAAGTCAGGCCAAAGTGACGCCCGTGATGTCCGCTCAACAGAGCTTCCGTTCCCGTCGTTGTGCGGGCGCGCGGCCCCGCGTGGCCCCCTGCGCCATATTTCTGGGGCGGACGCGATGACTTCGCCAACGCCAGCTTCACCGCTTTGGACCTTCTGTGGGGCAGGGGCGCTGGCGGTTCTTGCCGCCAGCCTCGCCGGTTGCGCGCAACCGCCCAGCCAGCATGCGCACGGGCGCGAGTACTTTTCGGTCGCCAGATACGGGCCGGCGAGCCAGAGGGTCGTCGAAGACGGCGAACCGGTGCCGCGCGGCGGCGGCCAATATCTCGTCGGCCGTCCCTACACGATCGCCGGGCGCACTTATTACCCGAGCGAAAACAACCATTACGCCGCGGTCGGCATGGCCTCGTGGTACGGCGACGCCTTCCATGGGCGGCGCACCGCCAACGGCGAAGTGTACGACATGCGCTCGCTCAGCGCGGCCCATCCAACCATGCCATTGCCGAGCTACGCGCGCGTCACCAATCTCGCCAACGGTTTCTCGATGATCGTCCGCGTCAACGATCGCGGCCCCTACAGCCCCGGCCGCATCATGGACGTCTCGTCGCGCGTCGCCGACATGCTCGACTTCAAGTCGGCCGGCACCGCGAAGATCAAGGTCGAATACGTCGGCCCCGCGCCGCTCGCCGGCACCGACGACTCGACCCTGGTCGCCAGTCTGCACACCGACGGCAGTCCGGCGAGGCTCGACGGGTCGCCCGCGAGCCCGACCATGGTCGCCGAGGCCGAGCCGCAGCAACCGCCGCCGCAGGCTCGTCCGGCTGTCGCCGAACGGCCGCGCGACGACGACCCGCCCTTCGTCGCCGCCGCCAGCCCCAAGCTGCTGAAGGCGCCGCCGCCGCCGGCGCGTCCGTTCGATCTGGGGGCAATTGCGCGCGTGCTTAACACCGCTTCCGCGGCGCCGGTCCCGCCGCCGCGCCGGCCGCTCATGCAAGCTTCGGCGGGCGAGCGGACGCTCTATTTCGCCGACCGCGAGACGCCGGCCTTGCGGCTGCTGCGCGGCGACCCCTTCGCGCGAGTGATCGGCGGCGATTCACGCTGAACCTCGGCGCGACGGCGCCGCTCCATCGTTGATTTGTCTTTAAGCCGGCGCCAAAACTGGCGCGCCGATCGCCTCGGCGCGCTCAAGGACCCACCGTGCCTGCTCGTTTCAAGCTCATTTTCGCGGCGCTAGCGCTGACGCTGACGGTGTCGGGCGCGGCGCACTCCGAAGGGTTCCAGAGCGCCGCCCCACAGACGCTGCTCGTCGACTACCAGAGCGGCGCGACGCTTTACGAAAAGAACGCGGACACACAGTTCCCGGCCTCCGCGCTGGTCAAGCTGATGACCGCCGAGCTTGTCTTCCGCGAACTTAAGGACGGCCGGCTCCATTTCGACGACACGTTTCACGTTTCGGAGCACGCCTGGCGAACCGGCGGCGCTCACGCCCACGCCACCGCGAGTTTTCTCGACGTGAAATCCAACGTGCGGGTCGAGGACTTGCTGCGCGGCCTCATCGTCCAGTCCGGCAACGACGCGGCGATCGTCCTCGCCGAGGGGATGGCGGGCAGCGAGGAAGCGTTCGCCGACCGGATGAACAAGCGCGCCGCCGAGCTCGGCCTCGCCCATACCAATTTCGTCGACCCGTGGGGACGCGACGATCCGGCGCAAAAAACCACCGCGCGCGACATGGCGCGGCTCGCCGCCCATCTCATTCGCGAATACCCCGACAACTACCATTACTTCGCCGAGAAGGAGTTCACCTGGAACAAGATCCGCCAACTGAACCGCAACCCGCTGCTCAGCGCCGAGCCAGGTGCCGACGGCCTGAAAACCGGCGACGCGCCGGACAATGGGCTCAGTCTTGTCGGCTCGGCCATCCAGGACGGACAGCGGCTGATTGTCGTCGTCGCTGGCCTCAAGACGCCGGCGGAACGGGGCGAGGAGGCGCGCAAATTGCTCGAATGGGGCTTCCATTCGTTTGAACCTCGACTGCTGTTCCAGCCCGGCGACATTGTCGGCGCGGCGTCGGTCTTCGGCGGCGCCTCCAGCCAAGTCCCTCTGACCTGTGACCAACCGATCAAGGTGTTTCTCGCCCGTGGCGCCCAGGAGCGGCTGACGGCGAAAATCGTTTATCTTGGGCCGTTGGCGGCGCCGGTCGCCGCCGGCGTCCAAGTGGCGACGCTCAAGGTATGGCGCGGCGACACGCTGGCGCTTGAAGCGCCGCTTCGCACACAGAATTCGGTTCCGCTCGGCGGGTTGGGCAAGCGCGCGCTCGACGCCAGCCTCGAATTCGCGACCAACCTCGTCCGCGGCGCGCTGGCGAAGAACTGATGGCGCGCGCGTCGGCGTCGGGCCGGTTCATCACGCTCGAAGGCGGGGAGGGCGCGGGCAAGTCGGTCCAGGCGCGCCGTCTCGCCGCGCGCCTTGGCGAAGCCGGCCTCCGAGTCGCGCTGACCCGCGAGCCGGGCGGCTCGCCGACCGCCGAAGCGCTACGTGAAGTCATTCTGTCGGGCGGCGCGGCGCGCTATGGCGCGACGGGCGAGGCGATCCTGTTCAGCGCCGCCCGGATCGATCATATCGACACAACGATCGCGCCGGCGTTGGAGCGCGGCGAATGGGTCGTCTGCGACCGTTTCCTCGATTCGACCCGCGCCTATCAGGGCGCCGCTGGCCGCCTCGATCCGGCTCTGATCGCCAGCCTCGAGCGGGTGGCGGTCGGCGCGTGCCGGCCCGACCTCACGCTGGTGCTCGACCTGCCCGCTGCCGAAGGGCTCGCCCGCGCCGCGGCGCGACGCGGCGAGGGCGCCGCCGACCGCTTCGAGGGCGAGGGGCTGGCCTTCCACGAAACGCTCAGGCGCGCCTTTCTGGCGATTGTCGAGGCCGAGCCAGAGCGCTGCGTGCTGATCGACGCGCGCCCGGGCGAGGGCGCGGTCGCCGCGGCGATCTGGGCGGCTGTGCGGGCGCGCCTCGGCGAACCGCTCAACGCGGCAACCAAGGTAAAGCGATGAGCCGCTCCGTGAACGACGCGCCGCCGGAGAGCGACGCCTTCCCCGGCGCGCCGCATCCGCGCCTCGCCACGCGGCTGATCGGCCACGCCGTCGCCGAAGCGGCGATGCTCGCCGCCTATCGCGACGGCCGACTCGCCCACGCATGGCTGATCGGCGGCCGCGAAGGCATCGGCAAAGCGACGCTCGCCTGGCGCTTCGCGCGATTTGTGCTCGCCCATCCTGATCCGAAAACGGCGGCGGTCCAGAGCGCCCGCGACCTCTTCGTCGCCGCCGAACATCCGGCGGCCCGCCAGCTTGCGGCGCTGGCGCACCCAGATTTCGCCTTGGCGCGGCGGGAATGGAACGTCAAGTCGAAGGGCTTCTATTCCGAGATCCGGGTCGAGGACGTGCGCGACGCGTTGTCGATGTTTCACATGTCGGCCGCCTTCGGCGGCTGGCGGGTGGCGATCATCGACTGCGCCGACGAACTCAATCCCGCCGGCGCCAACGCGCTGCTGAAAATGATCGAGGAGCCGCCGCCGCGCGCGCTGATCCTCGTCATCGCGCACCAGCCGGGGCGGGTGCTGCCGACCATCCGCTCGCGCTGCCGCCGCCTGCTGCTCGACCGCCTGACGGCCGCCGAGATCGAAGCGACGATCGACAGCCTCGGCCCGCCGTGGGAGTCGATTGATCCGGCGCGGCGGCCGCAAGCAGCGGCGCGCGCCGACGGTTCGGCCCGCGAAGCGCTGCGCCGGCTCGACCCCGATGCGCAGGAGCTTGGCGCGCTGATCGACGCGGCCATCGGGCAGTTGCCGCTCGTCGAACCGCGCATGGTTCACCGTCTCGCCGACGCGGTCGCTGATCGCAGCGCGGCGGATTCCTTCGCAGCGCTGAATGCGGCGCTGTGCGAATGGCTGGCGATGCGCGCGCGTGGCGCGGACTCTCCGGCCGCGCGGCGGACGTTGGCCGAGCTTTGGGATCGATTGCGCGCGGCGACGCGCGAGACCGAAGCGCTCAATCTCGATAAGCGATTGCACGTGCTGGCGGCGTTCGAGGACATCGCCGCACAGTCCCGTCGCCTCTGAAGCCCAGCGCCGCCGATCATTTTCAAGTGGCGGGAAATGCTCTAGGGAGGGGGCGCCATGAGCAAGCCCTTCTACATCACCACCGCCATTCCCTACGCCAACGGCGCGCCCCACATCGGCCACGCCTATGAGCGCATCGCCACCGACGCGATCCAGCGTTTCATGCGGCTCGACGGCCGCGAAACGTTGTTCGTCACCGGCATGGACGAGCACGGGCTGAAGATGCAGCAGACCGCGGCGCGCGAGGGGCTGACGCCACAGGGCCTGGCCGACCGCACCGCCGACCAGTTCGCGGCGATGGGCGATCTGCTCGAGGCGCGCGCCGACGACGTCGTGCGGACGACCCAGCCGCGCCACAAGCGCTCGGTGCAGGCGATCTGGGAGCGCATGGCCAAGACCGGCGACATCTACCTGTCGAAATACACCGGCTGGTATTCGGTGCGCGACGAAGCCTATTTTGACGAGAGCGAACTCACGGACGCGCCCGATGGCGGCAAACGCGCGCCGAGCGGCGCGCCGGCGCAATGGGTCGAGGAAGAGAGCTATTTCTTCAAGCTGTCGGCCTACGCCGACAAGCTGCTCGCCCATTACGAAGTCAATCCGGACTTCGTCACGCCCGAGACCTACCGCAACGAGATCGTCGCCTTCGTCAAGCGCGGCCTGTCTGATCTGTCGATCAGCCGCACGACCTTCGACTGGGGCGTGCCGGTGCCCGGCGACCCCAAGCACGTCATGTACGTTTGGGTCGACGCGCTGACCAACTACATCACCGCGACTGGCTTCCCCGACGACGGGCCGCGGACGAAATTCTGGCCGGCCGACGCCCATGTGATCGGCAAGGACATCACCCGCTTCCACGCCATCTACTGGCCGGCGTTCCTGATGTCGGCCGGTCTGCCGGTTCCGCGACAGATTGTCGTTCACGGCTTTCTGTTCAACCGCGGCGAGAAGATGTCGAAGTCGGTCGGCAACGTCGTGAGTCCGGCCGATCTGGTCGCGGCTTACGGCGTCGATCCGCTGCGCTATTTCTTCTTGCGCGAGGTTCCGTTCGGTCAGGACGGCAGCTATTCGCACGAGTCGATCGTCCAACGGATGAACGCCGATCTCGCCAACGACCTCGGCAATCTGGCGCAACGCTCGCTGTCGATGATCGCCAAGAATTGCGACGGCGTCGCGCCCGATTGGCGCGACGCCGAGCCCAACGCCGCCGATCTGGCGATCCTGGCGCGCGCTGACGCGCTGATCGGTCTGGCGCGACGGCACATGCGCAGCTTCTCGCTCCATCTCTATCTCGGCGCCGTGTTCGAGGTGGTGGCGGAAGCCAACCGCTATTTCGCCGCCGCCGAGCCATGGCGGCTGGCGAAGACCGATCCGGCGCGCATGCGCCTGACGCTCTACACGACGATTGAAGTGCTGCGCGTCGCCGCCGTCCTGCTGCAGCCGGCGATGCCGGCCGCGATGGCCAAGCTGCTCGATCTGCTCGGCGTCGCCGCCGAGGACCGCGACTTTGCCGCGATCGACGCCGGCGACGAAGCCGGCCGCTTTTCGGCGCCGCGACGGATCAAACCGGGCGCGCCGCTGCCCGCGCCGAAGCCGGTCTTTCCTCGCTATGTCGAGCCGGAAGGCGAAGCCAAGGCATGACGCTGATCGACAGCCATTGCCATCTCGATTTCCCCGATTTCGCCGACGAGATCGAGGACGTCGTGGCGCGCGCCGGAGCGGCGGGCGTCGATCGCATGACGACAATCTCGACCCGCGTCGCTTTAGCAGATCGCTTGCGGGCGATCGCCGAGCGCTTTCCGTCGGTCTATTTCACCGTCGGCACGCATCCTCACCACGCCGCTGAGGAGCCCGAGACAGACGCCTCGGCGATCCGCGCGCTGGCGGCTCATTCGAAGTGCGTCGGAATCGGCGAAACCGGCCTCGACTACCACTACAATTACGCGCCGCCAGACGTCGCCAAGCGCGTCTTTCGCGCCCAAATCGCGTTGGCGCGCGAGCTGAAGCTGCCGCTCGTCATCCATGCGCGCGAGGCCGACGACGACGTCGCCGCCATTCTGCGCGATGAAATGGGGCGGGGAGCGTTTACCGCGGTGCTGCACTGTTTCACCTCGTCGCGAGCGCTCGCGGAAGCCGGCCTGGCGCTCGGTCTCTATGTGTCGTTCTCGGGCGTGCTGACGTTCAAGAATTCCGCCGACTTGCGCGCGCTGGCGCGCGACATCCCGCTCGACCGGCTGCTGGTCGAGACTGACGCGCCGTATCTGGCGCCAGTTCCGCACCGCGGCCGGCGCAACGAGCCGGCGTTCGTCGTCGAGACAGCGCGCGTCCTCGCCGAGGCGAAAGGCGTCGACTTTCCTGCGCTCGCCGCCGCGACGCGCGCCAATACGCTGCGGCTGTTCTCCAAGATCGCCGCCGAGGATGCGGCGGCGTGAGCCTGTCGCTGACCATCCTCGGTTGCGGCTCGTCGGCTGGCGTGCCGCGCGTCGCGCAAGGGTGGGGCGCCTGCGACCCCAACAATCCGCGCAATCGTCGTCGCCGCTGCTCGGTTCTGGTCGCGCGCGAGGGGCCGAAGGGACGCACGCAGACGCTGGTCGATACGTCGCCGGACTTGCGCGAGCAACTGATCGACGCCAACGTCGCCCATCTCGACGCCGTGTTGATCAGCCACGAGCACGCCGACCACACGCACGGCATGGATGATCTCAGGCCGATCTACATGGCGATGCGGCGACGTCTCGACATCTACGCCGACACGACGACCTCCGCAGCGTTGCGGCGTAAGTTCGGATACATCTTTGAGACGCCGCCCGGCAGTTCCTATCCGCCGATGGCCGAGGAGCGGCGCATCCGCGCCGGCGAACCGATCGTCATCGAGGGCGCGGGCGGCCCGATCGAGGCGATTCCCTTCGACCTCGACCATGGCGACATTCGCGCGCTCGGATTCCGTTTCGGCGGCCTGGCCTATACGCCGGACCTCAATGGCGTGCCGGAAGCGAGCCGGCCGTGGCTCGAGGGACTCGACGTCTGGATCCTCGACGCGCTGCGCTACGCGCCGCATCCTTCGCACTGGAGTCTCGACGAGGCGTTGGCGGGGATCGAGAAAATGCGCCCACGCCGCGCCGTGTTGACCAACCTGCATATCGACCTCGATTACGAGACGCTGCGCCGGCGTCTGCCGCCCAACGTCGAGCCGGCTTACGACGGCATGCGCATCGAAGGTTTTTGAAAGTCGGCGCGACGCGCCGCGCTTGACCGCACGGACCTGCTGAGGCTTTGCGGAGCCAGGCGCTTGCCCAGGACCAACTGGCCACATCGGAAGGTTCCATAATATACATTATGCGAATGACGCATGTAGCCGCGACACGTCATTCCCGCACATGTCATTCCCGCAAAAGCGGGAATCCAGCGTCGTAAAGCGGCGCCGCGGAAATACGGTTGCCCGCTGCGGTCAGTCTCCCGGCTAGGCTTGGCTAGGAAGGCCGAGGTCCTAAGCGTGGGGCTTGCGGCGGGGATGATGCTCTCGCCCAGAGCAAGGCGCTCGACGAGTTCGCCAATCTTCGCAGCGCGCTTTTCCGGCCCTTTCGCCTGCTGGATGCGATAGAGCACGGCGTAGCGGTTCGCGGCGGCGACCTTCGCACGGGCCTGCGGCGCATATGCCGCGTCCCAGCGCCCGGACGATTGCTTCTCGGGGTCCGCAACGCGCCTCGGAGAACGCACCGCCATCAACTGCGCGCTTGGCACGGTCGTCCGCACGCGCGGCGTGAGGGCTCTGCGCCCGACTCCGAGCCCTGCCCTGACATTCCTAACTGGCAGACCCAGCGACATTCGCTGGGTGTTCGCCGTTGGCGGCGCTCCAGGCTGCGGTGCGCCAATTGTGACGTTCGCGTGAGCATGAGCCGGCTTATCCACCGCAATTGCGAACTTATGCACATCGATGTTTGGCGCGCCCAATAGACGTCCCGAGACCTCGCGCTACCTTGCCGCTCTGTGGCGTGAGGAACGCCATGCGGCATTTCGTGCGTTTCGCCAAATTGACCGCGAGCGGTTCGGTCGATCGGGTCGGCTGGCGGCTGCGAATCTTCCTGACTTCGCGCGAGGCCGGCGCCTTCGCCGACAAATTTGCCGGCAATCTGTGGCGGATCGAGATCGGCCAATACGAGGACGGCGAGGCCAGGGCGCCGGCCGAACGGACGCGCCGCTTTCGCGCCCACGCCGCGCGTGCCGACAACCGTGCCTAGCGCAGTTGATGACGGTGCGTTTTTCGAAAATAATCCTTGCGTCAGGAGAAATCCTGGAGAGGAGGAAGGCGATGTAACCTGAAACCTTTCGAAGCGGTCCAGAGGGTTCGACCCCCTCCCGGTAGAGGCGCAGCCCGCCAGCCGGAAGCGAGTCT
>Ga0182014_10005623_pt1 | contig 13872 bp, 4 predicted proteins | sample 612S2DmetaG_FD_120489 | JGI IMG/M metagenome (GOLD analysis project Ga0182014, IMG submission 120489) | Permafrost microbial communities from Stordalen Mire, Sweden - 612S2D metaG | ecosystem: Environmental > Terrestrial > Soil > Wetlands > Permafrost | place: Sweden: Stordalen | collected... | reverse complement strand
GCCCCCGGCTGGAATCGAACCAGCGACACCAGGTTTAGGAAACCTGTGCTCTATCCACTGAGCTACGAGGGCACGAGCGCCATGCTACCACGGCCGCCGGGCGGCCGAACGCGGCCCCGCCTGACCGCCCCCGCCGCATCGCCCCCCCCTGCAAGAGACCCGGACATGCGGCGGGGCGGGCGGCCCGAAGGGCCGCCCGCCCCGTGAAACCTTCTTGCGATGCTGCGGCGGGCTGTTACTTGCCGGCGCCGATCTTGAACATCTTGGTGCCGCACTCCGGGCAGACGCCCTGGGTGGCCGGCTTGCCGTTCTTCATGGTGACTTTCTTCTCGTCCTTCATCTGACGCTTGGTGCGACACTTCACGCAGTAAGCCTCGGTTGCCATGCGGGCCCTCCTTTCCGGCCGGGGAGGATCCCCCGCCGTTTGTCCCCCACTCTCGGGCGCAGTATAGGCACATACAGCCTGAGCGTGCAATGAGCCTAGCCGTCTGTTCGCCGCCTGGCTGCCGAAGCCTTTGTGGATGCACTGTTGCCCCTCCGTCGGTCGTCTGCTAAAAGAAGATGGTCTACCGCAATCGGCCTGAAAGGACGACCATGGATAATGAGCGCCAGGCCAGCATCCGCAAGCTCATCGCCGACGAGCAGGTCAAGCACATTCAGCTGTGGTTCACCGACATCCTCGGCAACCTCAAGATGGTCGAGATCCCCGACCGCCAGCTCGACAGCGTGATCGAGTCGGGCGCCGCCTTTGACGGCTCGTCCATCACCGGCTACGCCGAGATCGAGGAGTCCGACATCGTGGCCATGCCCGACTGGGACACGCTCAAGGTCCTGCCCTGGTCGCAGAACCACGAGAAGACCGCCTTCGTGTTCTGCGACGTGCTCGGCCGCGATTACCGGCCCTTCGAGGGCGACCCGCGCTGGGTGCTGCGCCGTCAGCTCGACCGCGCCCGCGCGCTCGGGCTCGAGTTCTACGTCGGACCCGAGCTCGAGTACTTCTACTTCAAGGGTGACCGCCCCACCCCCGAAGTGATCGACGAGGGCGGCTACTTCGACGTGCTGCCGGCCGATCTGGGCAACGACCTGCGCAAGCAGACCATCCGCACGCTCGACCGTCTCGACATCCCCATGGAGGCCTCGCACCACGAGGTCGCTCCCTCGCAGCACGAGATCGACCCCCACTACGACCAGGCGCTGATCATGGCCGACCGCGTCATGACCTGCCGGCTGATCGTCAAAGAAGTGGCCGCTCACAACGGCGTCCACGCCACCTTCATGCCTAAGCCGCTCCACGGCGTGAACGGCAGCGGCATGCACGTGCACCAGTCGCTGTTCCGCGGCGACGACAACGCCTTCTTCTCCGAAGACGATCCCAATCACCTCTCCGACCTGGCCAAGGGCTTCATCGCCGGACAGCTCAAGCACATGAGCGAGATCTGCGCGCTGCTCAACCAGTACGTCAACAGCTTCAAGCGCCTGGTGCCCGGCTACGAGGCGCCGGTCTACATCTCGTGGGCCCACCGCAACCGCACCGCCCTGATCCGCGTGCCCCTCTACGTGCAGGGCAAAGAGAGCACCGTGCGAGCCGAGCTGCGCAACCCCGACCCGGCGGCCAACCCCTACCTCGCCTTCGCCGTCATGCTCGCCGCCGGCCTCGAAGGCATCGAGAACGAGTACGAACTGCCGCCCTCGGTCGAGCCCAACATCTACAAGATGACCGCCGACGAGCGTGAGGCCGTCGGCCTCGACTCGCTGCCCAACAACCTCTACGAAGCGGTGCGCCTCACCAACGAAAGCGCGCTCGTGCGGCGCACGCTCGGCGATCACCTCTTCGAGCGCTTCATCACCAACAAGCTCAACGAGTGGTACGAGTATCGCGAGCAGGTGACGCGCTGGGAGATCGACAAGTACTACTCGGTGATCTGATCGGCGCCGGCACCGCGTCGGCGGGAGCGCCGATGAGCAGAGCGCCGCGCACCTCGCTTGCGATCCTCGCGTTCGCGCTGACCGCGGCCGTCTGGCTCCTAGCGTCGGCCGTGCCGGCGAGCGCCGCCGTGTGGGTCGTGGCCTCCGACGCCAAGGTGTTCCCCGACTCGACGCCTACCACCGTCCAGGCCGTCTCGATCAGCGCCGCGCGCAACGAGTACGAGGCCGCCCAGGTCGCGGTCGCGGGCACGGTCGAGCGCAGCGTAACGGTCTCGTGGGGCCCCTCGAGCGACCCTCTGCTGGTGGGCTCGGCGGAGCTCTTCAAGGTGGGCTACGTCACGATCACCCGGCCCTCGACCGGCGTCGGCTCGCTGCCCGGCCTTTACCCCGACCCCTTGCTGCCGGCGGCCTTCGGGGCGCCCACCGACCTGTCGGCGGGCGCCAATTCGTTCTACCTGCGCGTGCATGTGCCGAGCGACGCGCCGGCCGGCCTGTACAGCGGCACGCTCATCGTCGACGACCCCGGCGATCCGCTGGCCGCGGGCTACCCGGCGGCGCCGGTGCGGGTGCCGGTCAGCCTGACCGTCTACGACTTCGGCTGGACGCAGACCAGCCTCAACACGGCCTTCCCGATGGACGTGAGGACCGCCCTGCGCAGCCTGGCCGGCGTCGTGCCCGACACGCCCGCCAACCGCGCCACGCTGTCCGACACGTACTACCGCTTCTGGGCGCAGCACGACATCAGCCCTACTCTGCTGCTGCCGGCCCCGCCGGTCGACGTGACGACGGGCCAGATGAACGATCTGGGCCTGACCGCCGCCCTTTCGCCCTACCTGAGCGACAGCGACACCTCGCCGGGTCTGTTCTCAGACACGGCCTTTCCGCTCCTGCGCAACTGGCCCTGGCCCGGGCTCGACCCGATCGCCGTGCGCCCCCAGCTTGTCACCTACCTCGACGAGCTGTTCCGTCTGTACGTGGCCAACGGCTGGCAGGACAAGGGGTACCTCTACGTCTACGACGAGCCGCGCTACCGGCAGGAGGTGCAGACGGCCCAGTTGGCCGCGCTCGCGCACGCGATCTCGGCGCCGCTCGGCTTTCGGGCCCGCGTGCTGGTCACCGACTGGCCACGGCCACAGGCCGGCGACGGCCGGCTGGCCAACACCTTCCTGTTCGACCAGGTCGATATCTGGTGCCCGAGCGTCTACCGCTACTTCGCGTGCCTGCCCGCGCTCGAGCAGCGCCGCGAAGCGGGCGCCGAGACATGGTGGTATTCGTATGCGTCGTTCGACCCCACCGACTACCCCACGTTCCTGATCGACAAGCCGCTGACCGACGAGCGCGCCACCCCCTGGGTGACGTGGCGCTGGAACGCGACCGGCTTTCTGTACTGGAACACGATGCGCTGGGGCGACGCCGTCACCGGCGCCGGCTACCGGGATCCTTATCTCGACCCCGTCTCGTTTGCCACCAGCAAGGGTCTGATCGCCAACGGCGAAGCATCGCTGGTGTACCCGGGCTACGAGCCGGCGCTCGGGCTGACCGACCCCTACGCTGGTCCGGTCTCGTCGCTGCGCCTCGAGTCACTGCGCGACGGCATCGAGGACTACGAGTACCTCACGCTGGCCTCCGCGGCCCGCCGCGACGTGCCGGCCAGCGAGGCGGCGGCGGCCTGCACCCGGCAGGTCGCGGCCGCCATCGCCGACTACCGTTACGGCGCGATGTCGCCGTCGGCCTACCGCAACCTGCCGGCCTTCACCTCCAACGAGGTGCTGTACGACGCAGCCCGCGCCCATCTCGCCGACTACATCGTGCGCAGCCGCAGCGGCCTGGCGCCCGTCAGCGTGTCGGGCGTCGCCCAGGACGCAGCCGACGGTCTTCCCGTCGCGGGCGCCCGCGTGAGCGACGGCGTCGTACAGACAACGACCGACGCCCAGGGCCGGTTCGCGCTGCCCGGCGTGCTGCCCGGCTGGCGTCTGACCGTGAGCCACCCGCTCTACCTCACAGCCGTCACGACGGGTCTGGGCGACGACCCCGCGGTGGCTATCGCCCTGACGCGCAGCCCCGCGACGCTGCTGATCGCCGACTTCGACACCCTGCCGGGGTTCGTCGTGACCAACGGCGGCAGCGCCGCGCCGGAGAGCTCGCAGGTCACCAGCGGCAGCGCCGGCGTGAGTGTGACATTGCGCGGCGGCCGGGCGGCAGCGACTCTGTCGCTGCCGCCCGGCCGCCGCAACCTGAGCTCGCGCCGCACTCTGGGCCTCGACGTCTTCAGCCCCGGCACGCTCGATCACGTGCATCCCTGGTTTCTCACGCTGACGCTGCGCGACACCCACGGCCGCCGCGCCGCCAGAACGTTTCTGCTGAGGCCGGGCGGCTGGACGCACCTGTCGCTGGCGCTGCGCGGCCGCGGCCTCGACCTGCACCATCTCGCCACCGCAACCCTGCAGGTGAGCGGCGGCGGCCACACGATCGACGTCGACACGCTCGTCGCCTCCTGACGCGGTCTCAAGGCCCGCCCGGTCGTTGTCGATATGTCTAGGAGCACTGCGTTCTCGCTCCAAGAAAGGACATCGTGACAAGAATCGCCCGTCGCCGCGGCGCGCTCGCCGCGGCCGTGACCGTCGCCACCCTCCTGCTGGCCCTGGCCGCCACGGCCCATGCCGCCGTCTGGACGGTCGGCCCGACCAGCGAGGTGTTTCCGTTCTCACAGGCGCTCTCCGCGCAGTCGATCACGCTCTACGCGGCGGGTAACGAGTACGAGTCGGCGCAGATCGCCCTGCGCGGCCAGGCCGGCAGCGTCAGCCTGTCGTGGGCCGCGGGCAGCGATCCTCTTCTGGTGAGCAACAGCTGCCTCTTTCGGGTCGTCTACGTAACAACTACCCGGGCCTCGCAAAACGAACATCTGCGGGTCGGTCAGTACCCCGATCCGCTGCCGCCGGTGAGCTTCGGCACACCCATCGCCATCCCCGCGACGACGACGTCGTTCTTCCTAACCATTCACGTGCCCTACGACAGCCAGGCCGGCACCTACACCGGCACGATCGACGTGACCCAGGGCTCCGGAACGACAGCCGTGCCGGTCTCCGTGCGCGTCTGGGACTTCGGCTGGCAGCAGCTTTCGATGCACACGGCGTTTCCGCTGAGCATCGAGAGCGTCATGGACAGCGTCCGCGGCACCGGGGCCAGTCAGGCCACCTTGCTCCCCAAGTACTACGAGTTCTGGGAGCAGCACGGGCTGAGCCCGGGAGTCCTGTTTCCCGGCGCGACCGTGAACCGCTCGACCGGCCATGCCTCCACCACCGGCCTGGCGGCCGGACTCTCACCGTGGCTCAATAGCGGAGGCCCCGCCGGCACCGGTTTTCTCGACACCCGGCTGCCCCTCTCGCTCACGCACCCCTGGACCAACTGGGGCTCCGACCGCAGCCGCATCGAGACCTACGTGACCGACCTCGTGCGCTTCTACCGAGAGAACGGCTGGGCCGGCCGCACCTACGCCTATGTGGTCGACGAGCCGATGAGTAAGTCGTCCATGCACCAGGCCCAGCTGGTCGGCTCGATCATTCACACCGCGTCGGCCCGCGCTGGGTTCCGCGAGCCGTTCCTGCTGACCGACGAGCCCCGCACACAGACCGTCGACGGGGCGGTGCCCAACAAGTTCCTCTGGTCGCAGGTCGACATCTGGTGTCCGAGCATGTTCCACTTCTGGGGAGACCTGCCCCTCCTGCACGCCCAGCAGGCCGCCGGCAAGCAGGTCTGGTGGTACTCGTTTGCCAGCAACTGGTCGGGCCGCTATCCGGCCTGGTTCATCGACCGCCCCACTACCGACGTGCGCGCCACGTTCTGGATGGCCTCGCTGTGGGGCGTCCAGGGCATGCTTTACTGGGGCACCAACGACTGGATCAAGCGCGGCACCTCGACCTATCGCGACCCCTACAAGAACACCGTGTCGTACTTTCGCTCCACCTTCGTCGCCAACGGCGAAGCCTCGTTTATCTACCCCGGCTACGAGCCGTCGCTCGGCCTCAACGACAAGAACGCCGGCCCCGTGTCGTCGCTGCGCATGGAGGCGCTGCGCAGCGGCCTGCAGGACTACCAGTACTATCAGATTGCTCAGTCGCTGGCCAGCCGCTCGAACCTGCCGGGCGTCGCCGCCTACCCCGCCCGCATCGCCGCGGCCATCACACATTTCCAGTACGGCGCCTACCCGCTGCAATGGCACGACGTGCCGGTGTGGTCGGCAGACCCCGCGACCTACACCAACGCCAAGGTCCACCTGGGCACGTTCATCGAACGGCTGCAGGCCGGCCAGGGCCTGGTCGTGGCCCGTGGCACGGTGACCGACGCGGCGACCGGCAAGCCGGTCGCCTACGCCACCGTGAGCGACGGCATCGTGTCGGCGACCACCGCGACCGACGGCTCGTTTACGCTGTCGGGAGTGCTGCCTCAGGCCGACCTGACGATCTCACAGCCGCGCTACGCGAGCGCCCATGTCACCTACAACGAAGGCGACCCCGCGGTCACGGTCCCACTCACGGCGCTGCGCCCGCTGCGCATGCTGTCGAACTTCGAGTCGGCGCCGGCGTTCCACTTTCGCAAGGCCGGCACTGCCACACTGTCCACGGCGTACGCGACCAGCGGCCGCAAGTCGGTCAAGCTCGTCTTTCGTAACTGGCAGACAACGTGGTCGCTGGGCACGAGCGCCGGGCGCCTGGGCGCCTTTCACGAGCTCGATCTCGACGTCTACAACCCCCAGGCCGACGTCGCCAACCACGAGTGGTTCCTCTACCTGACCGCCACCGACGCGCATGGGCGCCAGATCAAGCAGCGCATCCTGCTCGCACCCCACGCCTGGACCCACCTGCAGCTCTCACTCGTGCACGGCTCGTTCGACCGCCGCGCGGTGCGCACGATCGGCATGTACCTCTATCCGGTCAGAGGCCAGACGATCTACGTGGACACGGTCTTCGCCAAGTAGCCCGCCGGTGGTGCGCGCGAGCCCCGACGGCCCGCGCGGGCCGTCGGGGCTCGCGCGCACCACCGGCGGGCTACTTGGCGAAGACCGTGTCCACGTAGATCGTCTGGCCTCTGACCGGATAGAGGTACATGCCGATCGTGCGCACCGCGCGGCGGTCGAACGAGCCGTGCACGAGTGAGAGCTGCAGGTGGGTCCAGGCGTGGGGTGCGAGCAGGATGCGCTGCTTGATCTGGCGCCCATGCGCGTCGGTGGCGGTCAGGTAGAGGAACCACTCGTGGTTGGCGACGTCGGCCTGGGGGTTGTAGACGTCGAGATCGAGCTCGTGAAAGGCGCCCAGGCGCCCGGCGCTCGTGCCCAGCGACCACGTTGTCTGCCAGTTACGAAAGACGAGCTTGACCGACTTGCGGCCGCTGGTCGCGTACGCCGTGGACAGTGTGGCAGTGCCGGCCTTGCGAAAGTGGAACGCCGGCGCCGACTCGAAGTTCGACAGCATGCGCAGCGGGCGCAGCGCCGTGAGTGGGACCGTGACCGCGGGGTCGCCTTCGTTGTAGGTGACATGGGCGCTCGCGTAGCGCGGCTGTGAGATCGTCAGGTCGGCCTGAGGCAGCACTCCCGACAGCGTAAACGAGCCGTCGGTCGCGGTGGTCGCCGACACGATGCCGTCGCTCACGGTGGCGTAGGCGACCGGCTTGCCGGTCGCCGCGTCGGTCACCGTGCCACGGGCCACGACCAGGCCCTGGCCGGCCTGCAGCCGTTCGATGAACGTGCCCAGGTGGACCTTGGCGTTGGTGTAGGTCGCGGGGTCTGCCGACCACACCGGCACGTCGTGCCATTGCAGCGGGTAGGCGCCGTACTGGAAATGTGTGATGGCCGCGGCGATGCGGGCGGGGTAGGCGGCGACGCCCGGCAGGTTCGAGCGGCTGGCCAGCGACTGAGCAATCTGATAGTACTGGTAGTCCTGCAGGCCGCTGCGCAGCGCCTCCATGCGCAGCGACGACACGGGGCCGGCGTTCTTGTCGTTGAGGCCGAGCGACGGCTCGTAGCCGGGGTAGATAAACGAGGCTTCGCCGTTGGCGACGAAGGTGGAGCGAAAGTACGACACGGTGTTCTTGTAGGGGTCGCGATAGGTCGAGGTGCCGCGCTTGATCCAGTCGTTGGTGCCCCAGTAAAGCATGCCCTGGACGCCCCACAGCGAGGCCATCCAGAACGTGGCGCGCACGTCGGTAGTGGGGCGGTCGATGAACCAGGCCGGATAGCGGCCCGACCAGTTGCTGGCAAACGAGTACCACCAGACCTGCTTGCCGGCGGCCTGCTGGGCGTGCAGGAGGGGCAGGTCTCCCCAGAAGTGGAACATGCTCGGACACCAGATGTCGACCTGCGACCAGAGGAACTTGTTGGGCACCGCCCCGTCGACGGTCTGTGTGCGGGGCTCGTCGGTCAGCAGGAACGGCTCGCGGAACCCAGCGCGGGCCGACGCGGTGTGAATGATCGAGCCGACCAGCTGGGCCTGGTGCATGGACGACTTACTCATCGGCTCGTCGACCACATAGGCGTAGGTGCGGCCGGCCCAGCCGTTCTCTCGGTAGAAGCGCACGAGGTCGGTCACGTAGGTCTCGATGCGGCTGCGGTCGGAGCCCCAGTTGGTCCAGGGGTGCGTGAGCGAGAGGGGCAGCCGGGTGTCGAGAAAACCGGTGCCGGCGGGGCCTCCGCTATTGAGCCACGGTGAGAGTCCGGCCGCCAGGCCGGTGGTGGAGGCATGGCCGGTCGAGCGGTTCACGGTCGCGCCGGGAAACAGGACTCCCGGGCTCAGCCCGTGCTGCTCCCAGAACTCGTAGTACTTGGGGAGCAAGGTGGCCTGACTGGCCCCGGTGCCGCGGACGCTGTCCATGACGCTCTCGATGCTCAGCGGAAACGCCGTGTGCATCGAAAGCTGCTGCCAGCCGAAGTCCCAGACGCGCACGGAGACCGGCACGGCTGTCGTTCCGGAGCCCTGGGTCACGTCGATCGTGCCGGTGTAGGTGCCGGCCTGGCTGTCGTAGGGCACGTGAATGGTTAGGAAGAACGACGTCGTCGTCGCGGGGATGGCGATGGGTGTGCCGAAGCTCACCGGCGGCAGCGGATCGGGGTACTGACCGACCCGCAGATGTTCGTTTTGCGAGGCCCGGGTAGTTGTTACGTAGACGACCCGAAAGAGGCAGCTGTTGCTCACCAGAAGAGGATCGCTGCCCGCGGCCCACGACAGGCTGACGCTGCCGGCCTGGCCGCGCAGGGCGATCTGCGCCGACTCGTACTCGTTACCCGCCGCGTAGAGCGTGATCGACTGCGCGGAGAGCGCCTGTGAGAACGGAAACACCTCGCTGGTCGGGCCGACCGTCCAGACGGCGGCATGGGCCGTGGCGGCCAGGGCCAGCAGGAGGGTGGCGACGGTCACGGCCGCGGCGAGCGCGCCGCGGCGACGGGCGATTCTTGTCACGATGTCCTTTCTTGGAGCGAGAACGCAGTGCTCCTAGACATATCGACAACGACCGGGCGGGCCTTGAGACCGCGTCAGGAGGCGACGAGCGTGTCGACGTCGATCGTGTGGCCGCCGCCGCTCACCTGCAGGGTTGCGGTGGCGAGATGGTGCAGGTCGAGGCCGCGGCCGCGCAGCGCCAGCGACAGGTGCGTCCAGCCGCCCGGCCTCAGCAGAAACGTTCTGGCGGCGCGGCGGCCGTGGGTGTCGCGCAGCGTCAGCGTGAGAAACCAGGGATGCACGTGATCGAGCGTGCCGGGGCTGAAGACGTCGAGGCCCAGAGTGCGGCGCGAGCTCAGGTTGCGGCGGCCGGGCGGCAGCGACAGAGTCGCTGCCGCCCGGCCGCCGCGCAATGTCACACTCACGCCGGCGCTGCCGCTGGTGACCTGCGAGCTCTCCGGCGCGGCGCTGCCGCCGTTGGTCACGACGAACCCCGGCAGGGTGTCGAAGTCGGCGATCAGCAGCGTCGCGGGGCTGCGCGTCAGGGCGATAGCCACCGCGGGGTCGTCGCCCAGACCCGTCGTGACGGCTGTGAGGTAGAGCGGGTGGCTCACGGTCAGACGCCAGCCGGGCAGCACGCCGGGCAGCGCGAACCGGCCCTGGGCGTCGGTCGTTGTCTGTACGACGCCGTCGCTCACGCGGGCGCCCGCGACGGGAAGACCGTCGGCTGCGTCCTGGGCGACGCCCGACACGCTGACGGGCGCCAGGCCGCTGCGGCTGCGCACGATGTAGTCGGCGAGATGGGCGCGGGCTGCGTCGTACAGCACCTCGTTGGAGGTGAAGGCCGGCAGGTTGCGGTAGGCCGACGGCGACATCGCGCCGTAACGGTAGTCGGCGATGGCGGCCGCGACCTGCCGGGTGCAGGCCGCCGCCGCCTCGCTGGCCGGCACGTCGCGGCGGGCCGCGGAGGCCAGCGTGAGGTACTCGTAGTCCTCGATGCCGTCGCGCAGTGACTCGAGGCGCAGCGACGAGACCGGACCAGCGTAGGGGTCGGTCAGCCCGAGCGCCGGCTCGTAGCCCGGGTACACCAGCGATGCTTCGCCGTTGGCGATCAGACCCTTGCTGGTGGCAAACGAGACGGGGTCGAGATAAGGATCCCGGTAGCCGGCGCCGGTGACGGCGTCGCCCCAGCGCATCGTGTTCCAGTACAGAAAGCCGGTCGCGTTCCAGCGCCACGTCACCCAGGGGGTGGCGCGCTCGTCGGTCAGCGGCTTGTCGATCAGGAACGTGGGGTAGTCGGTGGGGTCGAACGACGCATACGAATACCACCATGTCTCGGCGCCCGCTTCGCGGCGCTGCTCGAGCGCGGGCAGGCACGCGAAGTAGCGGTAGACGCTCGGGCACCAGATATCGACCTGGTCGAACAGGAAGGTGTTGGCCAGCCGGCCGTCGCCGGCCTGTGGCCGTGGCCAGTCGGTGACCAGCACGCGGGCCCGAAAGCCGAGCGGCGCCGAGATCGCGTGCGCGAGCGCGGCCAACTGGGCCGTCTGCACCTCCTGCCGGTAGCGCGGCTCGTCGTAGACGTAGAGGTACCCCTTGTCCTGCCAGCCGTTGGCCACGTACAGACGGAACAGCTCGTCGAGGTAGGTGACAAGCTGGGGGCGCACGGCGATCGGGTCGAGCCCGGGCCAGGGCCAGTTGCGCAGGAGCGGAAAGGCCGTGTCTGAGAACAGACCCGGCGAGGTGTCGCTGTCGCTCAGGTAGGGCGAAAGGGCGGCGGTCAGGCCCAGATCGTTCATCTGGCCCGTCGTCACGTCGACCGGCGGGGCCGGCAGCAGCAGAGTAGGGCTGATGTCGTGCTGCGCCCAGAAGCGGTAGTACGTGTCGGACAGCGTGGCGCGGTTGGCGGGCGTGTCGGGCACGACGCCGGCCAGGCTGCGCAGGGCGGTCCTCACGTCCATCGGGAAGGCCGTGTTGAGGCTGGTCTGCGTCCAGCCGAAGTCGTAGACGGTCAGGCTGACCGGCACCCGCACCGGCGCCGCCGGGTAGCCCGCGGCCAGCGGATCGCCGGGGTCGTCGACGATGAGCGTGCCGCTGTACAGGCCGGCCGGCGCGTCGCTCGGCACATGCACGCGCAGGTAGAACGAATTGGCGCCCGCCGACAGGTCGGTGGGCGCCCCGAAGGCCGCCGGCAGCAAGGGGTCGGGGTAAAGGCCGGGCAGCGAGCCGACGCCGGTCGAGGGCCGGGTGATCGTGACGTAGCCCACCTTGAAGAGCTCCGCCGAGCCCACCAGCAGAGGGTCGCTCGAGGGGCCCCACGAGACCGTTACGCTGCGCTCGACCGTGCCCGCGACCGCGACCTGGGCGGCCTCGTACTCGTTGCGCGCGGCGCTGATCGAGACGGCCTGGACGGTGGTAGGCGTCGAGTCGGGGAACACCTTGGCGTCGGAGGCCACGACCCACACGGCGGCGCTCGCCGGCACGGCCGACGCTAGGAGCCAGACGGCCGCGGTCAGCGCGAACGCGAGGATCGCAAGCGAGGTGCGCGGCGCTCTGCTCATCGGCGCTCCCGCCGACGCGGTGCCGGCGCCGATCAGATCACCGAGTAGTACTTGTCGATCTCCCAGCGCGTCACCTGCTCGCGATACTCGTACCACTCGTTGAGCTTGTTGGTGATGAAGCGCTCGAAGAGGTGATCGCCGAGCGTGCGCCGCACGAGCGCGCTTTCGTTGGTGAGGCGCACCGCTTCGTAGAGGTTGTTGGGCAGCGAGTCGAGGCCGACGGCCTCACGCTCGTCGGCGGTCATCTTGTAGATGTTGGGCTCGACCGAGGGCGGCAGTTCGTACTCGTTCTCGATGCCTTCGAGGCCGGCGGCGAGCATGACGGCGAAGGCGAGGTAGGGGTTGGCCGCCGGGTCGGGGTTGCGCAGCTCGGCTCGCACGGTGCTCTCTTTGCCCTGCACGTAGAGGGGCACGCGGATCAGGGCGGTGCGGTTGCGGTGGGCCCACGAGATGTAGACCGGCGCCTCGTAGCCGGGCACCAGGCGCTTGAAGCTGTTGACGTACTGGTTGAGCAGCGCGCAGATCTCGCTCATGTGCTTGAGCTGTCCGGCGATGAAGCCCTTGGCCAGGTCGGAGAGGTGATTGGGATCGTCTTCGGAGAAGAAGGCGTTGTCGTCGCCGCGGAACAGCGACTGGTGCACGTGCATGCCGCTGCCGTTCACGCCGTGGAGCGGCTTAGGCATGAAGGTGGCGTGGACGCCGTTGTGAGCGGCCACTTCTTTGACGATCAGCCGGCAGGTCATGACGCGGTCGGCCATGATCAGCGCCTGGTCGTAGTGGGGGTCGATCTCGTGCTGCGAGGGAGCGACCTCGTGGTGCGAGGCCTCCATGGGGATGTCGAGACGGTCGAGCGTGCGGATGGTCTGCTTGCGCAGGTCGTTGCCCAGATCGGCCGGCAGCACGTCGAAGTAGCCGCCCTCGTCGATCACTTCGGGGGTGGGGCGGTCACCCTTGAAGTAGAAGTACTCGAGCTCGGGTCCGACGTAGAACTCGAGCCCGAGCGCGCGGGCGCGGTCGAGCTGACGGCGCAGCACCCAGCGCGGGTCGCCCTCGAAGGGCCGGTAATCGCGGCCGAGCACGTCGCAGAACACGAAGGCGGTCTTCTCGTGGTTCTGCGACCAGGGCAGGACCTTGAGCGTGTCCCAGTCGGGCATGGCCACGATGTCGGACTCCTCGATCTCGGCGTAGCCGGTGATGGACGAGCCGTCAAAGGCGGCGCCCGACTCGATCACGCTGTCGAGCTGGCGGTCGGGGATCTCGACCATCTTGAGGTTGCCGAGGATGTCGGTGAACCACAGCTGAATGTGCTTGACCTGCTCGTCGGCGATGAGCTTGCGGATGCTGGCCTGGCGCTCATTATCCATGGTCGTCCTTTCAGGCCGATTGCGGTAGACCATCTTCTTTTAGCAGACGACCGACGGAGGGGCAACAGTGCATCCACAAAGGCTTCGGCAGCCAGGCGGCGAACAGACGGCTAGGCTCATTGCACGCTCAGGCTGTATGTGCCTATACTGCGCCCGAGAGTGGGGGACAAACGGCGGGGGATCCTCCCCGGCCGGAAAGGAGGGCCCGCATGGCAACCGAGGCTTACTGCGTGAAGTGTCGCACCAAGCGTCAGATGAAGGACGAGAAGAAAGTCACCATGAAGAACGGCAAGCCGGCCACCCAGGGCGTCTGCCCGGAGTGCGGCACCAAGATGTTCAAGATCGGCGCCGGCAAGTAACAGCCCGCCGCAGCATCGCAAGAAGGTTTCACGGGGCGGGCGGCCCTTCGGGCCGCCCGCCCCGCCGCATGTCCGGGTCTCTTGCAGGGGGGGGCGATGCGGCGGGGGCGGTCAGGCGGGGCCGCGTTCGGCCGCCCGGCGGCCGTGGTAGCATGGCGCTCGTGCCCTCGTAGCTCAGTGGATAGAGCACAGGTTTCCTAAACCTGGTGTCGCTGGTTCGATTCCAGCCGGGGGC
>Ga0182014_10005622_pt1 | contig 13874 bp, 9 predicted proteins | sample 612S2DmetaG_FD_120489 | JGI IMG/M metagenome (GOLD analysis project Ga0182014, IMG submission 120489) | Permafrost microbial communities from Stordalen Mire, Sweden - 612S2D metaG | ecosystem: Environmental > Terrestrial > Soil > Wetlands > Permafrost | place: Sweden: Stordalen | collected... | reverse complement strand
CCGAGAGCGCGGCCAAATCCAGCACCCGAGCCGTTCCCGCTCATCAGGATCGAAGTCGCTCAATCAAAGTTTGGTGCATTCCAAGTTGGAAAATGGCCAGTTGCACCACAGGCAGTTAAGCGTGCATCTTACAGGTCAGTCCCACATCGATGCGGCTTGGCTGTGGCCTTGGACAGAGACGGTCGACGTTGTGCGCCGCACCTTTGCCACGTCACTTCAACTAATGAACGAGTATCCGCAATACACCTTTTCACAGTCTGCCTCTGCCTACAGTGAATGGGTGGATGAGAAGTATCCCGCCTTGCACGATGCGATCCTTAAGCGCGTAAATGAGGGACGCTGGGAAATGGTAGGCGGAATGTGGGTGGAGCCAGATCTGAACATCCCCGATGGTGAGTCGATTGTCCGTCAGATTTTGATCGGCAAGCGGTACATCCAGCAGCACTATGGCGTTGACGTTAGCATCGGCTGGAACCCTGATTCATTCGGCTTCAACTGGCAACTTCCGCAGATTTACAAGAAGTCCGGGATAGATTATTTCATGACTACAAAACTGAACGGGAATGAAACCCATAAGCTTCCGCTCAAGCTCTTTTGGTGGCAGTCGCCGGACGGCAGCCGCGTACTCAGCTACTTCCCCAACGGGCTCGGGGGCGACATCAATCCTGTTGCGATAGCCGGCGAACTTGCAGCGGCTGCCCGCGACAATCCGGGCAGCGACTCAATCATGCACATCTACGGCGTGGGTGACCATGGCGGCGGCGCAACGCGCACTTTATTGGATTCTGCGATTCCCTGGACAAAATCCGATATAGCTTTCCCGAAGATGAACTTTGGCACGGCGCAAACATTTTTCTCCAGTGTAGAGCCGAAGCTCGACACTGTGCATGCGCCAATCTGGAACTACGACGTCCTATCCGCTGGAATCAACAAACTGCCACAACCGCCCGAAGGCAAAATCAGCTTGCCTGTCTGGAACGATGAACTCTATTTCGAATATCATCGCGGAACGTATACGACCCAGTCTGAGATGAAGCGGAACCTTCGCCTCAACGAAGAAGGATTGCTCGACGCCGAAAAATATTCGTCGCTCTCATGGCTGCGCACCGGCAGCTATCCTCAGTATGCACTCAATGAAGGATGGAAAAAGCTGCTCTTCAACGAGTTTCACGATCTGGCGGCAGGCTCAGGCATCGGCATCATCTATAAAGATGCAGAGCGCGACTTCACGGTAATCCATGGTACGGCCAGCGCGGCTCAGAGTGCTGCCCTCGATATTCTAGTTAAGGATATTGACACCCTCAATCCATCCGGAAAGAATCTGAAACGGAATGCAGTTCCTGTTGTTGTATTCAATTCACTCGGCTGGCCGCGTGACAGCAGCCTCGAGGTCAGCATAGAGCTTCCGCATCCTGCTCCATATGTCGATGTGGAAGACCCCTCGGGCCACCCGATCGATGCCCAGATCCTAGAACACAGTAAGGATAGCAACCGGTTTCTACTACTCATCGAAGCACGCAACGTGCCTGCGCTCGGGTACGAAGTCCTCTACGTGGAAGGTGCAAGTTCACCTTCGCAGGGAGTCCGTGGGCCGGGAGATGTTCGCATCGCAGAGACAACGATCGAAAACCAATTCCTGCGAGTGATTTTAGACCCGAACACGGGATGCATCACCAGCCTTTACGATAAGCTTTCGAACTTTGAGGCCCTCGCACCCGGCAGCTGCGGGAATCAGCTGCAGACTTTTACGGACCTTCCAAAGTCGTGGGATGCCTGGAACATCGACGCGGATTTTGACAACGTTGTTACTCCCATTGACCATGTAGATTCGATCCAAACGGTCGTAAATGGGCCTGAACGGGGCACGATTCGCATCGCGCGACATTGGCAGAACTCTCTATTTGTCCAGCAGATTGTCTTAGATTCCAACTCGCGCGAAGTCCGAGTGGTTAACGACATAGATTGGCACGAAACCCATGTTTTGCTCAAAGCTGCATTTTCTCTCGCGGCCACAGATGTAAAGGCGACCTATGAGATTCCATTCGGTTCGATTGTGCGCCCCACAACCCGCAACAACAGTTGGGACAGCGCTTTCTTTGAGGTTCCTGCTCTTCGTTGGGGCGACCTGGGCGATGGGCAGCATGGCTTCAGCCTGATCAATGAGTCCAAATACGGTTACGACGCCAAAGGCAATACCATCCGTCTGTCTCTACTGCGCTCGCCCGTCTGGCCCGATCCAGAGGCTGACCGAGGCCCCCACCACTTCAGCTATTGGCTCTATCCCCATGCTGGAGATTGGAAGACGGCTCTGACTGTGCACCGCGGATATGAGGCGAACGACCCTTTGACCGTCATACAAGCTGATCCTCACGAAGGGCCTTTGCCTGCTCGGTACTCCTTCATCTCGGTCTCTCCTGCCAACGTCATCCTCACGGCAGTCAAGAAGGCAGAGGATGCGAATGCTCTGCTGTTTCGTGTGTATGAATCCGCGGGCCAAGAATCCAAAGCCACTCTCCAGGTGCCGAATGGGGGAACATCGGCCACTGAGACCAACCTTATGGAACGCCCGCAAACCGCGAGTAGCATCTCGATGCAGGCCGACCAAGTCTCTTTCACTATTAAACCCTACGAGATCAAGACCGTTCAAGTGAATTACCCGCTCGCGCAACTTGGATCTGCAGATGACGGCCACTGACTCATCGCCGTCGCTATGGACGCTGCTGTAACAGACCTTTGCGGCAGGCGGTGCAGCGCGATCTTACCGCCAGGAATTTTGGAGGCTGAGCTAATACGAAGGACCAAAACGGAACCACCTATTCGTGTGCCTCGCCAAAGCATCGGCTACCGAATCAGATGCGAAAGGAAGAGCGGTTGCCAATTGGAACACCAGTAATTTGAGAATTCACCGGATACAGATGGGAAGGTTATCAGATGAAACGGCGCAGTTTTATCAAGGCTTCAATCGCGGCCGGTGCTGTAGCGGCAATTGCAAAACCTTTCGACGCATGGACATCTCAATCTGTTCCTACTTCCTCGTCATCTGCCCATTCGGAACTTCCATTGCTTCCCTGGGAGGGTGAGGTTCCGTTGCGAGAGGCAGCGAGATCCGTGACACTGCAAAGTACATTGAATCCCACCGATCCGGCGCCCGACTACGGCGGAAATCCTTTTGGCGGCCGCGCCATGACCATCAACAATTTGAAAATGCGGACGACCATCTGGGGACCACCGGAACGGGTCACCATCAGCCTGAACAAGAATGATGTGTGGGATCGTCGCCTGCACGAGTTCCCGGTCCCAACTTTGCGTGCCATCACCGAGGGAGCTTTTGCGCCTGTCAATAGGGACTATACCGGTATAGCTGGAAACTCGCTCCGCCCCAAAGATCTAGGGTGGCTTTGGAAGGAAGGAGGATCTCACGACCTATATCGAGAACCAATTCGATATGCATTCCCCAGCCTAAAGCCCGTTGGACAGATCATTCTAGGAATTGCCCCCTTGGCCGGGGCAGACGCCCCACGAATAACTCAGAGTTGTGCCGATGGGGTTGTAAGCCTACAGATGGCCAAGGGCAATGCAAAAGTCGATCTAAAATATGTTCTCGGAATGACAAGCAATGTCTATTCGATCCGCGGAACCTTCACGGAGATCAACTCCCCCATCTGGCTCCGTCTTTATCGGCATCGAGATACATCCCACCTCGTCTATATGACGCCCGATGGGAGAAGTTATACCAATCTGGCAGCGGAGGCCGATAGCGCCTTCAATGGGCCGATCGATCCGCCCACCAGCGGTCAGAAAGGCCAATACTTCTGGATCCGTCAGAAGATGCCTCCGGAAAAGACCTTCCCCGTCGGCTTCGAGTATGTACTTATGGGTGTCGTCGTTAGGCCTGGCGGAGTCACCATGGAGACAGCGGAAGATACCACTGGGCTTGGAACGCCACCCCCGAATCAACCCTTGAATCAGGAGTTTAAGGGGGCAGCGCGACCAGCCATTGCGGATGCGCCCGGAGCAGCCGCAACTGCGAAATTCACTCCCACGGGAAGCGGCGAGCTCGAAGCTCTTGTGACCATCGTTACCACAATGGATGGGCTGGACTTGCTGGAGCTGGCAGAGACTCACCTCGTGAAAGCCGAAGCTGCAGGGTTTGACGGCATTGTTAAAGAAAATGCCGAATGGTGGAGCGATTTCTACGATCACCGTGAAAATGGGCGCGTGTTTCACGGAACAAGCGGCAGCAATTGCACGGATAACATTCAAGATATTTACCGAAGCTACACAGATAGTCATGGCGGTGGCACCAAAACGGACATGCGCCGGTTGGAATGCAGCGCTTCCTATGCTCTGCCGGAGAGGGACTTTCAGGAATGGGACAGTGCCCCTTGCTACAACGAGATATTTACGACGTCGCGCTTCGTCCATAATTGGGGCGACAGCGAAGAAATGTGGAAGCAACTCTTGTGGCATTGGATGGAGGCAGGCAAAGAAAACGCGCGATATATGTTTAACATGCCGGGCATGTTCATTAGCCACGGATATCTTCCTCCCGTTAAGCCGGACAAATATGTTCATACGACAATTACACTGGAGTTCTGTTTAGGGACTATGGCGCAAATAGTTCGTCCTACATGGGACGAGTGGGACTATGGAGGAGATATCAACTTCCTCCGGGAGCAATGCTACCCTCTGCTGAAGCAGGTGGCACTGTTTTATGCTGCCTATGCTCAGAAGGGCGGCGACGGATACTACCACATTGTTCCGTGTATGCAGGAGGAATCCTGGGGGTTCTATCCGAGGTTCTCGCGCAACAAGGATATCATCAGTTCACTATGTATGTTCCGCTGGGCGCTAAATCGTGCGTCTGAGGCAGCTGCACTGCTTGGAGTGGACGACGAATTGCTTGAGCAATGGCGCGAAGTTGCGGCGCATATAGCGCCTTACCCGACTTGGAACCGGGCGGAGGGGAAGGTCCTAGCAGAGATGCCGAATCTGGAGCCCATCCGTTTGCCTGGCGATCATTTTGGTGATGCCGCGGCGTATCCTGCGCTTCTCGCCGATGAAATCAATCTCGATTCACCGAAGAGCCAAAGAGAGATGATGATCCGCTCGGTTCAAATGCTGCCCTCGGGAAGCACTGCTCCGACGTTACTTCTTCTGGGAGTAGCACTCGATAATTCCGGCGGAAGAAATTCACGGAGAGACGATGCTGAGCTCATGCTCAATAGCCGCAGCGGTCGTATTCATTTATTTCCTGTCGCCACACAGGAAAAAGAGTTAGCGTTTCGCAACTTTCAAGCGCGCGGTGGATTTCTGGTTTCAGCCTGCAGAAACGCCGATGGAATCTGTTATGTAGAGATCCATTCGCGGCGCGATCAGCAATGTCAGGTGATGAATCCTTGGCCCGCTAAGAAAGCTGTTGTTTGGGAGGCTGGGCATGCGAAGCCCGTGCCGGTTCAACTTGACATGAGTAACGGTGAATGTCTTGTCTTTTCCGCTCTTTCAGGTCACACGTACAGGCTTCAGCACGAAGCTAACGAAGGAGTTTAGTTGCAAATTGACTGTCAACACTTGGTGGACGTAGCAGAATTCCGTCTGACCTGGCTGGTTTCATGTTATCCATGCATCGGGACAAAGTAAGTTGAAAGATGCAGTACGCTGACTTTTTATATTTCTGACTTTGAGGTTTGACTATGAAGCGTCGCGAATTCCTGAAGCAGGCGGCCCTCACCGCGGCCGCTGCCGCCGCAACGGACACCTTGCATGCATCGGGCAAAACACACATGGCCCCGATTGCTCGCCGTCCTCTTGGCAAAACTGGAGAGGAGCTCTCCATCATCGGCCTAGGTGGAATTGTGGTTATGAATGAAGACACCGGCTCCGCTGCAAACATAGTGGCCGAAGCCGTCGATCGAGGCATCAACTATTTCGATGTGGCGCCCGGCTACGGCAATGCCCAAGAACGGCTGGGACCGGTGCTCGCGCAGTATCGCAGCCGTAGCTTTCTGGCTTGCAAAACCGACTACCACACGATGGTCGAATCGCGTGCGCAGCTGGAAACTTCGCTTCGACTGCTTAAAACCGATTATCTCGATCTTTATCAGTTTCACGGGCTCACCAAGGTCACCGATCTCGACAGGATTTTTGGGCCGGGTGGAGCAATAGAAACGATGGAAACCGCTAAAAAAGAGGGCAAGATTCGGTACATAGGCTTTTCCGTGCACTCTGTAGAAGCCGCTCTTGCAGCTATGGATCGCTATCCGTTCGACACGATTCTCTTTCCCGTCAATTTTGTTTTATTTACTCAGGCTAACTTTGGGTCGCAGATTCTGGCGCACGCACGGGCAAAGAGGATGGGCATTCTGGCATTGAAGGCCATGGCTAAGACATTGTGGCGTGGCGATCAGAAGCAGACTCATCCTGAACCGAAATGTTGGTATCAGGCCGCCGGGTTTCCCGATGAGGCGTCTCTCGGTCTACGTTGGACCCTCGGTCACCCTATCACCGCCGCGCTTCCACCCGGAGACGAGCGGTATTTCCGCCTTGCGATGGATGTTGCGCAGAGCTACAAGCGGCTCAATGATGTCGAGGAGCGCGCGCTCCTCGCCGGTGCTCAGGGGATAGAGCCAATCTTTCAACTCGGGAACGGTCTTTAGGTATACAAGTCGGTGAACAAACCGGAATGTTCGATATGCAATGGGCGATTTTCCCAGTCGAATGAAAGTTTAGGACGAGGAAGTTGGAGCACGCATTGGGGCAAATACAGAAAATATGTGAGTGGGAATTTGTAGGACGACACTTGACGCTGTGCCTGGATGAACCACAGCAGTAAGAGCTCTCGCTGTGTGCGGTGTTTAGTGAGTTGCTCCAAAGTGGTGCAGCCGAGAATCCGCGCGGCGGCGCTTTTGAAGATTATTTGTTCGCAATTGCACCTATCCCGCATGAGGATGCCAAACAAGGGATATGGCTCTCTCCTCAGTACATTCACTTGGCCACGGATACAGGTCGAACGAAAAGTGGCAACTTGATAGGGAAGTAGAACCCTTACTGTTACACCGTCCTTCACTTGATTGGAATCACCGTTTTTCGGTGACTTGGAGACTTGAGATATGCGCCCGATCGCTCTGATCATTGCCCTGCTTACGCCGAGTGTTGCTTTTGCCTGCCATACGACAATGCCGCTCACGCCGCCACTTCCACCGCGCCACCCGTCGTTGAGTGGCGTGGTAGCCGATCCAAGCGGCGCCATCGTCCCCGGCGCTGAGGTCGATCTGGTCAACACCGATGGCTCGGTAGCCATCACCAATCACTCCGACCCCGACGGCAGCTTCAAGGTGGTTGCGCCTCACGCCGGCAGCTTTACGCTGATTGTCTCCGAGCCTGGATTTGAAACCGTCCGCACCCCGGTCGTCATCGCCGCGCCTGCTGTATCCAGCGTGAGTGCCGTCGCCGCTGCATCCATGCCGCCGGCCGCGCCTGTGCGCATTGTCCTGCCCATCGCCCAGTTTTCAACCAGTGTGCATGTCAGCGCGGAAAGCGGAGAGGATCTCACTTCCCCGGACGAAAACCGCGACTCCTCGGTCATGACCTCCAGCGACCTCAAAGCCCTGCCCATCTTCGACAACGACTACGCCGGCGCCATGAGCGCCTTCCTCGATCAGAACGTGGGCGACACCGGCGGCACCGGCCTCATGGTCGACGGCGTCGAAGCCAACCGTGCCACCGTCTCCGCCTCCGCCGTGCAGGAGATCCGCATCAACCAGGACCCCTACTCCGCGCAGTATTACTACCCCGGCCGCGGCCAGATGGAGATCATCACCAAGTCCGCCGCAGACCACTATCACGGCCAATTCAACTTCCTCTATCGCAACTCCGCCCTGAACGCACAGAACGCTCTCGCCCCCACCAAGCCGTTTGAGTCGCGGCAGAACTACGAGGGCCACGTCACCGGCCCCATCCCACACGCGAAGAAGAGCAGTTTCCTAGCCTCCTTCAACCGTGTCCTCTACGACCAGGATTCGGTGATCAGCGCGACCATCGCGCCCACTCCCGCAGACCCCAGCGGCGCCTTTCAGGCCAACGTTTATGCGCCCGCGCGCGATACCGAGTTCAGCCTCCGCGCCGCGCACCAGTTCAACGACCGCAACTCCGGCTACGTGCAATATAGCTACCAGGGTTCAACCTCGCAGAATCAGGGAGTCGGCGGACAGACCCTCGCCGCTGCCGCCTACAACAACCAGTACCGCGAAGACGACTTCGTCGCGCACATGGAGACCATCCTCTCCGCCACAATGCTGAACCAGGTTTCGATCGTCGGCGAGCACGATTTTAACCGCAACAACAACGTGGCTGAAGCGCCGCTGGTCAACGTGACGGGCGATTTCGTCGCCGGCTCCGCACAGGCTGACTCTCTGGGAACCGAGTACAACCTTCGCCTTTACGACATGATGACCTGGACCCGCGGCCACAACCTGGTCAAGGCCGGCGTCGGCACCCCGCACATTGATCGCCGCGTCTTTGACGACAACACCAACGCCCTCGGCAGTTACACCTTCGGCCCCACGCTTGCCTCGGATGGCGTCACGGTCCTCCAGACGGCACTCCAGAACTATGCAGCCAACCTGCCCTCCGGCTACTCGCAAAACACCGGCGACGCGCACTTCCTCTATCACCAGGACGAGGTCGGCGCCTTCGTGCAGGATCAGTTCAAATGGAACAGCCGCTTCTCCATCACTCCCGGCCTGCGCTACGACTGGCAAAACTTCCTCGGCGACCGGCGTCTCGGTTTTTCTCCGCGCGTCTCCTTTGCGTGGGTGCTCGACGAGCAGAGCAAGACCATCGTCCGCGGCGGCGGCGGCATTTATTATGACCGCTTCGGTTCCGGCCCGCTCCTCGACCTCGTTCGTTACGAGAACGCGCGTCGCCATGTCGTCACGCTCTCGCAGAATCCCGCCAAAGCGCCTGTCGGCTGCTTCACCAACATCGCCAACCTTCCTAACTGCGCCGCTCTTCAGCCGCCGTCCCTTGCTCAACTTGAACCCAACGCCAAAATCCCCTACCAGATTCAGTACGGCGTCTCCATTGAGCGCCAATTGGGTGAGAAGGCCACCGGCGTCGTCAGCGTCTATTCGGCGCGCGGCATTGACAGTTTCCGCAGCGTGGACATCAACGCCCCCGCCCCTGAGTCCGGCTATACCGAGCGTCCCAACTCTGCCTATGGCCGCATCCGCCAGATGCAGCCTGCGGGCTTATGGGAGGGCGACGGATTCGACCTCTCCTACCGCGGCCGCCTCAATAAGTACTTCACCGGCTTCGGCCGCTATACCTGGTCTCATTACGAGTCAAACACCGGCGGCATTGGCTGGTTCCCGCAAAATCAGTACGATCCCAACGACGAGTGGTCCAATGCCGGCTTCGACCGCCGTCAGCGCCTGGGCATGTACGCCATGTTCCAGCCGCAGAGCGTGCTGAACCTCTCCGCCGGCATCTTCGCCAACTCCGGCACGCCTTGGACCGTGCTTACCGGAACGGACGCCTTCGGCGACGACCTCTTCAACACCCGCCCCGACGGCGTTGGTCGCAACACCGAGACCAACCCCAGCTATGTCGACCTCGACCTGCGCTGGGGCCACGACTTCCCCATCACCGCAAACAAGGATGAAGAAGCCCCGCACGTCGGCCTCTCGGCCGGAGCCTTCAACGTCATCAACCACCCCAACGCCTCCGGCATCGACCCCATCGAGACCTCATCTCAATTTGGCCAGGTAACCTCAGTCGCCCCACCCCGCCGCATTCAACTCGGCATGCGCTTCGAGTTCTAGAAGTCGATGGTGACTGAAAAGATGCCGTGAAATGGCCAGTAGACTGGAGAATATTGAATTCGAAAGGACTGCCTCCTTTCCCATAAGGCAATAAGGAATCCAAAATGCAAAGACTCGGAATGACGATTCGCTTGAAGCCTGGCTGTGCGGAGGTCTACAAGGCGTACCATCGAGCAGTATTGCCGGAAGTACTGGAACAGTTGACGGCCTGCAATATTCGCAACTACTCAATTTATCTTAAAGCTGACGTCTTATTCGGTTACTTCGAATACATTGGCAACGATCTTAAGGCAGACTTGGCCCGCATGGCTGCTCACTCTCCGACGCAGCAGTGGTGGGCAATTATCGAGCCGCTTCAGAACCCTCTGATTGACCGCAAGAAAGGTGAATGGTGGTCGGAAATGGAGGAGGTATTTCATCTGGATTGAGAATTCGCACGATAAGGCATGACCCTATAAATCGATGCCAAGCCAATGGAGGCACCGCCGTTCACCGCGCCGCGCGTGAGCTGCTATGGGATGACTGTAACTATGTTTGCCCCAATCAGATGCACTAGGTTATTAACTTTATCCCTTTGTTTGCTTTGGTGTATGAGAAGAAGTACGGGTAGGTGACGATGGAGGCATGGGAAAACATGTCCGGCCTGGCTATCCGAGCGATGTTTCCGATGAGGAGTGGGCGTTTGTAGCCCCTTATTTGGCGCTGTGTCGGGAGGACGCTGCGCAGCGGGATTATGCGCTTCGCGATGTATTCAACGCACTTCGTTACATCGCCAAGACGGGCAGTCAGTGGCGCTTCCTGCCCAACGATCTGCCCCCATGGACGGTGGTTTATCAGCAGATGCGGCGATGGATAGATGCTCGATGTTTTGAAATCATGGTCGAGGATCTGCGCATTCTGCTGCGCGAGTTTGCCGGGCGCATGGGCCAGCCCACGGCGATGATTCTCGACAGCCGTACGTTGCAGTCGACGCCGGAATCGGGCGCGCGCGGTGGCTACGATGGAGCCAAGCGCCGCAAGGGATCGAAGGTGCACGCCGCAGTGGATACGCTGGGGCATCTGCTTGCTCTGCATGTTACTGCGGCCGATGAGCAGGACCGCGCGCAGGTGGAGAAGCTGGCTGAAGCGGTGCAGGAGATTACCGGTGAGAGCATCGAATTGGCGTATGTCGATCAGGGATATACCGGCGAAAACGCGGCGCAGGCAGCCGAGAAACACGGAGTGCGGCTGGAGGTGGTCAAACATACCGAGGTCAAACGAGGGTTTGTGTTGCTGCCGCGCCGCTGGGTGGTGGAACGCAGCTTTGCATGGGCTGCGCGCTTCCGCCGTCTGGCCAGAGATTACGAACGACTCGCCAAGACCTTGGCTGCACTCCACTACCTCGCCTTCGCCATCCTCATGCTCGCAAATCTGGCCCGGCAACTTTCGCAAAATAAGGGAATCGGGATGGAATGATTGGAGAAGACATGACGATTTTTGAGCAATTGCATCCCAGGGAAGATTTCAAATCTCCGCAGGAGATTGTTGTGCTCGAGAGGAGGCTGGATCAATTGATAAAAGACGGTTCGATCAGAGAACTTCCACCGGACGGACGCGACGTATTTAAAGCCTTCAGTAGGGTGTTTGTTGAATTATATTCTGGTATCACATTTGGCCTCGCTAAACCCGATCCACCGTTTTATGGAGAATTGAGGGAAGTGAATGTCGATAGTTTTCGACGCCACATATTCAAACAGCCCTGGATGTGAAGTTTCCCACATCTTAATAACAGGCTCTAGCTCCAATTGTCCTCAAATGACTCCAATTGTCGATGGTCCAGTCCAGAGTGAACCAGTTAGCATTAATCCGAAATGTGCACGCGGATCGCTTGATGAAAGGTAACCGCTGGAAGTCGTGACTGTGCTGCCTTCCGCCGAGGATAAGACATTAAAGCCATCGAGGTTGGGAGAGTCGATGGTATTATTTTGGATGCTAGCGCCATCGATATATCGAACATCCATGCCATCGAATATAGGGTTGACGACTTTATTGCCGGCTAATGTAACGCCGGTAACGGCGGTGTCCGGTGCGGTAGTACCGGCGCCTATGCCGGGACCTTGGAGCCCATAGCCATAGCTTCCGCCTCTCAAGACGACGTTATCCTCAGTGTACGCGGTGTCGATGGGATCGCCGTTCGAGGTGAACGGACCGATATTGATTCCCAATTCTTTGACGGAATCGGTCAGCAGGTTATTGTGATTGCAAACGCTCTCTTGGCGCGCTCATAGAACGCGTAACGGTCGATGCGTTCGGGATCCGGCGCGGAGGGGACGTGTTTTCGAATCACCTGCATGTAGTCGCTTTCAACCGATGAGTCCAGATTTTCGCCGGCCACAGCATCCATCATAACCAGCGGGATCGGGTAGGAATCCAGCTCCCCGAGTCGCAGAACTCCATCGAGCAGCCGGGTGATAGCGATGCCGTCGGCACGCAGCACTTGGGGCCCGAGGGTGTGGCCCGGGAAGTGGGCGTCTGCGAAGACAATCTCGTCTCCGTGTCCCATTCGGTGAAGGACAGCTAAGAGATCAGGGCTGATGCAGCTTGCGATACCATTCAGCATGCTTGCTCTCCAATGACTACTGTTCGGCACTCGTTCCGATGCGGCAGCCCCCCGGGAGGTGGAACTGAGCATAAGCGATGATGACCACTTATTTTCCTTCGGCGTTTACATGCTCCTTGCACACAGCGCAAGTTAATGGGACGCGGCATTCAATCCTATCTGCACATCCATCGATGAGGCGTTCTCTATCTGCGCCGGCCCCTCGAATAAGTTACCTGTAACGACTGCACGTTCGACGGATTTCCCAAGCAGGATGTGACGCTTTCTTTGACGGAATTCGCACCCCCGCACAAGCAGACTGCCAGAAGAGGCTTGAATCGCAGCGCGTTCTTCGGTGCCGCCCCACTGAACAAATGTACAGTCACTGAAGCCGACAGTGCCTTTCCCAGCGATCTTGGCGACCTGATTGCATGATCCCCAAAACGCGCTGTTGCTGATGCGAACAACTCCGGTGTTGGTATTGTGAACTTCGAGCATCGTCGGATCGTCGCCGTGGAATGAGGTGAACTCTCCATTCGCGATTAGAATGCCATAAGGTGCGGATTGTTCTATCAGAATGGCGCGGTTGCAATCGTCCGCTCCGATTCCCAGAAAATTCCCATTGCATGCACCTGTCGAAGATTCTACAAATTTGTACCCAATGTGATACCCAAAGCAGAAGGTATTCAGAACATATTCCCAATCCGCACGACCAAAGATAAAGGCTTCGCCATTGGCGGTTTGCCATTGATAGACCTTGCTGTGTGAGTTCCACCAGGGATTGAAGTGAACATTCTCGATGCGGCCGATGTCGTAGATTGCATCGACCCAGATACCGCGCCGCAGCGGTTGGCCCGTAACGTTGCGAATGTTGTGGCGTTCGTTTTGGCTTGCATCGATGCCCTGGTAAGGATTCAATAGTTCCAGATCGAATGCCGCTGGATTCTTACCTCGCATAGCGATGGTCCACGGATACGGAATGGGATCTTCTTCCAAGACCTGCTCTGGATAGTAAAAGGTCAGACCGCTGACGGTGCTGTTTGAGTTCAGCGTAAGGAACGGCTTTCCATCTTCACTCCCCCTGCCCGCAGTTACAAACAAAGCGCTCCCATCCGCTCCCGGTTTCGGTTGGGCTTGGTCTCGAATCCCGCTATGCGACGGTGCACAACCAAAGGAGCCACGAAGCCCCACTCCGTCTGGAATCGTGAGCGTACCCTTGAAGAGGTACCGTCCTGGCGGCACGTAAACCGCGCCTCCTCCGAACTTGTAGGCAGCATCGAGCGCATCCTGGAATGCAGAGGTATCATCGGCCGCCGCATCCCCCGCGGCACCGAACGCTCTGACATTTAGAGATCACTGCTGTCCGGCTACAAGTCGAACAGATTCAACTGGTTGCCAATATCGCCTAAGTCGTTATCGCATTCCGTCTCCTGAAGTGCCTGTAGAATGGGCGTTTTCTCGAACAGAGTTAGGCT